>FTKD01002651.1_pt1 | contig 107185 bp, 106 predicted proteins | sample 1658191 | NCBI WGS metagenome assembly FTKD01 (sample SAMEA3914808, study PRJEB12502) | metagenome | biome: forest; material: soil | place: Canada | collected 2011-08-03 | depth 0.3 m
TGCGTGGTCGAGACGCCCGAGTTGTTGACCAGGATGTCGATCGGCCCTGCTTCGGTTTCGGCATGCGCGATGGCGGCCTTGATGCTGGCGTAGTCGGTCACGTCCAACTGCACCACATGTGCGGCGCCGCCTTCGGCTTCGATCTCGGCGCGCAATTCCTTCAAGCGCTCGACGCGGCGCGAGGCCAGCACCACTTGCGCGCCGGCCATGGCCAGCACTTTGGCAAAACGTGCACCCAGTCCGGAGGACGCACCGGTGACCAGAGCGATCTTGCCTTCAAAATTGACTTCAATACCCACGACATTCTCCTTGTTCTATTGCTTGTTGCGTACTCACCGGCGTCAAGGCGAGCGATAATATCGCCTGCGACGCATTCAGATTGACAAGGTTACACGAAAGCACAGGATCGAGTGAATTAGAGTAGCAAGTCTAGCAATTGGCTTCGAAATCCGGGACAATTAGCACACTCGTTCGAAAATACTATTTACGGGGACACCCATGACCGACAACACCAACAACACCCTGGAACAATACGGCCCGCGCGAGGCGATGGAATACGACGTCGTGATCGTCGGCGGCGGCCCGGCCGGCTTGTCGGCCGCGATCAAGCTCAAGCAACTGGCAGCGGCCAAGGGCGCGGAAGTCTCGGTCTGCGTGCTGGAAAAAGGCGGCGAACTCGGTGCGCACATCCTCTCAGGTGCAGTGATGGATCCGAAGGCGATCACTGAACTGTTCCCCGACTGGAAGGAATTGGGCGCACCACTGAAGACCGAAGTGACCGAGGACCGCGTGCTGGTGCTGACCGAATCCAAGGCCTACCGCACGCCGAACTGGGCGCTGCCGGCCTGCTTTGAAAACCACGGTAACTACATCGTCTCGCTGGCCAACGTGGTGCGCTGGCTCGGCCAGCAGGCCGAAGCGCTGGGCGTGGAAATCTTCCCCGGCTTCCCTGCTGCTGAAATCCTCTACAACGAAGATGGCTCGGTCAAGGGTGTGGCAACAGGCAACATGGGTGTGGACCGCCATGGCCAGCCCACCGCCAACTTCCAGCTCGGCATGGAATTGCACGCCAAGTACACGCTGTTCGCCGAAGGCGCGCGCGGCCACCTGGGCAAGCAATTGATGGCCAGGTACGATTTGAACAAGGGCAAGGATCCGCAATCCTATGGCATCGGCATCAAGGAATTGTGGGAGATCGATCCCAAGAAACACCAGCCCGGCCTGGTGATCCACACTACCGGCTGGCCGATGATGAGCGAATACAGCGGCTCCTTCCTCTATCACTTCGAGGACAACCTGGTTGCCGTCGGCTACGTGGTCGGGCTGGCTTATGAGAACCCCTATATTTCGCCCTACGAGGAATTCCAGCGCTACAAGACGCACCCGGCGATCCGCACCTTCTTCGAGGGCGGCAAACGCATCTCCTATGGCGCGCGCGCCATCACCGCCGGCGGCCTGCAATCGCTGCCCAAGCTGACCTTCCCAGGCGGCGCCCTGATCGGCTGCGACGCGGGCTTCCTGAACATGAGCCGCATCAAGGGTAGCCACGCCGCAATCAAGACCGGCATGCTGGCTGCTGAAGCTGCGTTCGAAGCCTTGGCTGCCGGCCGCCAGCAGGATGAATTGACGGCCTATAGTGCGGCGTTTGAAAAGTCCTGGCTGCACGACGAGTTGCACATCGCACGCAACGTCAAGCCGCTGCTCAAGAACGGCACGTTTGGTTCGCCCTGGGTCTGGCTCGATCAGGTCGTGTTTCGCGGCAAGGCGCCTTGGACTTTGCACCACACCAAGGCTGACCACGAATCCCTGCGCCCGGCTGCGGAGTTCCAACCCATCGCTTACCCCAAGCCCGACGGCAAGCTGACGTTCGATCGCCTCTCTTCGGTGTTCATCTCGAACACCAACCATGCTGAGGATCAGCCGATCCATCTGACGCTGAAGGATGCGAGCGTGCCGGTGGATATCAACCTGGCCAGGTATGCCGGCCCCGAGTCGCGCTACTGCCCGGCGGGTGTGTACGAGTTCGTCAAGACTGACGAGGGCAAGGACAGGTTGCAGATCAATGCGCAGAACTGTGTGCATTGCAAGACTTGCGACATAAAGGATCCTACGCAGAATATTGTTTGGGTGACGCCTGAGGGTGGGGGGGGGCCGAATTATCCGAATATGTGATTCGACCGTGCCGGATATTTTAAATCGGCAATATTGGGGTTGCCCCCTCTAATGCAATGCCGAGTGCAAGCGAATCCCGACATCGCCGAAGCCCGCCATCACCGATTCGCATCGACGCATTCGGCTGCAGTGGAAACGCAGGTTTGTTGGGCTTCGCTTTCGCTCAGCGTCAACCTACTATCCCCGCACGCTCTACCCACCCGGGACTTGAAATTCCGAATGGGACGGACTACATTTTCTCATCCACGAACGCGAGTCAAAAAAATCAACGCCATGAATATCGATACCGATGCAATCGACGACGCCGTCCTCGCGCTCATGTATTTGACCCTGCACGATCATGCTCGCTCCTGGAAGGGCTTCGACTGGGAAGCACTGGATCGCTTATATGAGAAAGGACTCATCTGCGATCCGGTCAACAAAAACAAATCCGTGGAGTTGACGGAGGAGGGCATGTTGGAATCGCAACGACTTTTCAAGCAACTCTTCGTTAAGCCTGACGGCTCGTAGCAATGCTGGAATGCCAATCCCAGTATGATGGCATCGATTCAGGCAATGCTGGGATTGGCATTCAAGCCTACATTTTCGATCAGCGCGTAGGGTGGGTGCAACCCACCAGCGGTTCAAGAAATGTATTTGATGTGCTGGTGGGTTGCGCCCACCCTACGACAGCGTCGCTTGTTTCAACGCCGGGAGATTTGATTGGGAGTAGTTGTGCTTCGCTCGCGCTCAGCACCAGCCTGCATTCTCGAGGCGATCAGGCGGGCTGCCACTGCCCGCTGACGATCTTGTCGATCCAGAAGGCACCGATCATGGTTTTCACGTCGGTCACTTCGCCGCGCTGCATCCGCTCCATCAATTCGGCGAGCGGCATCTTGATCACGTCGAGGAATTCGCCGTCGTCCAGCTTGCGCTCGCCTGCGGTCAGGCCGCGTGCGAGGAAGATTTCGAGGTGTTCGTCGGAATAGGCGATGGCATTGTGAATCGTGCACAGGTAGTGCCATTCGGTTGCTGTGTAGCCGGTTTCTTCGAACAGTTCGCGCTTGGCGCAGGCCAATGCGCCTTCGTTCGGATCGAGCTTGCCGGCCGGCAGTTCGATGAAGACCTGGTCATTGGGATAGCGGTATTGCCGTTCCAGCAGCACGCTGCCGTCGTCGAAAAGCGGAAGAATGACGGCCGCGCCGGGGTGACGAATATATTCGCGCACCGTAGGCTTGCCGTCAGGCAGGCGCACGGTGTCGCGCTGTACCTTCAGAAAGGAACCGTCGTAGGCGAGTTGCCCATCGATCTTGCTTTCTTTCAGGTGCTCATCCATGGGCCGGGCTTCAGGTCGTCAGGGCTTGGCGAATTGCGGTGACGCAGGCAGCCATCAAGGGTCCCGGCAGGATGCCCAGTGCCAGGGCGCCGAGGCCGTTGACCGACAGCAGCACGCGCGTATCGATGCCGGCGGCGATGGGCGACTTGTCCGACGCATCGTCGAAGTACATGACCTTGACCACGCGCAGATAGTAATAGGCGCCGATCAGCGACATGATCACGGCATAGACGGCCAGGCCGGTCTGGTGCGCATCGATCACAGCACCCAGCACGGTCAGCTTGGCGTAAAAGCCCATCAGCGGCGGAATGCCCGCCAGCGAGAACATCAGCAAGGCCATGACGAGCGCAAACCACGGGCTGCGCTGGTTCAGACCCTTCAAGTCTTCGATGTTTTCGGCTTCAAATCCGGCACGCGAGAGCAGCATGATCACGCCGAAGGTGCCCAGCGTAGTGAGCACATAGGTAATCGAATAGAACATCGCGGCGCCGTAGGCTGTTACGGCGTATTGGTGCGAGTCGTAGTGCAAGCCGCCTGTATCGACCGAGCCGGACAGCAAACCGAGCAGCATGAAGCCCATTTGTGCAATCGTCGAATAGGCCAGCATGCGCTTGAGGTTCGACTGTGCAATTGCAGTCAGGTTGCCGATGGCCATCGACAGCACGGCCAGGACGATCAGCATCTCCTGCCATTCCGGCGCGCGCGGGAGCAGGCCTTCGACCAGCAGGCGGATGCAGATGGCGAAGGTAGCCAGCTTGGGCGCACCGCCCAGCAACAATGTGACGCCGGTCGGCGCACCTTGATAGACGTCGGGCACCCACATGTGGAACGGCACGGCGCCGAGCTTGAAACCCAGGCCTGCGACGATGAACACAATACCGAAGGTCAGGAGCATAGGCTTGACCGTGCCACTCTGTGCCACACGCAAGACTTCGCTGATATCGAGCGAGCCGGTCGCGCCGTACAGCATCGACATGCCGTAGAGCAGGAAACCGGAAGCCAAGGCGCCCAGGATGAAGTATTTCATCGATGCCTCGATAGACGGCATATGGTCGCGCCGCAAAGCGACGAGCGCATACAGCGATAGCGACATCAACTCCAGTCCGAGATAGATCACGAGGAAGTTGTTCCCCGAAATCATGATCATCTGGCCCAACAGCGAGAACAGCGCCAACACGTAGAATTCGCCGCCGAGTCCGGTTTTGCCGCCCAACATGCCGCGTTCAGTGGTATAGCGGCGCGAATAAACCAGTGTCAGGCCGATAGCCAGATAGGAGAACAATTTCAGCAGGTCCGACATCGAGTCGGATACGAACATGTTGTGGAACAGGTAGCTCGTGCTGCCGGTCTGGTATTGGAAGTAGCTCAGCACGGCGCAAACAACCAGCGTCAGGACCGACAAGGTGTGCGTGACGACGCGCTTGCTGTCGGGCAGGAACATGTCGATCAGGAGGATCGCGGAAGCCGCGAGCACCAGGAAGAGTTCGGGATAAGCGGGAGAGAGGTTCATCATTTTCTTTTACCGAAATCTATCAGTGCACCATCGGCAACTTGGCGTGTTCGACCTGGTGCAGCAGGTCGGCCACGGAAACCTGCATCGCGTTGGTGATCGGTGCCGGGTAGCAACCCATGACGAGCACGCCGATGGCCAACAGGCCCAGGATGACGAATTCGCGGGAATTCAAATCGAGCAACTCGGACACGTGGTGATTGGTGATGGCACCGAAGATCACGCGCTTGACCAGGTACAGCGAATAGGCGGCGCCGAGGATCAAGGCGGTGGCGGCCAGCAAACCGATCCAGAAATTCATTTGCACCGAGCCGAGGATGACCATGAATTCACCGACGAAGCCCGACGTGGCGGGCAAGCCGCAGTTGGCCAGCGAGAACAGCACGAAGAACGCGGCGAACTTGGGCATGCGGTTGATCACCCCGCCGTATTGGGCGATTTCACGCGTGTGCATGCGGTCGTACAGCACGCCGATGCAGAGGAACATGGCGCCCGAAACAAAGCCGTGCGAGATCATTTGCATGATGGCGCCTTGCATCGCCATGTCGGAGAGTTCGAACAGCTTGTCCGAGGTCCACGGCGCGCAGACGAAGAAGCCCAGCGTGACGAAACCCATGTGGGCGATCGAGGAATATGCGACCAGCTTCTTCATGTCGACCTGCACCAGCGCAACCAGGCCGACGTAGATCACGGCGATCAGCGAGAGTGCGATCATGAAGCCGGAATAGTAGTGGCTGGCATCGGGCGCGATGGGCAGCGAGAAGCGCAGGAAACCGTAACCGCCCAGCTTCAGCATGATGGCGGCCAGCACCACCGAGCCGCCGGTGGGCGCCTCGACGTGGGCATCGGGCAACCACGTGTGGACCGGCCACATCGGCACCTTGACGGCAAAGGCCAGCAGGAAAGCCCAGAACAAATACTTCTGTACGTCCAGCGGCAGACGCAGCAGTTGCCAGGTATGGATGTCGAAGCTGCCCGATTTGCTGTACAGGTACAGGATTGCGACCAGTGTCAAGAGCGAGCCGGCCAAGGTATAGAGGAAGAACTTGAACGCGGCGTAGACGCGGTTGGTTCCGCCCCAGACACCGATGATGATGTACATCGGGATCAGCGTGGCTTCGAAGAATACGTAGAACAGCAAGCCATCCTGGGCGCAGAACACGCCGATCATGATGCCCGAGAGAATCAGGAAGGCGCCCATGTATTGCGCCACGCGCTTTTCGATCACTTCCCAGCCGGCCAAAACGACCAGCACGGTGATGAAGGCGGTCAACGGGATGAACCACAGCGAGATGCCGTCGATGCCGAGCGAATAGCTGATGTGGAAGCGTTCGATCCACGAGAGCTTCTCGATGAACTGCATGCCGTGCTGCGCATTGTTGAACTCGGTGATCAGCGGCAGCGTGATGAAGAAGCTGACGAGCGAACCGACCAGGGCAAGCGCGCGCGTCAATCCGGGATTGTCGTCGCGGCCGACCGCCAGAACCAGCACGCCGAACGCGACGGGTAGCCAGATCGCGAGGCTTAAGAGATAAGGAATCGTTGGTTGCATCATGGTTGCTATTGTTTTCGCGTCGAATTATTCGGCTGTCATCGGCACCAGGTTCACTTCGAGAACATGGGCGTCAGGATGAAGTAGCTCAGGAAGCCCACCACACCCAGGATCATCACGAATGCATAGTGATAGATATAGCCCGACTGGAACAGGCGCGTAATGCGCGAGACCCAGCCCACCACGCGGGCGCTGCCGTTGACGACCAAGCCGTCGATCAGGCCCTTGTCGCCGATGTTCCAGAAGCCGCCGCCCAGAAGCAGCGCGCCGTTGGCGAACACCACCTCATTGATCTTGTCCATGTAGTACTTGTTGTCGAGCAGGGTGAACAGGAAATGGAACTTGTTGAAGAACCATTGCGGCACCTTGCGGTTGACCATGTAGCAGTAATAGGCAGCGGCGACACCGGCCAGCGCCAGCCAGAAAGGCAGCGACCAGAATGCATGCAAGCCCATTGTCGCGGCGCTTTGGAAATCCTTGGCCAGCTCTTCCATCGCCGGATGGTTTTCCGCGACCTCGATGGCGCCCTTGAAATAATCGCCAAACAGCATGGGCCCGATCGTGAAGAAGCCAATAATCACCGACGGGATCGCCAACAGAATCAGCGGCAGCGTCACGACCCACGGCGCTTCCTTCGGCTTTTCGCCCGGCGCGAGGCCATGATGCGCGTCGTGCGCGTGGCCGTCGTCATGACCGTGGCTGTGATCGTCGTGCGCATGCGCATCGGCATGGGCTGCATGGCCGTCGTGCGCGTGGCCGTGGTCGTCATGGGCCTTGCCGAAACGCTCCTCGCCGTGGAACACGAGGAAGTACATGCGGAACGAATAGAAGGCGGTGACGAACACGCCGATGATGACGGCGCCGTAGGCGAGTTTGGCGCCATACAGGTTCGATGCCTTCACCGCTTCGATGATGCTGTCCTTGGAATAGAAGCCCGAGAAGAACGGCGTGCCGATCAGGGCCAGCGATCCGATCAGCGAGGTGATCCAGGTGATCGGCAGGTACTTGCGCAGGCCGCCCATGTTGCGGATGTCCTGGTCGTGGTGCATGCTGATGATGACGGCGCCGGCCGCAAGGAACAGCAGCGCCTTGAAGAAGGCGTGCGTCATCAGGTGGAACACGGCGACCGAGTAAGCCGAGGCGCCCAGCGCCACCGTCATGTAGCCGAGCTGCGACAGCGTGGAATAAGCCACCACGCGCTTGATGTCGTTCTGGATGATGCCCATGAAGCCCATGAACAGCGCCGTGATGGCGCCGATGATCATGACGAATGACAAGGCCGCGTCGGACAATTCGAACAGCGGCGACATGCGCGTGACCATGAAGATGCCGGCCGTCACCATGGTCGCGGCGTGGATCAGCGCGGAAATCGGGGTCGGGCCTTCCATCGAGTCGGGCAGCCAGACGTGCAGCGGGAACTGGGCCGACTTGCCCATGGCGCCGATGAAGAGGCAGATGCAGGCGGCAGTGATCATCGGCACCTCGGTGCCGGGCAGGAAGTATTGCGTCAAAGCCGATTTCTGCGCAAACATTTCGGTGTAGTCCAGCGTGCCGCCGAAGCGCAGGAGCAAACCGATGCCGAGGATGAAGCCGAAGTCGCCCACGCGGTTGACCAGGAAGGCCTTCATGTTGGCGAAGATGGCCGTCGGACGCGTGAACCAGAAGCCGATCAACAGATAGGAGACCAGGCCCACGGCTTCCCAGCCGAAGAACAGTTGCAGGAAGTTGTTGCTCATGACGAGCATCAGCATCGAGAACGTGAACAGCGAGATGTAGGCGAAGAAGCGGTTGTAGCCCGGATCGTCCTGCATGTAGCCGATGGTGTAGATGTGCACCATGAGCGAGACGAAGGTCACGACGCACATCATCATGGCAGTCAGGCTGTCGATCATGAAGCCGACTTCGAGCTTCAGATTGCCTACCGTCATCCAGGTGTAGACCGGCGCGTTGTAGGTTGCGCCGGCCAGCACGGCCTGCAAGGTCATGAGCGAGATGACGAAGGCTATCGCCACACCGAGGATGGTGACGGTGTGCGAAATCTTGCGGCCGACGATATTGCCGAAGAAGCTGGTGCCGAACAAGCCGGCAATCGCGGCACCGGCCAGCGGCGCCAGCGGTACAGCGAGAAGTAGGTTAGGGTTGAGCCCCGCCATGATGATCCTTGTCCTGTTTCAGGTATTTTTTATCCGGTGACGCCTGCGCGCCCTTAGCCCTGCAATTAGCCCTTCAAGCTGTCGAGGTCTTCCACGTTGATGGTGTCGAGGTTACGGAACAGCACCACGAGGATGGCCAGGCCGATCGCCGATTCCGCCGCCGCAACGGTCAGGATGAAGAAGACGAAGATCTGCCCCGCCGCATCGCCCAGGTAATGCGAGAAGGCGACGAAATTCAGGTTCACTGCCAAGAGCATCAATTCGATCGCCATCAAGAGCACGATGATGTTCTTGCGGTTCAAAAAAATGCCGACGATGGAAATGGCGAACAGGATGGCGCCGAGAATCAGATAATGCGAGAGTGTCAAAGTCACGGGCTTCTCCTTATTTCTTTTCCGCTGCGGGCGCTGCGGCAGGTGCCGCTTCGGCGGCCTCTGCAGCCGCCGGGCGCGTGGACTCGGACTTCATCTTGACGATGCGCAGGCGGTCGGTAGACTTGACCTTGACCGCGTCGCCGGGGGCGAAGTATTTGCTGTCCTTGCGCCGGCGCATGGTCAGCGCAACGGCGGCAATGATCGCCACCAACAGGATCACGGCGGCGATTTCAAACGGGTAGATGTATTGCGTGTACAGCACCTTGCCCAGTTCGCGCGTCATGCCGACGGTGGCGCCGGCGGGCGAGGCCTGCGCATCCATTTCCCAGAAGCCGCGCATCATGACGGCCGACATTTCGAATACGATCACAAGGCCGATCGGCACGCCGATCCAGGCGCTCTTCCAGAAACCTTCCCTCAGTTTCTCCATGTTGATGTCCAACATCATCACGACGAAGAGAAATAGCACCATGACCGCGCCGACATACACCAGCACCAGCACGATGGCGAGGAATTCGGCTTGCAGCAACATCCAGATCGCGGCACCCGAGAAGAAGGTCAGCACCAGGTATAGGGCCGCATGCACCGGATTGCGATCGGTGATGACGCGCAAGGCGGCAATCACCATGATCACCGAGAACGCGTAGAACAATATTGTTTTATCCATAAATTCGACAGGCGATTATATTTGTCTGCACTAAGTAGTCTGCACCGAGATTCTGCATTGGGCGGACGATCCGATCAGCGGTAGGCTGCATCCGCTTCGCGGGCGGCGGCAATGTCTTTTTCGTAGCGGTCGCCCACGGCGAGCAGCATTTCCTTGGTGAAGTACAGGTCGCCGCGCTTTTCGCCGTGGTATTCGAGCACGTGGGTTTCGACGATCGAATCGACCGGGCAGGATTCTTCGCAGAAGCCGCAGAAGATGCATTTGGTCAGGTCGATGTCGTAACGCGTGGTGCGGCGCGAACCGTCGGCGCGCTGATCCGATTCGATCGTGATCGCCATGGCCGGGCAGACCGCTTCGCACAGTTTGCAGGCGATGCAGCGCTCTTCGCCGTTGGGGTAGCGGCGCAGCGCATGCAGGCCGCGGAAACGCGGCGATTGCGGCGTTTTTTCCTCGGGGAATTGCACCGTGATCTTGCGCGCGAACATGTAACGCCCGGTCAATGCCAGGCCCTTGATGAATTCGCGCAGCAGCAAGCTGTTAAAAAAATCCTTGATGGCTTCCATTTTCCTTAGCCTTTACTTGCATCGGCACCGGGAGCGAACCGCCCCGCTGCCCTATCCATGTGTTCCGGTGTTGCCGCCGAACCGTTTTGCCGATCCGGCGCTTCAGTAATCAATGCCAGATGTTCCACGGCGTCTGCATCCAGGCCGCGACGATCAGCAGGTAGGCCAGCATCAGCGGGATGAATACCTTCCAACCCAGGCGCATGATCTGGTCGTAGCGGTAACGCGGGAACGAAGCGCGCGCCCAGATGAACATGGTGACCACCAGGAAGGTCTTGATGCCGAGCCAGATCCAGCCCGGAATGAAACCGAGGATGGACAAGGGTGCAGCCCAGCCGCCCAGGAACAGCAGCGAGGCGACCAGCGAAATCAGGATCATGTTGGCGTATTCGGACAGGTAGAACATCGCGAACGACATGCCCGAATATTCGATCATGTGGCCGGCCACGATTTCCGACTCGCCTTCGACCACGTCGAACGGGTGACGGTTGGTTTCGGCGATGCCCGAGACGACGTAGACCACGAACACCGGCAACAGCGGCAGCCAGTTCCACGAGAAGAGATTCAGGCCATGCTCTGCGCCGAAGCCCTTCGATTGTTCCATCACGATGTCGGTCAGGTTCAGGCTGCCCGAGACCATCAGCACGATCACCAGCGCAAAGCCCATGGCGATTTCATAGGACACCATCTGGGCCGATGCGCGCATGGCCCCGAGGAAGGCGTACTTCGAGTTCGAGGCCCAGCCGGCGATGATGATGCCGTAGACTTCCATCGAGGTCACCGCCATCAGGAGCAGCAAGCCGGCGTTGACGTTGGCCAGTGCGACTTCGGGGCCGAACGGGATCACCGACCAGGCTACCAGAGACGGCATGATGGTCATGACCGGGGCCAGCACGAACAGGGCCTTGTTGGCGCGCGTCGGGACGACGATTTCCTTCAACAAGAGCTTCAGGCCGTCGGCGATGGGTTGGAACAAGCCCAGCGGGCCGACGCGGTTCGGGCCGATACGGACGTGCATCCAGCCGATGGCCTTGCGCTCCCACAGCGTCAGGTAAGCCACGGCACCCATCAAGGGAGCGACGACGATGACGATCTTGACCAGGTTCCAGACGATTGGCCACAGCACGCCGAACATCGCCTGGCCGAATTCGTGAATGCTCAAAAGCGCTTGATCCATCATGCACGCTCCACGGAGATGGCGCCGAACATCGCGCCGAGCGCGGCGGTCGAGGCATGCGCTGCGGCAACGCGCACGACGTTGTCGGGCAACTTGCGGTCGATGGCGGCGGCCAGAACAGCGCTGCCGCTGCCCTGCTTGACGCGCACTTGGCTACCCGCTTCGATGCCGAGCTTTTGCGCCAGGGCGGCAGACAGGTGCGCCTTGGGGGCTTGCGCGTCGGTCGTCAGTTGCAGCGATTCGGCGCGGCGCACTACGGCGTCGGTCGAGTAAATGGGCACGTCGGCCACGCGCTCCAGGTCGCTTGACGCGGCGGGCGCGGCATGCAGGATCAATGTCGTGTGGTTGTTCAAGTGCCCGACCAGGTTGGCGTCGGACAGCTTGTCGCAGGCCAGTACGTGGTTGCGGATCGCTTCCGATGTGTCGTAGTCGAAGCCGTCGAGTTCGAGCAGGTTGCCGAGCACGCGCAGCACCTTCCAGCCCGGACGCGAATCGCCTGCCGGGCGCACGGTGCCGTTGAAGCTTTGCGCGCGGCCTTCGCAGTTGACGAAGGTACCGGAGGTTTCGGTGAACGGGGTGATCGGCAGCATCACGTCGGCGTAATCGGCACCATGCTGGAACGGCGACATCACGACCACCATTTCCGCAGCGTCGAGCGCGGCGCGTGCGACTTGCGGGTTGGCGCTGTCGAATTCGGGTTCGGCGTTCAGGAGCAGGTAAGCCTTGCGCGGCTGGGCAAACATCTGCGCCGCGTTGGCGCCCTCCCCACCCGTTGCGCCCGGCGTTGCCTTGGCGAGATAGCCGCCGACGGTGTTGGCGGCTTCGGTCAGGTAGCCCAGGCGCGCTTCGGTGTTGTGTGCGATCCATTGCGCCGCGACGTGCAGTTGCGACGCTTGCGGATGCTGCACCACGGCATTGCCGAGCAAAACGGCCTTATGCTCGCCGGACAAGAGGCTGGCGGCGGTTTGCTTGGCTGCATCGGACGGTGTGATGTTTTCATAGCCGCTTGGCGCGGCGATGCCTTTTGCCGCAGCCACGGCAGCGATCACTTCGCCCAAGGCGGCGAGCCAGGCCGACGGCGCCTTGATCATCTTGTTGGCGACCGGCATCAGCAGGTCATCGTCGGTCGCGTGCAGCACGCTGATCTTGGCGCCGGACTTGACCGCCTGGCGCAGGCGGGCCGCCAGCAGCGGGTGATCCTTGCGCAGGAAGGAGCCGATGACGAAGGCACGGTTCAGGTTGCCGAATTCGGTAATCGACATGCCGAGCCAGGGCGTGAGCTTGCCGTCCAGGGCAAAGTCGCTTTGACGGGTGCGGAAGTCGATGTTGTTCGAACCCACGCCGCGCATCAGTTTTTGCAGCAGCGACAGCTCTTCCAGCGTCGACGACGGGGCCGCCAGCGCAGCCAAGGCATTGGCGCCGTGTTCGTGGCGGATGTTGCGCAAACCGTGCGCGACGTATTCGAGTGCGGTCTGCCAATCGGCCTCAATCCACTTGCCGTCTTGCTTGAGCATGGGCGTGGTCAGGCGCTCGGCACTGTTGACGCCTTCGTAGGAGAAGCGGTCCTTGTCCGAAATCCAGCAATCGTTGACGTCGGTGTTTTCCAGCGGCAGCACGCGCATCACCTTGCCGTTCTTGACTTGCACGGTCAGGTTGGCGCCGAGGCTGTCGTGCGGGCTGACCGACTTGCGACGCTGCAGTTCCCACGTGCGGGCGCTGTAGCGGAACGGCTTGGAGGTCAAGGCGCCGACCGGGCACAGGTCGATCATGTTGCCCGAGAGTTCGGAGTCGACGGTCTTGCCGACGAAGGACGTGATTTCCGAGTGCTCGCCGCGGCCCAGCATGCCGAATTCCATCACGCCGGCAATTTCCTGGCCGAAGCGGACGCAACGCGTGCAGTGGATGCAGCGCGTCATTTCCTGCATCGAGATCAGCGGGCCGACATCCTTGGGCACCACCACGCGCTTTTCTTCCTGGTAGCGCGAGGAAGAGCCGCCGTAGCCGACCGCGAGGTCTTGCAACTGGCATTCGCCGCCCTGGTCGCAGATCGGGCAGTCGAGCGGGTGATTGATGAGCAGGAACTCCATCACGCTCTTTTGCGCCTTGACGGCCTTGTCGCTGTGCGTGCGCACGATCATGCCGTTGGTGACAGGCGTGGCGCAGGCGGGCAAGGGCTTCGGCGCCTTTTCCACTTCGACTAAGCACATGCGGCAATTGGCCGCGATGGAGAGCTTCTTGTGATAGCAGAAGTGCGGAATGTAGGTGCCGAGTTTGTTGGCGGCAGCAATGACCATGCTGCCTTCCTGCACTTCGACTTTCTTGCCGTCTATTTCGATTTCAACCATGGCTTTGTGCCCAAGTATTCGTTCAATTCACTTCAATTTGTAGCCAGCGCGTTTCGCTTTGACTGCTTACATGTAAGTCGGCACGAGGCAATGCTTGTGCTCGATGTGGTAAGCGAACTCGTCGCGGAAATTCTTGACGAAGGCGCGCACCGGCATCGCCGCCGCATCGCCCAAGGCGCAAATCGTACGGCCCTGGATGTTGTCGGCGATCGAGTTCAGCATGTCGAGGTCTTCCGGGCGGCCCTGGCCATGCTCGATACGGTGCACCATGCGGTATAGCCAGCCCGTGCCTTCGCGGCAAGGCGTGCATTGGCCGCACGATTCTTCGAAATAGAAATAGGACAGGCGCAACAGCGACTTGACCATGCAGCGCGTCTCGTCCATCACGATGATGGCGCCCGAGCCGAGCATGGAGCCGGCCTTGGCGATCGCATCGTAATCGAGATCGGTGTTCATCATCACGTCGCCGACGATGACCGGGGCGGACGAGCCGCCGGGAATCACCGCCTTGATCTTCTTGCCGCCGCGCATGCCGCCGGCCAACTCCAAAAACTTGGCGAACGACGTGCCCAAGGGCACTTCATAGTTGCCCGGACGCTCGACGTCGCCCGAGATCGAGAAGATCTTGGTGCCGCCGTTGTTCGGCTTGCCCAGCGCCGCATACGCTTCCCCGCCCATCTTGAAGATGAAGGGAACGGCGGCGAAGGTTTCGGTGTTGTTGATCGTGGTCGGCTTGCCGTACAGGCCGAAACTGGCCGGGAACGGCGGCTTGAAGCGCGGCTGGCCCTTCTTGCCTTCGAGCGATTCGAGCAGCGCGGTTTCCTCGCCGCAGATGTAGGCGCCATAACCATGGTGCGCATGCAGCTGGAACTTGAAGCCGCTGCCGCAGATGTCGTCGCCCAGGAAGCCGGCAGCACGCGCCTCTTCCAAGGCTTCCTCGAAGCGGTCGTACACATCCCAGATTTCGCCGTGGATGTAGTTGTAGCCGACGCTGATGCCCATGGCGTAGGCGCCGATGGCCATGCCTTCGATCAGCGAATGCGGGTTGTAGCGCAGGATATCGCGATCCTTGAAGGTGCCCGGTTCGCCTTCGTCGGAATTGCAGACGAGGTATTTCTGGCCCGGGAACGAGCGCGGCATGAAGCTCCACTTCAAGCCGGTCGGGAAGCCCGCGCCGCCGCGGCCGCGCAAGGACGATGCCTTCAGTTCGGCGATGACTTGTTCCGGCGTGATCTTGTCGGTCAGGATGCGCTTCAACTGCGCATAGCCGCCGCGCTTGACGTAGTCGGCCAGTTTCCAGTTGTTGCCATCGAGGCCGGCTAAGATCAGCGGGTTGATGTGACGGTCGTGCAGGCTGGTCATTTCTTCAATTCCTCCACCAGTGCATCGATCTTGTCGTCGGACATCCAGCTGCACATGCGCTTGTTGTTGACCAGCATGACGGGTGCGTCGCCGCAGGCGCCCATGCACTCGCCTTCTTGCAGCGTGAAGAGGCCGTCAGCGGTGGTTTCCTTGTAGTCCACGCCGAGCTTCTCTTTCAGGTAGTGCGCCGCCTTTTCGCCGCCCGACAGCGCGCACGGCAGGTTGGTGCAGACCGTGATCTTGAACTTGCCGATCGGCTTCAGGTTGTACATCGCGTAGAAGGTCGCGACTTCCTGGACAGCCACGGCAGGCATGCCGATGTAGTCGGCCAGATCCTGCATGAGTTCCGGCGAGAGCCAGCCCTTTTCATCCTGGGCGATGGCGAGCGCCGACATCACGGCCGACTGCCGTTGATCGGCCGGATACTTCGCCAGCTCGCGATCGATCTTTTTGTATGCTTGCTCTGATAACAGCATGTTTTATGCCTCAACTGTGCATCAAACCAAAGTGGAAATAATTTTCACTTCAGCCAAAATCACTTCTCCGTCATCCCCGCGAAAGCGGGGATCCATACTGAGTCCGCACTTGCAACCGGCTTGTGGATTCCCGCGGGGCTGCCAACAGCTTTCGCGGGAATGACGGAGGAATATTTACGTTCCGTTCATCCGCCCAACCAGGGCTTTCTTTTCTTACCTGTCAATCTCACCGAACACGATATCTTGCGTACCAATGATCGTGACTGCGTCAGCAATCATGTGACCCTTGGCCATTTCATCCAGGCCCTGCAGATGCGGGAAGCCCGGTGCACGAATCTTCAGGCGGTACGGCTTGTTGGCGCCGTCGGAGACGATGTAGATGCCGAATTCGCCCTTCGGATGCTCGACTGCGGCATACGCTTCGCCGGCCGGCACGTGGAAGCCTTCGGTGAAGAGCTTGAAGTGGTGGATCAGCTCTTCCATGTTGGTCTTCATGTCGACGCGGTGCGGCGGCGCCACCTTGTGGTTGGTCGTCATGACCGGGCCCGGGTTGTTGCGCAGCCACTCGATGCATTGCTTGATGATGCGGTTCGACTGGCGCATTTCGGCCACGCGCACGAGGTAGCGGTCGTAGCAGTCGCCATTCGTGCCGACGGGAATGTCGAAGTCGAGCAGGTCGTACACTTCGTACGGCTGCTTCTTGCGCAGATCCCATTCGATGCCGGAGCCGCGCAGCATGGCGCCGGTGAAGCCCATGGCCAGGGCGCGCTCGGGCGAAACCACGCCGATGCCGACCAAGCGCTGCTTCCAGATGCGGTTGTCGGTCAACAGCGTTTCGTATTCGTCGACGTAGGTCGGGAAGCGGTTGGTGAAGTCTTCGATGAAGTCGAGCAGCGAGCCCTGGCGGTTTTCGTTCAGCTTGGCCAGTTGCGCGGCGTTCTTCAGCAGCGACACCTTGTGCTGGGGCATGGCATCGGGCAGATCGCGATAGACGCCGCCCGGACGGTAGTAGGCTGCGTGCATGCGCGCGCCGGACACCGCTTCGTAGCAGTCCATCAGGTCTTCGCGCTCGCGGAAGGCGTACAGGAACACGCCCATCGCACCCACGTCCAGCGCATGCGCGCCGATCCACAGCAGGTGGTTCAACAGGCGCGTGATCTCGTCGAACATGACGCGGATGTATTGCGCACGCAGCGGCACTTCGATGCCCATCATCTTCTCGATGGCCATCACGTAGGCGTGCTCGTTGCTCATCATCGAGACGTAGTCGAGGCGGTCCATGTAGGGAACCGACTGCAGGTAGGTCTTTTGCTCGGCCAGCTTTTCGGTGGCGCGATGCAGCAGGCCGATATGCGGGTCGGCGCGCTGGATCACTTCGCCGTCGAGTTCGAGCACGAGGCGCAGCACGCCGTGCGCTGCCGGATGCTGCGGCCCGAAATTCAGGGTGTAATTTTTAATTTCAGCCATGCAACGCCCCTACAAATCTACTGCGCGACTCAATCTTGATCCTGCGATGCTCACCGTACGGTCGTACGGCTGCGCTTCTCGGCTCAACCTTGAGCCGCTCGCTACGATTTTTAGTGGCGTTGTTCATTTTATGCCGCCGTATTGCTCTTCACGGATCACGCGCGGCACGTTCTCACGCGGCTCGATGGTGACAGGTTGATAGACCACGCGCTTCTGCTCCGGGTCGTATTTCATTTCGACGTAGCCCGATACCGGGAAGTCCTTGCGGAACGCGTGGCCGATGAAGCCGTAGTCGGTGAGAATGCGGCGCAGGTCGTTGTGGCCGTCGAACAGGATGCCGAAGAAGTCGAACGCTTCGCGCTCGTACCAGTTGGCCGCGTTCCAGATATTCGAGACCGATGCCACCAGCGGGAAATCGTCGTCCGGGCAGAACACGCGCACGCGCACGCGCCAGTTGTGCTTGATCGACAGGAGGTGCGACACGGCGGCGAAGCGCTTGCCTTCCCAGATGCCGTCGCCATAGGCGGAATAATCCACGCCTGCCAGGTCGATCAGTTCTTCAAAGTGCAGGTCGGCATGGTCGCGCAGCGTCGTCATCGCTTGCGCGTAATGCTCGGCGCTGACCACGATGGTGATTTCGCCGAGCGCGGTCGTCAGGCTCTGGATCTGCTCGCCCAAGGCGCCCTTGAGCGCAGCTTCCAGAGTTTCAAGTTTGGTCGTCATCATTATTTGCGGGCGATCGTGTTGGTGCGGCGGATCTTGGTCTGCAATTGCATGATGCCGTACAGCAGCGCCTCGGCCGTGGGCGGGCAGCCCGGCACGTAGATGTCGACCGGCACGATGCGGTCGCAACCGCGCACGACGGAATACGAATAGTGGTAGTAGCCGCCGCCGTTGGCGCACGAACCCATGGAGATGACCCAGCGCGGCTCGGCCATCTGGTCGTACACTTTGCGCAAGGCCGGCGCCATCTTGTTGCACAACGTACCGGCGACGATCATCACGTCGGACTGACGCGGACTGGCGCGGAACACGACGCCGAAACGGTCGAGGTCGTAGCGCGAGGCACCGGCGTGCATCATTTCCACGGCGCAGCAGGCCAGACCGAATGTCATCGGGTACATCGACCCGGTACGGGCCCAGTTGATCAGCTTGTCCACCTGGGTGGTGGCAAACCCTTCGTTCAAGTGACCTTCAATAGCCATAGTATTCTCAATGCGTTTTCAATGCGTTCCCAAAGCGTCATTCCCAGTCAAGGGCGCCCTTTTTCCAGATGTACCAAAAGCCGACGGCGAATTCGACGATGAACGCGAACATGGTCACGAAGCCGGACCAGCCGAGATCGCGCATCGCGGCGCCCCACGGAAAGAAGAATGCCGTTTCCAGGTCGAACAAAATAAACAGGATGGCGATCAGGTAGTACCGCACGTCGAACTTCATGCGCGCATCTTCAAACGCTTCGAAGCCGCACTCATAGGGAGAAAGTTTTTGCGCGTCAGGCTTGTTGGGGCCGATCAGCCAGCCAAGGACTTGCGGGAGGACGCCGACTCCGATGCCGACGAGAATGAACAACAGGACGGGTAGGTAGTTTTCGAGGTTCACGGTAGTTGCGTAATATGCCGATTGTTGAACAATTGCTGCTGCGCGGTGCCGCTGCGATTTATTGCTAGTTTCGCGCGGCCAAAAACAAAAATACTAAGCGCTCTAACGAACTATCAACCAAGCAACAAATTTCTCGATAAAAAGCCAGCGCCGAAAACCTCGTTGCTGGCTTATTTTCTCATTACATTGCACATTGCGTTGTTTGGTGCCGACGGCGAGACTCGAACTCGCACAGCTTGCGCCACTACCCCCTCAAGATAGCGTGTCTACCAATTTCACCACGTCGGCTCAAGCTCAGTATTTTAACCTGTTTTGATACCTTTGTTCAACGCACAAATTGCAGTAAATCAATGCGTGCCGATTTTATTTCCGATACTGCCGTCAATTTCCCGGCAAATCGCGATAACGGCACGCGAATCGCCGCAATTATTTTTGTGCCGGGGCCGTTTGCGATGCAGCAGGAGCGGACTTCGCAGGCTCTGAAACCGGTGCCGCAGCCGCAGGAGCGGGCGCTGCGGGCGCCGCAGCGGCAGGCGAGGAAGCAGCGGGTGCGGCTGCAGGAACCGGCGCCGTCTGGGCTGGCACAACGGCGTCGAGCGAATTGGTCTCAACATGCCTACCGGAATTCAGGTAAGCCAAGCCCAGCGTCGAAGCGAAGAAGATTGCCGCAGCGATGCCGGTCGACTTCGACAGGAAGTTTGACGACCCGCTTGCGCCGAACAAGCTGCCCGATGCGCCGGAACCGAAAGCCGCACCCATGTCGGCACCCTTGCCATGCTGCATCAGCACCAGACCAACGATGACCAAGGCGGAAATCACCTGGATCAACATAACCAAATTAACGATCATTGCATTCCTTCAATATTTTCCCATTGCTGGGGTTGAATCACGGAGCGATGCTCCACTTGCTTTGCCTGCGCTTGCTCTGCTTCCGGTCGTTACGCCTTCACCGGCTGCGCTGCCTGCGCAATGGCAAGAAAATCTTCCGCCTTCAACGATGCGCCGCCAATCAGGCCGCCATCGATATCTGGCATCGCCAGCAACTGCCCGGCATTGTCGGGCTTCATGCTGCCGCCGTACAAAATCCTTACATGCGGCGCGGCTCCCGCGTTTTTCGCCGCAATTTTCGCGCGCAACACCTCGTGCACGGTCTGTGCCATGCGCGGGGTTGCCGTGATGCCGGTGCCGATCGCCCACAGCGGCTCATAGGCCACCACGAGACGCGCGACGTCATCGGGCTGAACCGCTTCCAGCACCGCATCGAGCTGCTCTCCGACCACGGCATCGGTGCGATTGGCTTGGCGCTCAGCCAGCGTTTCGCCGACGCAAACTATCGGCGTCAGGCCCGACTTCAAGGCTTGCACCACTTTCTTCGCCACCGCGGCATTGCTTTCGCCGTGATAGGTGCGACGCTCGGAATGGCCCACGATCACGTGGCTGCAACCGAATTCCAGCAGCATGGCGGCAGCCACGTCACCCGTATAGGCGCCAGAATCATGCTCGGACACGGTTTGCGCGCCCCAAGCCACGCCGGAACCGCGCAACTCGGCCTGACACTGCGCCAAGTATGGCGCCGGCACACACACCAGCAAATCGCAACCCTCTGCAACGTCGGCCGCGCCCGCCTTGATCGCGTCGAGCAACTTGATGTTGCCCGACAGGCTAGCGTTCATCTTCCAGTTGCCGGCGATCAGTGTGCGACGCATAGTGGCCTAATCCTCAATAACCCAATATTGTAACTTGCCGCAGCATGCGTGGTCAAACCAGCGCCGTTTGCGGCAATCTCTTATCGCCTTGCAATTTTATTGCTGCTTCGCAAACTTTTCCGTGATCAATCAAATGACTTGCAGCATGATTTTGCCAATGTGCGCGCTCGATTCCATCAGCAAATGCGCCTCTTTCGCCTGTTCCAGCGGAAAACTGCGATAAATCACCGGCTTGATGGCCCCACTCTCGAGCATCGGCCAGACATGCTGCACCAGCTTGGCGCCGATTGCTGCCTTGAATTCGCGGGAGCGCGGCCGCAGTGTCGAACCGGTCACGGTCAGGCGCCGGCGCAGCAGTTGCGCCAGATCCAGCGCACCCTTGGTCCCACCCAGCAAGGCGATGACGGCAAGGCGGCCATCGTCGGCGAGGCAGCCGATTTCACGCGACAGATAATCACCGCCGACCATATCGAGAATCACGTCGACGCCCTTCCCGTCCGTCAACTCCTTGACCACCGCCGCGAAATCCTCATCGCGGTAATTGATGCCGCGTTCCGCGCCGAGTTCCTCGCACTTGCGGCATTTTTCGTCTGAACCGGCAGTGGCGAACACGCGATGGCCGAAGGCTTTCGCCATCTGGATCGCTGTCACACCAATGCCCGACGTGCCGCCTTGCACCAGCAGTGTCTCGCCTTGTTTCAGGCCGGCACGATCGAACACGTTGCTCCAGACGGTGAAGTAGGTTTCAGGCAGCGATGCCGCCTCGAGCACGCTCAAGCCCTTGGGCACAGGCAGGCATTGCATCCAGGGTGCCGCGCAATATTCGGCATAGCCGCCGCCTTGCACCAGGGCGCATACCAGGTCGCCCTTCTTGAACGGCGTACCGGAAAGCTCGCCATCGACGATCTCGCCGGCCACTTCAAGGCCCGGCAAGTCCGATGCGCCGGGCGGCACGGGATAGTGGCCGGTACGTTGCACCACGTCGGGCCGGTTGACGCCGGCGGCGTGAACCTTGATCAACAGTTCGCCGGGTTTCAGTTCGGGGATGGGCCGCTCGCACAGACGCAAGACGTCGGCCGGGCCGGGTTGGGTGATTTCGATGGCGCGCATCGGGGGACTCCGTGTCACTTGCAAACGCGTATTTTACGCCCGCTGCGTTGGTAGGGTGGCTTACACAACGCGCAACCCACCATGTGCATCAAATTCCTTTCGTTAGCTGCTTGGTGGGTTACACTTCGCTAACCCACCCTACTAGACTGCCTACCCTCGTCGTCCCTGTGGAAACGGGGAGCCGTGGAGCGAAGGCTGCAAATTTTGATCCTGGATCCCCGCTTTCGCGAGGACGACGGATGTAACTAGGCGAGATGGGATAATGAAGCGCCGTTGCTTTCCCAATCCTTGCCATCGAACGGCAAGGTCTTCACTCTGCCTATCGTCGCGCCATCAAGACAGCGCACATTGACCGAGAACCCATCAGGATTCGAACGTGGTACGTAGTACGGCTTGCAGCCGCAAACCTTGCAGAAATGGTGCCTGGCCACACCGGTGTTGAAGGTGTAGGTCGCCAAAGATTCCTGCCCCTTGATCAGCTTGAACGCTTCCTTGGACACGATCAGGTGCAAGAAACCCGTGCGCTGGCACATCGAGCAATTGCATTCGTAGGCTTCGATGTCCTCGGGCGCTTCGACTTCGATCTGTATCGCTCCGCAATGGCAGCTTCCGCTGTGAATCATATCCTTCTCTCCAAATGCAAACCGCCCGGCACTCGCGCACCGGGCGGCTCTGTTGTGCTACAGCCAGCTTATTGCTGTTGCTGGTCCTGCGGCTCGCCACCCTCGGCGGCGGCAGCCTTCATCGACAGCTTGAGGCGGCCGCGGTCGTCGGCTTCGAGTACCTTGACGCGTACTTGCTGGCCTTCTTTCAGGTAGTCGGCCACGGCGTTGACGCGCTCGTTGGCGATCTGGCTGATGTGCAAGAGGCCGTCCTTGCCCGGGATCACTTGCACGATGGCGCCGAAGTCCAGCAGCTTCAGAACGGTGCCTTCGTAGATCTTGCCGATCTCGACGGATGCCGTCAGCTCTTCGATGCGGCGCTTGGCTTCCTGGCCGGCAGCGGCATCGACGGAAGCGATGGTGACCACGCCTTCGTCGGTGATGTCGATCTGCGTGCCGGTTTCTTCGGTCAGCGCACGGATCACGGCGCCGCCCTTGCCGATCACGTCACGGATCTTTTCCGGGTTGATCTTGATGGTGATCAGACGCGGCGCGAAGTCGGACAGCTCGGTCTTGCCTTGCGGCAGCGCTTCCTGCATCTTGCCCAGGATGTGCGTGCGGCCTTCCTTGGCTTGCGCCAGGGCGACTTGCATGATTTCCTTGGTGATGCCCTGGATCTTGATGTCCATCTGCAATGCGGTCACGCCGTTGGCGGTACCTGCCACCTTGAAGTCCATGTCACCCAGGTGATCTTCGTCACCCAGGATGTCGGTCAGGACGGCGAACTTGTTGCCTTCCTTGATCAAGCCCATGGCGATGCCGGCCACATGGGCCGTCATCGGCACGCCGGCGTCCATCAGGGCCAGGCAGCCGCCGCAGACGGAAGCCATCGACGAGGAACCGTTCGATTCGGTGATTTCCGAAACCAGGCGCACCGAGTAGCTGAACTCGTCAGCTGCCGGCAAGGCGGCGATCAGTGCGCGCTTGGCCAGGCGGCCGTGGCCGATTTCGCGGCGCTTCGGTGTGCCGACGCGGCCGGTTTCGCCTGTTGCGAACGGAGGCATGTTGTAGTGGAGCATGAAACGGTCGCTGTATTCGCCCATCAGCGCGTCGATCTTTTGTTCGTCGCGTGCGGTGCCCAGGGTGGCAACCACCAGCGCTTGCGTTTCGCCGCGCGTGAACAGGGCTGAACCGTGGGTACGCGGCAACACGCCGGTACGGATCGTGATCGGACGCACGGTGGTGGTGTCGCGGCCGTCGATACGCGGCTCGCCGTCCAGAATTTGCGAGCGGACGATCTTGGCTTCGAGGTCGAACAGGATGGTGTTGACTTCAGCGGAATCGGGAGCGGCGCCGCCGACCGATGCGGCTTCAGCAGCCAGTTCGGTGCTAACAGACGAATAAATGTCGCGCAGTTCGGTGGTGCGGGCTTGCTTGTCGCGCGTCTGGTAGGCCTGGCGCAGCTTGGCTTCGGCAAAGTGCGACACGCGGCCGATCAGGGCTTCGTTCTTCGGTGCGGGCGTCCATTGCACTTCGGGCTTGCCGCCGTCGCGCACCAGTTCATGAATCGCATCGATCACGGCCTTCATTTGCTCGTGGCCGTAGACCACGGCGCCCAGCATGATTTCTTCCGACAATTGCTGCGCTTCGGATTCAACCATCAGCACGGCGGATTCGGTGCCGGCGACGACCAGGTCGAGCTTCGTGCTCTTCAATTGCGTGGTGGTGGGATTCAACACGTACTGGCCATCGATGTAGCCGACGCGCGCAGCGCCCAAGGGGCCTGCGAACGGGATGCCGGCGACCGAGATCGCGGCAGAGGCGCCGATCATGGCGGCGATGTCGGGATCGATTTCCGGGTTGACCGACAGCACGTGGATGATCACCTGCACTTCGTTGAGATAGCCTTCCGGGAACAGCGGGCGGATCGGACGGTCGATCAGGCGCGAGGTCAGCGTTTCCTTTTCCGAAGGACGGCCTTCGCGCTTGAAGAAGCCGCCAGGAATGCGGCCGGCTGCATAGGTTTTTTCGACATAGTCGACCGTCAGCGGGAAGAAGTCCTGGCCCGGCTTGGCGTCTTTGCGCGCCACAACGGTTGCGAGCACGACGGTATCCTCGATCGACACCATGACAGCGCCGGATGCCTGGCGGGCGATTTCGCCGGTCTCCAGGGTGACTGTATGTTGGCCGTACTGGAATGTCTTGGTGACTTTATTAAACACGGTGTTTCCTTTCTAGTTTTGCCGACAGATTTTCAGGCGCTGTCGTTCACCTCACCACAGACGGCAATCGCCGTCTCGTTACTGAAAGCACCAGCAAAACGAACCTGGCGTTGTTGCCGCTCCTAGCCGTGCAATCGCACTGTCTTCGTCGCGACGCCTAGCCAGTTTCATTTTGTTGCCGCTTCTTATTGCAAAAGGCTTAAAGACAAAATGCCCGCATCAGCAAGCTGACACGGGCATTTCGACTGATTCTTTTCCGGCAAGGGATTACTTACGCAGGCCGAGTTTGGCGATCAAATCGCGATAACGGGTTGCGTCCTTGTCCTTCAAGTACGAGAGCAGGCTCTTGCGACGGTTAACCATCTTGATCAAGCCGCGGCGGGAGTGGTGATCCTTGACGTGCTCTTTGAAGTGGCCATTGAGGTCGTTGATGCGCGCGGTCAGCAATGCGACCTGCACTTCAGGGGACCCGGTGTCGTTCGTGCCGCGGGCGTTGTCGGCAATGATGGCAGCCTTGTTGGCTTTTTCCATAGTCATGATGCTTATACCTTTCACATGCGGTGAGCGGAGTTGCAGTTGCCTGCCAATTTACTACCCCAAACACCGTGATAACGATTAAAAAATTAACTTCTTGATAACTAACCAAACAAGGTCAGACCGAGAGTATAGCGGAAAAAGCTCAGGCATTCAAATACTTAGGCAGCTTATTTCCACTCCCCCCGCAGCGCCAATACCCTTTCCTGCAGCAATTCAGGCGTTGCATCGGCAGGCTGCACGGCCTCGCCAACGGCCAGAGCAAGCTTGGACCAGGGCCCGCGCCGGAAAGAGCGCCCGAACGGATTGCCCTCGCCGCGCGTCAAGAGGCTACCCCACAAGCCGCGCAAGGCCATGGGAATGACCGGCACCGGCGTGCGGTCGACGATCTTTTTCACCCCGCCCTTGAATTCGTTCATCTCGCCGGTCTGGGTCAGCCTGCCTTCGGGGAAAATGCACACCAGCTCACCCTCTTGCAAGGCCTGGGCGATATCTTCGTAGGCCTTGTCCATCAAGGCGGCATTTTCCTTGGCCGAGGCAATGGGGATGGCCTTGGCGGTGCGGAAGATCCACGACAGGATGGGGAATTTGAAGATGCGGTGATCCATCACGAAGCGGATCGGACGCGGGCTGGCGGCCATGATGACGATGGCGTCGACGTAGCTTACGTGGTTGCAGACGAGGACTGCCGCGCCTTCCTTGGGAATACGGTCGGTATCGACGCCGCGCACGCTGTGGATGGTATGGATCAGGATCCAGGCCATGAAGCGCATCAGGAATTCCGGCACCAGCGAGAAGATGTAGATCGCCACCAGCGCATTCAGGCCGGCCGTGATCAGGAACAGTTCCGGCACGGTGGCGCCAAGCTTCAGCAGAATCATCGCCATGATCGACGCCACAACCATGAAGACCGCATTAAGGATATTCATGCCGGCAATCGTGCGCGAGATGTGTGCCGGGTCGCAGCGCGTCTGGATCAGGGCGAACAGGGGTACGACGTAGAAGCCGCCGAACACGCCGATCATGGTGCAGTCGAACAAGACGTGCCAGCTGCCATGCTGGGCCAGGAAACCGGCGATGTCGACCAGTTGCGTGTTGGTGTAGGAGTGCGCGGCAAAATAGAGATCGGCGCCGAATATCGTCAAGCCGATCGAGCCGAACGGCACCAGGCCGATTTCGATCTTGTGGCCTGAGAGTGTTTCACATAGCAGCGAACCGGCGCCGATGCCCACCGAGAAGATCGTCAGCAGCAAGACGAACACGTAGTGGTCGCCGTGCAGATAGTCCTTGGCGAAGACGGGGAACTGCGCCAGCATGATCGCGCCATAGAACCAGAACCACGAATTGCCGAGCAGGGACAGGAACACCGGGCGGTTCTTGCTCGAGAAGCGCAGGTTGCGCACGGTTTCGGTAAAGAGATTCCAGTTGATCTTGAGATTGGCGTCGGCCGCCGGCGACACCGGAATAGCCTGGCTCGCACCCCAGCCGATCAGGGCAAAGGCCAGCGTGGCGCCCGCCACCAGCTCCACGCCCCAGCCGGCTTGCTCGACCATCACCGCGCCCAGCACTTCGCCGATCACGATGCCGACGAAGGTGCCGGCCTCGATCACGGCATTGCCGCCGACGAGTTCGTCCTTCTGCAGATGCTGCGGCAGGTAGGCGTATTTGACCGGGCCGAAGATGGTCGAATGAATGCCCATGCCCACCACGGCGGCGATCAGGAGCCAGAGATTGTGCGTCAGCCAACCCGCTCCGGCGATCAGCATGATGGCGATTTCGAGCACCTTGACCGCGCGCGCCATGCGCGCCTTGTCGAACTTGTCGGCCAGTTGCCCCGAAGTTGCGGAGACGAACACGAAGGGCAGGATGAACAGGCCGGGGATCAGGTTGTTCAGTGTGCTGGCCGGAATATTGGTCCAGCTTGCCGCGTCGAAGGTCAGGGCCGTAATCAGCGCCGTCTTGAACACGTTATCGTTGAATGCCCCGAAAAACTGGGTCCAGAAGAACGGCGCGAAGCGGCGTTGTCCGAGCAGCGAAAATTGATTGGATTGGCTCATAGTGGTGTTTCTTGTGAAGTCTCCCAAATACCCGCATAGGAGTGTAAACAAGGATTGCCCCTGCGTCAGCAGAAAACGCAGGGTGGAAGGAAGTGATACTGCGAGAAGCGGATTAATGTACGGCGAGGCGCAAGGCTTCGGCCATCGCCAGCCCGCTCAGGTAGGCGTTTTCGATGCGCCCCGTCCCTTCCAGGCCCGCGGCGCACCAGTCGCCGCAGGCGCCGATGCGGCTTGCCCCGTCCCACAGGCAACCTTGATCCAGCGGATCGAGCGCCTGGGCGGCATTCCAGCGATATAGCGCAACGTAGAGCGGCTGGACTTCGGATCCGGTCGCTTCGCGGAAGGCCTTGAGCAACTTCTCGCGGGCGCGCTCTTCGTCGTCTTCATAATGTTCGTCGCTCCACGCGCCCGATGCGTGCGCCACCCAATGTTCGCCCGCGCGCCGCTTGGGCTTGGACGAATCGCGCGCGATCCAGGACAAGCGTGCCCCCTCGACCCAGGCGCCATCGAAGCCGAGATCGAGCGGCATGGGAAAGCCCAGCATCATCGACCAGCACGGCGCATAGCGCACCTTGCCCGCCTGCTCCGCCAGCTTGGGCGCCACCGACAGCAGCGATGCGGCGGACGGCGCCGGCGTGGCCACGATCACCGCATCGAAGGGGCCGGCGCTGGCTTCGATCGGCGCCCCGTCGGACGCGATCTTCAGCAGCCATTGATGGTCGCCATGCTCCTCGATCTTTCTGACGGCCTGCTCAGCGCGCAAGTCGATGCCTTGCGCCAGATACTGCGTCAATGCATTCATGCCGGGTACGGCGACGAAACGCTGCTTGAGCAAAGCTGCACTCCTCGCTGCAGGCCGCACCTCGCCATTGTCAACCACCACCAATTTGCCGTTCCAAGGGGCGACCAAGCCAGCCTTGCGCCAACCTACGATCGCTTGCTTGAACGGCCCGGAGGACGCGGTGAAGTATTGCGCGCCATGGTCGAACCCGCCCAGCTCGGTCTGGCGCGTGCGCATGCGACCGCCCACCTCGGCGTTTTTTTCGTAGACGATCACCGTGTTGCCCTGCTCTTGCAATTGATGGGCGCAAATCAGGCCGGACAAGCCGGCGCCGACGATGGCGATGTGCATGTAGTGGTGTCCTTCAAGTGAACGGAAAGCGGCGCGGCCCACCGCACCTCGCGTATTGTGTGACGGGAGGCGGAAGCGGGCATTGCGGAGATGGGCAAGAGGAGCGGCTTATTCGTCTTCTGCCTCGGCCGGCCAGTCGCGGATGTAGGCCTTGAGCATTTTATTCTCGAAACTCTGCGCCTCGACCACGGCCCGGGCCACGTCGTAGAACGAGATCACGCCGAGCAGCGTGCGCGCATTCATCACCGGCACGTAGCGCGCGTGGCGCTCGAGCATCAGGCGGCGCACTTCGTTGATTTCGGTGTCGGGCGTGACGGTGATGGGCGAATCGTCCATGTGCTTGCGCACGGTGCCGCCGCCGACCTGGCCTTTGTTGTCGTGCAGCGTCTTCATCACTTCGCGGAAGCTCAGCATGCCGACCAGTTCGCCGAATTCCATCACCACGAGGGAGCCGATGTCTTTCTCGGCCATGGTGTTGACTGCCTCCAGCATCGGCGTATCGGGCGTGACGGTGAAAAGGATGTTGCCTTTGACTTGGAGGATTTCGGATACTTTCATTGTGCCGTCTCGCTTGAAGTAGTTGTTGTTCCGGGGCCAGCCTGCTGCACGCTGCCCAGTATCGCGCTTCATTGCAATGTAGCGCAACCGGTTCGAAAAATCCAGCGCCCCTCGGACACAGGCGACGTGATTCGATGCTACGATGCGCCACAACAACGTGCCACGAGCTTACTACGACGCACGATGTTGCGTCACAGCAAAGTGGTATCATCGCGGCCTTGTTCCAGCATGCCACAATGAATCATACCGAAGGAGCGTTTCACCCATGAGCGGCCCCAACTATCCCGGCTTCGATACGCTGTCGCTGCACGCAGGTGCAGCACCTGATCCGGCGACCGGCGCACGCGCCACACCGATCTATCTTACCAGTGCTTACGTTTTCAAGGATTCCGACCACGCGGCCTCGCTATTCAACATGGAACGCGCGGGCCACGTCTATTCGCGCATCTCGAACCCGACCAATGCCGTGCTCGAAGAACGCATCGCCGCGCTCGAAGGCGGCGTGGCCGGGATTGCCACTGCCAGCGGCCAGGCCGCGATGCACCTGGGTTTGGTGACGATAGCCGGCGCCGGTTCGCACATCGTCGCTTCGCGCGCGCTCTACGGCGGCTCGCAAAACCTGCTGGCTTACACGATGAAGCGTTTCGGCATCGACACCACCTTCGTCGATCCGCGCGATCTTGACGCCTGGCGCGCGGCAATCCGCCCCAACACCAAGGTGCTGTTCGGCGAGAGCCTGGGCAATCCGGGGCTGGACGTGTTGAACATCCCCAAGATCGCCGAGATCGCGCACGGGCATCATTTGCCGCTGATGGTCGACTCGACCTTCACCACGCCTTATCTGCTGCAACCGTTCGCGCACGGCGCCGACCTTGTCTTCCATTCGGCCACCAAGTTCCTGTGCGGCCACGGCACGGCGGTCGGCGGTTTGCTGGTCGATGGCGGGCGCTTCGACTGGCAAGAAGCTTATGAGAAGACCGGCCGCTTCACCGAGTTATGCGAACCCTATGACGGCTTTCACGGCATGGTGTTCGCCGAAGAGTCGAGCGTGGCGCCGTTCTCGCTGCGCGCGCGGCGCGAAGGCCTGCGCGACTTCGGCGCGGTGATGAGCCCGCACAATGCCTTCGCCATCCTGCAAGGCGTGGAAACGCTGTCGCTGCGCATGGAAAAGCATGTCGCCAATACACGCAAGGTCGTCGAATTCCTGGTTGCACATCCGGCCATCGAATCGGTATCCTACCCCGAACTCGAATCGCATCCGGATCATGCGCTGGCCAAGTCGCTATTGCCGCGCGGCTGCGGCGCCGTGTTCTCGTTCAGCATCAAGGGTTCGCGCGCGGCGGGCCAGCGCTTCGTCGAATCGCTCGGCGTGTTCTCGCACCTGGCCAACGTCGGCGATGCCAAGTCGCTCGTCATCCATCCCGCTTCGACCACGCACTTCCGCGTGCCGACCGAGCAATTGAAGGCAGCGGGGCTGACCGAAGGCACGATGCGCCTGTCGGTCGGCCTGGAAGATGCGGACGATTTGATCAACGATCTTGCACGCGGCCTGAAGGCGGCGCAGAAAGGAGCCTGACATGATATTGAACATTGACGGCTTCGATGCCTACTGCTACACCGGCGGCAAGCCTTTCGACGCCAGCCTGCCCACCGCAGTCTTCCTGCATGGCGCGCAAAACGACCATTCAGTCTGGATTTTGCAGACGCGCTATTTTGCCCATCACGGTTACGGTGTGCTGGCGGTCGACCTGCCCGGCCACGGTCGCAGCAAGGGCAAAGCACTGACCTCGGTTGAAGCGATGGCCGATTGGCTGTTGCGCGTGCTCGATGCTGCGGGTGTCAAACAAGCTGCGCTGATTGGTCACAGCATGGGTTCACTGATCGCGCTTGAAACCTCGGTACGCGCGCCGGAACGCGTTACCAAGCTTGCCCTGGTCGGCACGGCTTATCCGATGAAGGTGTCCGACGCACTATTGAACGCCGCGCTGAATGAAGAACAGAGCGCAATCGACATGGTCAACATCTGGTCGCACAGCAGCATCGCGCAGAAGCCCTCTTTCCCCGGCCCGGGCTTTTACGCAACCGGCGGCGGCCAGCGCCTGATGCAATACGTCTCGCGCCACAGCGAAGAAAAGGTATTCCACATCGACTTCAGCGCCTGCAACAGCTACGCCAATGGCGAAGCGGCGGCGCAGGCGGTGAAGTGCCCCACCCTGTTCCTGCTCGGCAAACGCGACATGATGACGCCGCCCAAGGCCACGGCCACCTTGACCAAGGCGATTGGCCATGCGAAGACGGTGTTGCTCGACAATTGCGGACATGCCTTGATGGCGGAGCAGCCGGATGCGGTATTGGATACCCTATTCGCGTTCGCCAAGTCATGAAAGGTTGGCGCTGAGCGAAAGCGAAGCCCAACAAACCTACGCATCCGTGATCACCTAAGGCGCTTGCACATCCGTCCGATGTTGGGCCGGGCCTCGCTAGGCTTCGCTCTCTCAGCGCCAACCTACGAGCCGATGGCGGAGCAGCCGGATGCGGCGTTGGATGCCTTGTTCGGCTTCGTCAGGCAGACGGCCAACTAAGCCCGAACGGCAATTCGGCGGGACCGAACAGGAAATGCAGCACGCGGCGTCGGCTGGCGCCGCGCGACTTGGACGACGCGTGCAACACAAGCGGTCGCAGGGCAAGCACGCCGCCGCGCATCACGCAGCAAATCTGTTCGCCGCGTTGCTCACGCAGCCTAAGTGTTGTCTCCTCAGTCGTGCGTCCCGCAGCATGACTGCCTAGCACCACCTTCAGGGGGCCATCGTCGATCCCGCAATCGTCCAAGTGCAGGCGTAGCGCCAGCATGCGGCTCGTCAGATCAACAGGCGGCTGCACGAACCACATGCCGTCCTTGCGCGACCAGCCCTGCAAATCCCCGTGCCCGATTCTCTCAGCAACGGGAATCGACAAATCCTGGTGCAGCGGCACCAGCCAATTCTTATCGCTCGATTTTTCGAAGTACGTGCATTGCACGGGAACCGTGGCGTCGGGATCGACCGCCTTCAATGCCGGATCATGGCGCAGCCGCAAGCCCAATGCCTGACACCAGTCGAAGCTGAGAAGATTGCGCGTGCCGGCGCCGAGAACAGGCATATCTTTCAGCTCTGCTGCGATGTCTGCAAGCTCGTCGATACTGAACACTTGCTCGACAATTGCAAAGCCGTTCTCACTGAACAACGCCGCCTCGCTCATGGACCTTCTTCCCTTATACTACCGCCGCCTTCTCGATCATGGCAGCACGGGCCGAGCCGCTACAGGCGATGAAACTCCGCATCGAACGGCCCGATCTGCGCCGGCGTCTTCCACGTGGCATCGCGCAGGCTATTCGGGATCAAATGTTCAACGCCCAGCAACACGGCAAAGATCGCCATGCGCACCGGGATGCCGTTGTCGGTCTGGCGGAATATCGCCAGGCGTGAATCCTGGTTCAAGTCGATGGAGAGATCGTTGGCACCGGGGCGCGAATCGCGCGGCAGCGGGTGCATCACGAACGTGTCGGGCCTGCAGGCCGAATCGAGCATCGCACGGTCGACTTGCAGATCGGCGCTGTAGCCTTCGATCTCTTCGCCGGCAAAACGCTCCTTCTGGATGCGCGTGGCATACAGCACGTCCACGTCCTGCAAGCCTTCGCGCAGCGAATGCAATTGCACGATCTGGTGCCCGCGGCTGGCCACGAGGTCGAGGATATAAGACGGCATTTCCAGCACCGAGGGCGACACCAGGCTGAACTTGATGTTGCTGAACAAGGACAGCAGCTTGATCAGCGAGTGCACCGTGCGGCCGTATTTCAAATCGCCGACCAGCGCGATGTGCGCACCGTCGATCTGCTTGCCCAGGCGCGAGAATTCCTTGCGTATCGTATAGAGATCGAGCAAAGCCTGGCTCGGATGCTCGCCCGGCCCGTCGCCGCCGTTGATCACGGGGATATTGGTTGCCTCGGCGAACTCAGCCACCGAACCCTTGTCGGGATGGCGCACCACCATGGCATCGACATAGCCCGACATCACGCGGCTGGTGTCGTAGATCGATTCGCCCTTGGCCATCGAGGAGAACGTGAAACCTGTGGTGTCGCACACCGAGCCGCCGAGGCGGCAAAATGCCGCGCCGAAGCTCACACGCGTACGCGTGCTCGCTTCGAAGAACAGATTGCCCAGCACCGCGCCCTCAAGTACGCGCGTCACCTTTTGCCTGCGTGCGATCGGCTCCATCATCTCGGCCAGCAACATCATCTCTTCGACCGACTCGCGCGCGAATTGCTCGACCGAGATCAGTTGCGGCTTGCCGTTGTGGGCAATACGATCGGCCAATCCAGCCTTATGTACGCTATGTGTATTCTTTTTTCCCTGCCCCTCGGTGCGCATGATCTCGCCGATGAACTTGTGCACCACGTCGGGCATGACGCGGAATTCCTTCGAGGTATCGGGCAAAAGCCACGCATCCAGGGCGCGGCGCTTGATGGAAAGCCGTTCGGCAAAGGCATCGCGCGTCATGTTCAGCTCTTGCATGGCTTCGCGCAGCAGGACTTGTTGGGTCGTCATAGGGCGGGGTCACTTTTGTTGGATATATACACGATGCGTATATTAACGTAAAAAGCGGCAAGCTGCCAAGAGCATATTCACCCGAATTGGGGCCTTGGCGCAAGTGTTGACAACGCTGCACCTTAAGAGAACCGCGGCTATGCATTTATGTGTATGGGTTCGTAGGTTGGCGCTGAGCAAAGCCAAGCCCAACATCCGCACTTTGCATCAACGCCAAGGCCAATCTATCTGAACAAGCGCATACAATGCGTTGCGCTCCGGTGTTGGGCTTCACTTCGTTCAGCGCCAACCTACCACATCCACGCAGTGAGCCCGACGTGGACGATCACGCCATCTTCTCAGGCATTGCCCCGCCTAGCCATCGCCAACACCGCTGCCAAGGCGAACATCGCCGCCGCACAAGCGCGATTGATCACGAGCAAGCCGCGCGCCGTCAAATAGCGCACGGCCTTGGTGCCGGCGGTGGCGTAGGAAAACATGATGATTGCGTCCTGCGTCAGGAACAGCAGCGCCAGCTCGGCATATTGCGGCGCCTGCGCATGTTCCGGGTTGACGAATTGCGGCAGGAAGGCCGAGAAGAACAGCAAGCCCTTGGGGTTGGACAGCGCCACCGAGGCGCTGCGCATGAAGGCGCGGCGCGGCGTCAATTCGCGCTTTTGCGCGACCAGTTTTTCCTGCTCCATGTCAGACGTCTTGGAGCGCCAGAGCTTGATGCCCAGCCAGCACAGGTAAGCCACGCCGACGTAGCGCAGCGCGTTGAACAAGGTCTCGGACGCGGCCAGGATCACGCCCAGGCCGAGGGCGACGAGCGAGATCAGGACCAGGTTGGCAACCGTGGCGCCAAGGATGCCGTAGGCAGCCACGCGGCGGCCGGCCACGATGCCGTTGGACAGCGCGAGCAGCATGGTGGGACCGGGGGTGATGGCCAGCGCAAACGAGGCTGCCATGAAAAGCAATAGCGTATGGGTCGGGATCATGATCGTCGCAATTCCATAGATTCAGTGTTGCCGATTCAGTTTTGTCGGCTCAGGACCAGTTTCACACCCAGCGCGACAAACAGGCCACCCGTAGCGCGGTTGAGGAAATCGGCCAGGCGGCCGCTTCCCTTGCCCTTGAAGCGCGCGCTGGCCGTGGCGGCGGACCACGCGAGGAAATTGCACCACAACATGCCGTTGACGTTGAACACCAGGCCCAGCGCGATAAAGGCCAGCGCTTTGTGCGGCGCAGTGGGTTCGATGAATTGCGGCACGAAGGCGAGGAAGAACAGCGCCACCTTGGGGTTCAGCACATTGGTGAGAAAACCCTGGCGGAACACTTGACCGATGCTTGCCTGCGGCAAGCGCACCGGTTCTGCACCCTGCTCCGCCTTGCGCTGGCGGCGAAACAGCATGCCCAGGCCGACGTAGAACAGGTATCCCGCACCGATCATCTTGACCACGGTGAACGCCGTTGCCGAAGTCGCGAGAATGGCCGAGAGGCCGAAAGCGGCAGCGCACACGTGCACCATGGTGCCGGCGCCGATGCCGAAGGCCGCGGCCATGCCGGCCTTGTGGCCCTGCGCGGCACTGCGCCCGATGATGTAGAGGGAATCCGGCCCGGGCGTGATGTTGAGCAGCAGGCCCGAAACGATGAACAGCGGCAGATCGTGTATCCCAAGCATCAGAACACTTTCAACTTCAGTTGGAAAGACAAGGCGCCGTACAAGCGGTCCTGGTAGCTGGGCACGAACATCAGGTTCATGCCGACCCATTTGTATTCATAGCTGACCGTGGGAATCGCCGCAGGGAACCAGTTGCCGTTGCGGTAGTTCGGATAGCCGTTGAAACCGCCGAACACCGCACCCACGCGCACCGGGCCGATGCCGATGGGCTGGTAATACACGCCGACATAATCGGAAGTCGCGCGGTCGCTGTTGTAAAACTCGCCGGCCGTGACCGAGGCGACGGTATTGAAGCGGTATTCGGCGCCGATGCCGTAGTTGTCGCCGTTCAAATTCTTGTCGCGGTCCCAGTGGTAGGACAAGAGGCCGGGATTGAGCCAGACTTCGTTGATCGGCTTGGAATCAATCCAGGTGAAAACGTCGCCGCCATCGGCATGAGCCGGCGCCTGCAGCGCGGCGAACAATCCCAGCGCGGTCAGCGTCTTGACCGTATTGCGAACAATTCCCGAAAAATGATGCATACAACTTCCTTGTTGAGATGATAGTCAGGGAGCAGTGGTGACGCTCTCGATGAAGTATTCGGTATCGCCGAAGCACGAACCCGGCACGCCCTTGTGCTGATCGTAACTCAACACCAAGCGCTTGCCCATGTTGGTGGATATCTGTGCGGCCACGGCTTCGTTGCGCACCGTGAATTCGAATTTTTCCGGCACCACACCGGGCAGCGTGGTCAGGAGCAGCTCGCCCTCCCACGTCTTGCAGAACCAGCCGCGCTTGGAAAACTTTTGCACGTAGCCGGCGCGCTGGCCCTGGGAATACGACCAGGAAAGCGTCAGCCACGCATAGGCCGCGAACAGCAGGATGGCAATCACCGGCAGGAGGCAAAGAACAAGGATGGCGGGTTTTTTCATGGCGGGATACCGTGGTGGGATCAGGCGAGCAATTGCCGCATCGCGCGGGCAGCGGTCTCGTCGTTGCGCTCCAGCTGGAAACCGAGGCGAAATCCGTCCGTGCCGGAGAGTGCACAGTGAATCACCTTGGCGGCGACATGGATTTTGACGGTCTTGCCGCCGATCATCGCCTCGAAATCGACGGTGCAGCGCGTGCCCAGCGGCAGCGGATTATCCAGCATGATGCTCAACCCGCCCATCGAGACGTCGAAAGTGCGGCCGCGCAGCGCAATCCCTTCGGCCAGCGTCAAGCGCGCCGGACAACGCAGTATCTTGCGCGCGCCGGCGCGCGAGTCGTTTTGCACTGCCACGGTGTCAAATGCCCATGCTGGAGAGCATATCGGTCAGTTCGCGCAGCACCGGCGCCAGATGCGGGTGCTGGGCAGCGAAACGTGCCGAAATCGATTGGGCGCGCGAAGCCAGATTGGGCTGGCCTCCCTTGTGCAGCAACGTACGGATGTCGCCGTCGAGCTGATGCAGCAGCTGCTGCAATTCGCCGTCGGCACGCGGATCGGGATTGCTCCCTGCCTCGGCGAGAGCCGCGTGCAGTTCTTTCAGTTTCTCTTTCAGCGCATCGGTGCTCATGTGGGTGTCCTAGCGGAAGGCGCAATCTTTCCCAAATATTACTATCTATCCTTTCCCGGCGCCAGCGACGTATAATTTCCGCATCGACAACGGCAAGAGGCGCGGTGTAGTGGGAATTTCGCGAGCAGGAACCATTCTTGGCATGTGCCTGATGTATCTGACCTACCTCATGGCGCTGCTGCCAGCCGCCCTCTTTGTTTGCGGCACAACGGCCCATGAAGCCGGTGCCGCGCCAGTCAACGCGCTCCAGGTCGGGCGGGTGTGCCACCTGCCGGGATACGACCAGACCCTGCGCTGCACCGAAATCAACGTCCCGCTCGACTACCATCACCCAGAACGCGCCAAGCTGGCCCTGCACATCACGCTGGCGCCGGCCCTGCGCGAAGGCGCGCGGCCCGATCCGGTGTTTGTGCTGGCCGGCGGCCCCGGCCAGGCCGGCAGCGACATCCTTGGCTTGCTCGAATCGAGCCTGCGCAAACTGCGCGCCACGCGCGACATCATTTTCATCGACCAGCGCGGCACCGGCCTATCGGGCAAGCTCGATTGCGACGACACGCGCGAGGTCGATGATCTCGACGAAGCCGGCCAGGAGCGGCTCATCACGAAGTGCATGCAATCGCTCAACAAGCCGTTTGCCCTGTATAACACCGAGAACTCGGCGCGCGACCTGGAACAGATACGCACGGCGCTGGGCTACGGCCAGATCGACCTCTGGGGCGGCTCCTACGGCACCCGCCTGGGGCAGGTTTATGCGCGGCTGTTCCCTGCTTCCACCCGCGCCCTGATTCTCGATGGCGTGGCCGCGCCCGACCAGATCATCTTCGCCTGGGGCAAGGATGCGCAAGCCTCGCTCGATGCCACCTTCCGGCAATGCATGGCCGACCCCGGCTGCCATGCCGCGTATCCCAATCTTGCGCAACAATTCAACGGCTTGCTCGACCACGTCAATAATGGCGACGTCCACCTCGATTTCTACCATCCGCGCACGGCAAGCCACATCCAGATGCAGCTGCGCCCCGAACGTTTCCTGCAAGCCGTGCGCACCGTGCTCTATTCGCCCGATGCCGCCAATCGCCTGCCCTTTCTGATCGACAGCGCAGACAAGGGCAACTGGAACCCGTTCGTCGCCCAGATGTATAGCACGAGCGACTTCTCGCTCGAAGGCCCGGCCATCGGCCTGATGCTCTCGGTCACCTGCGCCGAAGACATCCCGCGCGTGACGCCGGCCATCGTGGCCGAGGAAGAGCATAATTCCTTCCTTGCCGGGCGCGAAGTGAAGTTTCTCTCGCGCGTCTGCCAGACTCTCAACATTCCCGCGATTGCCTATCAGGAAGCCGGCACCATCAATGCGCCGGTGCTGCTGCTATCGGGCGCGCTCGACCCGGTTACGCCGCCACGCCGCGCGGAAGCGGCGGCGAAGCACATGACCCGTGCCCAGCATTTCGTGGTGGAAAACGGCGGCCACATCGTGTCGCAGTCGGGCTGCGCACCGCGCCTGCTGCGCGAATTCCTCGATCATCCCGATGTGCCGCTGGTGGCGACCTGCCTCAAGGACATTCCACGCAACGGCTTCCAGCTTGGCGCTGCCGGCCCACATCCGTGAAGAATCAAACCTATGGACACCTCTAAAAATCGTAGCGAGCGGCCTACACGGCCCGGCCAGGTCGGGCCGAGAAGCGCAACCGTACGACTGTACGGTGAGCATCGCAGGCCCGAGATTGGGCCGCGCAGTAGATTTTTAGAGGTGTCCGTATGATCAAAGTCGACGACGTACGCAAACGCTTCGGCAACATCCAGGCCCTGGCCGGTGTCAGCTTCGACACGCAGGACGGCAGGACCACGGCCCTGCTCGGCCCCAACGGCGCGGGCAAAACCACGCTGTTGCGCCTCTTGGTCGGCCTCTTGCAGCGCGATCAGGGCGCGATCAGCATAGACGGCCTCGACCCCGCCACCGACCCGATTGCCGCGCGTCGCAGCATCGGCTTTTTGACCGACCAGTTCGGCCTGTACGACCGGCTCACCACGCGTGAACACCTGGTCTATTTCGGCGAATTGAACGGCATGGGCCGCGACGCCATCGCGCGCGGCATCGACGAAGTAGTGGCCTTGCTGGCCATGGAAGATATTCTCGACCGCCGCGCCAAGGGCTTCTCCCAAGGCCAGCGCATCAAGGTGGCGCTGGCGCGCACGCTCCTGCACAAGCCGCGCCATCTGCTATTGGACGAACCCTCGCGCGGGCTGGACGTGATGAGCACACGCGCCCTGCGCCGCACACTGACCGCATTGCGCGCCGAAGGCGCCTGCATCATCATGGCCACCCACGTCATGCAGGAAGTGACGCACCTGTGCGACGACGTAATCGTCATCGCCAAGGGCCGTACCGTGGCGCAAGGGTCGCCAGCCGACATCTGCGAACGCACCGGCATCGCCAACCTGGAAGACGCCTTCGTCAGCCTGGTCGGCACCGACGAGGGGATTGCATGATGGGCAACGCATGATGAGCAAATTCGGCATCGTCTTGCGCAAGGAATTGCGCGAAGCCTTTCGCGACCGGCGCGCGCTGGGCGTGCTCTTGATGATCGTGGTGATCTACCCGCTCATGCTGTGGGTCGCCCTGCACAAGATCATCGACATGGCGGTCAAGGGCGAACACGAGAACGTGACCCTGGTGGTGATCGGCGCCTCGCAGGTGCCGACGCTGGTGTCGCTATTGGAGCAGAAGAACATCAAGATCACCGCGCGCGACGACATGAGCGAACCCGACATCACCGACACGCTGCGCCGGCGCGAGGTGGTGGCCGTGATCAAGGTCGGCAGCAAATTCACCGACAACTACAACATCATGCGCCCGGCACGCATCGAGCTGTGGTTCGATTCGGCGACCGACCAGCAAACCAAGCTGCGCCGGGTCGAGACCGTGCTGCACAACTACAACGCCATGATCGCCAGCAGCCGCCTCTTGGCGCACGGCGTCTCGCCGGTGGCGCTGACGCCGATCCAGCTGCAGTCCTACGACACCGCCACCAATGCCTCGCGCTCGGTGCAATTCCTGGGCGCCCTGCTCGGCATCTTCTTCGCCGCCAGCTTCTTCTTCTGCCTCAACACGGCGATGGATACCACGGCCGGCGAGCGCGAACGCCGTTCGCTCGAAATCCTGCTGGCCCAGCCGATTCATTCGTTCGAGCTGATCATGGGCAAATGGCTGGCCACGGCAACGCTGGCCATCATCGGCCTGATGCTGGAATTGACGTTTGCGCACCTGATCTTGAAATTCATGCCGCTCGAGGAAATCGGCATGTCCTGGCGCATGGGCTGGCCGATGCTGTTCGGCATGATGGCTTGCGCCATCCCGCTATGCCTGTTCGCCGCCGCCTTCGAAATCGCGCTGGCGATGAACGCGCGCACCTTCAAGGAAGCGCAGACCATGATGAGCTTCGCCGTGCTGCTGCCCATGATGCCCACCATCATCGTGCCCATGCTCGACCTGAACACGGCAACCTGGATGTACCTGGTGCCGGTGCTGGCCAACCAGACGCTGCTGCTGGAAGTCGCCAAGGGCCAGGTGATCGGGATTCTGCCCTATGTGCTGACCATAGGCAGCTCGCTCCTCGCCGCGTTGCTGTGCATCGGTTTTGCGGCGCGCAGGCTGAAAAGCGAAAAATACGTGCTTGGGGTATGATGCGCCGGCAATGCAATCCACCTTACCGGGAGATACGATGACACCGCGCCTGCCCCTTGTTTTCGCCCTGCTGTTTGCCGCCTTGCCGGTCACCAATGCCATGGCGCAGGAAGCGCCGAGTGTGCCCGAGTCGCTCAAGGTGCCGCTCGGCCACGTGCTCAAATTCTCGGCCCATGCACAAGGCTTCCAGGTCTACCAGTGCGGCCCTGACAAAGCCGATCCCAAACTCTATGCCTGGACCCTGACCGGCCCGCAAGCCGACCTGTTCGATGCCCAAGGCAACAAGCTCGGCACGCACTACGCCGGCCCGACCTGGGAAAGCAGGGATGGCAGCAAGGTGTTGGGGCAGGTGAAGGCCAACGAAAAGAGCCCCGATGCGAACGCGATCGCCTGGCTGCTGCTGGAGACCAAGCCGAGCGGTCCGGTCGGCGTAATGAATAGCATTACCCATGTGCAGCGCCTGCAAACCAGCGGCGGCAAGTCCCCGGTCGACGGCTGCAAGGCCGCCACGGCAGGCGCGACGACCAACGTGCCTTACATGGCGCAGTATTATTTTTACGAAGCGGCGAAGTAGTATCGCGAGGCAGCGTTGCGAAGTTGTGCCGATAGTGCGGCAAAGCCGTAGCGCGGGCCTTCATTTGTGCGCGAGATTGTATTTCTCGCGCACATGCTCCACCGCTTCGCGGATTTCCGTTTCGTAGTCGGCGCCGCCCTTGAAACTACCCATATCCCAGTTGCATCCGTCGCGGTCGACTTCATGGAGTTGCGGCGCGGGCGTGACGACCTTGGCCTCGTCATCGACGATTTCGGGAATCGCGTTGACCAGCTTCTCGACTTTCTTGCGGAGTTCTTCCGCGCTCAAGACCGTTCTTTCCATGCGCCCTCCCTGGGGAAGCATAATGCACTGCGCTACAAGGCGTGGGGCGATTGCAGGCCCCTTTTGCGGTCTATCTTAGCGCAGATGCCGCCGCGAAAGCAGCGGGAAAGGAACAATGGATGTCACATTGTTGCAAGCGTGCCGAAACACTTGCTCAGGTGATAATGAGTTCCGGTATCAATGGGCCATGACGCGCAATTCACGCCGTACGATGCGACGCGCCCATTCCTGGGCCGTCGAATCGGAGAAGCGTCGCGCGTCCTGCACCGAGTCGAACAGTATTTGTTTGGCCGGATCGGCGACGGCGCTGTCGCGCGACAGGATTTGCTCGTTCAGCAAGCGCACGTCGTCGCCGTTCAACGGTTTGCGTTCCATGGCATTTCCCCCAAGACTGCGGCATGAAGCCGATGCTTCATTTACGGATATCGCGGGGCGGTTTTGCAGGGCAAAATTGTATCTGGCGTTACCAAATGTTTCCGCAAGGCTCATCCGATGCGGGCACATGCCCGGCGATTGCGCGATAATGGGCACAACCATCGCGTTCGACCCGAAAAACGGAGACGGCATGAGCATGGAAGACAAGCGGACACACCGACGCAAAACCTTGCACGCCGAAGCGTTGATTGCTGACGTGCTGGGCAACACCTGGAGCAAGGTCGAATTGCTCGACATCTCCGAAAGCGGCGCGGCCTTCCTCTCCAGCGAAGAATTCACTGCGGGCGCGTCGCGCATGTTGCGCTTTCACCTGCCAGGCCATGACGAGCGCCTTTCGGCCTTATGCCGCATCGTGCATTGCACGCCGCATAGCTACCTTGGCGGTTTCCGCGTCGGCACAGCCTTTGTCAGGATGGATGAACAGGGAGCAAAGGCCGTCGCCGGCTTCGTCGGCGCAGGCAGCGCATCCGGACCTTAATTGTCCTTCAGCGCCGCTTCCTTTTTATAGATATTCCTCTGGATATCGACGCCGAGGCTTTTGATGTCCGCACTCTGATGCGCCAGCCAGTCACGGAAACCCGGCGGGTCGCCGCCTGGCGCCGGGCTGCCCGACGCCGCGCCGCCCGAAACGTTGGCATCCTTGGGCTTTACGCCAACCTTGACTTCTGCCTGGGGTTCGTCGTTGATCACGCGCACCGTCGCGCTGCCGCGCCGCTCTGCAATCAGGGCAAAGGCGGCGCCAGACACTGACGTGGCGCGCCTGGAATGGCAATAGTTATCGACGAAGATGGTCAGGCCGAAATCGGAGGGCATGCGGTCGGTTGCGACCTGATCGCCGGGATTGGCGTAGTTGTACCCGGTCACGACACCGCGAATCCAGCCGATGTATTGCTGGCGCACGTTGGAATTGCCGTCGGAACCGAGCCAATCCTCGCACGACATCTTGTCGAAGCCGTGGATCGCGACGAAAGACTTTTCCTGGGCAACACTCATGGTGGCCGGCAACAGTATGGCCGCAGCGATCCACCATATGCGCACGGCAGGCTCCTAACCCTCGTGGGTGAATTCCTTGAACTCGCCGTAGCTCATCAAACGCTCCTGACGGCGCTCCAGCAGCTTCTCGACAGGCAGGTCGTCGATCTGGCGCAGGCTTTCCACCAGCACCTTCTTCAGCGTCGCCGCCACAGCCTTGTGGTCGCGATGCGCGCCGCCGACGGGCTCGTTGATGATCTTGTCGACCAGCTTCAAGGCCTTCAGGCGATGCGCGGTCAAGGCCAGCGCTTCGGCCGCATCATTGGTGTGGTCGGTGTCGCGCCACAGGATCGAGGAGCACGACTCGGGCGAAATGACCGAATAAGTGGCGTATTGCAGGATCAGCGACACGTCGCCCACGCCGATGGCCAGCGCACCGCCCGAACCGCCCTCGCCGATCACGGTGGTGACGATGGGCACGCGCAACTGCGCCATTTCATAGAGATTCTTGCCGATCGCCTGCGACTGGTTGCGCTCTTCGGCATCGATGCCGGGCCAGGCGCCGGGAGTGTCGATGAACGTGAAAACAGGAACGCCGAACTTCTCGGCCGTCTTCATCAGGCGCAGCGCCTTGCGATAGCCTTCCGGACGCGGATAGCCGAAATTGCGCGCCGCGCGCTCCTTGGTGTCGCGCCCCTTCTGGTGGCCGATCACCATGCAAGCCTTGCCGTTCAAACGCGCCAGGCCGCCGACGATGGATTGGTCGTCGGCAAACATGCGGTCGCCGCGCATTTCGTGGAAATCGGTGAAGATATGGGCGACGTAGTCCAGCGTATAGGGGCGCTTGGCATGGCGCGCCACCTTGACGATCTGGCCGGGCGTGAGTTTGGAATAAATGTTCTGGGTCAGCGCATAGCTTTTGGCGGAGAGGCGGTCGATCTCTTCCGACAGGTCGACGGCGGATTCCTCGTCGGAAAAACGCAGCATGTCGATCTTCGCTTCGATGTCGGCGATCGGCGCCTCAAAATCCAAATACAGGCTTTTATCCAGCATAAAGGTCCCAAGTGAAATTTGTCGGAGCATGGCGACGAGTGGCATCGCGCATGCGGTAAAACATTTGTATCGTCAGGTTCGTAAGCTCGCCGCGCGTCTTTCAACGCTTACTTCAACTTTGTGCGGCAAGGTCTCGTTTTTTATTCTTCTACTTACCCGGGCCGCCTTGTATTGGTGTGACGGTCCTATCGCTTGTACAAAATGTCTTAACAAAATATAAATTGCTTTGTTCGTGCCGCACATTCTAGCATTTTAGAGTCCGGCGTCAAATTAGCGAACAGACAATACCGTTCGCCAAGACGGGCCGATAAAGGGCATCATACCGCTGTCACCCTTCTTGCGCCTGCCGTCGTTGCACCATGAAAAAAGCCTTGCTTCGCGTTATGTTAGTCCTCTTTGGCCTCCCGGTTTGTTATGTGCTGGCAGCGCTTGCACTCGGCTTCGTGCCGGTCAACGGCGACTTCAAACAAAGCAGCCAGGGCGTCGATATCTATATCCGCGCCAACGCCGTGCATGCCGACTTGATCGTGCCGATCCATTCCGACGCCCGTGACTGGGGCAACAAGCTACCCAACCTAGGCACCGCAGGCTACCTCGCCATAGGCTGGGGGGATCGCGCGTTTTACCTGGAAACAAAGCAATGGGCCGATCTCAAGGCCGGCAATGCCCTGCGCGCCCTGGCGGGACTGGACGGCACGCTGCTGCATGTCGAACCCGTGGGGCAGCCATCTGAATCGGAAGAGACGATGCATTTGCGCATTGCTCCAGCGCAGTACGCGAGGCTGATTGCCGCCATCGACGCCGGTTTTTTCTACGGCGCCGACGGCAAGCCGGTTGCGGTACCCGGCGCGCACTATGGCGAACGCGATGCCTTCTACGAGGCAACAGGACGCTATTCCCTCTTCACCACCTGCAACGACTGGGTGCGCGCTGCATTGGCCCAGGCAGGCATCAGGACTGCGGCCTGGGCGCCGTTCTCGCAGGCTCTGCTGTTCCAGGCCCGCGCGGCACGTTAGCGTGTGGCAATGCGGTATTTTTTGGCGGTAATCTTGCGTACAATCGCGAGACATCCTCCGGGTATCTTGCTTGCGTTAATAGGCTGCCAATGAAATCGAATGGTTTGACCTTCCACCACCCGGTGGTCTTCTGGTTCGGCTGCGCCGCGCTCGTGGCTGGCGTGCTGGCCCATATCCCCATGTTCCTGATGGCTGCCAACGACGGCTATCGCATGGCCGGCATGCCCATGGATGCCACCATGCTGACCGGCATGTTCCTCATTCCCGCAGGTTTGGCACTGGCCGCCTACGGCATGATGCCGCGCCTGGCACGGCTGCGCAGTGCGGCGCAGGGCCGCAGCGTCTCGTTCCACATCGCTGACGGCGCGCGCTTGAATAGCGAACACTGGAAACTGGTCATCGTGCTGCTGGTTGCGCTCGCCGTCGATGTGATGAAGCCAGCCACGCTGGGCTTCGTCTTGCCCGGCATGAGCCACGAGTACGGCATCACCAAGCAATCTGCCGCCTGGCTTGCCTTGGTCGCCCTGACCGGCACCGTGGTCGGTTCGCTGGTTTGGGGCCGCGTGGCCGACGTGTATGGCCGGCGCGCCACCATTTTGCTCTCGGCGCTGATGTTCATGGGCACCGCCATCTGCGGCGCCATGCCGGCCTTCCAATGGAATCTCGCCATGTGCTTCCTGATGGGCGCCTCGGCCGGCGGCCTCTTGCCCATCACCTTCACCCTGATGGCCGAGATGATTCCCACGCGCCACCGTGGCTGGCTGCTCGTCATGCTGGGCGGCGTCGGCACTTCCGCCGGCTATCTGCTGGCGGCCGGCTCGGCTGCGTGGCTCGAACCGCTGTTCAGTTGGCGTTCGCTGTGGCTGCTCGGCCTGCCCACGGGCGCGATGATCATCGTGCTCGACCGCTTCATTCCCGAGTCGCCGCGTTTCCTCGTCAACGCCGGCCTGAACCGCGAGGCACGCGAAGTGCTGTCCAAGTTTTCCGGCGAATTCGACAACGACAACGCCGAACATGCGCACGGCGTCATCGAAGAACAAAAGGGCGGCTTCATGCAACTGCTGCAAGGCTCGCACGCCATCGTCACCTGCGGCCTGTTGGTATGCGGCCTGGCATGGGGCTTGGTCAATTTCGGTTTCGTGCTGTGGCTGCCGTCGAACCTCACCAACATGGGAATGAACGCCGGCGCCGCAAGCGGCCTGCTGGCGCGCTCCGCCTTCCTTGCCATGCCCGGCATCCCGCTCGTCACCCTGCTTTACCACCGCTGGAGTTCGGTCAAGTCGCTGGGACTGTTCATCGTGCTGTGCACCGCCTCGCTGCTGGCCTTTTTCGTGCTTGGCCGCATCGGCATGCTCAACACCGTCACCATCGTCGTCGCCACCGTTTCGCTATTGGTTTCCAGCAGCGGCGTGATCGCCATGATGATTCCCTACGCCGCCGAAATCTATCCCGTACATCTGCGCGCGACAGGCGCGGGCGTCATCGCCGCCGGCTCCAAATTCGGCGGCATCCTCGGCGCCGTCGCCGGCGTGTGCGGCCTGTTCAACGACATGAACCTATCCTCGCTCGTGATCGCCCTGCCCATGGCCCTGTCGGCAGCGATCCTGATGAAGAGCGGCATCGACACGCGCGGACGCAATCTGGAAGAGATACAGGATGCCATGACGGTGCGCAGCGTGGCCGAATAAATCACACGTCCTGTAGGTTGGCGCTGAGCGAAGCGATGCCCAACATCCTGCGATAGCGCCAACATTTTTCGGTCGTCACGGATGCGCAAGATCGTCGGGCTTCGCTGCGCTCAGCGTCAACCTGCACCTCATTTCCCAAACTTCCCCCCACGTCGGCGCATCCACAATTTTCGAACAAAGCAAGCCTTGTGCAGTGCAGCTATCATCCCGATATGCCTTTCACACTCAACCCGCACAAGGATACGCCATGAAAATCGATCTGAGCAGCAAGCACGCCGTCGTCAGCGGCTCCACCGCCGGCATCGGCTTTGCCATCGCGCGCGGCCTGGCCGAGGCCGGCGCCACCGTCGTCATCAACGGCCGTACCGAGGCACGCGTCGATGCCGCCGTGGCACAACTGAACAAGGAATTGCCGCACGCCAAACTGCAAGGCGTGGCCGGCGACCTCGGCACGGCCGAAGGCGCGGCAGCCTTCTTCAAGCAAGTGCCCAAGACCGACATCCTGATCAACAACCTCGGCATCTTCGAAGCCAAGCCCTTCTTCGAGATTCCCGACGAAGACTGGGAACGCTTCTTCCAGATCAACGTGATGAGCGCCGTGCGTCTTTCGCGCCACTATGCGCCGGGCATGAGGGAACGCGGCTGGGGTCGCATTGAATTCCTTTCCTCGGAGTCCGGCGTGCAGATCCCCGTTGAGATGGTGCACTACGGCTTCACCAAGACCGCCCTGCTCTCCATCTCGCGCGGCCTGGCCGAAACATTGGCCGGAACAGGCGTGACGGTCAACGCCGTGCTGCCCGGTCCGACACGCTCGGAAGGCGTGGGCGATTTCTTCGAAAAAATGGCCGGTGGCAAGGGCGCCCCGACAGCCGAACTCGAAGCCGCCTTCATCCGCGAGCACCGCCCCAGTTCCTTGATCAAGCGCCTGGCGACGACCGAGGAGGTAGCAAACATGTGCGTCTATCTGGCCTCGGAGCAGGCCTCGGCCACGACAGGCGCCGCCGTGCGCGTCGATGGCGGCGTGGTGCGCTCGGCGTTCTAGGCGGGTTGTTCCCTCTCCCGCCGAAGGCTTCAGCGGGAGAGAGCGCTTTGATTCGCAAGCAGGCCAAAACGATTTCCGGTGCCGTGGCGGACTGCGCCTCGGCTCACCCTACTCCGGCATCTTGCGAAACCCCACCCCGAACCGGTTCCAGCTATTGATCGCATTGATCGCCAGCGTCAGATCAACCAATTCTTTCTCCGAAAATTGCGCTGAAGCCATCTCGTAATCGGCATCGGGCGCGTGCGTTTCAGCCAGGCGAGTCATCGCTTCGGTCCAGGCCAGCGCAGCGCGTTCGCGCTCGGTGAAAAAAGGCGCCTCGCGCCATACCGAGACGTTATAAAGGCGGCGCTCGGTTTCGCCGGCCTTGCGCGCGTCGGTGGTGTGCATGTCTACACAATAAGCGCAGCCGTTGATTTGCGAAGCGCGCAGCTTGACCAGTTCGATCAAGGATTGCTCCAGGCCCAGCTTGCTGACGGCGACTTCGAGCGCCATCATGGCCTTCATGGCCTCGGATGAGGCTTTGTAGAAATCGAGACGGGTTTTCACGGTATGCTCTCCAATTGATATTGACGAGCTCATTGTAGGCAAGCGCCGCTTCGGCGAGGATGCCAATTCCGGGCAAATTCACGAGTCCAATTCTCCAATCCGCACCAGATGGAACTGCACATCCGCATCGAAGGCAAGAAGGACCTTGCCGAACAGGTATATCGGCAAATTGCCGAAGCGATCCGCACCAGCCGTCTGGCCGACGGACAGCAATTGCCGCCTTCGCGCTTGCTCGCGCAACAACTGGGCATTTCGCGCAAAACCGTCTCGGAAGCCTATGCCCGCCTGACCATCGACAAACTGATTGTCGGCAAGACCGGCAAGGGCAGCTTCGTCAGCGCACCATCGGACTTACGCAAACGCCGTTTCCCGGCCGACCGGTTGGCCGGTCACGCCGTGTTGCAGCGTTGGGATGCGATGATCACGCCCTTGCGCCAACCTCTCCCGTCTGGCCGTGCGCATTACGAATTTCTTGGCGGCAGCCCCAGCCCGCAGCACTTTCCCCGGGACGAATGGCGGCGCGCCATGTTGCATGCGCTACGCCAGCAGGAAGTGCCGCGCGGCTTCTATGGCGACGCAGCAGGCGTGCCTGAATTGCGCACCGCCATCGCGCGCCACGCGGCGTTCTCGCGTGGAGTAGCATGCGAGCCAGATGATGTCGTCGTGACCAATGGCGCGCAACAAGCGCTCGACCTTTTGGGACGCGTCCTGCTTGAGCCGGGCTGCACGGTCGCGGTCGAAGAGCCTGGCTACCCTCCCGCGCGCTTGCTGTTTGAAAGCCACGGCGCGCACGTAGTGGGCGTGCCGGTCGATCAGGAAGGCCTGGTGGCCGAGGCGATCCCGGCGCAGGCGCGCCTCATCTATACCACGCCCGCCCACCAGTTCCCGCTTGGCATGGCCATGAGCGCCGCACGGCGGCAAGCCCTCTTGGAAAAGGCGCTGGCTATAGGCGCCATCGTGATCGAAGACGATTACGACAGCGCCTTCCGCTACGAAGGCAGGCCCAACGAATCTCTGCACGGCATGGATCAGGACGGCATCGTCTGCTACGTCGGCAGCCTTTCCAAAGTCCTGCTGCCCGAACTGCGCATGGGTTACCTGATCGCCGCACCGGCTGTCCGCAACGCGGTGCAAATTGCCAAGCACCTTACCGATTGGCACAGCAGCCTGCCGGTGCAAATCGCGCTGGCGAAATTCATGGACGACGGCAGCCTGCAAAAGCACATCCGGCGCTGCCACACGGTCTACGCGGGGCGGCGCGACAAGCTGATCGAACTGTTCGCCGGGCCGCTTGCGCCCTGGTTCGAACTGGTGCCGGCACAGGCCGGTTTCCACGTGGCAGCCTTGGCCAAGGTCGACATCGATATCGATCTCCTGATCCGCCTGGCGCGCCGTGCCGAGGTCGGCTTGCATGCGCTGGCTGCCTTCTACCGCGACAAGCCTGCGCGCAAAGGACTGCTGCTGGGCTACGGCGCAATCGAGACCCTCGATATCGAACCGGCGCTGCTACGCGTGCGCGACATCCTACAAGAGATGGGATAGATAGCGTAAGTTGGCGCAGAGCGCAGCGAAGCCCAACATCGGCAGCTCGTACAAGCACGTCAGGCGAAAAATGGAAGCACAGGTCCATTGGGCGTCGCTACGCTTTGCGCCAACCTGCGAGAGGCAAGCCCCCGGTCAATCGTCCGGCTTATACGTATGCCCGCACTTCACATAAATCTTGCGGTCATAGCCGACCTTGTCCTTCACGTTATCCCAGCTTGACTGGGGTTGCGCTTCGGCCGGTGGTGGTGGCAAGGGGCTGCCGTCCTTCTGCACCTGACGGTAGCCGAGCGTGCCGCAGGTGCTGCCGGCTTCTTCGAGGCAGGTATCGACCGAGCGGAAGCGGCAGCTCACCTCGTAGACCATGTTGCCCTGCGCGGTATAGGTTTCGCCGGTGGAGACGCAAGCCGATAGCGAAAGCGCGCAAAATGCGAGGATAGCGAGGGTAGCCGGGGTCTTCAAGTCTTGCTCCGCCCAGTTCGGGAATGATTATGGAGTGAGCATTATGCGCCCACCGCCAGCGCGGCAAGCCGACAATAACGACGCCACAACCTGCCAATTTCCCGAATTGGTAGAGCTCATTCCATATATAGGCACCTGATGCATTTCCACCAGAAAAGGCGCTGGCAAGGCGTGCGACGCGTCTCGTGGCGGTGCCACGAGCAAGGACTAGGCGTCCCCGAGCGAACGCGGCCAGCGCCTTTTCTGGTGGAAACCCGGAGGGAACGTGCTATTTGGGCGCCGCGCGTTGTTGTGTCGCTTGCACAGGGGCCCACCCTGTGCGGCGCGACACGCCTAGCGCGCCATCCCAAATAGCACGTTTGCACAGGCGCCTATATATGGAATGAGCTCTAGCCAAACGCCACAAACTTCCTGTTCTCGAACAACCTGGCGCGGTTCACCGCCACCATCACCTTGTTGCGCGGCACGATGGAAGCCACGGCGTAGTTGGAAGATTTGGTGTCGCGCAACACCGGTTCACCCATCGGCATGCCCGAACCGTTGACCAGGCTGTACACGGTGGGCGTATGCGCCTGCTCCCCGCGTGCCGTGACGATGGCGGTTTCGCCATTGGCCAGGCGCACGTAGCTGCCCGGCGGATAGATACCGATTTCCTTGATGATCACGCCGGCAATCGCCTGGCTCATGCCCACCCCTTGCAGCATCTCCTTGGCCGCGAGATTGGGCGCCTTGGCGATGCGATAGGCGCGCGGCGAGATCTTGGCGAGATACACGTCGGCATGATGGATGACGGCTGCCATTTCGCCTTGCGAGCTGCCCTCGGCAATACCGTCGGGGTGATGCTCTTCGACGGCGCGCAGCCAATCGCCGTGCGACACACCCATCGTCTCCAGCAATTCGCGCCCCCGTCTGCCATGCCCCTTCAAGGCCTCGCGCTGCTGCTGCGTCAACGGGTCTTTCTGTGCCGCCAGCACCGACTGCAATTCGAGGATCGCGATATTCATCGTCGTCGCGGCGCGGGAGAGGACGTCAATCGCGCTCGCATCCCAATTCATGCGCTTGGACAGGATCGCCACCAGCACCGCCGTCTGCAGGTTGTGCCCCGCGACGTAATTGGTCAAATCGAGCTGCATCAGCTCGAAGATCGCCTCGTCGGGGTGCTTGTCGATCAGCTTGGCAATCGCCGCCGAACAGGCTTCCACGTCGCGCAACACCTGCGTGGCATCGCGCTCGAAATTGGCCAGGCCGAAGCGGCTGATCATGCGGCGCAGCTTTTCCCATTCGAGAAAGGGATCGTAGGCCTGGGGCCGGAACTCGATCCTGCGCGAGCGATCGAGTTCGGCGGCGTCGGCATACATGCCGCGCTCAAGCAGGCTTTCGAGCTGGCTGTCGCTGCGCACCACATAGCCTTTGTGCAGCAACAGGTCACCCCGGGCCGAAAACACGTCCCATTTCAGCGGCTGATCGACCTCGATCATGGCCTCTGTCAGTTGGCGCAATTCGATCGCCATATTATTTTCCCCCAGGCAATACAATTACACTATTGTTTATATTTTCCAAAATGCAAAGGAAAACCTTCGTCAACTTGATCAACAGTAGCCTGAGTGATAAGACCACTTGCTTCTGCCCAACATGAGGATGCATGCCATACTGACACCATTGATCCATGCCACTACAGGATTTGCCATGACCGCAACCCACACAGAAACCCGCACCGAAACCGACTCCATGGGCGCCATCGAAGTGCCGGCCGACTGCTACTGGGGCGCGCAAACGCAGCGCTCCATCGACAACTTCCCCATCGGCGTGGCGCGCTTCCGCTGGCAGGCACCGATCATCCGGGCGTTCGGGATTCTCAAGAAAGCCGGCGCGCTGGCCAACGCGGAACTGGGCGAGCTGCCGCGCGAGCTGGCCGATCTTGTCGCCCGTGCCGCCGATGAGGTCATCGCCGGCCGCCTCGACGCGCAATTCCCGCTCGTCGTGTTCCAGACCGGCTCGGGCACGCAATCGAACATGAACGCCAACGAAGTCATCGCCAACCGCGCGATTGAATTGGCGGGCGGCGAACGCGGCAGCAAGAAACCTGTCCATCCCAACGATCACGTCAACCGTGGCCAGTCGTCCAACGACACCTTCCCGACCGCCATGCACATCGCCGTGGCCGAGCAGGTGCAGCACAAACTGCTGCCGCCGCTGGAACACCTGCGCGACACGCTCGCCGCCAAGGCCGCCGCCTATGCCGATATCGTCAAGACCGGCCGCACCCATCTGCAGGACGCCACACCCGTCACGCTGGGCCAGGAAATCGGCGCCTGGGTCGCGCAGATCGATTTCGGCCTCGCCACACTGGCCCATGCGCTTGAAGGCGTATATGACCTCGCCATCGGCGGCACCGCAGTCGGCACCGGCCTCAACACCCATCCCAAATTCGGCGACACGGCCGCCGCACACATCGCCAGCATCACCGGCCTGCCCTTCCGCGCCGCACCCAACAAGTTCTTCGCCCTCTCGGCGCACGACGCCCTGGTCAACGTCTCGGCCGCGCTACGCACGCTATCGGGCGGCTTGATGAAAATGGCCAACGACGTGCGCTGGCTCGCATCCGGCCCGCGCTGCGGCATCGGCGAACTGAACATTCCCGAAAACGAACCGGGTTCATCGATCATGCCCGGCAAGGTCAACCCCACGCAGTGCGAAGCGCTCACCATGGTGTGCGTGCAAGTCTTCGGCAACGACGCCGCCGTGGCCTTCGCCGGCAGCCAGGGCAACTTCCAGTTGAACGTCTACAAGCCCGTGATGGTGCATAACGTCCTGGAGAGCATCGAACTGCTGGCCGACGCCTGCGCCGCCTTTGATGCCCACTGCGCCCGAGGGATAGAGCCGAACCTGCCGAAAATCGAAGAAAACCTCGAAAAGAACCTGATGCTGGTCACCGCCCTGAACCGCCACATCGGCTACGACAACGCCGCCAAGATCGCCAAGAAGGCGCACAAGGATGGGACCAGCCTGCGCGAAGCGGCGCTGGCCCTGGGGCTGGTACCGGCGGACAAGTTCGATGAATGGATGTCGCCGATTGAGATGACGCGGCCCAGCGTGGGGTGATCAACACGGGCCGGTCGTGTCGCGCAACGCCGCTTTCGGACCACAGATGAGGCAAGACGCTCACCATATTTACGTGAGCATCTTGCTCAAATTTGAGCACCTTGCTCGAATTGCGACCCGCAGGAGGGTTTCCATTCTCCGCCGCTGATCGTGGAAACCACCCGCACGCATAAAAGCGTCTTTCCTCCCTGCGCGCTAAACATCGGTCGACGGCACCGATGGCACATACGCAACCGGCAGGAATGGCATCACTTTCGCTTTCAGCAGCCGCACAAGCCCTGGGTCCATGTACTCGTAGTCGTCCGGTATATCAAGGACAATGATTCGAGTGTCGGCAAGATAGCGCTTGAACTTGGCAGTCAGCTTGTTACGGTGCGCCCGCTCCATGACGAAGATGATATCGGCCCATTCCACCAATTCCGGCGTCAGCGGATTGTCCGCATCGTGGTTCGTGCCGGCAGAAGAGCATTCGATTCCCGGATGGCTTGAAAACACTTGCTCGGCGGTTGGACTGCGCAGGCGATTCTGGCTGCATACAAAAAGAACGTTTTTCATCGTCGATTACGGATATAGGGCTTGGATTGGATCGATGCGTCTTCAGCCGCGGGACTGCAAACGGGCTTCGCCAAGACGCGAGAAAGTCACATTCGGTGGAAAGCGCTACGCACTACGGTGCGTTGCAGTCAGCCGCGCTGCGCCAAAGCAGATATCCAGATACACCGCAAATCACGTATCAAGAACTGGTGCCTGAGACCGGAATCGAACCGGTACGCCCCCTCTCGGGTAAGCGGCGGATTTTAAGTCCGCTGTGTCTACCAATTTCACCACTCAGGCCAGGGCAGGTCTGGGGGACCTGCGCGTGGGAGGCGCGATTTTATCACTCTACTCTACAGGGCGCTTCGACAATGCCCTTGAGGCGAGGTGGTGCAGTAAAATTTTCATGAGAACAGCATTGTTGCCCGATAAGTATCCTTGTAGCAATATTTCCCTGCCTATTCATAACGTAAGGCAATGATTTTTCATGACTTCTCGATGTCATGTCACAACCCGGTAACATACTTTCTATAGTCTCTGCGCTCAATATCGGTCAACCTAGGGGCAAACATGCGGATTTTGATGATATCGGACGTCTATTTCCCGCGCGTCAATGGCGTGTCCACATCGATCCTGACCTTCCAGCAAGAGCTGGCTGCCCAAGGCCACTACGTGCATATCATCGCGCCGAGCTACCCGGCAGGCCATCCCGAAGAGGCGCACATCTCGCGCATCGATTCGGGCTACGTGATGTTCGACCCGGAAGACCGCCTGATGAAGTCGGCCAGGATCCACGGCCACACGCCGACGCTGCGCGAGATGCAGTTCGACATTCTGCATATCCAAACGCCCTTCCTGGCCCACTATGCCGGGCTGAAGCTGGCGCGCGCGCTCAACATCCCGACCATCGAGACTTACCACACCTTCTTTGAAGAATACCTGTATCACTACATTCCGCTGCTGCCCAAATTCATCACGCGCGCCATGACGCGCAGCTTCTCGCGCTCGCAATGCAATGCGGTCGATGCGGTGATCGTGCCCTCCACCGCCATGAGTTCGGTGCTGAAGGAATACGGCTGCACTTCTCCCATGCATATCGCGCCGACGGGTATCCAGATGGCGAAGTTCGAGTCCGGCATGGGTTCGCGCTTCCGCGCCAAGCACGGCATCCCGGAAGAGCGTCAGTTGCTGCTGCACGTGGGCCGCGTGGCGCATGAAAAGAATATCGCCTTCCTGTTGCAAGTGGTGGCACGCATGAAGGCCAGCCATCCGCAACTGCTGTTCCTGATCTGCGGCGAAGGGCCAGCCAAGAATGATCTGGAAAATCAAGCCAAGCAGATGGGTTTGCAGGACAACGTGATGTTCGTCGGTTACCTCGACCGCGAAACCGAACTGCTCGACTGCTACCGCGCCGCCGACGTCTTCACCTTCGCTTCGCGCACAGAAACGCAGGGCCTGGTACTGCTGGAAGCGATGGCGCTAGGCGTGCCGGTGGTCTCGACCGCCGTGATGGGCACGATCGATATCCTCTCGCCCAATCGCGGCGCGCTGGTGGCCGAGGAAAACGTCGAGGATTTCTCATCCAAGGTCGCGCGCCTCCTGGCCGACCGCGAACTGCGCATCGCCATCGGCGACGAAGGCCGGCGCTACGCCGACACCTGGAGCGCACCGGCCACCGCACGGCGTGTGGTCGATATCTATCAGGGCGTGGTCGCGGCGAAGAATACCGTGCTGCAGCCGGCCATCAGCACTTCCTGAATCCCTCCGGCGCATCGCCCCTTTTCGGCGGTGCGCCTTTTTGGGGTTACCGGCCGCCCCGTCAAGCGGTGCACCTCCGCCTGAGTTCCTTGCCAGCCCCAATGTTGCCCAGCATCATCTAAGCCGGGGCCGCCGATCAAACCGGGCTTGCAATCGACGTTCGTCGATTGTTCGACAGTCGCGTCACGACAAATATCTTCCGCCAGCAAAATGATGTCGATTGCCAAGCAGCCCCATAGGGTCTAGCATCGCAGCCATGCCGAATCTACCAAACAGGTCTACATCAAGAAGAAACCTGTATGAATGGCTCACACTCGCCCTGGCCCTGGCGCTGGTCGGTTCGATATTCCTGTATGTGCATGGCATCGAGACCGAGCGGGTCAATGCGGCCGAGCAGGATCGCCTGCACGTGCTGGCCAATTTCGTCGCAAACGACATCCAGGGCAATCTGACGACGATCAACCATGTCGAAGAAGGCGTAATCCGGGATTACTTAAGCGAACCCAACACCCCCGAATCCTCCCACTACCTGACACTGCGCCTGCAAGCGCTGGAAGGGGCCATTCCGGGCGTGCGCGCGCTGCTCGTGCTGGACGCCCAGGGAAAGGTCACACAGACATCGAAGGCACGGCTGGCCAACCTCGAGTTGAACTATCGCGACTATTTCAAGCGAGTGCGCGACCATCCCGACAAGACCACGTTTTACATTTCCGCGCCCTTTCAGTCTCTCAAGCAGGAGCCGGACCTTGTCATCACCGCCAGCCGCATGGTGCCGGGCGCCAAGGGAGAATTCGCCGGCATGGTGGTCGCCGTGCTCGACCGGGAATATTTTGCCGACTCATTCACGATGGTGCTCTACGCGCCGGATGTCTGGGCCTACGTCGTCCACGGCGACGGGCAGCAATTGATAAACTTTCCGCAAAAGAAGAACAGCATCGATGGCACCAACCTCAATCGGCCGGATACCTTGTTCCGCCGTCATATGGAGAGCGGGCAAATCGACAGCATGGAGACAGGCCGGGTCTACACCACGGGCGAAAGCCGGATCATGAGTCTGCGCACCATCCAGCCCGGCATCCTGCACATGGACAAGCCGCTGGTGATCGGCCTTAGCCGCGAAGTCGATGCCATCGCCTTGCCGATGCATCGTCAGGCCATCGCATTCGGCATGTTTTATGCCTCCATCGTGCTGGTCTGCTGCGCAGCCCTGTGGTGGATGCAAACGCGCCGTGCGCGCGTCGATGTACTGGCCGACGCGCTGGAGCGCGGTCGGCGCGAGGCGGAACAGGACAAGCGCCTGCGCAAGGTCGAACGCGAGAGCGAGCACCGCTTTCGCACACTGATCGAGGACGCGCCGCTGGCCATCGCGATGCTCAGGGGAGGTCATTTTGTGTACACCAACCCGCGCTATCGCGACCTGCACGGCTATGCGGTCGATGACGACCTGACCGGACTGGCCTGGAGCGCCATGATCACGCCGGAGTCCCGCCCGGCGCTGCGCGAGCAGGAAACCTTGATCGTCGCCGACTCTCCCATCGAGCAGAAATTCGAAGCGCAAGGTTTGGGTAAGGCAGGCCGTCCGGTGCCGGTCTTCAAGACCACGACGCGCGTCGAACTGATCGACGGCCCCGCCACCCTCATCTTCGCGCAAGACATTTCCGCGCAAAAGAATGCCGAAAACGCCCTGCTGCAGGCGCGTGACGCCGCCGAGGCCGCCAGCCGCAGCAAGGCCGATTTCCTGGCCAACATGAGCCACGAAATCCGCTCGCCCTTGAATGCGATTCTCGGCATGGCCTATTTGCTGGAACAGGCGCAGCTCAATTTCGACGCGCACAGCATGGTGCGCAAAATACGGACATCGGGTCGCATGCTCTTGGGCATCATCAGCGACATACTCGACGTGTCCAAGATCGAGGCCGGGCACATGGAGATCGAACGGGCGCCTTTTCGCCTGGGCGATGTGATCGACAATATCGCCGCCACCATGGGTATCGCCGTGGGCGACAAAAACATCCAGTTGATCATACAACCGGTTCCGGCCGGTATTTCGTCCCTGATCGGCGATGCCTTGCGGCTGGAACAGGTGTTGAACAACCTGACCAGCAATGCCATCAAATTCACCCATCGCGGCCGGGTCGAGTTGTGCGTCTCGATCGTCTCGCGCGACATGGAAAAGATCGCGCTGCGCTTCGGCGTGCAAGACACCGGCATCGGCATTGCGCCGGAACTGCAAAGCGAAGTGTTCTCGGCTTTCGCCCAGGCCGACACGTCAACCACGCGCCGCTTCGGCGGCACCGGCCTCGGCTTGACCATCTGCCGCAAGCTGGTGAGCTTGATGGGAGGCGAGATAGGCGTGTTCAGCACGCCCGACGTGGGCAGCGAATTCTGGTTCACGGTGCCCTTCCAGCAAGTTGCCCACGCGGATTTCTCATCCCCCGTCATGGTCCGCGTGGAGGCATTGATCGCCGACGATAGCGACATCGCGTTGCGGGCCATCGGCAACATCGCCACCAGCCTGGGCTGGCACGTTCATACCGTCACATCGGGCGCAGCCGTGCTGGCGCAGCTGCGCGAAAAGCAGCGCGGAAGCTTGCCCACGGTCGTGATTCTCGACTGGAAAATGCCGGGCATGGACGGACTCCAGACGGCACGCGCCATCCGCGAAGCCCTGCCCGAAGGCGAATGCCCGATCGTCATCATGGCAACCGCACATTCCCTGGCGCACATGGCCAACCAGCCGGGCGCGGAATTGATCGACGCGGTATTGAGCAAGCCGGTCACGGCCTCGTCCCTGTACAACGCCACGATCGAAGCCCAAAGCCGGCGTGCCGCCGCCGCCGGCGCTTCACGCGCTCCGCTGCATGTTCCTCAGGGACTCGAGGGCGTACGGGTGCTGGTGGTCGACGACAGCGACATCAACCGCGAAGTGGCGCAACGCATTCTGCAGGCGCAAGGCGCAACGGTGTCCCTGGCCGTCGATGGGAAAGATGCGTTAAGCTGGCTGCTGGCGCATCCCGACGACGTCGACCTGGTCTTGATGGACGTGCAAATGCCGGTGATGGACGGGATCGAAGCGACGCACCAATTGCGGCAATTGCGCCAATTCGACGATTTGCCCATCGTCGCGCTGACTGCCGGCGCATTCACCTCGCAGCAGGAGGCCGCCCGCGCGGCAGGCATGACCCACTTCATCAGCAAGCCATTCGACGTGCCCACCACGATTGCCCTGATCCAGCGCCTGAGGCGCCATCGCCCATGGGACGGCACCCACGCATTGCCCGACGCGGCTCCGGACGAGGGCGGCCTTCCGGGCGCCGCCGGCGCACCCGTGATCGATATCCAGAAGGGCTTGCTTATCTGGTCCGACATCGACACCTACCGGCTCTACCTGCAAAGCTTCGCCGCGGGCTACGGCAATGCCGTGGAAACAATCAATGCCAATCTGGCCGCTGGCGACCGTGCCGGCGCCGCTGCGCTGGTGCACAAGCTGGCGGGCGTGGCGGGCAATATGGCCCTGTCCGCCACGCACCGCTTGGCCCAGGAAGCCGAGCGCGTGCTGACAACCGAATACGACCCCACCTTTGCGCTGACGCGGCTGGCAGAAGCATTGAAGCAAGCCGTGGCCGTGATCGCCAGCATCGCGCCCAGTCAAACCGGCGAGCAGGCCGCGCCCACACACGAAGCAGCAGCCACGACACTCACATTGCCGCCGGAACGGCGCGCCGAACTCGAACAGCTATTCGCCGCGCTCCTGGCGGCTCTCGACGCCGACAACCCGACGCCGGTCGAGCCTGTGCTGACGGCACTATGGAACCGTCTTCCATCGAAGGAACTGGCGGACATTCGCGACCTCGTCCGCGCTTTCGATTTTCGCAGCGCCGAAGCGGCCGCCATCGATCTCGCCGCCAGACTTGGCATCGTTTTGTGAGGCAACCATGAGCCTTCCCGTCATCCTGATCGCGGACGATGAACCCGCCAACCTGGCGATCATGCGCGACATTCTCTGCGATGGCTACGCCCTGGTGTTTGCGCGCAATGGCAGCGAAACCCTGGCTGCCGTGGCCAAACACTCCCCGGCGATGGTGCTGCTCGACGTCGGTCTGCCCGATATGGACGGCTACGAGCTCTGTCGCAAAATCAAACGTATCGACAAGACCGGCAATGTGCAAGTGATTTTCGTCACCGGCTATACGGACATCGCGCACGAAACGGCCGGCTTCGATGCCGGCGGCGTCGATTACATCGTCAAACCGGTTTCGCCGCCGATCGTGCGTGCGCGCGTCGCCACGCATTTGTCGCTGGTGCGCGCCGCCTTGCTGACGCAAAGTTACCGGGAGGCGATTCTGATGCTGGGCCACGCCGGGCACTTCAACGATACCGACACGGGCGCCCACATCTGGCGCATGGCAGCCTATGCCCGCGAGCTTGCCTTGGGAGCCGGCTGGACCACGGAAGACAGCGACCGGCTGGAATTGGCGGCACCCATGCACGACACCGGCAAGATCGGCGTTCCGCAAAACATTTTGCGCAAGCCGGGGCCGCTCGACGAAGAAGAATGGGCCGTCATGAAAACCCATCCGCAAATCGGCCACGATATTTTGAGCAAGAGCAACGCGCCGGTCTTTCAGCTGGCAGCGGAAGTCGCGCTACGCCACCACGAGAAATGGGATGGCAGCGGCTACCCCGGCGGCCTCGCAGGCGAAACCATCCCGCAATCGGCGCGCATCGTCGCGCTGGCGGACGTATTCGACGCCTTGAGCATGCGCCGGCCGTACAAGGAGCCTTGGCGTATCGAGACAATCATGGAATACATCAAGGCCGGCTCCGGCGCGCATTTCGATCCGGCGCTGGTGAACATTTTCGCCGCCATCCTGCCGCGGCTGTTGGACATTCAAGAGAAATGGAATGCCGAGGAAGCTGGCGCATCGTCCGCCGCCGCCGCACCTTAATTCAAGCTTACCGTCTCGAATTCGGCAAACATCTGGTGCGCTTCGGGCAAGGACGTCAGCGGCACGTAATCGCAGGCCGCGCCGAATTCGGCCCACAGGGCTTGCACCGCCGGGTTGGAATGCGCTTGCCCAATCGCTTCGGCGGACTTCCATTCGAACACTTCCAGGATCGTGCCGTCGGCCGCGCGCATGGCGTAAGCCGGGCGGTCGGTGACGAGCTGCTCGGCTCTGAGCACCTTCAGATGCTTGTCTACAGCAGCCAGAAGCTGCAGTTCCTTACCGGACTTGGGTTTGTAAGCGACGATGACAAAACGTCCCACGGTGACCTCCCGCACAAAAAACGCATTGGCACGCATTGTGCCCGCATTGCTGTAGATGGCAGGACGACACCCTGCCCGAAGGGCAAACTAAGATTCGCTGGGAGAATATGACTGGAGGCGGGGACCGGAGTCGAACCGGTCTACACGGCTTTGCAGGCCGTGCCACCCTTTTATAAATCAATGACTTATAAATAAACCTCACGAACTGCCACAAATACAGCGTAATAGCCCGTCAAATTGTAAATTAGCAAAATTTCTTGCCACGTTTAAATACATGGATAGATCATAGCATGGCCCTGATTGGGCGCAAGAGACGTAGCGACAAACTCCGATCCGACTTGCCGTCATCGCATATTATCCGCTCCTCCAGCTAACAGCTTGGCCCATGCCTGGATTTCGATATGTAAATACTGTCCAGGTATCGGCTACGTTATCTCTCACCAATTTATTCATTCTGAAACTGCTAAAATGCGCGTGCTATAAATTTCACTTCATTCATTAGAGGGCTCTATATGTCAAATCTGGAATCTGCAAAAGCGGCGATAGAAGCGGAATTGTCACAAGCCAAACAAGGCTATGCCTACTATCAGTCGCAAGTTACTGCATTGGAAGATGCCTTGGCACAATTGGCCACGATCTCTGGTGGAAGTGAAGCGGCCGCAAATGGATCAATAGCTGGAAAGCGGTCCGTCAAAGCAGTAAAAAACGCCACGACTGCCAAGGGAAGGCGCGGCCGCCCGCCGAAATCGGGCAAGGGCGAGGTTGCCAAGGGCAAAGCGGCCAAAGGCCCGACCGGCAAGGGTGGTCTGCCATTCACCGGCGGCGACTACTGGCCTAATCTGGTAACCAGCGAACCGCAATCGGGCGCCGATATCCTGCGTGCCTCCGTCGCCGGGCTCGGCTTTGAACCGACGCCGGAGCAAGTCAAGAAATTGCAGCAACGTATGACGTTCGTATTGAACGCCCTGGTGAAGAACAAGACGATACAAGACTCCGGTTCCGGCCGAGATCGCCGTTTTTTCAAATAAAATCTGATCAAAGTCGCTGGTAGCGCTTGCATTATGCGGGCGCTATCAGCTATCGCGGCCAGCGCAAACCTAGCCGGCAAATTCGTCAAATGGATCGGTTACGGCACGACACCTCGATGCAAAGGCGCATTTGCGACAAAGGCCTTTCGCGCCTGCATATCGCGCAACGGTATTTCCCTTAAAAATTGCCGCCCTTCTCGTTGCCAGCGCCATGACCTCCTCTGCCGAAAGCAATGTCACCCGATGCACCGACTGCCTTGCGGCATTCGTTCTCCGAATCAAAACATAACCATACCCGGCAACACACTCCCCCGTTTGCATCTGTATCGCAAATCGCTGAGCCGACAATTCGATCACGTCAGATAAATATGGCCGATTCCACCGCCGCGTTTTCAACTCGACCAAAACGATTTCTTCCTTCCTGAGACGATACGCCCGGTCACATTTTGCAACGATGGGAACCTCGCCCCCGGAGCGAAATACCCGCTCCGCATAAACCAGTTCTGCATCGCGCAGTTCTTTCGGCAACCATGACCGTTCGGAAGCGCTGAGGCGTATGCGATGCTGCCACCATATCAAAAAGATCAGAATGGCGATTCCCAAGGCGACCAAAGTCCATTGATTAAGCACCATGATCGCCCTCCCCGCTTGGCACCAAACAGGCGACCAACTGGGTGATCAAGCGCAATACCCCTCGCACAGCCGGTTGTAAGCACGGCCAATCTTTCAGAATTTGGCAGATCGCCGGGGCCGTTCGGTAATACACTGTAATCGCCCACCGGCCAGCGCGGTATGGGCGAAGCACCTGGTCTCGGAATTGTCTCAGCACCATCGTTTCGTGGCCTGGCCCCAGGATTAGCGTCGCGATATAACAGCGCCCTCGCCTTGCAGGCGCATGAATCCCTTCTTGGTAAAACCGCGCGTGTTCCGTCAATCCGCGCTTGATTGCCTTCCGTTGCGCCACTGAGGACCGCTTTCCGTACAGTTGTTCGAACACCATCAGCCGCTCGCATACGCCCACTTGGGCCAATTCCGAGGCGCTGACCGCTTTCGATCGCTTCGTGTCGACAGTTTTCATGGCGTCTACTCCGAGATCGGCGCTTCAAACACCTGGTTCAATATCGCTGACGGATTCCGCTCAAGCCGGACCGGTTCATCAGCGTCTTGGGGCCGTCCGTTATGGCTTTCCAAAACGTGTTCCACCAATCCTTTCTGCATTTGCTGGACAAGTAAACCCTCCTGCGCCAGCGTACGCAGTCGGTTCACGCGCTTGGTGCCCTTATTGAACCGGATCAGATCGTCGTATAACCGTGGATTGTCCGCACGCTCGAGCTCGAACAGCAGCCGAATCACTTCCGTTGTTTCGGCAGGATGCTCGTTCATGCCGACTCTCCCGTTGCCGCCGCGCCGGTCGTACTGATGTAATTCATCCCGGCAATCTGAAAGCCGCGCACGTTGGCATACATCGGCTCCTTGACCTCGTGGATCTTGTGCTTCGGAAAAACCTCCTTCACCGCTTTCTTGAACAAAAAGGCGCCGCCACCGACCAGGACGATGTTTTGAATGCTGTAGGCATCCTCGATCCATTGCATCATCGACGATACGGCTTGCTGAGCGATGGTGCGCGCGATCGGCACCAGCGGCGTCATGTCGTAGGGCTTCTGGTAGATCACGGGGTTCTTGCCGGTCCGCAAAGCGATATCGATCGCATCGAAATCGCGGTAAGCGGTGCCGATATCCTGGCTAATCTCGGTGGCGATCGCCTGCAAGATGTCGAACATGCCTCGATTGATCGAATGACTTTTCTTTTGCACCAGCCGCATGCCTTTGGCGACCAGCCAATCGAAGGTGCGTGCGCCCGGGTCGATCACCAAGCTGTGCTCCTGGTCGATGGTTTTCAGTTTCTGGTGCTGCGACGCGTAATACACGAGCGCGCCCTGCGGCTGCGCCACGGCCAGCGCCTTTTTTACAATAACGGTCTTGCCGCCGCCTACTTCGTGTTTGCCGGTCATGGCCTTTTCCAGCGCGCTCTTTTTCGCCGTGAAAGCGGCGACCGGCAATCCCACCACCAGCAGGTCAATCGTGTTGACCTTCATCATATTGAGCGCGCCGCGCAGCAGCGCCATATACTCGGGCGTCTCGATATAGCGGTCGTGCATCTGCGTCGCGCGAAACGTATCAGCGGCCAGGTTGACCTCAGGACCCACCTCATAAAATAAGCTGTTGATGGGCACGGCTACGGTTTTTCGACGTTCGGCAAGGGGAACCGCGGATAAATCCCTAGCGCTCGGATACGCCACCGAGGGGAAGGCCGCACAGCGAATATCGCCTGCTGTGTGGGCCGAAATGTATTTGGTATTGCCGAACCCCACGTCTACTGCTCTTACGATCATGTCCATGTTTTCTCCGATCAGGTCGATTGCACTGTTTCCGCAAACAGCATTGGCGATTTGCGGTCGGCATTCCACTCGTATTCCCCACCCTTTCACCCGGCTTTCGCCATCGACTCGCGCTGTAACGCGATTTCAGTACGATTGGAATCCCGGTAGAACACGACGTAAAACGGCGAGGGAGAATAGCGCGTGGTTTGCCTGCGACTACAGTCGCATCGAAAGACGGCGCGTCAAGTGCCTAAAAAATTGGAAAAGTCCAGCGAATCGCTAAAAACGAAACCAGAGGCAAGCGCAACCGATGTCAACCCCGCATGCCCGCTCGTTTCGAGTCGACTACCATGCGATAAATGCACATCAAGCGCATATTTCGAGCGCCACGCAAAACCGTGCCGGAAGGCGGCGTTATTCACCATACGCGGGTTGACGCACAAGCCCGAATGCACGTAATCTGGTCTTGCTCGACAGGCTCCTTGCCCTGGCCGCCATCGCGGCGGTAAACAGGCGGCGCAACCGTCATTTGCACTGACATTTTCTTCCCGATCGTTGAATCGGTTTTCGGCAAGCCATATGCGCGTGCCATGTGGAGACGATCCACCTAGCTGCATTTTCCTGTCTGGCCCTCGTGGCCGGTTCAAGACCCGTCACATAACTTGAGCATGCGTTGATACGCAGTCGCGGCTGTGCTTGCCTTCTATAAGGCTCCCCGCGTGCTTGCGCTCAGACACCCGACACCATCCCGGATTTTCGGAGAGGGATGGCGTCCTGCGGGTGGTGTGACGACTTTTTAGTATCGATCCGATGCGGGGGAGACCCGATCTCCCCGCCGATGTCAACTTCCCCTTGAAGGAGGCTGCATTCACTTCCCCCGGCGAGCCGAAGAAATTCGCACCCGGGCCGGATCACTTTTTTATCTATTTTTACGACCAACCGAGTCGGCAGGGGCGTCGTCGCCCAAGCCGGTAAAACCAGGACAACCCGCAGTGCTACCCGAGATCGGCGCTGCGGAGCAATAAAGATCTCGGCCCGGGCGCAGCGATGGAATCCGCTGCGCTTGGTGAGCAATACCGATTCCATTTGAAAATCCACCACCATGCCGTTTGTTTCGAGCGGCGAACGGTTCGTCATGGGGAAAAACAGTGCCACGATCAGGAAAAAGCCGCCTGGAAGATGTCCGCCGCCATCAGCCGCCACGCAATCGGCAATGGGCGGGATTAACGAATCGGGAGATTCTGGCGCGCTATCCGGCCGGAAGCACCCCGCCGCTGGATGTGCTGGAAGTGTTCATCGAACTATTCAACAACCAACATACCGCGAAACAAAAGGAGGTGTCGTTCAAGACGCGGCATGAACGCGCCGTGTTTTTGCGGCGTTTCTTCAGGGAATTGCGGAAACGGGGCGGGTTCGCCACACCGCCCGATCCACGCAACCTCTGCGACAGGCACGTCCAAGCGGTTGCCGCCCTATGGCGACAAGATAAGCTGGCGCCGGCGACGATCCAGACGTACTTGAGCTTCCTGCGCGGCTTGGCGAATTGGATCGGCAAACCGGGACTCATCAGGAAACCGGCGTCCTACGGCTTGACGCCGGAGCAATACCAACGTCATGAGGCATCCAATGTCGACAAGAGCTGGTCCGGGAACCATATCGACATCGACACCGTGCTGCTCGACATAGCGCAATACGATTCCCACGTCGGGGCCATGATGGCATTGATTCGGGCATTCGGCTTGCGCAAAAAAGAAGCCATCATGTTCCGCCCTTTTCATTGCATCGTGCCGTTCGAAGCTACAGGCCTGCCGCCTGAAAAGAGGAAGGCGGATCGCTATATCAGCATATTGGCAGGCAGCAAGGGTGGACGGCAGCGTTATATCCCGCTTGACACGTCAGAGCGGGTCGCGGCCATCGAGCGCGCCCAGCAAACGGTCGCCGGTAAAGACAGCCATATGGGACAGCCCGGCTATTCGCTCAAGCAGGCGATGCGCCGCTTCGACTACGTGATGGAAAAGTTCGGCGTCACGGGTAAATCGCTCGGCGTCACCGCGCATGGCCTGCGGCACGAAGCGTTGATTGGCCAATTCGAAGCGAACACTGGCGCAGCGGCTCCGGTACGCGGTGGGGAACGTGTGCCGAAGGCAATCAGCGACCCCGCACGCAAAGATGTCGCCGAGTTGGCAGGTCATGCCAGGAAGCGTGCCGCAAACGCGTATCTTGGTTCGATCATGTCACCTGCGTTAAATAAGGCGGATACGCGCGACACAAAATGAAGGCGTGCGGAGGCACTAAGCACTGCGAAAGAGAGGCAAATCAAAATCGCCTAGTCGATGACGAAAGCCCCAAGTTTCGGCCCGCTATTCGGGTCGCGCATAGGCCGACGTATCGCTACACTGCCCAGCTTTCCACTTGCGAAGACTTGCCGATGACACTGACCGTACCCAGCCTCATCCGCCGCCAAATTGCGCTATATGCCCGGCGCATCCGCGAATTGGAAGGCGATCTACTACGCGCCACCACCTTGTTGAACGAGGATTGCTTGACCGGAATGTTGAACCGGCGCGGCCTGCGGCAAGCATGCGACATCTATCCGCTATCGGTAGAGAATGGCGTGACGGTCGTTTCGTGCGCGGCGCTCGACCTGGACGATTTCAAAGGCGTCAATGATCTCTATGGGCATGCAACGGGCGATGCGGCGCTCGTTCATTTCGCACAATTCCTGCGTATGCACATGCGCCCGGTTGACACAATGGCCCGATTGGGTGGCGACGAATTCGTCCTTATCATGGCCGAGATGACCGGGCGGGATGCCATCGAAACGCTCAATCGCTTGGTCAAGGCTCTTGCCGATTCGCCTTTGCTGACCAAGGACGCTCCCCTCGTTCTGCGCCTGTCGGCAGGCATCGCGGAATTGCGAGCGGAAGAGACCATGGACTATGCGCTTAAGCGTGCCGATGCCGCCCTGCTGGCAGCCAAACGTCTCGGAAAAGGCCGCGTCGTATTCGAAGCCTGATGTGGTTCACCTATCCACAAGAATCGTGGACAAGGCTGTGGATAAGATCGAAATGGGCAACGCAAGTATTTGATTTATATCGTTCATATCGTGATGCCATCTGCATGAGCAGGATATGCCGAAGGGCATCGTACCCCTCTTTTTCCTCACATCTTATTGCCCGTCTTTTTCGCCACCAAAAAGCCGTCCCCTACGCGGTGGCTTTCGGACGGCACGCCACCCAAACCAATCCATCGCCATTGAATGACGGCGCACGCGATGCAATACTGAATCGTTTTCCGCGGACATCGTGTCTGCACAAGCTTCGTCCCGACTTTCATGTCGAACGAGGTCCAGCTTGCTGGCGGCGCAACCGTTATTTGCACTGAAGTATCCGGGGAATCAAGCCGGTCAGGCCGCATGCGGCTTTGTGGGTTGATAGGTAGAAGATGCCTGTTCGTTTCGGCGAACCGGCTATGGCGTTCAGTCCCTCGGGTCTGACGAAGCTGTTTGTATTGTTTGTCCAATACGTGCCGCTGTGTTGATGTCTCGAACATCGACACAGCCGGTCACGAGAGTGTGTCGTCGAAGCCATCCGGTTCGCCAGAACCGTGTGTCGAATGTTCATGGATGCCGTAAGGCATGGCATGACAAAGCGCCTCCGGTCAATCGATTGGAGGCTTCCCAAGGGGAATATTGTTCCCCTTCGGGAGTGGTATTCCCCTTTGACCATCAAGGAGAACACCATGTTGACTAGCAGTCTGGTTGGCAGGTCACGCCCGGTCGGTGTGTTGCTTGGCGGTTCCGGCGTCAGTCGGACCATCATGCAACCTGCACCGCAGGTTAGTGCGCTGCTGCTGTGTCATTCGCGGGATCGGCGGAACAATGTCGACTCTGCGATTTCCGCCGATTTGCGTATGGAGGCCGATCATGACGATTGACCTCTATCGCAAACGGGTGTTGGCTCTCGTCATCGAAGCCGCCAAAGACGATCCTGAACTTGTTCTGGCGATGATCGAGCAGTTGAAGACAGCGGGTGAAATCGACGCCGATGATCTGATTCACATCGAGCGTATCGCCCGCAATTGGATCAGGATTTCACAGGACAATCTGCTGAAGGGAGGCTGCTCACGACGTTAAGTCTGGGCGGCAAGGTAATCCCCTTTGCGTCAGCCAAGCCTCGTGCAATCTTGTCGAAGAGGTCCGGGCGCACACTTGCCACTGCATCGAGCCACGGCTCCAATGCATTGGCGAAGGCGTCCGGCGTTGTCACGTCCCGAAGGTCGAGGCCAAGCTCTTGGCAGGATTCGACTTCCCTGACCGTGAACCGGCGAGATTTTTCCGAATGCAGCATGGTGCTCGTCTCCATGAGTATGGCATTCGATAGTGTAGCAGTAGTCCAAACGATTGCAACTTGCGGGGATGTCACCGAATTCCCGCTCGGGATAGGTGTGTCCTCTTTTTTTTTAAAGGAGAAACACCATGCCCGAAGTAAGAAGCCACAACTCTCGTAAACGCTCCAGCGTGTATTCCGAGGAAGAGAAAGCCTGGAAGGGGTTCTACCAGCGCATCGGCAATCCCGACATCGCCGTGGAAATCCTGCACCAGTTGGATTCGGACGCCGACATGAAGCGTTCGCATCTGGCGCTGTATCTATGCTGCAAGGAAAGTTTGCGGACACACAAGGCCCGGCAGATTCGCAATAAGCGCATCGGGCAGTTCGTTCGCTGGCTGGCCGCTGCACTGTTCGTGGTGCCGGTCCAGGCCATGCGACGCTGGTTGTATCAGGGCGGCGATATCGCAGTCGAATGCTTGCCGGAAACCCGCAAGGAACCGGCAGTGCGACAAGTGGCTCGCCTCACCAAGGAAACCGAATTCGCGCAAGCGAAATCAACCTTCGGCAGTCAGGCCTCGGCGCCCGCACAGACCGGCATGGAAAAGACAGGGTAGTTGCATGCCAAGTGCTTCGCCGCTCCCCATCGGGGCAGCGGCGAACGCACATGGTGGCCCGCACCGCTCTTCAGTTAGACAGTTTTCCCCTCGATATCCCTGCTCGAACAAGCGGGGAGTCCGACCATTCCCTGAACCCAACACGAAAAGGAGCAGCATGAGTACGCATCCTGCTTTACATGCTATCGAAATGCGTGCCGAACGCGCCATCGCACAAGAACTCGCCGTTATGACGCGTGAGGTGCTGATGCTACGTCCGACACTGGACGTGGAAGACCGGGCCTATGCAGATGGCCTGCTGTTGAAGCTCGACCAGTTAATCCGCAATCAGCAACTCGACCCTGTATGCGGTGTACTCCGAACAGACTTGATGGCCACGCAGGACGGGCCATCGCCGTCCAGCCAGGTCGCCGGTCTACTGGCGTCGGAAGTCATATTGTCGGAAGTTTGATCGCCTGACGGCGTGTCGGAATAGGTGCCTTTCAATGCGCATCCATTCCGGCCGCCGCCATGCAAAAAAGAAAAATCTTATCTACCGCCGATACAGAGGCCACGCTCGCGGTCGATCAGCCAATGCAGAAATTGGGTATCGTTCGACACGCCACGATAGTGGCACTTGCATCGTGCAATGTATTGGTCCAGATCGGCGAGCGTTTTGATGTTGACCGGAGCAAGCCCGGTAATCTTGGTAAAACGCTCGACGTCGGTCCGGGTCAGACGAATCTGGTTGTTGAGGCGAATCATCGTCGTACTCCATATGAGGCTATGGATATTGAAGCGACGATTTTCGCGCACTACCGGGCTGTTGTGTTCACCTTCCAATCAATTTTTTGTTCGATTTTTCATACTCGCGCTCCAGTCCCATTACAGTACGACTACGCTCGGAATTTGTTCCCTGCGTCACGCCGCTTGCGGCATCGGCGCAACACCTTCCACTTCGTATCCAAATCGCCGCCATGACACAGGATCGACTTCAATCGGACCGCTGCGCTTGGATTCCAGGTTGAGCAGCACGCCGTGCTGCCGAATCCGTCCATTGGAAAACAATTCGTACAGTAGTTGCGCTGCATGGCGCACCGCCACATCGTTGATGAACAAGCCCTGCGACGCCAGCGACATGCGTACCGAGCAGGATGGGGCATTGTCGTCCGGTAGCGAGGCGTCCAATAGTTCCGGGAACAACTCCGTGACGCAGGGCAGTCGCGGCGATTGGAGCGATGCGCGTGTCCTACGTCGGCAGGGTGCCTCTCCCAACACGATTTGTGCGGTTACCTCGGTATTGCCGAGATCGAGCCAATAGCACGAATGCCCGTTGTTCTCGAATAACATCGCATGGATGTTGCGTCGCGCCGAGCGCGTGTCGACGCAACTGACGATCAGATCGGCACTGACGCGGTACATATTCTCGCGTCGAAAATCCTCATAGCGGCACGGCTGGGCAATCCAGTCCAGTCCGTAAAACTGATTGAGCCGATGAATCGTCAACACCGATTTGAAATACCCCACATCGGCGGGGCTATACACCTGCCGCCCCACGTTGGCCTCGCTTACCCTATCCCCGTCGAATGCCGTCACATGCAGCCCATGAGGATGTCCGAGCGCCCTCATCGCTATATCGAGCCGCGCCAGACATGCCGCCATCTGCGCCCCATTACCGCCGACGCCAATCAGGTGGACCTGCACCCGTTTGTCGAGCAGGCTTGGGTCGATCATGTGTTCCATGCGTTCTTTCCTCCGTTGACGGTGTTGCGCTTAGTTGAAACCCAACCACCTGAGTATCGACCGGACTGATCCGGGGTCAAGCTCGCTGTCGTCCTGCGGACCGGCCTCGCGCCCGACAGGCACGGTGTCCCAGGGATGACGCAGAGCTTGGTAGTAGCCGTTTATCGCAAGCCGGAATGCCGCGCTTGGGGTTTTCCGATGCAAATTGCCGAATACACCCGCGACCTTGACGCCCTGATCGTCGCGGTTGTCGGTGGATGACCAGAAGGCTCTATCATAGCCATGCGTGTGCAAATCGATGGCAATCGATTCGTCGTCGTCAAGCGAGGGCATGAGATAGTCGATGCCATTCGGCGAACAATGCAGCACGTCATATATCTGCAAGCGCAACCCGCCGGTTCGGCGCGAATAGATCAGTCCCCCTGCCACTTCGTTAGGCAATCCTGCCCGTCCAGCGTCGATAAACGCTTCCAGCAATAGCACCGGAATGACACCGAAGGAAAACCGGATGCATTCCGTTAGCACCCCATATGGCAAAGGCGGCATCGGCGCAATATCGGCCAAGCGCACGATGGCGTCGAGCCAGTCGAGCTTGATTTGCAGGAATAGTCCGTTGGCGGCGACGATGACGCGCTGCCCGTTGCGCATTTCCGGCAACGCCCCAAAGCGCGGCGCGGAGAGCGTCGGGCAGGTGTGTCGCAGGGCCGCGTCACGCGGATCGATCATTGCGGCGTTCCTCCATCGTCCTGCTCCATGCCCAACAACGCGCCGAGTGTGGTCTTGGCGTCGATGAGTACCCGCTCGGGGAATTTATTGAATGCACCGTCCAGCATGTCCCTCCAGAACGCATAGGCGCCCCCGCGATAGCGCACCAGTTTCCCTTTGACATTCGGATGGGTAAAAAACGATCCGAGGAATGCGCTGTTCCATGCGTCGATCTTTTCCGACGTAGTGCCTTCGGGAACCTTGACGTTGCCGCGACAGATATCACCGCCCTCCCATACGTTGAAATAGGGGGACTGGAACAGCGGCGTCGCCAATGTGGGGCGTTCCTTACCCTTCACCGCCCATACTTTCCAGACGCGGCTCGATGCCGCAAACACCAAGCCAGGATGGGGAACGACTTCGCCGCGCTCCGGTGTTCCCCACTTCTCGATCAATTCCTGGACCCGAAAAACGATGTGACGCCTAGCTGGCGGCAACCACCATAACAACAGATCGCCATCCATGTACAGGACCGTCTCTGGCAGAAAACCGCCATGCGTAACGCTTTTCGACAGGGCGCGGGATAGTTGACTGGCGGCGCGTGGCGTCATCGCCTGTCCGGCCAAAATCACCGCTTGGCCATCGACTTCCTCGACATCGTGGACGGTCGCCAGTGCGCTGTCGGATGCACCGCCATAGATCAATACCGCTTGTTCCAACCGCAAGATGCCATCCGTTTGCGTCCGAATCCGAAATTCCGCTTGGTTCATGGCCGTATCCTCTATCCAGTCTTGTTTGCTTGATCGTCAGGGATCAGTATCCCTCCGATAGCCTGTGGATCAAGCTGTCGATCAATCGGATCGCCTTGAAGCGGCTGTGCATGGCCTTCTGCCAAGACTGCATCGCTTCCGGCGCATTCAAGTTGATTTCGAGTTCCCCGATGCGGTCGCAGTATTCACCTTGGTGGGCCATATTCAACAGATCGTCATAGATGCGCACCGTCAGGTCGTCCTCGCGCCACGACAGCACCGCGCCCCAACCGAGATATTCGCCTTCCACGTCGGGTTGATAGTTGTCTTCGAAATCAAGACTGGTCAAGGCCAGGGCGTCGGCGGCAATATTCCGATATGCCGGTTCCTGCAAGCTTTTCACCAGCCGTTTGACTGCCGCGAGCGGCTGCTTCTTTCGCGGCAACGAGAAGGATGTTGCCCACTGCGGGAACGCTTCTTCGAGCTTTCGCCGCGTCACCATGTCGTTTTGCATTTCCGCTCGCGCTTTCGCATCGTCGCCGCAGTCCATGTCGAGTGCGCTTTCTTCGTTTTCTTCACCACACCAGTAAAGGAAGGACGCCACATTGCAAGCAAGATCGGGGGTGAACACCGGATAAACCTTACCGCTCTGGCGCTGAAGAACATCGAGCACCGCATGCCCCAATCCCGGACATGCCTGTTCCAGTGCTTCCAGACGTGGCCCAATGACCCATTGCTGCTCGCCGCTTTCATACCAACTGATGTCGATGCTGCGGTACTGGATCGGCACGGTAACTCGCGCACCGCCGCGCAGCGCCGCATAGGGATCGACATCGTCCATGGCGACTAGACTGAAGTAAGGTGACAGACAATGCAGTGCGCCAAGCTCTCGCTTAACCCAACCGTCTAGCGAGGCCTGACACACCTCCATCGCATCCTCCCATGCTGGCGGTACATCGCCTTCGCGAATCGCTCCTGCCTGAATCAGGAATCGGGCGATGGTTGCATTCGCCGTCGCCAACCGATGCGGCATCACTGCCAACGGAATGGCGCTGGAAAGCCTGGGCAAGCGAAGCGCAGAAAATTGCCTCGCGGCAGTTGTGGTCACGGCAGCGGCGGCAACTGCTGTGCCGGCAGCAAAACACGGGAGGCCGGGGTTTGGCGTTCGTTGGCGTTTGCCACTTGTTGGGCGAAGGTTTTCCATAATTGGGAGCATTTCACTACGTTGCGTTTGTTCAGGGCACCGGCCAATGCCGCGTCCCGTTCAGCTATCTGCCCGCTCGCCACGGCCTCGACGTGCGCGGCGAATGCGGCAAGTCGACTACCCTTTGGTGCCGACGGCGCGTTTAAAGATGATTTCCTGCGTGCCATTGCGTATCTCTCCTGCCTCGATTTCGGCGCTGACCAATTCCGGGTACTGTGCGCTATAGAGATCGCGCACTTCGCGTGGACTCAACCCCGGCACGTCGGGAAGATTGATGCCGTTGTAGCGATAGGAACGCTTGACTTCGACAATATCAATCGTCATGGCTGTCTCCTCAACCGAACAGCGACAAGGTGTCGCCGGGAACCAGGGCCGCTGCCCGGCCTGTCGAGTTTGCATCGGATTCGCCTGCGTTTCCGCTATCGCCGCCGTTGCCGCCGTCACCGCCTTCGTCACCATCTTCGGCCCGCACTCTCGCCTTGACCGATGCCGCAGGTTTTGTGGCGGTTGCTCTGGACGCTTTGGTGATCGCCTCGGTGGCTTTATTGGCCGATGCCGACTTTGCCGCTTCCAATACCTCCTTGGTAGCTTCAGCTTGTTCGGTCAGGCTGGCGCGTACTTCCCGATAGCCCTGCAACGCTTGCACGAATCCGGTATCGAAATCCTCCGGGCTGGCGGTCAGGGTCAAATCCTTGGTCAGCGCAGTCTCGCCCAAGTCTTTTTTGGGCTTCGGCAATACGCTGATCGTCAGCTTGCCGGTTTGATCGTCGGCACTCACGATCATGGTCAGCGTGGCGGTGGTCGCCAGTGCATACAGTTCCTGAAACATCGTCATCAGTCGCTCTCCTTTGAATGGGATACCCGTGAATCCATCATACGGGCACCACTCCCCTTGTCTAGTCATGCAGCGGCCAAGGCTTCTTCCAGTTTTGCTTCCCCGGATTCTTCCGCCGCATAACCTTTTTCCGAACCGTCCATGCCCGTCGTCTCCGACGCGCTTGATCCCTTGGTGGCATGGCGGAACGGCTTGCGCGGATAGCGCATGACGCTTGGCACGGTGCCGCGATACGCAAATGTCTTGACGGACAACAGCGCCGCAATGAAAGCATCTTTCTTCCCGGCGCGCGCCACAGAAAACCGCTCGCCCATCGCTTTCCTGAGTCCGATTTCCTCCGCCAGGCTTTCCAATTCATTCATGGTGAAGAGACCGAGGAAGTTCTTATCGATCTGGAAATGCTGTGTTTCATCGATAGCGAGGTAATTAAGCAGGGGCAGCAAATTCGCTTCGTCCAAGCCGAAAGCGGCCGAAGCGGCGACGGCTTGCACCAAGCAGGGTAGATAGTCTGCCGACAAGCCGTCCGACCGTTCAAGCGCATCCTTGAACGAACAGGTGTCGCCCTTGTTTTCACCGATGATCTTTGTCAACGCAGCACCATACTCGACCGATCGGCAATCGGCGGTGCGGCTCGACAGGGTCAAAGCGATCAACGTCTTCTGATTGCGTTCCGGCTGCATCATCAGGACATTCGCAGCCCATTTGCGCCATTGCTCGACTCGATATTGCAACACGCGCTGCGATGGCTGATTCGATGGCTTCGGCTTGTCGGTCGAGAGTTTGTTTGTCGGATTGCCACCCAATTTGACAACGTCTTTGCCGATGCTTTTTTCCGATCCGTTTGCTGAATTTGTCGATTGACCCGCCACCCGCTCGGCCTTTCGATGCGCGACCACTTTTTTGGTATTGCAAGCCGCATCGAAACAGAGGGATTCGGTCACCAGCCCGTATGAACCCGGCAATGCTGAAACTGTGCAACCGAACGACTGGCATCCTTTGCAGGCGACATACTGCGCAGTACCGACTCCCAACTCGCCCTCAGCCCGCAAATGCAGCGGTGTAAATCCATCGCTTGCCTTGATGATCTTGATGACTTGATATTCATCTTTCAACGCCGCCGCCTTGCTGTCGATGGCCTGCATTGTCAGTTCGTCGAAATGGGTGGGATGCTGGCAATATCCGTCGCCAAGGGATTCTGCAAACAATTCTGTCTGCCGCGCCGAATTGTGAACGCAGTCCTTGCATTGCCCGGTATCGAAGATCGCTTCGGCAAGTCGCCGCGCAAATTGGCCAAGCTGTTTTTTCAATACGGATACCGGAACCTTGTGTGCGATGACGCCATCCAGAACTTTGTCTTGCGTGGCTGCAGGCACCCCGGCAAGCAATTCCGCATGCCCGGTCAATATTCTCCGTTCCGTCAATGCCTTCAATACGGCCGGCGTACACACAAGCAGTGCGAGACGTCGTTCGAGCAAGGAAGGGTTCCAGCCAAGCTGCCTGGCCGTTTCGTTCTTGTCGCCGTTGTTGCGGTAAAGCTGGCGCTGCGCCCCTTTCGCTTCTTCCGCCACCGAGACATCGGCACGATGATAATTCTCGATCAATGCAATCGCGTCGGCGTCAATGTCGCCCACGTCCAAAATCACGACCGGCATGTCGTAGTCGTCGCCGAACGCGTTCTTTGCCGCACGCCAGCGCCGCTCGCCTGCGATGATTTCAAACAGATTGCTGCCTTTGATGGGCCGTACCAGAATGGCCTGCAGCACGCCGTAAGCGCGTATGCCTTCTTCCAGTTCCGCCATTTCCTGCGGGTCGAAATATTCGCGGGGATTCTTGCCTTGTACGATCCGAGAGAGAGTGAGTACGTCGCGCATGAGTTGTTCTCGTCCTGTCAGTTGTTTTACCGTGTCAGAACATAATCTCAGTCGAGGATGGGTTTTCAAGTGCGGGGATTCCGACCATCCGCTTGGCAATAGCAATCTTCGCCGACTGAATACACCGCAAAAGGGGGAGTTTCGAGGTGGCGCTTTCTGCCACCGCTTGAAAGTCTCACCCTCAACTGCCACACTGGAATCGTTACTTGTGCACAAATCGATCGTGCATGACAGAGAGAGCTGGATCTCTTCCCATCTCCAGCACTGACGCGAAAGATTTCCTGGTCGTTCCGGGACCTTGTAGCGATATCACCTTTGCCGAAAGGCCGGATCGACCGAAATCATCGGTGGATTCATTGTTAACCGCCCCCGAAGGGAAGCCGTTCTCCCTTTGGCGAGAGCGTGCGCCCTCGGCTGGCATCACATCCCGAGGTTCTCATGAAAATCGCAGTTAAAAATGTGCGCGCCCCCATGCGCTCGCCCATTGCGCCAAAGTTGACACCCGTCGAATGGGTTCGGCTAAAGAAGAACGTCCACCGTCTGCAAATGCGCATTGTGCGTGCCGAACAAAACGGCGCACGGCGCAAGGCGAAATCCTTGCGACGGTTGTTAGCGATGTCATTTGGTGCGAAAGCATTTGCGACCAAACAGTCGGCGGAAATGTAAGGCCGGAGCGAAACACGCCACCCCGCCTTTAAACCGGCAGTACCGGCTCCGCTATTGCGCGCGTTGTCCGGTCCGCGTCTCGGACCGGGTTTCCATGTTGTGGAATCGCAGGGATGTCGACGACTTCGCCTTTCGGTTCCATCCCCACCTATCTACGCACGCGTAGCGTGCATCCCGAGCGGGAACATCGTTCCCCCTGGGAGTGGCGTTCCCTCTTTTTTTGGAGAAACGTCATGAATCGTGTTTCATCGATGTCGCGTGCCGAACTCGTCCGTGAACTGATCGAACCGGTGCATCCGACAACAGTCCCGGACGGTCAGGCTGCTTGCAGCACATCTCGCGGGGCAGACCCGAACTTCTCAGACGATGCAACCGTTGCCCAACTGGTCGAGCACAAGCTGGCCGTGGCACGCGAACTTCTGATGCGTGATTTGTACGCCAGGATGAAATCCGGGCCGGTCTTGTCATCACCTGAAGCAGTAAGGGAATGGCTCATCCTGCATTGCGCCAAACTGGAACGCGAAGTGTTTATCGTTCTTCACCTCGACGTTCGCGGTCGCCTGATCGCGGCGGAGGAAATGTTCCGGGGTGGCTTGACAGAATGCGTTGTCCATATCCGTGAAGTCGTGAAGTCTGCCCTGGAGCGTAATGCCGCCTCGCTGATCTTGGCTCATTTTCATCCGAGCGGAGATAGCACGCCCAGCCCAGCGGATCATCTCTTGACGGCAAATCTCAAAGCCGCGCTCAACCTGATCGATGTGCGCGTCGACGATCATTTCATTGTCGGCGGGGCCAGCGCACTCTCGTTTGCCGAGCAAGGTTTGTTGTAAAGAACGGGGAGGCACCATGCCGTACGACCTCGCTACCCGTCGCCGCGACGTTGGCCGAATTGATAAGCGCGTACTCCTTGTAGGCATAGCGGCGAATCGGGTCGGGGTGACATTTTCTGGTCCGAGGGCCGCATTTTCCACATGTTCCATGAAAGGAAACAAGATGATTTCCATCATCAGTCCCAATTGCCCTGTTTGTCCGGGCCAGGGAGAGCCGCTCTGCGGTCTCGGTGCCTTGTGCTGGTTTCGCTGCCGCGCTTGCGGCATGAATTTCAGCCGTCGTCGCCGTATCAGGCAACAAGGATCGGGCGTCGCTGTGCAACGGCAGGGCTCCAAGCATGGATAACCTGTCCGTCGCCAGTTTGCTCCAGCAAGCGGAACCGCTGGCGTCGCTATCCGTTTTGCATTTGGCGCCGATTTCGCGACACCTTCTCGCCACCGGGGCATTGTCGGTGCATGCCTATCCGAACGACTATGGCGGATTCGTCTATGTCGGTGTGCGCGGCGATACCGTTCCGGAGGAACCGGACCTGAAAGCGATTTTCGAGGCCGCGCGTCAGGCTCATCTCGTCTGGCTGAAGTTCGATGCCGACGCGGCTGTCGTCGATGGCCTTCCGGTCTTCGACGCAGAAAACTGATCTCTTCGGGCCATTCGCTATTGAGTGCCAATGAAATTTTCTCGCGTCGCCCTCTGGGGCACATCTTCACGGGGAGCCGTCGAATCGACGGCTCCCCATTCTTTAGGAGTTTGTCATGCAATATCACTCAATGTCGCGACCAGATGCTGGACAACGGCTAGCTATTAACGAACGTACCCGTGTCGTCATCGCGCTGCCTGACGGCACCACGTTTTACAGTGACCGGCTTTATATCGGCGTCGCATTCGATCTGATGGGGAATACGATGATACCCAATGTGCTCGGACCGTCGAGCGGTCTCCCCTTCCTGGCCAGATATAACATCATGTCGCTGCTGTGCGGCGGACGTGCCATGGGTACGGTGGATGGGACGGTGATCGTCAATGGAGAAACGATCACACCAGAACGTTATCTTGGAATATGGCGTACCGCCATTGCCGAGCCATTGACGGCGGCACAATTCACAGAGCGACACGGCTATGAGATTGTCGCCGTGCTGGGCGGCTCGCTCGATCCATTGCGGGGCACGCGCACGTCATGGAGCAGCTCGCCCTTCAAGACTTTCGATGATTTCGAAGCGGCCTATCGCGGCCATATGGCGTACTATGATGAGGGCTGGCGCTTTCGGATTGAACTCGACCTGCGGCGAGACAATGCGGCGCGCGATGCATTTTATTTGCAATCGTTTTTGTCTTGCGCAGATCAGCGTGACGCCGCATTCATCGCGTTCAATCCTGTCGGTCCGACGCAAATGCCTTGCGCTAGCATGCCTAACGCCCAATCCGATCTTTTCGTCGCTACCGGGGAGGCCCTATGAGCTATCGTCTGGAATATCAGTGGGGTGCATTCCATATTCCATCTGCCATGTCCGGACTGAATACCGATCGTTTCGTCGTTGCCATCGAGGGCGGCGACAACAACGTTCGACACGCCAAAACCGGCAAGCGCACCCGTTCATGGTGCGCCGGTATGATAGGAACGGCGGAACAAGTGTTAAAGCAGGCGGTCTACTATGCCGGGGCCTGTGAAGGCGGCGGCCTTCAGCCGCGCGGTCGCTGGTGCACTCCCGAAGCTTACATCCGCCGTATCAGGCGATTGATAGACGGGCCAACTTATTTGCAACACGGCTGGTGGACGGCGGAGCTGCGCATCGATTCCAGCCACGTCGCTGTCGCCGAAGTCAAGCATTTGGGGCTAGAGCCGAGAATCGAGCAGCGATATGGGCGGGAACAGGCCATCGTTCCATTTCCCCAGGAACGATATACCGACTTTTTTCAGTTGATCGACAAGTATGGTGATGATTTGCCTGCTTGGTGTTTCGCGGAAGTGCATGGTCTACCGGCCTCATAACTGCGTTAGGATCGAGGCTCCCACCGCAGCGCGGTGAGGGCTTCGTCCGCAGTCATGCGGTAGGCATTGCTTGACGTCGGCCTTGCAAAACATTAAATTTATGGCAATTTCTTGCCGGAATTTTTCCTAGGGCATTCCCCCACGATATTGCCCGCATCAATGCCATCGGCAGAAGATGTAACCACGCGGGTTTCTGAAACTGCCAAGCTAACTACAAAATATGAAGCCAGATCAAGAACACCCGCCAAACAAAAAGATCGTAGCACGCAGGAAATGGTACCCACTGAAAACCAAGGCTGCCGCCGTGGAAAAAGTGAAAGCTGGGAAGCATGCCGCCCGTGTGGCAGCCGAGCACGGCGTACCGGCGCAGACCCTGGCCAATTGGCTGCGGGCCGACCGCGACGGGGCGCTCGGCGAGTTGGTTCGCTTGAGCGTATCGGAAATGGAATGCATCATGGAATATTGCTCGGCGATTACCGAAAGCAATCTGACATTCACCGGTACCGCAAAAGAGCAGAAGGTGCTCGTCAATTTGAAGAAAAAAATCACATCTGCCCTCAACAGAGCGAGAAGAGTGTCGCCTTACTAACGTGTAGCGCCCCAGCCTTATCTTCCAGCTTATAGGATCGCGAAAATGTAGTGCTCCGCATGCAGAGCGCAACGGAGCAGTTGTGCTAAAAAACGCCTGCGGAGAGTTCTTCGAACTTGACGAGCATGGCAAAGGGTATAGGGCGAACGGACTTGGTCCTGCCAAATGTCAGCAACAGCCGTTGCACGTCGTTCCGCACGAAACCCCCACGAGGAACGGAAAGTTCGACTTGGCCGATAAGGCGACGAGCACCTGGCAGATGTGCCCACTCACCGTTCATTGTTTGTGCGGCTCTCGTTATCTGTATGGCAAGCTGATCCTGTCGTGGTTGGCGGCCTGCCTGGCGCATCGCCGCAGCCAACAACCTCATGGTTGACCTTATGCCTCCAAACCGACCAGCTCGCCTGATTTTGTAGAGTGTCTCCGGATTAATGTCGATCAGGAAGTTGACGGCTCGCATGCTTTCCACCACTGGGACCCAAGTATCGCCAGCGGGTTGATCTGCTTGTATGGCGTGCATGTGCAATTGCTGCCAATTCACTTCGATATCAGTGTAAATACCCGCGCCTGTGAGGCCGGCAAGGTACATGGCCGTCTCCAAACTATAGCCCTTGATATACGTAAGTTGCGCGCCCGCCTCTCCCGGTACAATTTCTTGTAGCAGCGCAAAGGGGTCTTCGGCAAGTTCCGACTCCATCTCCGCAATCGCAGCGTCGATCTCTTCATCCGAAGCCGTCGGCATGGCGTTGCGTAGCGACTGCCTCCGTGAGTCCTCCGGCAATTGAAAAAGCAGGCGACGGTGGTCATCCTGGGTAAGCGCTTCAAGTTGTCTCGTGCTCTGCCGATCTGGCTTCAAGCCAGCGGTTCGTTCTTGAGCCATCTGAAGAACGGAGGTGCCGAATTCCGCGTTGAAGTCTACCGGGTCTGGAATCAGATGCACATAGCCTGAACGAATGTACGGTTCGAGAATCAACAACAGCAGGACGTTCTTGAGCGTCTGGGCCCTATGCTGTGCAGGTGACTTCGTCGGGCTGAACTCAGGCTTCATGCGCACAGGGTTAAGAAAAGGATGGGCAAGCACGACTTCATCGAAATAAGGAAGCCATCCAAGCACTGTCCTCTCGACCGTCCGTGGATCAGATACGCCCAGATATACCAGTCGAAGCACACCGGTGACTGGCCTGGGCAGCAAATCCGTGAGATCAGTATCTTCCGGCCAAAGGCTGCCGAACGCGTCATGAATCCGTGTGACTTGATCGTCGCTAAGCTCCCGACGCACATCATCCCAGGTCTTTCCTTCAATCAAGCCCAATATGCCCTTGACGGCACCGCAGAACATCAGATTGCGCTCTCGAATCCCGTACACCTGCCATGACGGGCGGCCCGTTACAGGCAAATCCTTACAGCAAAGCTTAAATTTACGCCCACTTCCACAGCCGCAGGAATCGTTCGGACGTAATTCGACATTGTTGTTTTTTCGCTGTAGGTACTTGTGGACCCCAGAGGTTCGGCCGAAAGCGTCTTGGTACTGAGATGACCCATCATTGTGACCCACGTAAATCTCACCACCAAATTGCCACAGCTCGTCTCGCGGGAGTAGCACCTTCGCGATGTCTTTCCATTCGCCCACAAAATACTTTTCTGGATGAAGCCAATCTTTATTAGACGCGGCGACGTACCTTCGGGCGCGGCTCTTGAGCAAATGGTTGACGGTGATAACGTCATCTCGCGAAAGCTTGCGCGTTCTAATGAAGGCGTCGGTTCGCACGATACTTTTCCCACGATACCGTGCGTTTGTCCTTTGTGCAGTGAGGCTCGAGGGTTTTGGCTCCTTCGCATTCTCCAAATGCGTCAAAATGAGGCAAGTATTCGCGTCGAGCGCGAACACCGTCTGCGTTCCAATCAATTCAATCGAAGGATCATCTGGATATTTGCATTCAGTCGCTTGAGGAGGGAGTGCAGCGTTGTAAACCGTAACGGGATGGTCGGTCACCAGAAACTTCACATCGGAATTGGCAGCAGACACGATTTCCCGCACCCCTTCAGTCCACATGGTGCAATGAATGAATCGCAGACCTTGCATCTCCCGCATAAGCCGTTGTTGATCGAGCGCCGAGTAATGCGACTTGATCCAGTCCAAGCCCTTCGGGGTTCGCAGTTTCTGCGCATCCATGTATTCGAAGAAATCCTGGAACGAGTCATGCATCGCAGACGGGTCTCCGCTTGCAAATGCGCGCACTGCCTTGGCACCTCGATCATCGATGGACCCAAAAAGATACTTCTCGACCTCGTCGTTCACCACGTTACCGAAATAGGTAGAATAAAGATCGTGCTCACAGAAACAGCTCTTGGGTGCCCGTTTATGCAGGGCATTTATTGTCACGCTGTGCCCATTGGGGAGTAAATTTTGTTGCGGCGACATATCAAGGTGGTACAGCGACTGGTCGGCATCTAGGAAACCACGCTGGTACCACATTGGCACGTAGTGGTTGGTCCTGGTAACTTGATCAGTCATCGGCACAGCCCCTCTATCGCAGATGTCGAATACGTTTTCACGAGCAGACGTTACTCCGCCCATTCACCTAATGAAAATCCTGATGCAACGGCTTGGTCGTAAACAATATCGGTGACCGACAAACTCAAGCGCAATCACTGTTCCGTGACTTTAGGTGATGTCGGTAAAAATTGGCACTCTAGCTAAACAACTATCGGCTACAGCGCCTAGCTTCAACCACCACCACGAGAGAATTTTTCCACCAATTGCCCAAGCTTCGCGATGCGCTTTTCGGCTGCTTCAGCTTCTGCGGCATCGCACTGCGTTTGCCGCTCCCGATCACGCCGTTCCCGTTGAAATGCTTCATTCCTTTTGGCGCGCTCTTTTAATACCCCAGCCGCGTACGCCTGGTGCGACGGCGTAAGCTCTTCCGCGACATTGCCATCGAGATCGACTCGGTTTTTCGCCTTCGACATCAAGCGCAGATATGGCGTCGATTTTGTATGCATGGCGAGCGCCACGCGCAATACCTTCTTATCGGCTTCAGGCAATCGGGCACAAATTTGTTTGTCAATGCCGATTGCAAGTGGAGCGTAATCCCGAAACACTGGGAAGTCCTTTCGAAGGATCTGTAGTAGCGCCTGGGCGATAGATGCGGGAACAGCGTTGCTTGGACGATTATTCATTGACGGACATGCTTGATCTCTTTACAAAGGTCAACAGCATATCATACGGTTCTGCCCCACTTTGACACGAAAGATTGCCACTCAACCACGACGCTTTCCGATCCTAGCTGAAATGGCGTTCGTGACGAATCCCATCACTCGCTATTGATGCGTAGCGAGCCACTGACTAACATCTTCGCGCACCAGAACGTCGCGGGCCGCATCGTATAGGTAGCGAAAACCATGGAACAGGTAGTCTTCGCCCGGCGAGCAGCCTCGGCTGCGCCCGCCGTGAATCTCGAATGGCACGGTGGCAGGCAATGGACATTTTTGCAGGATTGTTCGGCGGCTATTTGGCATTAACGGTGTCGCTTGCATGTTCGCCCCCTTCCCCAAAAATATCTTTCGATCCTGCATAAAGTAACATCGGCAAGCGGCGAATAAAATAACCTGCGTACAACAAAGCAGCAGATAAAATCATGGATTTTTTCAAGATGATGTGCGTGCCACAACCAATAATGTATTGCCAATCAGAATGCACTCGTTCGGTGCGGCAACAGAGTACGGAGCGGCGCCAAAGTTGGGCACATAATCGGCTCTAGTCGAGTGCCAGCAACTCCGGCAGCAATACCATCGCGTCCAAGTCGACCACAACGTCAGCCATCGCCGTCAATTCCGGTGTCTGCGATACAAAATACTCGCGCTCGTAGCCGCCCAAGCGCAATACTTCCCGCTTCATGGTGATAAACATGCGTTTGTGGTCAGCGTCGAGCGCGCCGTCCATTTCGTCAGAAAACAAGCTGGCGTAGCACCGTCCGGCAATCATTTTCAGGTACAAGGCGACAGCGCGAACCAGGCAGGCATCTATCCAGGTCTTCTCGCCACCGCTCATCAAGCTCACGCTCTTGCTCTCGGCCGACTCGGCATCGTGGACGATAATGTCGAAACCCTCGCGCTGCTCACCTTTTGCCGTTTCCACCAGCGTATGGATGGACACCGTGAAGCGCGAACCGTAACAGGCCAACAACAAGTCGTTCGTCAATCCCGCCAGGACCGGACCGGCGTCGTCAATCGACAAGGCAATCAAACCGTCGTTGCCCATGCACTTGGCAAACAGGGCCCAGTCGCCCAGCTCCCTTTCGATATGGGCAATGCGGCCATCGATGACGGCGAGCCGTTGCATGACCGACGCGCGGCGTCTTTGCAACTCCTCCCCATGCTGTTGATCCCGCGTCGCCGCCATGAACGCAATATCCGCATTCGCCGCCGTCTGCTGCGCTTGATCGATGTCGTATTGCGCCTGCATGAGTCGCGATTCTTCAAATGGCGCAGGCAACGCGGCCAGCGCCCCATCGATGCGATCCAGCGACTCCCGGCAGCGGGTAGACTCGGCTTTTCGTTGCATCATGATCTGCTGCCTTGTCTGCGCAATCAGTACGCGCTCCTGCACATCGTCGTCGGTTTCCCCATGGGCGGCGTCTGGTAATGCGCGGATTTGTTCCGAGATCGCCGCCAGTGCTTCGTCTGCCTGCTTCAACTCCCCTCGCCTTCCCGCCAGCAATGTCCATGTTGATATGCTACGTTGCAGGCGCGCCAGCCTACGCTCCTCCTGGGGCAAAGCTTGCCGGCGCATTGCCAAAACGGCTGATTGCGCCTGGACCGCCTGCAGTTGCGCCGCGAGCCTGCAGCGTTCTTCCTCTAATCGCGCGACTTTCTCCTGCGCCGACGGCATCAAGGCTTTTGCCTCGCGCGCATCGCCAAGCAGCTTGCATTGGCCCTGCAGGTCGGTTCCGGCGCATGGCACTTCTGCGGTCAAGCCGAATCGCCTGGTCAGCTCCTGCGCCCTCAACGCGGCTTGACCAGCTTCTCTTTCCAGACTGGAAATGCGCTCGCGCATCACGTTCTCCTCAGCGAGCAGGTTGTTCAATTCCGCCATATTCTGGCGAAGAATCTGAATTCTCCTCTCTCGCTTGTGTGCGATGGACTCTGCGACAGGTAGCCTGAGAGCTGCGCGTGCGATGCGCGCTCCATCCAGAAGAATGCTTTCCCATTTCATGCGCTGATTCATCAGAGTTTCGCGTCTGGCCGCAGCCTCCACCACGCGTTGTGAGACGCGACGTTCAAGCTGGGCTAGCCGTTCGGCCTCCCGGTTATCCTGATCATCGTACCGGAGCAATGCGGCTTTGCCGTCGTCGATGATCGCGCGGCGTTCAGTCGCAAGTTGCGCCCGCCTGGTTTCCGTCTGCAGTGCGACCGACTTGTTCGCCAAGGCGAATGCGAGGGACGCCTTGGCTGCATCGACAGCCTGTTGGCACGCGGCCTTGCAATGCTCTGCATCGGCGATGCGCTGCCGGGTATTGCCAAGGTGGCCGATCTCGGCCAACATCCGTTCCCCGTCAGTTTGATAGGTGACCCGCTCCTGACGAATCGCATGCAGTCCCGCCTTCAGCAGCTTGGCCGTTTCCGCTCCCCGATGTCCGATTTCGCGAATCCGCTCCAATCCCAGCAAGTCGGCCAACAGCGTCTTGATCTCGGCATTCTTGTACGTCGTCAATTGCCGTTTGCCCTGCGCGGAAAAAACCGATGTAAAGAATGTGTCCGCGCTGCCAAGGACGGATTCCACGCACCGTTCGTAGGTATCGAGCTTGCCATCCGAAACGGTGCCATCGTCCAGGCTCAGCGGCTTCCAGCAGCCGTTGTCGTCAAGCGCATGCAGGAATGCCTCGGTCCGGCGTCGTCCGTTCAAGCGGATCACGACCTGCGAACGATAGCTGCGGCCTTCATGCGCCCAAATCAACTCCTTTTCGCTCTCAGGTAGGAAGACATGCTCATAGTAGGAAAATCCGCCCGGCCCCGCCATGGACGCACGGGACGGCATGGTCAGGTACGGCGTCAGGTTTTCCATGACGGTTGTCTTGCCGCGTCCGTTGGCGCCGGCAATGGCAATCAATTGCGCGCCATCGGCGAGGCGTTCGAAGTCGATGGTCAGTTCGTCACGTCCGAGGCCATCGCGAATGCCGCGAAATCCTTTCAAGGTCAACGAGAGTGGCGTCACGTTGCGTTCTCCTATTCAATGTAATGGGATTGCCATTGGGACTGTATGTACCGATCCAGTGTCGCTTGCGGGCAGCGACGTGCAACTCCGTAGGTCAAGCAGCCGAAAATAGATCGACGCTTGCATCGTCGGATGGGCGTTCCCAAACATTGATCGACATATCCGCCGCCGTCGCTGTCCCGGCTGATGGCGGCGATTCGCTTGGCCGGTGCAGGATGTCCGCCGCAATGTCGTCCGGGGTGTTCGCTTGCAGTGCGTCCAGACAGGCCAGCAACGGCTTCGCTTTCGCATCGACCGCCGTCGCCCACAACCGCACCTTGTCGGCCATCGTCTGCGCCCCCGATATCCCTGCGGCTCGGGAGCGCATCACCGGCAAAATTCGCCCTTCCAGTTTGATTTCCGCTGCAGCACCCAATAGTTTCAGGATGGCGCCGCGATCGACTTCATGCCGATCTTCGTCGGGGATATTCCAGCGTACCCGCACGAACGCCCCCGCGATTTTTCCGTCTTGCGTCATGGCTTCAATCACGCCAAGATCGGGCTTCCCCTCGAAGCAAAGGTCGATAGTGCGCCTCGCCGGTGTCGGTTCAAACGCGAATTGCGCCGACCCGGCATCGACATGCCAAATCAGGAAGCCCTTTTCCCCTTCCTCACCGTAATGAAAACGTCCGATGGAACCCGGATAGGCGATACGCCGCCCCTGTTGCTCCCACGCCTGGTGACGGTGGATATGGCCTAACATGAATGCCTGCGCCTCTGCGCTGAACAAGGTGCCGGTGGTGAATTCGTGATCGAAGCCGGCCATCGGGACGCCGTGCTCAGTTAGGCAACCGTAGACTGTGCCATGCGAGATGCCGATGGTCGGTATATTCTCCTTCCGCGCTGCAAGATTGCTCGGTACAAATCCGCGCAACAAAACAGCAAGCTGCTCGCCGACCGTTTCCGCTGCTGCACTCGCTCCGACGGTAGCCGCGACGGTGGCCTTGTTGACCGTCGGTATGCAAGAGAACAGTGCTAGCGCCGCATTCGGAATGCGATCGAAGCACCAGCCATCGGAAGCGATCCAGTGCTTGTCCGGGGTCAGCATCACTTGGCCTATGCTGTCCGCGACATGGACGGGGTAACGTCCACCCAGCAGACGGAAGATCGACAGCGTACCGGGCGGTTCGTGTGTATAGGTTCCCTGCAGCATGAGTATCGGGCAATGATCCGCAAGCCGCCTCACGTTGCGCGCCAAACGTTCCACGGCAGGTGAATGCACATCGAGCGCGTGATCGGTCGCGTCGCCCGATATAACTGCGGCATCTACCTTCATGGCGATGGCTCGGTCGACCGCATCAGTAAAGCAGCGGTCGGCCTCCTGCAAGTTCTTACTGCTGTAATGCAAATCGGAGAACTGGGCAATGCGCATCATGACCATTCTTCCTTGGCCGGCGCTTTCAATTCGGCGCTCACCTTGTCCCGAAAGCCTTGGGGATCGTTGCGGTAGCGTTCCAGCTCGTCAAGCGCCCGCTTGCGTCCGCCCGTGTTGAGCCTCCAGCCACTGCCCCAGCGCCGGCCCACGTATTCCTCGTAGTGCGCCACATCCAGCCCGTAAGAACCTGCCAGGGCTAGCACCTGTTCAACGCTCGGCGCGGCCTTGGTCTCCATCGCCGGCATTGGGCGGGCTACGCTTGACGTATCCATGGCACGGCCTTGCCCCGACGCCGGAACGGGACGATCCGCGTAAGTCGGTACGTCCTCAATACGGGGCGCGTCAGTCGGTCCTTCGAGAACTTGACTGGCGACCCGCGCATTGACGATGGCAGTTTCCCCGTCATCATTGGCGCGTAAGAGTGCGGTGACATCAATAGGCGCCTCCAGTTCGATGATCCATTGCTTGACCCGCACCGCCCGCCCGGTTTCGTCGATATGCGGCACCTCCATCAGCTTTTTGCTAAGGTAGAACGGTGTTCGCTGTGCATCCAGGAAACCGGATATCCGTCCGCCCCGCATGAAGGCGATGGTCTCGAATTTCTGGATCGCCGCGTTCATCGCGTAAAAGCTGTTGGTGGGCAATTCGAAGGCGCTGATCGACTTGATACCAGGGATGAAGAAGATGAACCGCCCGGAGAGATTGCATTGCCGTTGCTGGTATTGCTCGCAACTTTCCGGCTCGCATAGGCCGCCGTTTTCGCTGCGCAGCATGGTCTTGCGTCCACCGAACACGCGGATAATCCGTTTGCCGGTATCGGTAGTCTGGACCGGCGCATAGCACTTGCAGTAGCGCACTTTTCCATCCGGCGTGTATTCCGACCAGAATCTCTTGTCGTTGGCACCCCAGGCGATCAGGTCATGCGGCATGACGGCCTGCCACACGTCCGAAGGGAACACCACCGGAAAGCGGTACAGTCGCTTGACGCCGTCGCCGCGTGCCTCACCGTAGGCGTCCAGAATTTGTGCGGCGATTTCCGGGTTCGGAAAATCTTGCCCTCGCACGGTGAACCAGGGGACGTTTTTGGGCACCAGCGGCGTTTTAAGGTTGGGCAGCACCTCGCTGATCAGTTTTTCGATCTGCTCGAACGAATGCCCGGCACCGACCCCGTGTTCGTAGATTTCCTTGGCTTGCGAATTCTCCGCCGCCTTCTTGGTAAGAACCTTGATGCCGGCGCGGATTTTACCGCCAGTGGCAATGCGCGCCGGACCGGCATTTTTATTACCCAGCAGGGTCGGCCGCACGGCACCATTGCCGTCCACGGCGATGACTGTGTTTATCATGGATGCGCTCCTTCATGAAATGCGAGACATCTCGCCCAATCATGATCTCGTGCATCCTTGCCGCTTCAAGCCCCGACATTGACGATCCCGCATAGCAACTGTCGACCCTAGTTCCATACATGGTGTGCCCTCCCCTGGCACAAGGCACCATAAATATGGGATGGGAAGCGGCTGCTTCCAATGCTACAGTTCGTGCTCCGGCAGCATATGCCCTCCATCATCACCCTATGCCGACCACAAGCCTTCTACGCAATACCATGATCGCAACTGGCCTTTTGTGCCTCTTCACGACCTGCCCTTTCGCCGTTTCGGGTCAGCTCGCAGCGCCTGTCGAATCATTGCAAAAGGTCTCCGCCCAAGTCGGTTTCCCGCTGACGCTGGAAGTCAAGATCGAGATCGATGAAGCCGGCTTCAACGACACAATCAAGCGGCTTGGCAACAGCAAATTTTCTGTCACCACGAAAATCGAATCGGCATCGAACATGACGGGCAGGCGCTACTGGATCACCATTGCGCGCCAGCATATCGAGCAGGCAAGCGCGCTCCGTCAGGCGATCGCCGACGTGAATGGCGTCATCGGATCGGCATCCGTGGGCGAAACTAATTGGACCCTGCGCCCCGACCTGGTAAAAACAATCACAATCGGCACGCATCCCTGATCGATGCCGAAGGACTCCGGTGTATGACTGCTGGAAGAGAGGGCATCGGTTGATCGGTGCTCCAACCCCATTGCGCTCCGTCGCCGCTCTTGATGGCGCGCTCCTTTGCCGCTTTCTCTTTCTGATCCATGAATCCGCTTAGGACATGCAGGGCTACGGGTGTGTCACCGGCATCGAGTAGCAAGGCATTCGGAAAGACGGCGGCGCTTTTGGCGTCATATTGCAGAGGCTTGACGAATCGCCGTTTTTGTTCGATCAATGCATGTATCAAGTCGATCTCGTCAATGCCATTGAGCGGAATCCATTGCTCAGTGGCGAGCATGAAGCTGGCTGTGTCAATCTGGTAGGTGTGTTCCCGCTTGGCATAGATCAGGGCGCACATCACGACACGCGGTTTGTAGATCGTGTCGGCGTCACGCGCCTCGAATAGCCTGCCATATACCCTTTCAATCCGCGCCCACGCCTTGACATCGACCAGTAGCGGCGCATCGGGCATATGTTTTACAAAAATGCGCCGCCCGGAAGCCGTAGCCTCGCTGCCTTTGAATTCTCCTACGATCATCGCCATGTCGAAATGCGTTCCGTCAGCACGGGATTGAAGAAAAGCGAGTTTGCTACGCCGCCGCTCGGCATTCTTGATTTTGGCGGCTTCGCTAAATGGCTCGGGGACATACAAGCGCTCCGACAGGCGCATCCCCTTGGTCGTAATCTCCTCCGCTGCCTCGTTCAGATATTTGCATAGTACCCCCTGATTGCGCTTACCCTCCATTGCCGACGTCCACCTGTTCATCCCCGCTTTCTCGAAAAGAAAATGCATCACGGCACGCAGACTCATTCGGCGTTTTGGCACACTGACGTCGGCAGCGGTTTGCTGTTCGCCGGACAGCCGGGATCTGCCGAGCACGCGGGTCAAGGGGAAATCCACGCGCAGTTCAACCGATTCCGGCGAATGTTCGATCACCGCCTCGCCGATCAATTCTCCCAACCCGGACTGTTGCGTATCCGAAGCATAAGATGGGCAAGATAGATGATGTTGCGAGCCCGTCTCGGGCATTCGCTTGACGACGAATGTGCGGTGCTTGGCGACGTACATCGCCACACCGCCTTTTACGCACATGCAGCGGGGACGTTCGGGCGTTTCGTAGATCTGCGCCAACGCGGCCTGAAGGCGGTCGTCATTCGCGCTGTAGGTATTTCCCCTGATGAAGAAGGTCTGCTCATCCATGATTTTTCGTCATCGCCTATGCAGCGGCCTTACACCAGTTCCTGAAGAATCGCCTGGAGCGGTTGGCGCACGTCCGGCAAGAGTTCTCGCACGGCCTTCATTTCGCTGATACCCAGCACTTCGCCGATTTGCTCCTCGGCGGCTCCCCGCGCCAGCATGCGCGCCGCGATCGTGCGGCGCAGATTCAGTGCCGACACGCCCTCCAGTCCAATGCGCCGGAATATTTTTCGGTAAGAATCGTGAATGCCGCGACACAAAAAGCGTGCCTGATCGTCCCTTCCATGGCTGACGATGTCGAACGGCGTCCCGGATTCGGTCAGAAACAAACGCTCGTTGGCGTCAAACCCGCGATACGTGAATGCCTGCGAGGGGCTTTGCTGCGATTCTTGGCCCCGCCTTTCAGCGAGGTAGCTATCGATCGCTTCCTTCGCCTTCATACTGGCAAAGAACAATGGTCTGGCTTTGCGATTCACGGCCACTTCGGCACGCATCAGCGACGCCTCTCTGACACTGCCATCCTGATTCAAGTAGTCCCGAACCTCCAGCCGTGCGATTTCAAGTGGCCGAGCGCCACTAATCAGTAACATATACAGCAGTGCCACATCTCGACGCGGGCAAGGGCTGCGTAACCGCGTCCGGTGTATCGCCAATTCGATTTCCTCGTCATTCAGGATCCGCGCCGCAATCCTCTTCTGCGATCCGTTCGGTGCATACCGCTCCAGAGCCGTAATGATCGCCAAGCCGTATTGCCGCAAGCGCTGCACGAATCCGATACCACTCTCGTTGAGGCCGTCGATACCGACTTCCCGACACAATGTTCGCGCGAGCACTTTGATACGCTTTTCGACAGCGGTACGGGTTACGCCGTGCCGCCGGGCGACAACATCATAGGTTTCGCCATCGAGTACTTCCTTGAGCATGGCGATCGAGATCGACAGTGAGTCCGGTTCCATATCGGGCATTGCGCTGGTGTCAGTAAGTCTTATGCTCGTCGATGCGCCGCCAATGCGCCACGAAAAATCGGCCTTGAATCAGAGGCGTTTCGACATTGGCCTCGACAGACGCCGTATATTTTCTGCTTGAAGGGCATTTGCTTTAAGATAGCGAGCGGAACCAAGTGTTAAAAAGTGCATGCAATGACCACCACAACCAAAGAACAGCGGCGGCAGCAGGTTGAAGAGACCAATGCGCGCATGCGGCAATCCGGGTTTGAGCCGGACGACGATCTGTTGGAACTGGAACGTCAATATATCGATGGCGGCCTTTCCGCTCAGGACATACTTGATTGGGGAGCGGCGCTCATGCGGAAATTTCAGCTGGAAGGTGGACAAGATACAGCCCCTTCGCAGGATACGCACTGAGATAGAAAGTTGACATTCGTTAACCCGGAAATGATTGACGTCCGGCGCAATGCAACCTTCTGAAATCATTCAGCGCCCGTGGCGCGATAACGCCAATCGCAATGACTGCCGGTTCAGCATCGTTTCGCTAAGCCCTTTCCCTATCGCTCCCGCGATGCCGTTGCTTGCGTCACACTGGACGCAAGTACGTAATTTCCAAATTCCGTTGTTCGCGGAGACTGCGATAGTTTACCGATGCGCGGCATTTGTCGTGCATTCCAGAGAGAGCTGGATCTCTTTCATTTCCAGCACCGAAGCAGAGTGTCTCGCGCTCCCGCCTGGATCAATCCAGAGGATTCCGCGTGATTCCAAATGGACGCTCATACGGCATCCAAGTCTCATTCAGCGGTGACGTTCCTTGCGCTGGACTTTGGACACAGGTAGCACCACAAAAAGTGATTGAGCCTTCCTGGAAGTATAGGAAGGTCAATCGCAAATCTCACGCAATCGATCCACGATTGCGCATTCCGCTTCGGACTTGTCGATGAATGCTGTGCCCCGGCCGGCGTGCAATTCGCGTAGGGCTACCGCCATGTAGGCGGTTGCATTCATTACGTTGACGAATAGTTTTCCGCAGGTGAAAGCGCACTGCATGCGCGCATTTGCTTGAACGAAATCTACCTTTCCATTCCCACACGGGGAACATACCTCCCCGCTGGGATAGGTGTGTTCCCCGTTTTCTTTTGGAGGAACACACAATGGCTTCACATGCTATCTCCAATTCACATTGGCTACCCGGATTCGATCCTGACTCCATTGAATTTCCCGATCTGTTTTCCGATCAGGACGGTGCCGTAGCGGCGCCTGTTTCAGTTTCATCCAAGGCGCCAATTCCATGCGCAACCATAGTAGATGAGGTTTCGCAATCGGCGAGCCACCCTGCCGCAAACTGGCGCACGGCTACCGTCGTCGGGGAAGTGCAAAGGGTTCCATGGCCACAGCTCCGGCGCGATGATTTCGGGAACTTTGGCGGCCCGGTCACCAAGTTCGAAGCCAACGTGGACGCAATCGCGCTATTGCGTCAGATCGAAGAAAATGGCCAGCCGACATCGGCCGAAGAAGCGTTGACGCTTCGTCGTTTCACAGGCTGGGGAGGTCTGCCGGCGAGTTTCAATCTCGAGGGCGAGGATAAATCGTGGAATGCCCGCGCACGCCAATTGCGCAAATTATTGAATGACGACGAGTACGAATCGGCACTCGCATCGGTCAATAACGGCCATTACACCGAGATCCATGTGATTGAGGCCATGTGGCAAGCGATTGAACGTTTTGGATTTTCCAGCGGCCGCATTCTTGAACCTTCCGCCGGCATCGGGCATTTCGTCGGCGCCATGCCGCAGGCAATCGCCGAACGCAGCAATGTTACCGCCATCGAGATCGACCAACTGTCCGGTCGCATGCTCAAAGCCCTCTATGGGCCAGCCGGCGTGGATGTCCGGATTGCCCCTTTCGAAAAGTCGTCGTTTTCGGAAAACTGGTTTGACCTGGTAATCGGCAACGTCCCTTTCGGGAAATACAAGGTCGCCGATTCGAGCAACAAACCCTATTGCCGCTTCAGCATTCACAACTATTTCTTTGGTCGTGCGCTGGATGTGGCGAGGCCCGGCGGATTGGTGTGTTTGATTACCAGTTGCCATACGCTGGACGCATGGTCCGACGATGCCTGTCAATACATCGCTTCCCAGTCGCATTTTCTGGGTGCGATCCGCCTTCCCAAGGGCGCGTTTTCCGGCATCGCCGGGACCGACGTGCAGACGGACATCATTTTTTTGCGCAAGCGCCATCGCGCGGAAGAGGTCGATACTGACTGGCTAGGCATGGCGGCATTGCCGGACGTGTTGCGCCATCCGCGTTGCTACGAGCGAAATTTGCATATCAGCGCATGGTACGCCAAGCATCCGGAATTCTGCATCGGCAAGGTGACGCTGGAGAGCAACGGATTCGAGCGTGTCGCGACGACCGTATTCGACGGCGAGATCGAGGCGGCTCTGCTTGAGCGCATCGCGCTCTTGCCAGCCGCCGTCTACAAGCCCGTCGTCACGAAACTTGCAGATCGTCGTATCGCAGCCGTTCCAGTCGTCTCCGGGGCACGCCCAGGCAGCTTCCACATCCACAGTGGGCGCATACATCGTGTCGAAGGCGGTGAGATGGTCGATATGCATGACCGGCTCAATGCCACCCAGCGTGCGCGAATCGCGGGAATGTGCGCGATAAGGGATTGTACCCGCGCCATTCTCGATGCGCAGCTTGCGGAAACCGGCGACAACGAACTCGGACGGCTACGCGGCATGCTCAACAATGCCTATGACCGCTTCATCGTCAAACACGGGTATCTGTCGAGCCGTGCCAACGCGTTGGCCTTCCGCCGCGATCCGGATTATCCGCTGCTCCTGTCCCTGGAACATTACGATGAGGAATCCGGCGGCGCAACCAAAGCGGCGCTGTTTTCCCGGCGCACACTGTCGCGAATCGCCGAACCGGCAACAGTTGGCGCCCCAGAGGAAGCATTGGCGGCGTCAATACAATGGCGCGGGCGGGTCGATGCGGGATACATGGGCAATCTCTTGTCATGCCCGGAAAAAGAGGTTCTGGATGCACTTGCCGAACAGGGAAAAGTGTTTCTGGATCCGGCGAGCAGCGAATGGAAAACCGCAGACGATTACCTATCCGGCAATGTGAAGGACAAGCTCAGGCAGGCGGTCGCGTCAGGTAGTGGATTCCATCGCAACGTAGCGGCGCTCGAAAAAGTCCAGCCGGAGGATTTGCTGCCGGCCGCCATCGAGCCGCGATTGGGTGCTGTCTGGATTCCCGCAGGCGACGTGGAAGGATTCATCCACGAAGTGCTGGAACTGCCCGATAGCGAGGTGAGCTATTCGGCACACGCCGGGGCCTGGTCTATCCATTACCAAGCCTATACCGCGCGACAGAACGTCAAGGTAACCCAGGAATGGGGAACCTCACGTATGAATGCCATTGAACTCGTGCAATGCGCGCTCAATGTGCAAGTTCCCACGGTGCGTGACCGCGATCCGATCACCGAACGTTATTTCATCAATCGGGATGAAACCCTGGCTGCCCGCGAGAAGCTCGGTCTGATCAAAGAACGATTCGCCCTTTGGGCTTTCGACGACACCGACCGGCGCGAACGGCTATGCCGGATCTACAACGATCTGTTCAACGCCATACGGTCGCGTCGTTTCGATGGTTCTCATTTGAAGCTGCCGGGCTTTTCGCATTGCTTCGAATTGCATCTGCATCAAAGGGATGCCATCTGGCGGGTGGTGCAAACCGGGAATACCGGCTTGTTCCACGTGGTTGGGGCCGGCAAAACCGCTGTGTGTGTGGCGGCAAGCATGGAACTGCGCCGATTGGGATTCGTGCATAAGCCCTGTCATGTGGTGCCTAACCATATGCTGGAGCAGTACACCGCCGAGTTCGTGCGGTTGTATCCGAATGCGTCGGTGCTGATGGCCAGCAAGGACGATCTTGAGGGCGAACGCCGCCGGGAGTTGGTTTCACGGATCGCCACCGGCGATTGGGATGCGGTCGTCATTACGCATTCCAGTTTCGAGCGTATCAAGATGTCGCCTGACTTTGCGCAAACCTTCATCAAGGATGTCATTCGCGAAATCGAGATGGCGGTCCGGGCCGAGAAGCGAACCGATCGTTCCAACCGGATCGTCAAGCAACTCGAGATGATGAAAAAGAATTGGGCGGCGCGTCTCGACAAGCTGTTGGCGGATAAGAAAAAGGACGATCTGCTGACCTGGGAGTTGCTGGGTATCGACTGCCTGTTCGTCGACGAAGCGCACCTCTTCAAGAACCTTTACCGCTTCACGAAGATGACCCGCGTCGCCGGACTGCCATTAGCCAATTCGGAGCGGGCTTTCGATCTGTTCCTGAAAACGCGTTACACGATGCAGATACATGGCGACGCGCACCGCGGCGTGGTGTTTTCGACGGCCACGCCGGTGGCAAATACGATGGCCGAAATTCACACGATGATGCGCTATCTCCAGCCCAACCGGCTGGAGGAATTGGGCCTGCAGCAGTTCGATGCCTGGGCCGCCACGTTTGGCGAAAGCGTCACCGCGCTGGAAATCGCGCCGGACGGCAGTGGCTACCGGATGAATACCCGGTTCGCCCGCTTCATCAATGTCCCGGAGCTGATGACCATTTTCGGTGAGGTTGCCGATATACGTACCGCCGAAATGCTGAACCTGCCCGTACCGAAGCTCAAGGGCGGCAAGGCGCGCATCATCGCCTGCCCGGCGAGCGCGGCACTGAAAGCTCTCGTCCAAACGCTGGTGGAGCGGGCAACAGCCATTCGCAATGGGGAAGTCGAACCAAGCGAAGACAATATGCTGGCCATCACGACAGACGGTCGCAAGGCCGCGCTGGATTTCCGGTTGGTCGAACTTCGGTCGGCATTCGACAAAAACGGCAAGATTGCCGCATGCGTACGGGAAGTCGTCGATATTTGGCGACGAACCACATCATTTCGCGGCACGCAAATCGTTTTTTGCGACTTGTCTTCGCCGAAGGGAGGTAAATCGTTCAGCGTCTATGACGACATGCGGGATCGGCTCATCGCGGCAGGTATTTCCGATAAGGAAATCGCCTTCATTCACGATGCCGATAGTGATGCCCAAAAGGCTACATTATTCCGGGCCGTGCGCGAAGGTCGAGTCCGGGTACTGCTCGGATCGACCGCCAAGATGGGAATCGGCACCAACGTGCAAACCCGGCTATATGCGCTGCATCATCTGGACGCGCCTTGGCGCCCTTGCGATGTCGAACAACGTGAGGGACGCATCCTGCGTCAAGGATCGACTTGCGAGGAAGTGGAGATTTTCAGGTATGTCACCGAAGGGTCTTTTGACGCCTACATGTGGGTGCGACGTGAAAGTCGCTTGTTTGATTGTGTGGCCTGGGTGAGAGCCCTTGACCGCACCTGCGCTTCCGTGCGCAGTAGCCTATCGACGCGTGCGTGGCCAGCAATGGCCGGGTGCGAAGCCGTCGAGACAATGTAGTCCGACCCACAAGGGTCCACCGATCGCCGCGAGGCGGTCGCCGTCCTGCCAGTACCACGGCGGGAAGGACGCTAGGCTTGGTGGTATGACCAACAGATGTAAACCAACGTTTAAACCTCGTTAAAGCGACACAGGCCAAAGGTACTGAAAGGCCTGAACCAAAAGGTACGCAGTCGGCTGCCTCCCTCCACATTGGGGGCACACGGACACTACGACTGCCGGGGAAGAGTTGGGGTCTAACCCACCGTGTCGAACAAGTGGAACACGGTAAGCCCGTATCGCTGCCCTCTCGGGGGCAGGCGGACCGCAAGGAACGCTGTTGGTGGTGCGGGTATGAGATTCCGGAAGAAGCGAAGGCCGGCCTGTAAGGGGTCGGATACGAGGCAAGTTCCTCGGCCCGAAAGGGAGCAGACTTCCGGATGGTCTTTCATGACGAAATTGTTTACAGAACCTCTTGAAAGGAGGAAAGCAAATGGACGCAGTCCAACAGACCGCGTGTGCGCCCTCCACCGGGACGATGGCATGGCACAGCATCGACTGGGCCGAATGCCATCGGAACGTGAGGAGGCTGCAGGCGCGTATCGTCAAGGCAACGGAGGAAGGACGCTGGAACAAGGTGAAGGCCTTGCAATGGCTCCTGACTAACTCGCTCAGTGGCAAAGCAGTCGCCGTGAAGCGGGTCACTGAAAACAATGGCAAGAACACTCCGGGCGTCGATGGGGAAACCTGGGCGACGCCGGAGGCAAAGACAGCAGCGGTGAAATCACTGCGGCGGCGGGGGTATCAACCTCAGCCGTTGCGGCGGGTCTACATCCCGAAGTCGAACGGTAAGCTGAGACCTCTTGGCATCCCGACGATGAAGGACCGTGCAATGCAGGCACTCCACCTGCTCGCGCTCGACCCGGTGTCCGAGACCAAGGCTGACAGAAACTCCTACGGCTTTCGCCGGGCGCGTTCGGCGCACGATGCACTGGAACAGTGCTTCAGCGCGTTGGGCAAACCCTCGAAGTCGGCCCAATGGGTTCTCGACGCCGACATCAAAGGATGCTTCGATAACATCGACCACGACTGGATGCTGACGCACATCCCCATGGATAGGCAGATGCTTCGGAAGTGGCTGAAGGCTGGCTATGTTGAACGGGCCTCACTGTTCCCGACGGAGATGGGAACCCCGCAAGGGGGCATCATCTCGCCCACGTTGGCGAACATGGTCCTCGACGGGTTGGAACGCAGGCTGACGAACCGCATCCGGCAACGGAAGTCCAACGGCATGGTGGTCTACAACCCCAAGATCAACTTCATCCGCTATGCGGACGATTTCGTGGTCACAGGCGACTCTGCGGAGACGCTGGATAGGGTAAAGGAAATCGTGGTCGAATTCCTCGCGGAACGAGGCCTCGAACTCTCGCCTGAGAAAACACGGATCGTGCACATCTCCGAGGGATTCAATTTCCTCGGGCAGAACGTGAGGTTGTACGGCGACAAGGTGCTGATCAAACCCTCGAAAGAGGCGCTGCAACGCATCTATGACAAGGTCCGCGATATCGTTCAGCGGAACAAAGCAGTCGAGCAACGTGACCTGATCCGGATGCTGAATCCGGTCATTCAGGGGTGGGTGAACTACCACCGCCACGCTGTCTCGTCGGTCGTCTTCAGCAAGCTGGACTTCCTGATCTGGAAGCTGCTCTGGCAATGGGCCGTGCGCAGGCATCGCGGCAAAGGCCGGAAGTGGATCAAGCAGCGCTATTGGCGCACGCTGGGTACACGAACGTGGACATTCGCAACGGACGTCAGCGATGGCGAATCGGTGCGTACTGTGTCTCTGGTCTATGCGACGGATACCCGTATTCGTCGCCACGTCAAGGTGCAGGCGGAAGTCAACCCGTACTCGCCAAGGTGGGAGGGCTACCTCGCGGAGCGCCACGCGCTCCAAGGTGCCAACTCGCTGAACGGTCGGACCAGGCTCCGACGCTTGTGGTTCGCGCAGGATGGGCTCTGCCCTGAATGCGGCGAGCCGATCACCCGGGAAACCGGCTGGCAGGTACATCACGTACACCGGCGGGCGGATGGGGGAAGTGAGCAGCGCAGCAATCTTCGGATGCTGCATCCGAACTGTCATAGGAGGCTACATGCCAACGAAGGAAGTGAATTGCCGGGTCCGCTCACGCGGGCCTTCGCAAAGGCTTGAGCTGCATGCGGGGAAACTCGCACGTGCAGTTCTTAGGGGGCGGGGTTCGCAGCGATGCGGTCCTGCTACCCGATCAAACCCTGGAAACAAAAGCACGCTTCATTGCCCAGGTAATGAAAGGCGATCAGGGAATCAGGTCGCTGGAAGATGTCGAACTAGCGGCGTTGTCGTACGCGGAGGTCAAGGCACTCGCTTCCGGCAATCCGATGGTCATCGAAAAGGCCGGCATCGACGCGGAAGTCGCCAAATTTTCGACGCTTTTCTCGGTGTGGCGCAATCAGCGTTATGCCAACGAAAGCGAAATATGCCATCTGCCAGCGGCCATCGAAGCACTGGAGCGCAGAATCGACCTGTATGCGAAAGATTGCAACCGGATCGAACCGCAAAGCATGCAGAGTATCGAGCTTGAAATATCCGGGCGACGTGTCATTGGGGGCGACGCCGTCGGCGATGCGCTTCGCCCAATCGTCCGGGCGGCAAAAGATGATATACGCATGACTAGCCGCGCGATCGAGAGAATTATTGGCCGCTTCGCTGGTTTCGATTTGGGTGTGTATGCATCCAGGGGCGTCGAATCTCCGAATCTGTATCTTTCCGGGGATTGTCTTTACCATGCAGCCCCGTATCAAACCGGCCCTGGTCTGGTTGCATCGCTGCTCGCGCTGCTGGAATCGATTCCCAAAAATCATGCGGAATCTCTTGCCCTGCTGGAGCTGAAGCGAAAACGGCAGGAGGATATCAAGCGCGAACTAGACCGTCCATTTGAGTACGAAAGCAAATTGGTTGAACTACTCGCAAGGCAGCGCGAACTGATGAAACTGCTTGATCTGGACAAGGATGAAGTTGGCAGTGCCAGTATAGATGCCGAAGAAATAAAACAAGCTGCTTGAATGTGACACCCTCGCTACCTTAAAGGTGGCGAGGGATTTTTTTGAGCTTTGTAGCTCACGCCTGACGCCCGGAGGCGAGAAGTTCGGCAACACCGGCGGCGCGCGCAGCCTGTGCCAGCGATTTGGCGCCCTTTTCGCCATACTTGCGCACCGCGAATTTGCGATTGCGCCGCTTTCCATCGCCCCCAAGCCAACTCGCATGCCACGAGGCCCGCTCGACCAGTTTGTCGCCCTGTACTTCCCGTGAAACATAACGTCCGATACCGACGACACCGGAACTGTTGTCGCGTCGCAGCAGCGTCACTCTGCGAAGCCAAAGATCGCGCTCCGCAACGATCAACATCGCATCGCGCCATGCGAGCGCTGCCTGCAATGCCTTATTCTTACCGCCATAAGCGATGTCGCTAAAGACCTGCTTGGCAACATGTCGGCGGCACCTGACTTCTACAAGCCAATGCGCCCTACTGCCGTTGACGACACGGCACACATGGTCATGACGTTCGGCTTTGCTCAGGTTAATCGCCACCAGTGTTGCATCGCGCCATGCAAGCGCGGCCTGAAGCGCCTTTCGCTTGCTGCCATATTTCCCGTCGCTAAAACTACGAGTCATAGCCTGATTTTTACGCCGGATAGCCACCCTCCAACAATGGGTTTTGTTGACATCTCGATCCACACGATATACATGCCGGTGGCGCTTGGCTTTTGTACTGGTCATCGGTTAAATCCGGCGCACTTTATGCGCGCATCTCGACTTCACGCACCCAATCGGCGAAGGCCTCGTCCTCGAACTGGTAGCGGCCGCGGTCGACTTTCGTCACGAGCGCCTTGGCACTCATGCGACGCAACGCGTTTTGCACGGTGCTGTTGTCGATCGGCTTGCCCAAACCCAGCTCTTCGCCCATTCTTTCCTTGGCGTCCTTGCCGTAAATGTCCGGCACGCCCTCGGCTACCAGCGTTAGAACAAGCTTATCGGTCGGTAAAAGGTCATCCCATTGCTGCTGAAAGCCTTCATCGTTAAAGACCTGATGTTTGACATGATCCAGCGCCTTCTGCGCACCGTCGAACGGGTGAGTCAGGTAGCGGTCGAGATAATTGCGAAAGAATTCCGGCGTGCTTTTCAGCTCCAGGAAGGCGTGCATGGCGTCAGTCACCGCCAGCGGATACTTGCTGATCTGTGCCACCTTTTCCACCATCGACTCGACAAAATCGCGTCCCAGCAGTTCGAAAGGTTCGAGCGCGGCCCAATTGTAAAATGGCTCCGATGCCCGGCCGAACATGCGCCGCAGAGTGCCTTCGGAACTGCCCGCAAAAAGCACCTTGATGCGGTCCTTACGAATATCCAGTGCCGCGCGCAACGCATGGGAGAAGTCCGCATTGGGTCCGTGCGCAAGGACCTGCGCTTCATCGATGATCAAGATGACTTTGATCTTCAGGCCGTCAAACACGCGCATGGCTTCCATCAATAACGTGCCTGCGACAACCGCCTTCTCGTCGACCAACTCCGCTTCGACTGCCCCTTCCCCGATCCCAGGAACTTTGCCGGAAGCCTTGATTTTCTTGACCGGCTGCTTCAGCTTGCCCCAGATTTTTGCGAACCAACCGGGCTCAATTGCCTGAAAGAAAGCCGCCACCAACGCCTGCGCCGGGTCGCTACGCATTTCCCATAGGTTGACATACACTACTCGGTAGCCTATCGCTTCTGCCGCCGGCAGGAAGTCTTGCTTCAGGAATTCGGTTTTACCCATTCGGCGCCGAGCAAACAGGCCGCGCGCAGAGGAAAGCCCAAGCTCGAAGGATTGCAAGTAGGCTTGGGCCAACTTTGGCCGGTCAAAATGCCAATGATTTTGTTGCATTAGTATCGATTAGTATTGAATTCACTAATCAGTAATTTTAACGCTAATTATTAATAATGCAAGCATCCTAGAGCAGTTGCCGGCTGCACAACGCTTGCCGGTTGTCGCCAATGCCATTGTGACTGCGGCCGTCGATTTGCTCTGGGATCGATCGACGATTCACAAGCCCGCGCACCAATATGCTTTCGAAGAACATGTGACATGGTCAGTCAACGACCGCCTGGGGCAATTTACTGCCAGAGGCGACAGTCGGTACCGACATACCGTCGGCAGCAGGAATATCATTTGGCGTGTCCAGGGCGGCAACGTCCTCCGGGCGATCATCGCCTGACGCACCAAGGCTATCCACCCCGCTTGCCAAATGATCGCCGCTTTTAGAGGGCGCTACCATGCCCGCATCCTTTCTCACGGGGCGATCACGCTCGACTTCTTTGGCCGACTGCTCATTCATCCGGCGCCGCACGCCGGATGCCAGGTTTCGCGTACTGCGAATGAATTCGCGTATGGCGCGTTTCATGCCAAACTTCTGAATGTCGGCATTCTGCATGGTGATCACGTCATGAATCTCCAATGTCTGCAGCAGTGGCATTGCGTCATCGAATTTATTCAGAATCTCCATGAAACGCCGCCCGCTGGATGAAATAATGCCGACCTCCAATTCAAGCGGCTTGGTATCGTAGGTCGCAAAGGACGTGATGCCGTTGTTTTTGAATAGCGCTTCGGCGCCGTCGATCACCTTATTCAGCTCACCATCCACCGCTTCCAGATTTTTACGTATTGCCGCCTCCACCCGCTCGATATCTTCCGGTTTCAACTTCGTTCGCGCAATCACCGATATGAAGTGCGCAAGCAGCTGCAACGAATGGAAATATCGAACGAACAGCCGCTTTCCTTCGGCGCTTTTGAAATGGGTCGTCATCTTCAAACTGGCCGCCTCGACGCGGCGGAAGTCGGTCTTGACCTCTTTCGCCAGGATGCGCGCATTGATTGCCCCTTGATCGACCTTAACAATTTGCGTATCAGTCATACCAATGCTCCATTGACAAACCAAGATGAAAGCTCATTGTCTTGGGTAGCGTCGATGCCCGCCACTAGAAAAGACCTGCCGAAAAAGGACTTTTCGACGTCAGCTATGGATTTGCGCGGGCGCGGCCTTGACCTGTCCAGCACCCCGTATTAATTTACCGTCATGTAGAAGCTAGCCCTACGGATACAGGTAAGCACTGAATCAGATGTGCCGTCCGGCACACTGCGGGCATGTCGATCCAAATAACTGCCCGACAAACGCACTGAAAATTGCTTTCGAGGCGATAAGCCTTTGTCGCGCCGAAAGCTTTTTCTGGTCGGTAGCTGGCACACCGATCAAGCGGTTCGACCCGCAATGCAGTCAAGCCAGCACTACGCGTCCCGGTAAACATACCGGTCGTCATCACCCCACGGGGGCAATTGCCCCTGCCGATGGCGAGCATTGCCTCCATTTTTTTGGAGTCAATGATGCTCAATCAACGATTATCGCCAGCTCACCCGGCGATGCCAAAGACCGTTGGGTTGCTTTCCGAGGTAATCGCCAACCTTGATTCTCTTGACGACGAACCCGTCGGCGAATGGAGTGAAGAAGACGTCGTCTTCCTTCATTGGCGCTTGCTCAAGGAAGTAGAGGGTCTCGGCAATCCGGAAACGCCTCTCGAAGAGAAGCTCGACACCTTACGGTGGATCTTTACCGAGCGCGACAAGGAAAACCGCCCATTCTCGTTCGTCAATTGCCTGAAGGTCGTCGGTTGCAGCCCGTTGTCACCGCTGCCCTACATAGGGCCGGTGGACACCGAAGAAGTGCGCGATGTGATCAGGAATCAGGTGAAGGTATGGCTGACAGCCACGCTTGCCCGATACCCCGATTGGATACGCGAGGCGGTTCTGATGAATCCCAACTGGGTTGAAAGCCGTCTGGCAAAAAATCCTCAGTGGATCAACGAACAAATCAAGAAGCGTACCAACCATGGCGACCTTTTTGCCTGAAGCGCTGGGCAAAAGAGGCGCCCATCCACCCGCACGAATCCTCGATGCGTTCCATTTTTCAAAGGAATACCACATGACTCATGCCGATTTTTTGTCGCTCTTGGCCATCCTGTGTCTTTACATCGTCGTCGGCAGTATGGATTTCAACGACGCGGTAGCCCTGCAGCGTACACAAAACCATGCTGTCTATCCATCGTGCTCGCAGGCCCCGGCCACGTCGTCTTCGCTTCCCATGCGACTGGCGTCCATCGAGCCCGGCTGGTCCGACGGTAAGCTGCCCGGCCAGGTAGTCGGCCATCGCAGCACGTCAATTTATCAAAGGAGCTGCCATGATTCTCGGAACGAGTGAACGCCGGGAAACCGGTTCAATGCTTCCGGTTCATGCCGCCGGAGAAATCGAATATCTGGTGAAAGAAAGCGAAATCGTGACCGGGAAGCCTGGACGCAAATTCATCATTGCCGGCGCAGATCGTCTTGCCTATCTGATCCAATGGCATTCGATCGGCTATCAGATCCAGCGCCTCGACACGGCCGACAAGCCAATCTACACGCTGACCTTGCCAAGCGATGCGCTTCCATTACATCAACTCGGTCAGGCATTGCAGGTAGGACAATTGTTTACGCCATCGGTTAGCCAATAAGGCGGCCATATCACTCACCCTCGGCGGGCCGCGTTCCCGCTTGGGGGACGATGGCTCGTCCGTATTGATGGAGCATTCACATGCAAATACAAGTTCGCATTAACGAGGAAGGCGCACTGCGCAATCAGCGCTATGCCTTCACTGACAAGTTCACGCTATTTTCGGAGCTCATGCAAAATGCCCGGCGCGCCGGCGCCACCCGCATCGACATCTGGTACGACGATGCGCAAGGCATTCTCCGTGTCATCGACGACGGCTGCGGCATCGACGATTTTCAGAAGCTCTTGACGTTCAACGAATCCGGCTGGAATCAAGACGTCTGTCAGGAGGAACGTCCATTCGGCATCGGTTTTTCCAAATGCCTATACTCCGCATCCCGTTGCGTCGTGGCATCGCGCAATCGTCGGATCGATTTCGTCAGCGATGAGGCGTTGGCCAAACAGCCAATCAACGTCGTCGATATCGCGCACCATCCATACACGGCAATCGAGTTGCATGATGTGTGTTTGCCCGCTGTCAAGGTCGTGGAAATGCATATGAAATCGATGTGCAGCGGCTTTCCGGTCCCGGTTTGGTTCAACGGCGTCGAGTTGCCCCGCCCCCATGCCGTCGGCAGTCTTCCCTTTGCTGCGGCCGACATCGGGCTTGTCTACCTGGCCGGTACCGGCGACGGGAAATACGCGTCTACCCTGGTATTCCTGCAGGGATTTTGCGTCATACGGCCATCGTATTTCGACGCCGGCCAAGTCAACGTCGTGCATCTGGATTCGAAGGAATTTGTCGCGCGTCTGCCCGATCGAGACAAATTGATCGACGAAGCCGATCAGATCAAGCGCATCGATGTCTGCCTCCGATCGCTTTGGCTTCAGGTGTTATTGCGCGCCAGGGAGAATCTTGGCGACGAAGCGTTTGTCGACACCTTCTTCGATGCAATGCGCAGATGGCGTCATCTCGACCTTCTGAACGATATTCCGTTGCTCCCCAAGTGCCTGTGCGAACGCATTATCGGTTATCCCTTACAAGAGGGACACGAAACGCGCGACTACGTGGCACCGGTGGAGCGATTGGTAACACGGCGCGAGATTGAATCCGGCGACGTTGTTCTTGTCGATCTCGATGCGGTAAGCGGCGATAACGCCACCAGCTGGATGTACGCCAAAGGCAAGGGTTATGTCGTCTGTTCAGCGGGCTCACTGCATCAGGACCACTGGGTACAGCCACATATACGCAATCTCGATGAGCAGGCAATCAACGTCGAGACAAACGGCGAACAGGCTCGGGCAACACTCGAAGGCCGCTGGATTTGGCCGGACGTAGTTCTCTGCGACAGCGTTTCCTTATCCATTGGGAACGATCGCGTCGAACTGGTCGAGGAAGGTGTGTATTACGAGGAATCAATCTTTGTACCGCGAGGCGAATGCTCCGGCGAACCGGCACGGCAAGCATCAAGCTTTATCGATGAGTTCGACAATTTCCGCGAAGACCATTGCGAAGCTGACTGTGATGCATTGGCCGATCTGATACGCCGGTTGCGTTCGGTCGATCCCAAAACGACGCTGGATTCCTTGTTGCAGGATTTGAAGCTCGAAAAGTATCCATTGCTGCATGGCAGGACATTTCAATTGAAGGTTGGCAGAGGTCGTGACGAACATGCCGTGGAACTGGTCGGCTGATGATGCAAGGGAAAGACAGCAGACCGCTGCCTTTTCCCACCTCCCCAATTCCGCCCAAGACAGGAGAACGAAATGGACAACCACGCATTTGAAGCTCGCGTTGCCGAGGTAAAACGGCGGGCACATGGTCGCTGGACCGAGATACTCCGCACGCTCGGCATCGATGAAAGGATACTCAACAAGCGCAATCAACCCTGCCCGCTGTGTGACGGAACCGACCGGTTTCAGTACACCGACAAGTATGGCGAAGGCAATTACCATTGCCGCGGCTGCGGCCCCGGTGGTGGGATAAAGCTGTTACAGGGCATATTTGGGTGGGATTTCGGCATGCTTCTCAAACGCCTCGAAGAATGCGTCGGGAGTATACCCGCTCCCTTGCGCCCTCATCCCGCCGAACCCGATGCGGGCCAGATGAAGAAACTCGTCAAACGCATTTGGGACGAAGCGAAACCCATCGTCTCGGGCGACGGAGTCGACCACTACCTACGCAATCGTGGACTATCGATGACACAGTATCCGAAAGTCCTGCGCTTTCACCCTAGCCTGGGTTACTACGAAAAGGATGGCGACGGCAAATCGAAAAAGATGGCCGAGTATCCTGCCATGCTCGCCTGCATTCAAGACAAGGATGGCCGGGTGGTTGCGCTGCATCGTACCTATTTGCAAAACGGCCGCAAAGTAATCGATCGCGATGCAAAGAAAGTACTGTCAAGC
>FTKD01000078.1_pt3 | contig 103696 bp, 99 predicted proteins | sample 1658191 | NCBI WGS metagenome assembly FTKD01 (sample SAMEA3914808, study PRJEB12502) | metagenome | biome: forest; material: soil | place: Canada | collected 2011-08-03 | depth 0.3 m
GGGGGAGTCTGTTTTGTGAGGTCAAGGAGGAGGAGGCCGCAGGCCGACGGGGGACACGAACAAAACAGACTCCCCCGCCTCGCCGTGCCTGACCCAGCGCGCCCCGCAAAGCGAAGTCCGCGGTTTGGCGGATTCCAAGTCCCCGGACCACCAACTGACCTAGCCTATTTGCGCATGCTCAGTGCGTTCCCCGCAGATCGGCGATGAACCGAATATTCGAAGCGTGACGGCGCGTTCCCGGTCCGCGGACTGCCGGCCAGAACCTGTCGCTCGTGAGAGAATGCGGGCTCGGTCGGCAGTTCACCCAGGCGTTGCCGCGCTGGCACCTCCAGCGTCGCTAAACCTGCCGCGTCACCCCGCGATCCGCTCGGATCCACGACGCTTTTCCAGTTCGGGCTTGACTCACCTCGGCGTGAGCTCGATTCCGGCAAGGGCAACCCCCGGCGCCGCGTCCCCCGCGGCTTCATCGAGCACGCGCCTGACGTGAGGCCATTGCCATGACTCGAACCGCCCTGCCGTATTCGGCTCCCGACCTGTCCGCGCTCGCCCGCCTGCTGGAGCGCGCCCTGGACGACCACCTCGTCACCCACGGCCGCCTGCCGGGCCACGTGGAGATGATGAACCTGCTCGCGCGCGGCGCGGGGCACCGCAACCTGCAGACGCTGCAGGCCGCGGCGCCGCCGGCGTCGTCCGCGCCGGAGATCGCCACCGATCCCTGGTTCGATGCGCCCGTCATCGCCGAGCCCGCGGCCGAGCCGGCGCCGCCGGCTCCCGTGCTGTCCGCGCATGCGAAGAAGGCGCTGGAGCACTTCGACCCCGCGGGCCGCCTCGAGCGCTGGCCGCAGAAGCTGTCGGTGCAGCGCCTGGCCATGTGGGTGCTGTGGACGCGCTTCGACGCGCGCCGCGTCTACACCGAAGCCGAGGTCAACCAAATCCTGAAGGGCTGGCACCTCTACGGCGACCACGTGACGCTGCGGCGCGAGCTCATCGACCACAAGCTGCTCGTGCGCAAGAGCGACTGCAGCGAATACCGCAAGCTGCCCCTGGAGCCGGACGACGAGGTGCGCGCGCTGCTGCAGGCGCTGCGCTCTGGCGCGCGCAAGAGATCGGCCAGGCGGTCCAGCCGGCCGCCGCGCGTGCTGCCGACAGCCGTGGCGAGCACGGTGGGAGACACGAAGAATGCGTGATCTCACCCAAGGCCCGATCCGGGGCCACCTCGTCGCGATGGCGCTGCCCATCACGATCGGCATGCTGGTGCAGACGCTGTACCTGATGGTCGACCTGTACTTCGTGTCCGGGCTCGGCAAGCAGGCCGTCGCCGGCATCGCCGCGGCCGGCAACGTCACGCTGCTGGTGATCGCGTTGACGCAGGTGCTGGGCGTGGGCACCGTCTCCCTGGTGGCCCACGCGCTGGGCGCCAAGGACAAGGCCCGCGCCAGCCGGGTGTTCGAGCAGGCCATGCTGCTGGGGCTGGCCTGCATGGCCGCCACGCTCGTGCTGGGCATCGCCGCCGCGCCGGTCTACATGCACGGCGTATCGGCCGACGCGGCCATCGCGCGGGCTGGCATCACCTTCATCCGGTGGTCGCTGCCCGGCTTCGCGCTGCAGTTCGTGCTGGCGGTGGCGGGCTCGGTGCTGCGCGGAGCGGGCATCGTGCAGCCTGGCATGGTGGTGCAGATGGCCACCGTGGCGCTCAACATCGTGCTGGCGCCCGTGCTGATCGCGGGCTGGTGCACGCACCATCCGCTGGGGGTGGCCGGCGCCGGGCTCGCCACCAGCCTGTCGGTGGGCGCTGGTGTGCTGATCCTGCTGGGCTACGTGCGGCGCATCGGCGGCGTCGTCACCCTGACGCGCGGCCTGGCCCGGCCGGATCGCGAGATCCTGGGCCGCATGCTGCACGTGGGCCTGCCCGCGGGCGGCGAGTTCGTGATCATGGTGCTGCTGAGCTCCGCCATCTACGCGCTGATCCGTGACTTCGGCGCGAGCGCGCAGGCCGGCTTCGGCATCGCCGGGCGCGTGATGCAGGCGTTGATGATGCCGGCGATGGCCATCTCGTTCGCGATTCCCGCCGTCGCCGGACAGAACTTCGGCGGCCGCCGGCCCGAGCGGGTCGCCGAGACGCTGAAGCAGTCGCTGGCGCTCGAGCTGGCGATCATGGCGGCCGTCGTCGCGGTGTGCCAGCGTTGGGCCCAGGTGCCCGTCGCGTGGTTCACCAGCGATCCGCAGGCGCTGGAGGACGGTGCCACGATCCTGAGGATCCTGTCGTGGAACTTCGTCGGGATGGGCGTCGTGTTCGCCTGCTCGGGCATGTTCCAGGCGATGGGCAACACGCTGCCGGCCCTGGCCAGCTCGATGACGCGCCTGCTCACCTTCGTGCTGCCGGCGTTGTGGCTGCAGCGGCGTGCCGGCTTTCAGCTGGTGGACGTGTGGCACCTGTCGGTGGCCAGCGTGTTCCTGCAGGCCGTGGTGAGCCTGGTGCTGGTGCGGCGGCAGATGGGCTCGCGCCTGGGCGGGATGGCGTCGCAGCCCGCGCCGGCCGGCGGCTGAAGGCGGCCGCGCTTCAGACGTTGAGCAGCGTCGCCCGGTAGTGCACCAGCTCGTCGATGGACTCCTGGATGTCGGCGAGCGCGGTGTGCTTGCCGGCCTTCTTCAGGCCCTCGAGCGCCGACGGCTTCCAGCGCTTGGCGAGCTCCTTGAGCGTGCTCACGTCCAGGTTGCGGTAGTGGAAGAACTCCTCCAGCTTGGGCATGGTGCGCGCCATGAAGCGGCGGTCCTGGCAGATGGAGTTGCCGCACATCGGGCTCTTGCCCTTGGGAACGTACTGGCTCATCCATTCGATGAGCGCGGCCTCGGCCTGTGCCTCGTCGACGGTGGAGGCCTTCACGCGGTCGACGAGGCCGCTGCGGCCGTGGGTGTTCTTGTTCCACGCGTCCATGCCGTCCAGCGTGGCGTCGCTCTGGTGGATCGCGAAGACCGGGCCCTCGACGCGCACCGTCAGCTGCGGATCGGTGATGACGACCGCCACCTCGATGATGCGATCGGTGTCGGGGAACAGGCCCGTCATCTCCATGTCGACCCAGATCAGGTTGTTCTCGGACTTCTTCAGCAGCGTGTCGGTCATCGGGTTCCCCGGGGAGTTGGTGCGGGCGTCACGTGACGCCAATGACGCATTCTCGCGCAGGCCGCCACGACGCCGCCTCGTCCGGGGCCCGAATCCGGCCGACCGTCGTGGCCCGCGGACACCCCCGGACTCCGGTCCGTCGGGCGCAGCTTCATTCCGTCGCACGCCCGATGCGGTTCGGCGCGCGCCGTTGGAACCGCTTCCCGCGGCTGCCTATCGTTCATCAGCCCCTCAGCACCGCCCAGGAGACCACGATGAACCCGATCGCCAGCCCCCGCCACCCCTTCAAGGCCATCGTGGCCATCGCCGCCATGGCCGCCGCCGTGCATGGCGTCTGCGCCCACGCGGGCCCGAGCGAGGCCGACGCGCCCAACGTCGACGTCATGGCCCAGCTGCCGCTGCACGCGGCCTGCCCCGCAGTGGACACCGCCGACCTGGCCGACGACCTCGCCCCCGCCTGGGCCGACGCGCGCGTGCCGTCCACCGTCGAGGTGCACTTCAAGGTGCGGGGACGTCACGTGTACGACGTCCAGCCCGACACGGCCTCCCCGCGCACCTGGCACCAGATCCGCCGCGTCGTGTACGGCCTGTCGTGCAACGCCGGCGACGGCCAAGCCCATTCGGTACGCCTCGTGGTGCGCTTCGTCGACCGCGACGATGGCGCGCGCGTGGCCCGCATCGATGTGGCGGACGACCCGGACGAGCGTTGAGCACGCGAGATCGAATCAGCCGGCGCCGCAGGTGAACGGATAGGCCCGCTGGTAGGCCCGGCATTCCTCCGACTGCCCCGCGCCCGCCCTGCAGCAGCTGGTCTTCATGCACGCCGTCATGTCCGCGCGATGCGGGGTCCGGCCGGCCAGGCTCGTCCGGCAGCTCGCCGTGACGCGGCCTTCCGGCAGCACCGGCCGCAGCTCCTCGGCGTCGACCACCGTGGGCGCGGCCGCCTTGCCGTGGTGATCGACGGCGTGCGCCTGCGCGGCATGGCGCGCGGCGTAGGCCTGCGCCGCGGTCATGGCCGCGCGTGGTGCCGGCGTCGGAGCCGGCGCGGGCTCGGCGTCCGCGGCGGGGGCGGCGGGTGTCGCAGGCGCGGCCAGCGCGGCGCGCATCGGCGACAGCCAGCGATGCTCGATCTGCGGTTCGGGCACGCTGGCGCCGGCGTAGACCGCGCGGATCAGCATGTCGGTGCGCTCGCGCAGCGCCGAGTCCGCCTTCGGGTCGGCCACCACGACGTGGCCCGTGGCCGCATCGATCTCCACCGGCGCGGCTATGCCCTCGCCGTCCAGCGCCTTGCGCAGGCGCGCGGCCATGCCCGCCGGCGCGGGACCCGCGGCGGTGGGCGCGGCGGCCAGTTGGGCCTCGGGCGTCAGCGGGGGCAACGCGACGGCGCCGCTGGGGATGGCGGCCGGCGCGGGCGCCGCGGCGGCGACGGCGGCCGATGCGGCGGGCGGCGCGACCGGGGCCGCCGGCGCCTCGTGCGCCGTGCGGAGGCCCGCGTCCGGCATGCCCGGCACCGTCCCGGTGAGCCAGGTCACCAGGCCGACGGCCGCGGCCAGGCCGCCCAGCATCGCCAGCGCGCGCCATGGACCGCTGCGACGCGGCGGGGCAGGCGGCTTGAGGGGCCAGTCCGCCGCGTGCGGCGTCATGGGCGGCGCCGCGGCGGGCGCCGATGGCGTGGGGAAGTCCGGCGTCGCGGGCGTGGCCGTCTCTGCGGCCGTGCGCAGCCGGTTGCGGTCGGCGGTGACGCGTTCGAGTTCCTCGGCCATGCGGGCCCGCAGCGCGTGCGACTCGGCGGCGAGGGCCTCCGTGTGGCGCAGGCGGTCGCGCATCAGGGCGCGCGCCTCGCGCTCCTTGGTCAGCTGCTGCTCGAAGTATTCCGGCGTTCCGGGCGACGCGGCCGGGGCGTCGCCGGCCGGGACATTGCCCTCGATATCCTGGTTGCTCACGTGCGGATCTCCATCGCGTCGTCCCCTGCCCTGAAGAATGGTAGCCCGCGCATCGCCTGCGACTGCAGGGCGGTGGCCGCTTCACAGTAACAACCTGTCAACCGGCCGACTCTTGCGAAAGCGCGGCCGTGGACGCATCTGCACGATCACGGCGCGCCATTCGGCAAGTTTGCGCGACACCTGTCGCAGGGCAATGCGCGCGCCAACACCTACACTTGCGTCCATGAATCCTGTTGTCCTGTCCCTGGCGTTCTCGGCCGCGATCCTTGTCTCGCTGCTCGTCAAGTTCTGGCTGGCCACGCGGCAGTTGCGCCACGTGGCCGCGCATCGCGCAACCGTGCCGCCCGCATTCGCCGCCACGGTGCCGCTGGAGGCGCACCAGAAGGCCGCCGACTACACGGTGGCCAAGCTGCGCCTGGGCATCGTGGGCGACGCCTTCTCCAGCGCCGTGCTCATAGCCTGGACGCTGCTGGGTGGGCTCGACGCGCTCAACCGGCTCCTGCTGGACTGGGCGGAGCCGCGCTGGGGCGCGATGGCCTACCAGTTGCTGCTGGTGGGCGCCTTCATGTTCATCGGCGCGATCATCGACCTGCCGTTCGAGCTCCATCGCACCTTCCGGCTGGAGCAGCGCTTCGGCTTCAACAAGATGACGCTCGGGCTGTTCTTCGGCGACCTGGCCAAGTCCACGCTGCTGGGCATCGCCATCGGCGGTCCGCTGCTGGCGCTGGTGCTGTGGATCATGCACGCCACCGGCGCGCTGTGGTGGCTGTGGGCCTGGGGCGCGCTGACGGCCTTCCAGCTGGTGGCCATGGTGGTCTATCCCACGCTCATCGCGCCGCTGTTCAACAAGTTCGAGCCGCTCGCCGACGACGCGCTGGTGGCGCGCGTGCAGGCGCTGATGCAGCGTTGCGGCTTCCGCGCCAAGGGCTTCTTCGTGATGGACGGCAGCCGCCGCTCGGCGCATGCCAACGCCTACTTCACCGGCTTCGGCTCGGGCAAGCGCGTCGTGTTCTTCGACACCCTGCTCAAGCGCCTCAGCGGCGACGAGGTGGAGGCCGTGCTCGCGCACGAGCTGGGCCACTTCGCGCACCGCCACATCGTCAAGCGCATGGTGCTGATGCTCGCGTTCAGCCTCGCGGGCTTCGCGCTGCTGGGCTGGCTCGCCACGCAATGGGGCTTCTACTTGGGCCTGGGCGTGCGGCCCAATGCGTTCACGAGCAACGACGCGCTGGCGCTGCTGCTGTTCATGATGGCCCTGCCGCCGTTCATGTTCTTCGTCTCGCCCATCTTCGCCAGCCTGTCGCGCCGCGACGAGTACCAGGCCGACGCCTACGCCTCCAGCAACGCCAACGCGGCCGACCTGGTGCGCGCGCTGCTCAAGCTCTACGAGGACAACGCCTCCACGCTCACGCCCGACCCGGTGTACGTGCGCTTCTACTATTCGCACCCGCCGGCGTCGTCGCGCATCGCCGCGCTCGGCCTGGACGCCGCGAGCCTGGCCGGAGCCGCGGCTTGAACGCCACTGCGCGCGGCGCGCCGACGGCTTCCACGTTGGCGCTGGCGCGCGTCGTGGGCGTGCATGGCCGGCACTCCGTCATCGAGACCGCCGACGGCACGCGCATGCTGGCGCACGGCCGCGGCAAGAAGAGCGACGTGATCGTGGGCGACCGGGTGCGCTGGCAGGTGTCGGGCGACGAGGCCGTGATCGAATCCTTCGAGCCGCGCACCAGCCTGCTCAAGCGCCAGGACGAATGGCGCAGCAAGAACTTCGCGGCCAACATCGACCTGCTCCTGATCATGGTCGCCACCGATCCGCCGTACAGCGAGTCGCAGCTGTCGCGCGCGCTGATCGCCGCCGAGGACGGCCGCATCGCCGTCAAGATCGTCCTGAACAAGATCGACCTGCCCGAGGCCGCGGCCGCGCGCGAGCGCCTCGCGCCCTATCGCAGGATGGGCTACGACGTGCTGGAGGTGGCGGTCAAGACCGATCCCGCCGGAACCAAGGCGCTGCTGGAGCCCCTGCTGGACGGCAAGACCACGCTGGTGCTGGGCCCCAGCGGCATGGGCAAGAGCACGCTGGTGAACCTGCTGGTGCCGCATGCCGACGCGCAGGTGGGCGAGATCTCCAAGGCGCTGAAGTCGGGCAAGCACACCACTACCACCACCACCTGGTACTGGTTGGACGACGCGCGCCGCAGCGCGCTGATCGACTCGCCGGGCTTCCAGGAGTTCGGCATCCACCACATCCAGTCGGCCGAACTCGGATCGCTGATGCTCGACTACGGCATGTACCTGGGCGACTGCAAGTTCGCCAACTGCACGCATCGCCACGAGCCCGCATGCGGCGTGCGCGCGGCCATCGCCCGCGGCGACATCTCGCCGTCGCGCGAACGCATCTATGAAGAGCTGATGGGCGAACTCGAACGGGCCGCGGCGAGGCACTAGCGTGACGATCGCCTGGACGTCGTTCACGCCCTGGACCGCCCTGGCCGGCGGCCTGCTGATCGGCCTCGCCACGGCCCTGCTGCTGCTGTTCAGCGGCCGCATCGCCGGCATCAGCGGCATCGTCGGCGGACTGCTCAAGCCCGTGCGCGGCGACCTCGCCTGGCGCGCCGCCTTCGTCGCCGGCCTGGTGATGGCGCCGATGGCGTGGCTCGTGTTCGCCGCCCTGCCGCGGCTGCACGTGGCGGCCGGCACGCCCACGCTGGTCGCGGCCGGGCTGCTGGTGGGCGTCGGCACGCGCTACGGTTCGGGCTGCACCAGCGGGCACGGCGTGTGCGGGATCTCGCGCGGATCGCCGCGCTCGCTGGTGGCCACGGGCAGCTTCATGGCCGCCGGCTTCGTCACGGTGTTCGTCGTCCGCCACCTCCTGGGAGCCTGAGGATGCGCATCGTCCTCGCCTTCGTCGCCGGCCTCGTGTTCGGGCTCGGCCTGCTGCTCTCGGGCATGGCCGACCCGGCCAAGGTGCTGGGCTTCCTCGATCTGGCCGGCGCCTGGGATCCGTCGCTGGCGTTCGTGATGGCCGGCGCGATCGCCGTGGGCGCGCTGGCGTTCGCGCTCGCGCGCCGGCGCGCGAAGGCGCTGCTGGGCGACGCGATGCGGCTGCCCACCGCCACCGCCATCGACCGCCGCCTCGTGGCGGGCAGCCTGATGTTCGGCGCCGGCTGGGGACTGGCCGGGTTCTGCCCGGGGCCCGCGCTGGTGGCGCTGGGGCTGGGCGCGCCGCAGGCCCTCATCTTCGTGGCCGCGATGCTCGCGGGCATGGGCCTGTTCGAACTGATCGAGGGGCGCCGCAAGTACTGATCCCGCAGACGGGCATCGCGACGACCGATTCGCCCCCAGGACGTCGCGACCTGCCCCGGGCGTGGAACGCGCGGGCGCCGCGTGCCCCAGATCAGGGCAGCAGGTTGGCGAGCTTGAGCAGGAAGACCAGCAGCATCCACAGCACCACCGAGCGCCATACGAGGCCCACGACGATGCCCAGGTGGCCCAGCTGCGGCGGCAGCCCTTGCGTGGTGCTGCCGCCCGACTCGAACGCCGCGGCGCCCTCGCCGCTGCTGAACGTCTTCGAGCGGTCCGGCGTGATGCCCGGCGCGGTGCCGCCGCCCAGCTGCACGCCCACGGCGCCGGCCGCGGCGGCCAGGATGATGCCTTCGTTGGCGTGCTTCCACAGGCCCGCGTCGCGCTTCCACCCGTCGATGGCGTCCTGGAAGTTGCCCACCACCGCGAAGCCGAACGCCGTCAGGCGCGCCGGGATGTGGTCGATGAGGCTGAACAGGCGCTGCGACAGCGCCATCAGGTTCTCGTTGATCGGCGTGTCGAGCGACTTGCTGCGGAAGGCCCAGTAGCGCGACGCGAACTCCGCCATCCGGTACAGCACCGCGCCGGCGGGCCCCAGGCCGATGGTGGAGAACACGACGAAGGAGAAGAACACGCCGAACACGTGGCGGTGCGCGGCCAGCAGCGAGTGCTCGATCATGTGGCGCAGCAGCTCTGTGCGCGGCAGCTCCGACGCGTCGAGGTGGCGCCACTCGGCCAGCAGCCGGCGCGCCTCGGGCTCGTCGCCGCCCTCGAGCGCGGTGCGGATGTCGGTGAAGTAGTGGCTGAACTGGCGAAAGCCCAGTGTGAGGTACAGGATCGCGACGTCGAACAGCAGCGCCGCGATGGCGTTGTAGTGCGCGATGCCGATGTAGACCAGCGCTGACGCCAAGGCCGGCGCGATCACGGTGACGATCCAGACGATCTTGGCGTGCTGCGGCTTGCCGGCGTCGAAGTTGCGGCCCGTCCAGCCGACCCACGACGCGAGCGAGTAGTGCACGACGTTGTTGCGCGGCAGCGGCTTGATCTGCTCGAGCAGCAAGGCGAGGAGTACGGCGAGGAAACTCATTGCCTCGAATCATAGCCGCAGCGCGGCCGTGCACGGCCTTGCCGCGGCGGGTGTTCAGCGCGCCAGGAAGCGGTACAGGTTGCGCAGCATGGCGGCCGTCGCGCCCCAGATGAAGTACGACTCGCCGGCGGCATCCGCGCCCCACGGCATGGACAGGAAGCGGCGCGCGATGCCCTGGAACTCCACCGCGTGGCGGCGGTGGTTGGCCGGATCCATGAGGAAGGCGAGCGGCACCTCGAAGACCTCCGCCACCTCGAACGCATCGAGCGCCAGCGCGCGCGGCGGATCCAGCAGCGCGACCACCGGGGTCACCTCGTACGCGGTGACGGTGGTGTAGGTGGGCAGCACGCCGATCACCTCGATCTCGTCGGCCTGCAACCCCACCTCCTCGCGCGCCTCGCGCAGCGCGGTGGCGATGGCGTCGGCGTCTTCCGGGTCGGTGCGGCCGCCGGGAAAGCTGACCTGGCCGGCGTGGTCGTTCAGGTGATCCGTGCGGCGCGTCAGCAGCACGGCCAGGCCCTCGGGGCGACGCAAGAGCGGCACCAGCACGGCGGCGCGCCGCACCGGCCGCTCGGACAGCCGCTGGCCGTCGCCGGTGAACTCGGGCAGCCAGGCGGTCTCGCCGTCGCCGTCCTCGCCCGCGTGCGCCAGCGCGCGCAGCGTGGGCGCGAAGCGCGCGCGCAGGGCCGCGGGCTCGAGGCGATCGGCGGGAATGGCCGGCAGGTGGCCGTCGCTGCCCACGACCGGCGCCAGGCGCGGCTCGCGGATCAGCGAGCGCGGCGCGGCGGGAGCGGACGGGGCATCGGAATCGGACATGCGGCAGTCGTTTGAATGAGGGGCAATCGGCGATTGTCGGATGGGGCATGGCGTATTGCACGCGAGGCCGGGCATCATCCCCTCGGGCCATGGTAATCGGCCGCGGTCATGTTCCTGACGCCTTCGGAAACGAAAAAGCCCGGCAGTGCTGGGCTCTTGCCCGGCAGCGCCAGGCTCTTGCCCGGCACTGCCAGGCTCTTCTTGAAGGAAGCCACCGTCGGTGGCTTTTGCGTCCTGCGGACGCCAGCTTAAGCCAGCTTTTCCTTGATCCGGGCCGACTTGCCCGAGCGCTCGCGCAGGTAGTACAGCTTGGCGCGGCGGACATCGCCACGGCGCTTCAGTTCGATCGACGCGATCAGCGGGCTGTACAGCTGGAACGTGCGTTCCACGCCTTCGCCGCTGGAGATCTTGCGAACGATGAAGTTGGAGTTCAGGCCGCGGTTGCGACGGGCGATCACGACGCCTTCGTACGCCTGGACGCGCTTGCGCGTGCCTTCGACGACGTTGACGTTGACGATGACGGTGTCGCCGGGGGCGAACGCGGGAATGGTCTTGCCGAGGCGGGCAATCTCTTCCTGCTCGAGGGTCGCGATGAGATCCATGGGGATACCTTGTCAGTCCCGTTCTTGGCGGCGCACTATTGCTTGGAATGCGGCACTGGAGTCCTTCCAGGTGGTCGAGGCGCGAAGCCTGGACCGGCCACTTCTGCCCGGCAGAGGAACGGTGAGCCTTCGATTATAGCTTGCCGGATTCCAGATTGGCCAGAAACTTCTCGTCGGCCTTCGTCAGCTGCCCCGCCGCCCGGGCGGCGGCGATCAGGTCGGGCCGGCGCCGGGCCGTCAAGGCAAGCGACTGCTCGCGGCGCCAGCGGGCGATGTCCTTGTGGTGGCCCGACAGCAGCACCGGCGGCACCGGCAGTTCGCCCTCGGGCGTGGCCAGGATCTCGGGACGGCTGTAGTGCGGGCAGTCGAGCAGACCCTGCTCGAAGCTGTCCTGCAGGTGCGACTGCTCGTCGCCCAGCACGCCGGGCATCAGCCGGGCGATGGCGTCCAGCAGCGTCAGCGCCGGCAGTTCGCCGCCGGACAGCACGAAATCGCCCAGGCTCAGCTCCACGTCCACATGGCGGTCGATGACGCGTTGATCCAGGCCTTCGTAGCGCCCGCACAGCAGCGTCGCGCCGGGGCCGGCGGCCCATTCGCGGGCCAGCGCCTGGTCGATGCGGCGCCCGGTCGGCGTGAACAGCACCACCGGGCCCTCGTGCACGCCCGCGGCCGCGCGCGCGCTCGCGACGGCGGCCAGCGCGCGCTCCAGCGGCTCGGCCAGCATCACCATGCCGGGCCCGCCGCCGAACGGACGGTCGTCGACGCGGCGGTAGGTGCCCTCGGCGTGGTCACGCAGGTTGCACAGCCGCACGTCGACCTGGCCCGACTCGTAGGCGCGGCGCGTGATGCCCTGCGTCAGGAACGGCGCGAACAGGTCGGGGAAGAGCGTGATGACGTCGAAGCGCATGCGTGCTCCGGCGTCAGTAGTCGAGGCCCCAATCGACGACGATCCGGCGGGCCAGCATGTCGACCGAGTCGACGAAGGCCTCGACGAACGGAATCAGGCGCTCCTCGGCGGCGGCATCGGCCGGTTGGATGCGCAGCACGCAATGCGGGCCGGTGTCGATCAGGCCGACGACATCGCCGAGCACGGCCTGCTCGCGGTTGACCACCGACAGGCCGATCAGGTCGATCCAGTAGAACTCGCCGTCGTCGGTCTTGGGGAAGGTGGAGCGCGAGACGAACACGCGCACGCCCTTCATCGCCTCGGCGGCGTCGCGGTCGGCGATCTCGGGGGCGGTGGCGACGATGCCGTCGCCCTGGTCGCGCACGCCCTTCACGTTCAACGCGAACGGCAGCGGCGCGGCGAGCGCGGCTTTCTGGGCGGGCGTCTTGTGGGCAGGCGCGGGCACGGCCTGGCCAGGCTTGGTCACGGCGGCAGCCGAAGGCTTCTTGGAGGCTTCGGCCGGCTTCAGGAACCAGCGCTTGGCGGAAACGAGGGCCGACGCATCGGCCGAGAAGGGCAGCACCTTGATGCCGCCCTTGATGCCCCAGGCGCCGAGGATGCGACCGACTTCGATCGCGTCTTCGGGCCAGGACAGGTCTTCTTGCTGCTCGGGTGCGCTCATCGCGAGACGGCGCGGTCAGCCGCGCAGCGAAGAAGACACGCCGACATTACGCGGCGACGGGGGCTTCGGCGCCGACGGCCTTCTTGGCGGCCGTGTCGAGCAGGCGCTGGACGGTGGGCGAGGCTTGCGCGCCGACGCTCTTCCAGTAGGTGACGCGGTCGAACACGACGCGCAGCGGCTCTTCCTGGCCCGACGCCATCGGGTTGTAGAAACCGACGCGCTCGAGGTAGCGGCCGTCGCGGCGTTCGCGCGAGTCGGCGACCACGATGTTGTAGAACGGGCGCTTCTTGGCACCGCCGCGGGCAAGTCGAATGACGACCATGATGAATTCCTAGATGTTTGGTTTGTTTTGCCGCGCCAGGGAGACACGCAAGGGCAGGCCAAACGGGGGTTGCCGAGACCGGCGGCGAGCCGGCAGCGGCGCTACATTCGACGTCGTTGTTAGATACGCCGGTGATTCGCTGCCCCTCGAGAGGAACGCGGAGCTCGGGACGTCAATCCCGGCGGAGGATCAGTCCGCAAGCTCCTGGCAAGGCACCAGCCAACGCCGAAAACCGAGCATTATAAACTGTTGCGATGAGCATGACTACCCCACCCCAGCCGCTGGTCCTGCGCGACAGCACCGACGCCGACGTCGCCGCCTGCGCCGACATCTACCGAGAGGCGGTGCGCAACGGCACCGGCACCTTCGAGCTGGACGAGCCCGACGACGCCGAGATGGGCAGGCGCCGCGACGCGATCCTGGCCCAGGGTCTGCCCTGGCTGGTGGCCGAGCGCGACGGCCTGGTGCTGGGCTACGCGTACGCCAACCAGTTCCGCCCGCGCCGCGCCTACCGCTTCTGCGTCGAGGACTCGATCTACCTGGCGCCCGCCGCACGCGGCCAGGGCGCCGGCAAGCTGCTGCTGGCCGAGCTGATCGCCCGCTGCGAGCGGCTGGGCATCCGCCAGATGCTGGCCGTGATCGGCGATTCGGCCAACACCGGCTCCATCTTCGTGCACCGGGCCTGCGGCTTCGAGCCCACCGGCACCTTCGCCGCGGCCGGCTGGAAGTTCGAGCGCTGGCTGGACGTGGTGACGATGCAGCGCCGCCTCGGCACGGGCGCGGCCAGCGCGCCGATCGAGCGCGAGGACCTGCTGTGACGCACGCCGCGGCGCCCGTCCTGCGCGATCCGGCCGACGTGCCGTCGAAGTCGCTGGCCACCTGGATCGCCATCATCGGCGGCTGCATCGGCCTGCACCACTTCTACCTCGGCGGCTGGCGCAACGCCTGGGGCTGGCTCTACCCGATCCCGACGCTGGCGGGCCTGGCCGGCGTCATCCGCATGCGCGAGCTGGGCGTCGACGACCGGCTGTCGTGGGCCCTGATCCCGTGGCTGGGACTGACGATCTCGGTGGGCATGCTGTGCGCGATCGTCATCGGCCTGACCACCGACGCGAAGTGGGCCCGCCTGCATGCCGGCGACCCGGCGCGGCCGGTGGTGCGCGCCACCCGCGAGGAGGACGAGGAATCGCCCCCGCCGGGCATGGTGCGCACCGGCTGGGCGCCCGTGCTGGGCGTGATCCTGGCGCTGATGATCGGCGGCGGGGTGCTGATGGGCACGATCGCGTTCACCGTCGAGAAGTCGTTCGACGTCCAGCGCTGACGGGAATATTCCGGGCCGTCGCCCGATCCTGGATGCAGGGCCGATGGGGCCCGGCATCCGGGGACAGGCATGGACAGCAACACGATCTCGCGGCGCGCCGCGCTGCACAGGACGACGGCGCTCGGCGTCGGCGCGACCCTCTTCTGGCTCGCGGCCGCGCCGGCGCGCGCGCAGGCGGGCAAACTCGCCAAGGACGCGGTCAAGTACGTCGACAAGGGCGACGCGCCCGGCAAGGACTGCGACGACTGCATGCACTTCATCGCCCCCGCGAACGCGCGCGAGGCGGCGACCTGCCGGATCGTCGAGGGACCGATCAACCCGCACGGGCACTGCCTCGCGTTCACGCCCAGGGCGAAGCCGGCGCCCTGAGCAAAAGCCTTCAGGCGCGCAGCGCGTCGTCGCCCAGCAGCTTGGCCAGCAGTGCCTGCAGCTGCTGGCGCTCCGCCCTGGACAAGGGCGCGAACGACGCCGCCAGCAGCCGGTCGGCCACCGCGTTGCCGGCCTCCAACATCGCCTCGCCGTCGCGCGTGAGGTGATGCAGGATCGCGCGCCCCTCGCCCGCCACGCGGCGGATCAGGCCGCGGTCGACCATGCGGTTGGCGAGCGTGCCGAACGACTGGTCGGTCTGGAACGTGAGCCCGGCCAGTTTGTGCGACGACGATCCGGGATGGCGCGCGATCGCGCGCAGCGCGTCCCACTGCGACAGCGTCGTGCCGATCTCGATCAGCGCGGCGTCGAGCGTGCGGTGGTGGCGATGCTGGACACGCTTGATCGCGAGGCCCAGCGGCTGGAGGTCGGAAGGCATGGCTTGTGTCCTCTTGCGGGAGACTGGCGAGCATCGTATCATGATCTTTATATCAACATGTTTATATATAGGATCACGCGATGACCAACCCTTCTTCCTCCCTGCGCCAGGAAACCTTCGCCGACGGCCTCGCCCTCACCTTCGACGACCGCGGAAGCGGCCCCGCCGTGCTCGTGCTGCACGGCGGCGGCGGCCCGTTGACAGTGGCACGATTCGTCGAGGCGATGTCCGCCCACGCCCGCGTGATCGCGCCCGTCCATCCCGGGTTCGCCGACACGCCACGGCCGGAGCGCTTCGACCGCGTCGAGCAGATCGCCGACGCCTACGCCGCGCTGCTGGAGCGCCTCGACCTCCACGACGTGCTCGTGGTCGGCTTCTCCATCGGCGGCTGGATCGCCAACGCGCTCGCGCTGCGCGCCGGCGATCGCCTGCGCGGGCTGGTGCTGGTCAACGGTGCCGGCGTCATGGTCGACGGCGAGCCGTGCGCCAACGTCTTCTCGCTGACGCCGCAACAACTCTCCGCGCTGAGCTACCACGACCCGGCGCGCTTCGGCATCGATCCGGCCACGCTCACGGACACGCAGAAGGCCGGCATGGCCGCCAACATGCGCACGCTGGCCGTCTACGGGCGTGCGCGCGACATGGGCGACCCGGCCCTTCGCGCGCGCCTGGCAAGCGTGCGCTTGCCCGTGCTCGTGGTGTGGGGCGCCAGCGACCGGGTCGTGACGCCCGCCTACGGCCGCGCCGTGGCGGCGTCGTTCCCGAACGCGCGCCTGGAGATCATCGAGCGCTGCGGCCACATGCCGCAGATCGAGCAGCCGGAACGCCTGCTGGAGCTCGTCGCGACCATGCCTTGAACACGCACGCGGCGCTGGCCAGCGCCACCGAGGCGGCCAGCCACGCGGGCGGCGGCGCCAGCGCATCGACCACCGGGGTCAGCGGATTGGGCCACGCGAACGCGCGCTGCGCGACCCAGCCGAGCGCGCACGCGGCCGCGAACGCCGCGCCGGCCGTGCGCACCAGGGCGTAGTGGCGCGTCGTGGCCAGCCACAGCAGCAGCGGCAGGATGGCGGCGATCACGGCCAGCTGCATGGCCTCGATGCCCAGGTTGAAGCCCAGCAGGCTCAGCGCCAGCGTGGCGCCGTCGAAGTCGAGGCCCGACAGCACCTCGGCGAACGCCAGTCCGTGGACCAGGCCGAACGCGGACGCGATCCAGAGTTCCTTGCCCGCGAACAGCGGCCGCCATGCGTGCAGCGCGGAGACGAGGATGGACAGCGCCACCCCGATCTCGACGGCCCGCGTGGGCAGGTCCACCACGCCGCAGGCCGCCAGCGCGAGACTGATGGAATGCCCCACGGTGAACCCGCTCACCACGCCAACGATCGCGCGCACGCTCGCGCGCAGCGTGCGCGGCGCGCCCCAGCGCGCCCGCCCGGCCACCCGCGACGCGAGCAGCGGCGCGGGCAGCAGCAACGCCAGCAGAAACAGCATGTGGTCGGTGCCCTCGGCGATGTGGTGCAGGCCCAGCGAGAACAGGTGGCCCGCGCCCTGCCACCAGCTGCCCGCCGAGCCGTCGATCTCCACACGCGTGTTGCCGAAGCCTGCGGTGGCGACCAGCATCGGCCGGTCGCCCAGCAGCGAATTGCGCAGGTCGCGCCGCACATACACCATCATCCGGTGCGACAGCACGCGCTCGACGATCACCGAGTCCTCAAGCGCGAACACTTCCGTCGAGGCGCCGGCCGGCGCCTCCACCGTGGCACGCATCACCAGCCAGTCGTTGCTGGTCCAGTTCGCGTTGGACGTGCGCTTCAGTTCCGGCGCGCCCAGGTGCATCGTCCAGCCCTGGCCGGTGCGGCCGCGGATGGCGAAGCGCTCGCGCACGTACTGCTCGATGCGGGGGCCGTCGTCGGTGAGCGCCGACAAGGGCTCGCTCGCGAGCGGCAACCCCAGCGCCGCGCCGAGCTCGCCCAGCGGCAGCTGCATCTCGACGTCGATCGCGTGCCGGCCGATGTCCAGCATCACGACGCTGGGCGGCACGTCGTGCGCGCCGGCGCGTCCGCCCGCGGCCGCGCAGGCGACGGCCAGCAGCAGCGTTCGCGCGGCGCGCCAGCCGCGCGCCAGGCCTGTGGGATGGGCGGACATGCGCGGCTCCTCAGTCGGCCAGCTGGTCGTAGTAGTCGTAGGTCTTGTCGCGGAACATCATGTGGTAGTGCGTCTGGCTCTGGATCACGATGCCGTTCTGCACCGCGATCTCGATCCACACGCGCGGGCCGTCGATGCGCATGTACGTGCCGTTGGACGACACGTCCGGTCCGCTGCTGGAGTAGGTTCCCGCGGAGTTCGCCCACGCGACGTAGGTGCTCGCGTAGCCCGCCTGGAAGTCGGACAGCAGGCGCGCGGCCGTGGCGCTGTCGTAGTCGCCGGTGAACTGCGTGATCGCCGCGGTCACCAGCGCCTGCTGCGTGCTCGTGAGGCCGGACACCAGCACGCCGCGGGTGCTGCTGCTCGCGATGGCGTTGAACTTGGTCTTGACCGTGGAGTAGCTGCCGGTGTTGGCCTCGACCGGGCCGATCAGGATGTCCGAGAAGGTCTGGCCGCTGAGGAAGGCGCTGCTGAGCGACGTGCTGTCCAGGCCGCCGAACACGGCCAGCATCGCAGCGGCCTTGTTCGCCAGCACCGTGTACGAGCCGGCGTCGTACCAGTTGTTCGAGGTGTGGGTGTTGGAGGTGAACGAGGTGCGCGGCTCCACGCCGATGTGGTGCGGCGTCGGGTACGAGCAGCCGCCGTTGAAGGTGATGTTGAAGGCCATGTGGTGGCCGCCCAGCATCAGCGTCCACGCGCCGGTCTCGGACGGGGTGCCGACGAAGGCGACGTGGTACAGGTCGGCGCCGTAGCCGCTGGCGTTCTCCGTGTAGCCGAGGTAGTCGTCGGCGGCCAGCACGCCCTGGAAGTCGGCGTAGCCCTGCGTGCTGAGCGCCGCCTTGGCGAGTGCGTTGAAGGCCGCGATCTGCGCCGTGGTCGTCACGCTGGCCAGCGTGATGCCGGGCCGGCTGAACGACAGCGCGCCGGGCGGCAGGTTCGACCAGTCGGTCTTGTAGACGTTGCGCTGCGCGGTCGTGTACGTGGACGAGTCGTAGAGCGTGGACGAGGTCAGGCTGCTGCCGAGCGCCGTCTCGAGCGTGGACACCGCGCCCAGCACGCTGTCGACGTAGGTGGTATCGCACGACGCCGCCGTGGTGCTGCCCACGGTGAGCGTGGCCGTGCTGCTGGTGGTGCTGCCGCCGCTGTTGGTGACGACCACGTCGTAGCTGCCGGCGTCGCTGCTGGCGGCGCTGGCGATGGCGAAGCTGGACGACGTGGCGCCCGAGATGGCCGCCGAGGCCTTGTACCACTGGTAGGCGAGCGTGCCGTCGCCCGTGGCCGTCACCGACAGCGTCGCGGCGCTGCCCGCGGACACCGACTGCGAGACCGGCTGCACCGTGATCGTCGGCGCCGACACCGTGCTGCTCGATCCGGAACTCGAGGACGACGAGGAACCGCCGCCGCAACCGGTCGCCAACGCGATGACGGCACCCAGGGAAACGACCACCACTCCACTCACGACTCTTGTACGCATGCACGCCTCCGCACTGGCTCCGTTGAACATGGCACGCATGGTGGCGAGCGGAGTTGGCACGGATATCGCCGCTTCGTGTCGGCGCGGACAACATGTACGGCCGAGCCGGGCCGGGCTCTCATCGCGGGCGCTGCAACTTCTGGCCCCTGGCCGTGCGCGACCGAACGGTGCCCGGCGGGACGCCCTGGATGGGTCTCCCTAATTCTCATGTTGCACCGCAGCATGGATTGGATAGAATTGCTGCACCGCAACAAATTCACCGGAGATTCTCATGACCACCGCCAACGCCTTCGCCTTCCCGTCCTTCCCTGGCGCCGAGAAGTTCACGCCGGAAGCCTTCCAGGCCAACCTGCGCCCGGTGGTGGAACAGGTGCAAGCCTGGGCCGACCTCGGCAAGAAGCACTTCGAGGAAAGCCGCCTGGCCACCGAAGCCGCGCTGAAGTCGTTCGCCGGCGTCAAGGATCCGCAAGCCGCCGTCGAAGTGATCAAGGCCAACGCCAAGACCGGCCTGACGCTCGCCGGCGACCAACTGCGCGCCTCCGCCGACCTGGGCGTGTCGCAGTTCCACGCCGCGCTCGACGCGACCACCGCCAAGCTGCCGCAACCGGAAGCCTTCGCGCCGCTGACCAAGGGCTTGAAGTCGGGTCTCGACTCCGCCCACACCGCCCTGTCGTCGGTGATCGACCAGGTCGCCCCGGCCGTCAAGAAGACCACCCGCAAGGCCTGATCGCTGTCGATCGCCCTCACGAAGAACGCCCCGCCCGGGGCGTTTTTTCATGGGGGATTCAGATCCGCACGTTCTCCACCAGGAAGTCGAGGAACGCCCGCACGCGCGCCGGCAGCCAGCCGCCATGGCCCAGGAAGACCGCGTGGATCTCCTCGAGATCGCCTGGGTTGAAGTCCTCCAGCACCAGCACCAGGCGGCCGGCGGCGATGTCGTCGCGGGCGTGGAACAGGGCCAGCCGGGCCAGGCCCACGCCGGCCACGGCCAGGCGCTGCAGCGACGCGCCGTCGCTGACCTGCGTGTTGCCCACCGCGGGCAGCGCCGCCACCTGGCCGTCCTGCCGCAGCGGCCACACGTTGAGCGCGCGGGTGCGGTTGAAGCCCAGGCAGTTGTGGCGGACCAGGTCGGCCGGCGTGGCCGGCATGCCGTGGCGCGCCAGGTAGGCGGGCGACGCGACGATGGACTTGCGCGTGGCGCCCAGCTTGCGCGCGACCAGGCTGGAGCTCTTGAGCGGGCCCGCGCGCACGGCGACGTCGGTGCGGTGCTCGATCAGGTCGATCACCTCGTCGGTGAGCACGATGTCCAGCGTGACCTCCGGATAGCGCTCCAGGAAGGCCGGCACCAGCGGCAGCAGCGCCGCCTCGCCGAAGGGCACGTTGGCGTTGACGCTCAGGCGCCCGCGCGGCGAATCGTTGGCCGCGGCGCCGCGCTCGGCATCGGCCAGGTCGGCCAGCACGCGCACGCTGCGCTCGTAGAACACGCCGCCTTCGGCCGTGAGCTGCACCTGGCGCGTGGAGCGATTGAGCAGCCGCACGCCCAGCCGCGCCTCGAGCCGCGCCACGAGCTTGCTGACCGCCGACGGCGTCATCGCGAGCGCCCGCGCGGCGGCCGAGAACCCGCCGAGCTCGACGACCCGGATGAACACTTCCATCTCTCCCGAGCGATTGATGTCGACTTGGCGCATGTGATCTAGATTCACAGGTGTTCTTCTTGCGGGCAGTCTAGTCGCAAGTCCCCGTCGTCGCCACCATGCGAAGCATCGCCTCACCTGAAAGAACGTCGTGCCTCTCGCGCTCTACGCCCTCACCGCCGGTGCCTTCGGCATCGGTGTCACCGAATTCGTCATCATGGGCCTGCTGCTGGACATGAGCGCCGACCTCGGCGTCACGCTCCAGGCCGCCGGCCTGCTCATCTCCGGGTACGCGCTGGGCGTGGTCGCCGGCGCGCCCGTGCTCACGGTGCTCACGCGCCAATGGCCGCGCAAGACGGTGCTGCTCGCGCTGATGGCCGTCTTCACCATCGGCAACGCGGCCTGCGCGCTCGCGCCCTCCTACGGCCTGCTGATGGCCGCGCGGGTGCTCACCGCGTTCGCGCACGGCAGCTTCTTCGGCGTCGGCGCTGTAGTGGCCACCGGGCTGGTGGCCGCCGACAAGAAGGCCTCGGCGATCGCCATCATGTTCACCGGCCTGACCGTGGCCAACGTGCTGGGCGTGCCGGTGGGCACCTGGCTGGGCCAGGCCTTCGGCTGGCGCGCCACGTTCTGGGCCGTGTCCGGCGTGGGGCTCGCGGCGCTGGCCGTCATCGCCTGGCTGGTGCCGCGCGACGAACGCGCGCCCGAGCAGATGGACTGGCGCGCCGACGTGGCCGCCCTCGCCCGCCGCCCCGTGCTGCTGGGCCTGGCCACCACGGTGCTGGGCTACGGCGGCGTGTTCGCCGTGTTCACCTACGTCGCGCCGCTGCTCACCCAGATCGCCGGCTTCGACAAGGCCGCCGTGCCGCCCATCCTGCTCGTGTTCGGCGGCGGCCTCGTGGCCGGCAACATCCTGGGCGGCAAGCTGGCCGACCGCTGGCTGGAGGCCACGGTGCTGGGCTCGCTGGTGGCGCTCGCGCTGGTGCTGGCCGGGCTCGGCATGGCGCTGCACGGCCAGGCGCTGGCCGTGGTGTTCGTCGGCCTGCTGGGCGTGGCCGCCTTCGCCACCGTGGCGCCGCTGCAGATGTGGGTGCTGTCCAAGGCCGACGGCGCGGGCGCGACGCTGGCCTCGAGCTTCAACATCGCCGCGTTCAACCTCGGCAACGCGCTGGGCGCGTGGGTGGGCGGCGTGGTGATCGCGCGCGGCCCGGGCCTGCCGGCCGTCACCTGGGTGGCGACGCTGCTGCCGCTGGCGGCTCTGGCCGTGGCGGGGCTCGCGATGCGCGCGCGCCTCACGGCGCCGCGCGCTCCCGCGACAGCTTAGAAGAGGAAGCCGCTGGCGGCCGCGAACAGGCCGGCCACCACGCCGGCGGCCGGGATCGTGAAGATCCACGCCCACACGATGTTGCCGGCCACGCCCCAGCGCACGGCCGAGGCGCCGCGCACGGTGCCCACGCCGACGATGGCGCCGGTGATGGTGTGCGTGGTCGACACCGGCACGCCCAGCATCGACGCCGTGAACAGCGTCAGCGCGCCGCCGAATTCGGCGCAGAAGCCGCCCACCGGCTTGAGCTTGGTGATGCGCTGGCCCATGGTCTTGACGATGCGCCAGCCGCCGAACATGGTGCCCAGGCCGATGGCCACGTAGCAGGCCCAGATCACCCACATCGGCGGCAGCTCGGCGTCGGGGCTCGCGTAGTTGGCCGAGATCAGCAGCATCCAGATGATGCCGATGGTCTTCTGCGCGTCGTTGCCGCCGTGGCCCAGCGAGTACAGGCCGGCCGACACCAGCTGCAGGCGGCGGAACCAGCCGTCGATGCGCAGCGGCGACTGCCGGCGGCAGATCCACGACACGGCGATCAGCGTCGACGCGCCCAGCACGAACCCGAGCAGCGGCGAGATGATGATGAAGGCCACCGTCTTCCAGATGCCCGCGCCGATCAGGTGCGAGAAGCCGCCGCGGCCGATGACCGCGCCCACGATGCCGCCGATCAGCGCGTGCGAGCTGCTGGACGGGATGCCGAACCACCACGTGAACACGTTCCACGCGATGGCCCCCACCAGCGCGCCGAAGATCACGTGCTGGTCGACGAACGACACGTCGACGATGCCCTTGCCCACCGTCGAGGCGACCTTCAGGTGGAAGATCCAGATCGCGACGATGTTGAAGAAGGCGGCGAACAGCACCGCGGTCTGCGGCTTGAGCACGCCGGTGGACACCACCGTCGCGATCGAGTTGGCCGCGTCGTGGAAGCCGTTCATGAAGTCGAACAGCACCGCCAGCACCACGAGCATGGCGACCAGGCCGAAGCCGATCTGGATCGAATGCATCAGCTGTTTTCCAGGATGATGCCTTCGATGATGTTGGCGACGTCCTCGCAGCGGTCGGAGATGGTCTCCAGGTGCTCGTAGATCGCCTTGAGCTTGATCAGCTCGCGCGTGTCGATCTCGTCGCGGAACAGGCGCGACATGGCCGCGCGCATCACGCGGTCGGCGTCCGACTCGAGGCGGTCGATCTCCTCGCAGGTCTTGAGCGCGGCCTCGGCCACGTCGGCCTGCTTCAGGCGCGGCAGCAGGCTTACCACGTGCTGCACGCGGTCGCAGCAACGCACCGAGATCTCGCACAGGCGCAGCACGTCGTCACCCACGCGCTGCACGTTGTACAGCGACAGCACCTCGCTGGTGTCCTGCAGCAGGTCGATGATGTCGTCCATCGAGTTGATGAGGCTGCGGATCTGCTCGCCGTCGATGGGCGTGATGAACGTGCGATGCAGCTGGCGGTGCACCTCGGCGGTGACCTTGTCGGCCGCGCGTTCGGCCACGTCCACCTCCGACGCGTACTTCTCGCGCAGCGGGATGTCGTTGTAGTTCTGGATCATCGCCATGAAGGCGCGCGCGCCCTCGGCCGTGCGCTCCGCGTGCTGGTCGAACAGCTCGAAAAAATTGCCCTCGCGCGGCAGCAGCTTGCTGAACCACATGGTGTTGGATCCTCTTGTATGCGTGTCGGGGCCACGGGACGGGCCCTCTTGATTTCGCGACTTCGACGCCACGCCCGCGCGGGCGGCGGCGCGCGTGCAGCGCCGGCCGGTCGAAAGTTCGGTGCCGCGCATTGTACGAGGCCGGCGTCATCGTCCTGACATGGAGTTCAGGCAAGCAGCCCAAATGTGCGACATCCGCCCGCCAGGCCGATGCCGGCTTCAGGAGTCGAGGCGCCCCACCCGCTGCGCCGGATCGCGCCGCGCGTCCTCCAGCAGTTCGGCCACGGCGCCCGCGCCCGGAATCGCTCCCCGCGGCCAGAGTTCGGCCAGCGGCTCCAGCACGAACGTGCGCTGCGCGGCGCGCGGATGCGGCAGCGTCAGGCGATCGTCGCGCAGCTCGAGCCCGCCGTCGTCGCCCTCCACGCCGTACAGCAGGACATCGAGATCCAGCGTGCGCGGCGCGTTGCGGTATGGGCGCTCGCGCCCGAAGCACCGCTCGATGGACTGCAGCGCGTCCAGCAGCGCGTGCGGCGCGAGCGCGGTGCGCAGGCGCGCGACAGCGTTGATGTAGTCGGGGCCGCTCGAATCGACCGGGGCGCTGCCGTACAGCGCCGAGGCCTGGAAGCTGCCGGGGGCGGCCAGCGCGCGGAGTTCGGCCAGCGCGGCGCGCAAGGTGGCGCGTGCGTTGCCGAGGTTGGCGCCCAGGCCGATGAAGACCGCGGCGCCGGCCTCAGTCGGCCGATCCGGCGTCGCCGTCGTCATCCTCATCGTCCTTGAACGCCGGCGCGGCCCCGGCCTTGCGGCGGCCGCCGCCGCCGCCACGCCGACGGCGCGTGGTGTTGGCCTTCTTCTCGACCTTGTCCAGCAGCGAGCGCGCGCCGGCGACGTCGGCCTCGGTGGCGTCGTCGCCGATGGCCACCAGCACCAGGTCGGCGAACTCGCGCAGCAGCTCCTGGGTGGCGGTCAGCGGCGGCGCGTCCGGGCCCACGGTGCCGAACGGCAGCTCGGTGTTGTCGAACAGCGCGCGCATCGCGGCGCGGTCGGCATCGGTGGCGCCGTCGGCCAGCGCGGCGCGCGCGGTGGCGGCCAGCTGCAGCATCTGCTGCTTGGCGGCGCTGATGCGCGGCGCCGGGGCCGGCGCGGCCTCGGCGGCCGGCGCGTCGGTGGCCACGGCCTTCAGCGGGCGCGGGTCGCGCGGCGCGGCCTTGGGCTCGCGCGGCTTCGACTGCGCCTGCTTGCGCGCCACTTCCATCAGCTCGCGCCGGCGCTCGTCGCTGCCCAGCGAGTAGTCTTCCCACCAGGTGACCAGCTCCTCGTCGACCTCGCCGGCGTCCGCGCGCAGGCGCATGAAGTCGAACGCGGCGCGGAAGCGCGGCTGCTCCAGCATCGCGGCCGGCGAGCTGCCGGTGCGCCTGTCGAAGCGCGGCTGCATCTGCCAGATCTCGCGCATGTCGGCGGCCAGCTTGCCGCGGCCGGAGATGTCGCCGATGCGGGCGTCGAAGGTGGCGTCGACGGCGGCCTGCAGCGCGGGCATCAGCGGCTCGCCCTGGTCGCGCAGCGCCTGCCAGCGCGCCGAGACCTCGTGCCAGAACACGCAGGCCATCAGGAAGCTGGGCGCCACCGGCTTGCCTTCGTTGACGCGACGGTCGGTGTCGGCCAGCGCGCGGTTGACGAAGGCCTCGCGCGCCGGGTTGTTGGCGATGCCCTCGAAGTGCGCGTCGAGGATGGGGAAGGTCTTGCGATCGAGGCCGTACTTCTTCAGCACCTCGAGACTGGCCAGCGAGTGGCCCGTCTGCAGGAGCTTGGTCATCTCGTCGAACAGGCGCGACGCCGGCACGTTGGCCAGCAGCGACTTCATCTTGCGGATGGGCGCCTCGGTCTTCGGCTCGATCTTGTAGCCCATCTTGGCCGCGAAGCGCAGCACGCGGATGATGCGCACCGGATCTTCGCGGTAGCGCGTCTGCGGGTCGCCGATCATGCGCAGCAGCCTGGCCTTGGAGTCGGCCATGCCGCCGTGGTAGTCGACCACGATCTGCGTCTGCGGGTCGTAGTACATCGCGTTGACGGTGAAGTCGCGCCGCGCGGCGTCCTCGATCTGCGGGCCCCACACGTTGTCGCGCAGCACGCGGCCGCTGGCGTCCACCGCGTGGCTCTTGCCGTCGAGCTCGCTGCGGGATGTCTTCTCGTTGCCCTTGACCGTGGTCGTGTCGGCCGCGTTGTCCATGTAGGCGCGGAACGTGGACACCTCGATCTGGTCCTGCTCGCGGTTGCGGCCGTAGATCACGTGCACCAGGCGGAAGCGCCGGCCCACGATGAACGCGCGCCGGAACTGCGCCTTCACCTGCTCGGGCGTGGCGTTGGTGGCCACGTCGAAGTCCTTGGGGCGCAGGCCCACCAGCAGGTCGCGCACGGCGCCGCCGACGATGTAGGCCTCGTAGCCCGCGTCGTGCAGTGTCTTGACGACGCGCACGGCGGGCTCGGCCACCAGCTTCGGGTCGATCTTGTGCTGGTCGACGCCGTACTCGACGCGCTGGCCCAGCGGGATGCCTTCGGTCGACGCGTCGCCAGCGGGCGCCTTGCCCAGCAGTCGGTCGATGAATTTGCGGATCATTCGAATAGCCTCAGGAATCGCCAGCCACGCTCGGCGGCCACGGCCTCCAGCGCGGCCGACGGATTGGTCGCGACGGGGTCGGTGGCCCGCTCCATGAGGGGCAGGTCGTTGATGGAGTCACTGTAAACGCTGACGCGATCGAAGTCGTCCCAGGCGGCGCCCCGCGCCTCGAGCCAATGCCCGACGCGCGTGACCTTGCCGTGCTGGTACGTTGGCACGCCCTTGATGGCGCCGGTGACGGCGCCGCGGGCGTCGCGCTCGAGCTCGATCGCGAGCAGCTCGGGCACCCCGAACGCCTGGGCGATCGGGCGGGTGACGAATTCGTTGGTGGCGGTGACGATGGCCACGAGGTCGCCGTCGTCCTGGTGCTTCTTCACGAGCGCCAGGGCCCGTGGCGTGATCATGGGGACGATCACCTCGCGCATGAAGCGCGCGTGCGCGTCGGCCTGTTCCTGCGGCGAGCGGTTGCGCCACACCGAGGTGGCGAAGTCGACATAGGCGTGCACGTCGAGCGCGCCGGCCACGTAGGTGGCGTAGAACTCGTCGTTGCGGCGGCGCCAGGCGTCGCCGTCGGCCCAGCCGATGTCCACCATGAACTGGCCGAAGGAGTGGTCGGAGTCGCCGGCGATCAGGGTGCCGTCGAGGTCGAAGAGCGTGAGGTTGCGGGCAGTCATTCGGGAGTCGTTCGTTCTTCGTCGAGCATGCGCTTGAGCAGCGGCACGGTGACGGCGCGCTTCTCGGCCAGCGCGAATCCGTCGAGGCGATGCAGCAGGTGCATGAGGCTCTTCAGGTCGCGGGCGAAGCGCGCCAGGATGTAGTCGAGCACCTCGTCGCCCAGCACGATGCCGCGGCGGCGGGCCTCCTGGTGCAGGGCGTCGCGCGTGCCGGACTCGGCCAGCGGCCGCACGGCGTGCACCGGGCCCCAGCCGAGGCGGGTGCGCAGGTCCTCGCGCACGTCGAGATCCACCGGCGGCAGCCGGCCCGACGACGCGAACTGCACGCCCAGGCGGGCGCCGGCGGCCGGCGTCCCGGGCGGCGCCGGCGCGGCCCCGGCCACGCCGTCGGCCAGCGCGTGGATCACGCCGCCCACGCGGCTCGCGGCCTCGACGAACAGCGTGAACGCGGCGTGCTGCCGCGCTGGGTCGAACTGGTCGACGCCGTCCAGCAGCACCAGCGCGGCGTCGTCGGCCAGCTCCCACGGCGTGGGCGAGGACGCATCGAACCATTGCGCCACGAGGCCGGCTTCGGCCGCGCGCGCCTGCAACTCGCGCAGCAGCTGCGTCTTGCCGCAGCCGGCCGGGCCCCACAGGTAGATCGGCGCGCCGGGCCACTGCTGATCGCGCAGCTGCGCGACGACGGCCGCGTTGTCGCCGGCCAGGAAGCCCGCGAACGGCGGCAGGGGATCCCACGCGAGATCGAGGATCAGCTGCTTCATGCTCGGTAGAACGTGCTGGCGCGGTAGGCGGCCAGCGCATGGCGCATCGCGACCACGCCCAGCGCGGTCACCGGCAGGCACACCAGCACGCCCAGGAAGCCGAACACCTCGCCGAAGACCAGCAGCGCCACGATGACGGCCAGCGGGCTCAGGCCGATGCGCTCGCCCACCAGGCGCGGCGTGAGCACGAAGCTCTCCAGCACCTGGCCCACCGCATAGACCACGGCCACCTCGGCCACGCCGTGCCAGCCGGTGAACTGGATCGCGGCCGACATCAGCGCCAGCACGAGGCCCGTGGTGTAGCCGAGGTACGGGATGAACACGGCCAGGCCCGTGAAGACGCCGATCGGCCACGCGAGGTTCAGGCCGGTGAGCATCAGCCCCAGCGGGTACATCAGCGCCAGCGCGCCCATGACCGACAGCTGGCCCCTGAGGTACTGGCGCAGCATCGTGTCGCACTCGCCCAGGAAGCCGGCCAGGCGCTCGCGCGACTTCAGCGGCACCAGGTTCCAGGCGCCGCCGCTGACCGACTCTGCGTCGACCAGCAGGTAGAACACGAGCACCGGCACCAGCACGAGGAAGCCCACGATCGTGGCGAGCCAGCTGCCGCCGATGCGCGCCGAGGCCAGCAGCTTCTGGCCCCACTCGTCCATGTTGCCGTCGAAGGACTTCAGGATCCAGGCCTTGACGGTGTCGACGTCCAGGTCCAAGCCAAAGTTCCTCAGCTGCGGCGCGACGACGTGGTTGAACTTGTCGAGCAGGCCCGGCCACTGCGCGCGCAGTTGCGGCAGCGCCGTGGTGACGATGGGCACCAGCAGCAGCACCAGCACGGTGGCGGCCAGCATCGCCACCAGGATCGTCACCGTCGCGGCGAGCGCGCGCGGCAGGCGCCGGCGCTCGAGCAGCCGCACCATCGGCCACAGCAGATAGGCGAAGACCAGCGCGAGCACCATGGGCGTGAGCGCCGAGCCGAGCAGCCACAGCAGGAACGCCGCGGCCGCGGCCAGGGCGAGCCAGGTCAGTGCGCGTTGCTGTGCGGTGGTGAGGGTCATTGGGGCGGGACGGCCTGCAGGCGGGCGGGGTCTTGTCGGGACGCCCGCGGCCGTGGCGGCCGTGGGCGAGGCGGGCCGGCAGGCGGACCGCAACCAAGCATTGTAGGTCGGCCGGGCGATGCCGCTGTCGCGGCTCGTGGGACGGCCCGGCGGGCCAGGTCCGCGAGGCTCAGTGGCGCTGCGAGCGCGCCGCGAGGATGCGGCGGTGCAGCGTATCGGCGTCGGCGGCGTCGGGCGTGTGCTCGAGGTACAGGCCCCAGTCGAAGGCGGCCTCCTCGGTACGGCCCAGGCCGTCGAGCACGTCGCCGCGCAGGCGGTAGGTGTCCCAGTCCTGCGGATCCAGCACCACCTGGCGATCGAGCACGGCCAGCAGCCGCCGGGTGTCGCCGCGGCCCTGGTGGATCTGCTGCAGGTTGCGCAGCATGCGGCCGATGATGTCGCGCGGGCCGGCGGCCTGCAGGAACAGGCCCAGGGGCACGTCGAAGGCGTCGCGCATGGCGCTGGCCTGGCGCACCAGGTCGAGCCGCTCCTCGAGGTCGTTGCGCGACAGCGATTGCCCGGTGAACGGGTCGATGACCACCTCGCCCTGGGGCAGGCGCAGCTTGACCAGGAAATGGCCGGGGAAGGACACGCCCTCGGCCCGCAGGCCCACGTGGCCGGCGATCTCCATGTAGAGCAGCGCCAGCGTGATCGGGATGCCGCGGCGGCGCGCCAGGACGTCGGGAAGGTAGCTGTTGGCCGGGTCGTGGTAGTCGTTGACGTTGCCCGCGAAGCCCAGTTCCTCGAAGAAGTAGCGGTTCAGGCAGCGCAGCTTGTGCACCACCGGCGCGTCGGGCGCCAGGCGCGACTTCAGCCGCAGGGCGAGTTCGTCGACGTCGGACAGCACCGCCTGGACGTCCAGCCCGGGCGTCTCGTCCTGCGCGAGCGCGACGGCCGCCTCCAGCAACGGAAACTGGTCGTCATCGGCCACCAGCGCGTCGAAGTACTCCAGCGCGCTGAGGGCGCTGAACTTGGGCGTGGGACGGGGCACGGTGGGCATTGCCTCAGTTTAGACCTGCCGCGCCGGGCCTGTGCATCCCCCGATCGGTCAGGTTCTCCGCTCAGGCTTTGCGCATGAACTGGCTGGGCTTGAGCCCCACGGCCGCCAGCACGGCCACGTACAGCAGCGCCACGCCGCCCAGCACGCCGGCCATCTTCAGCGCGCGCAGCAGCGGGTGGGAGCGATCCAGCCAGTCGATCGCCTGGTTGGCCCACACGAGCGCGGCGCCCAGCGCCAGCGTCGCCACCAGCGCGCGCGCAAGAAAGGCCGGCCAGCCGGGCTGCGGCTTGTAGACGCCGCGGCGGATCAGGCCCACCAGCAGCCAGCTGGCGTTGAGGGTCGCGCCCAGGCCGATGGACAGCGCGAGGCCGCCCACGCCGATGTGCAGCCCGAAGATGAAGAGCATGTTCATCAACTGCGTACAGGCGAGGACGGCGACGGCGATGCGCACCGGCGTCCGCGTGTCGAGCTGGGCGAAATAGCCCGGCGCGAGGATCTTCACGCAGACGATGCCCATCAGGCCCACCCCGTAGCCCTGCAGCGGGCGCACAGTGGCCAGCAGGTCGGCGTCGCTGAAGTGGCCGTAGTGGTACAGAACGGCCAGCAGCGGCTTGGCGAAGACCAGCAGCGCGGTGGCGCACGGCAGGGTCTGCAGCACGACCAGGCGCAGGCCCCAGTCGATCATGCCGGAGTAGCCCTCCTTGTCGCCGCGCGCGCGGGCGGCCGACAGCTGCGGAATGAGCACGATGCCCAGCGCGACGCCCAGCAGCGAGGTGGGGAACTCCATCAGGCGGTCGGCGTAGGTGAGCCAGGACACCGAGCCCGTGACCAGGTGCGAGGCCAGCTGCGTGTTGACGAGCATCGACAGCTGCGCCACCGACACGCCCAGCAGCGCCGGCGACATCTGCTTGAGCACGCGCCGCACGCCCGGGTGATGCCAGGCCTCCACGACGCCCGACCACCGGAAGCGGATGTGCGGCATGAGCCCGAGGGCCTTCAGCGCCGGGATCTGGATGCCCGCCTGCAGCACGCCGCCCAGCATCACGCCGATGGCCAGCGTGTAGACGCCCGGCAGCCCGTGCGCCTCGAATGTGGGCGTGAGCGTGCGCGCCGCGAGGATGACCGACACGTTGAGCAGGATCGGCGTGGCCGCGGGGATGGAGAACCGCCCCCAGGTGTTGAGGATGCCGGCCGACAGCGCCACCATCGACATGAAGCCGATGTAGGGGAACATCACGCGCGTCATCAGCACCGCGGAATCGAAGCGCTGCAGGCCCGACGCCATCACCCACACGATCGCGGGCGCGCCGACGACCCCCACCACGCAGGTGAGCAGCAGCGCCCAGGCGAGCACGGTGGCCACCGCGTCGATCAGCTTGTGCGTGGCGGCGTCGCCGTCGGAGATGCGGGTGTTGGCCAGCAGCGGCACGAACGCCTGCGAGAACGCGCCTTCCGCGAACAGCCGGCGCAGCAGGTTGGGGATGCGGAACGCGACGTTGTAGGCGTCGGTGAAGCCGCTGGCGCCGAAGCTGGCCGCCACCAGCTGCTCGCGCAACAGGCCGGACACACGCGAGACGAGCGTCAGCAGCGAAACCGTCGAGGCGGCCTTGAGAAGATTCATCGATTGCCGCCGGGCTTCAGGCGTGGGCGGATCAGGGGGTCTGGGCGCGGATTATAGGAAGCCGCGCGTCCGGACAAACGAGGAAAGTTCGGGTTATCCCGCTTTTCCGCGAACCGTCGTGGTGTGTATCGGTACAATGCAGCCATCCGCTCCACGCCCAGTCCAGCGAGCGGCCGTCGGTTCTCGACGCCCTTCCCAGCAGTCGGCCTTCACGACTGGTGCCCGCATCACTGCGCGGCGCAGCAGGCCGATCCGCCCAGCCCGGCATGACCCGGGCGCAGAAAAACTCCACATGAACTTTGACGAACTCGGCCTGGCCGAGCCGCTTCTGCGTGCAGTGCACGAGTACGGCTACACGACTCCGACCCCGATCCAGTTGCAAGCCATCCCCGTCGTCCTCCAGGGCGGCGACCTCCTCGCCGGCGCCCAGACCGGCACCGGCAAGACGGCCGGCTTCGTGCTGCCGATGCTGCATCGCCTGCTCGCCTCCGGACCCAAGAAGGATGCCCGCGGCAAGATCCCCGTCCGCGCCCTGATCCTGACGCCCACGCGCGAACTCGCCGCCCAGGTCGAGGAAAGCGTGCGCACCTACGGCAAGCACGTGCCGCTGACCAGCATGGTCATCTTCGGCGGCGTGGGCATGCAACCGCAGATCAACCGCCTGCACAAGGGCGTCGACATCCTCGTGGCCACGCCCGGCCGCCTGCTCGACCTGCACCAGCAGCGCGCGGTGGACCTGTCGCACGTCGAGATCTTCGTGCTCGACGAAGCCGACCGCATGCTCGACATGGGCTTCATCCACGACATCAAGAAGGTGCTCGCGGTGCTGCCCCAGCACAAGCAGAGCCTGCTGTTCTCGGCCACCTTCTCCGACGAGATCAAGGCCCTCGCCGATCGCCTGCTGAACAAGCCGGGGCTGATCGAGGTGGCCCGCCGCAACCAGACCAACGAGATGATCGAGCAGGCCGTGCACCCGGTCTCGCGCGACCGCAAGAAGCAGCTGCTGTCGCACCTCATCAAGAGCGGCGACTGGCACCAGGTGCTCGTGTTCACCCGCATGAAGCACGGCGCGAACCGCCTGGCCGAGTACCTGAACGACGACGGCATCACCGCGATGGCGATCCACGGCAACAAGAGCCAGACGGCGCGCACCCGCGCGCTGGCCGAGTTCAAGGCCGGCACGCTGCAGGTGCTGGTGGCCACCGACATCGCCGCGCGCGGCATCGACATCGACCAGCTCCCGCACGTCGTCAACTTCGAGCTGCCCAACGTGCCGGAAGACTACGTGCACCGCATCGGCCGCACCGGCCGTGCCGGCGCGCAGGGCCGCGCCGTGTCGCTGGTGTGCGTGGACGAGGACATCTTCCTGAAGGACATCGAGAAGCTGATCAAGCGTCCGATCCCGAAGGAAGTCATTGCCGGCTTCGAGCCCGATCCCAGCGAGCGCGCCGAGCCCATCGTGCTGGGCCGCACGTCGATCGGCGTACGCGGCCCGTCGTCCGGTGGACGCGGCAACGGCGGCGGCCACCACGCCCGCAACGGCGCTGGCGATCGCCATGCGTCCGGCGGCGGCGGCGGCGGCGGTGATCGTGGCCGCGGCCAGGGTCGTCCCGGCGGCAACGGCGGTGGTGGCGGCGGCGGCGGTGGGGGTCGTCCGGCCCCGCGTCCGCAAGGTCCGTCGGGTTCGAACGGCGGCGCCCGTCCGGCGCACGCCGGCCACGGCGGCGCGCGTCCGGCCGGCGGCGGCAACGGCGGCGGCCGTCCTGCCGGCGGTGGCGGTGGTGGCGGCGGCGGCCGCCCTCAAGGCGGCGGCCAGCGCCCGGCGCTGACCGCGTCGAACAAGGGTCCGTCGACCAAGCGTTGACGCGCCGCGGCAAGCCGCTCGCATGAACAAGGCCCGTCGGCACACGCCACGGGCCTTTCGTTTTGCGCAACGAACTCGCGCGCTCCGTCGACTACTGCACGGGCCGGCCAAGCGGCCGCGGCGCGCCCGACAGAAAATCGAAGGCTTTGCCATCCGGCAGTTCCCGAGGCCCGCGCTTGGATCTCCACTCCCTCTTCCTCGGTCAGACCTGCCTGCTCGCGACCACTGCCGCGATGCTGTGGGTCTCGCGCCGCGACGACGATCGCGGCAACGGCCTGCGGACTTGGCGCTGGGCAAGCACGTGCCAGGCGCTCGCCTACCTGATGCTCGCGGTACCGGGCGGCGGCACGCTGGACGGCCTGGTGGCCAACCTGGCCGGCGCGATCAGCGTGGCGCTGTTCTTCATGGCGATCCGCAAGTTCGCCGGCCGCGGCCACAACCGGCGCCAACTGGCGGTCATGGTCGCGGCGGTGACGATCGCCGGCGCGGTCACCGGCGAACGCGTGGCCTGGGCGGCGATCTTCAACGGCTTCGCCTACGCCGGCTACGAATGGCTCAACGCGATCACGCTGTGGCGCGACCGCCGGCCCGAGACGCTGCGCGTGCAGCGCGTGGTGGCGGCGTTCTATGCCTGCATGGGCCTGGTGCTGCCGGCGCGGGCGATCGCGCTGCTGCTGGTGGGCCAGTCGCGCCTGGGCCTGGAGCACGAGAACGCATGGCAGGTGCCGATCTACATGTTCGGCTTCGTCTACCTGGTGGGGACCAACCTCGGCTTCGTGCTGATGTGCAAGACGCGCGCCGAGGCCGAGACGCGGCTGCAGGCGCGCACCGATGACCTCACGGGCCTGGCCAACCGGCGTGCGCTCGACGAGGAGATCGCGCAGGCCCTCGCCCGCGCGCGCCGCACGCGACGTCCGTTCGCGATCGTGATGGTGGACATCGACCGCTTCAAGTTCATCAACGACACCCACGGGCACGGCGTGGGCGATGTCACGCTCGCCGCGTTCTCCACGCGCCTGGCCGGCGTGCTGCACGAGCCCGATCGCGTCTACCGCTACGGCGGCGAGGAGTTCTGCCTGCTGCTGGCCGACACCGACCTGGACGGCGCGCGCACGCTCGCGGAACGCGCCCGCGAGCACATCATGCGGCCCTTCGAGGGCACCATGCGCGCGCTGACCGCCAGCCTGGGCGTGAGCGCCTGGCAGCCGCTGGACTCGGCCGACACGCTGCTCCACCGCGCCGACCGGGCGCTGTACGCGGCCAAGACCAACGGGCGCAACCGGGTGGAGACGGCCTGACGCCGCCTCAGGCGATCAGAACCTGTGAACGAATCCCACGCACCCGAGCGGGATAGGTTACTCAGACGAACTCGCGCTCGCGCAGCCACTTCGTGGCGACCCACTTCTCGCCCTCGATCACCGGAGCGCCGCCGTGCAGGCTCTTGGTGTTGACGTGGGCACGGTCGTAGCTGAAGAACACCGCGTTGCCCTTGATGGGCGCCACTTCCACACCGACGTCCGGGAACGTGGTGCCGCCGCCCTTCTTGGGCGTGTTCAGGTACATCAGCAAGGTGCCCACGCGCTGGCCGCCGCGCTTGAGGATGGAGGCAGAGCCCGGATGCACGGGGTCGAAGTAGTCGTAGTGCGGCTTGTATTCGGCGCCCGGCTTGTAGTGCAGCACCTGCAGGCCTTCGCCGTTCTGCACGGGCCAGCTCAGCAGGGCCGCGATGCGGCGCTCGACGCGGTCGATCACGCCGGTCTCGCCGCGCTCGAAGAACATGCCGCGGCTCGTGCGGGCCACGTTGACCTCGCTGCCGCCGGTGAGGTTGTCCACCGTTTCCGAGCGCGCCATGCGCGGACCGGCCAGCGCGACGATCTGGTCGCATTCCTGGTCGCTCATGAAGCCGCCGAACACGATCACGCGCGGCAGCTTCATGCTCATGAGCACCGTGACGTCGCGGTCGAGCACGCGGATCTTGCTGGGCGAGTCGAAGATCGGGGCGTCCGGCACCGGCACGGGCTGCGCCTCGTGCGTCTGCGGCACGACCGACTGGGTCTGCTCCGTGAGGTGGCCGCGCAGGGTCTCTTCCAGCGCCTTGATCGCCACTTCCTCCTGCCAGCCGCTGGCCTTCATCGCCTCGAGGACGGTCTCAGGCGACACGCCGGCCTGCGCCTGCGCGACGATCCACTGGCGGAGTTCCACCGAGATGTACTGTTGGCGCTGCTCGCCGGCGTTCGTCTTGGTGCTCGATTGGGTTTGCATGAGGTCGACTCCGGGGTGCGGTCGCTGGGGAAAATCCATGCCGGGCCGGGAGGAAGGGCCCGCACCCCCTATTCTGGCAGGCCGTCATGGTCGAGCCGGCCGGGAATCCCTCCGATCACGCCGGGGTTCGTGCAACTTCTGGTGAAACTCGCTGGCGAACGTGTGCGGGGCCGTGGATTCCAGGGCTCCTCAGGGCTGGCGCCGCCGGAACACCAGGCGATCCGGCTCGGAGGCCCGCGCGGCGAAGCGATAGCCGTCGGCGTGGAAATCGACCAGCGCCTCCGGCGTCTCGACGCGTTGCTCGATCGCGTGGCGGGCCATCATGCCGCGGGCGCGCTTGGCGAAGAAGCTGATGATCTTCCAGTTGCCGTCCTTCCAGTCCTCGAAGACGCACTCGACCACGCGGGCGCGCAACACCTTCTCGCGCCCCGCCTTGGCCTGCGTAACCTTGAAGTACTCCTGCGACGCGAGGTTGACCACCACCGGCTCGCGTTCCCTGGCCTGCAGCTTGTTGAGGTGCGACGCGACCGTATCCCCCCACCAGGCGTAGAGCGAGCCGCCGCGCCCTGTGGCCAGGCTCGTGCCCATCTCCAGGCGATAGGGCTGCAGCCGATCGAGCGGCCGCAGCACGCCGTACAGGCCGCTGAGCATCAGCACGTGCTTCTGGGCCCAGGCGATCTCGGCGTCGTTCAGCGTGGAGGCGCGCAGGCCGTCGTAGACGTCGCCGTTGAACGCCCACATCGCCGGGCGGCTGTTGCGCTCGGTGGCGCGCGTGGACCAGGCCTTGTAGCGCTTCACGTTGAGCCTGGCGAGGTCCTCGGACAGGTCCATCAGCTCGGCGATGTCGGCCACGGTCTTCGTGCGCAGCGTGGCGATCAGCTCGGCGGCCTGCGCGGCGTACTGCGGCGCCGTGGCGGCGGTCTTCAGGGCGGCCCGGGCGGCGAGCACAGGTTCGGGCAGCGGGGATTCGTAGTCGAGCGACTTGGCAGGAGACAGGAGCAGGAGCATGCCCGGCAGTTTAGCGACGGCCCGCGAGTCCGGGGCGCGCCGGGTGGCTGGTCTCGCCTCACCTCGCCTCGCCTCGGCAAGCGTGAGCGCTGCATGGCGGGCGTCAGCGTTGCGTGGCTGAGGGCGGCGCGATGGTGTTGCCGTCGGTGCCGTTGCCCGACGTGGCGCCGTTGCCCGCGCCGGTGGCGGGCGACGCGATGCCCGACGGGCCCGTCATCGAATCGAGCACCGCCAGCACGTTCGGGTTGCCCTTGAAGGCCGTCAGCAATTGCTGGCTGCGCGTGCGCTCGTTGGGCGACAGGCGCGCCGGATCGAGCGTTGGCAGCTCCTCGGGGCTGGGCGGCGAGGCCTCGCGCGCGAGGCTCTGCAGCGCGACGCCGGCCGCCAAGTCGGCGCGCGGCACGCCTCCCAGGCCGTTGGCCACCATGTAGCCCAGATTGTGGCGCGCCGGCGCGAGCCCTTGCGCCGAGGCGGCGCGGAAGCCGCCGAGCGCCGCCGAGTCGTCGCGCGTGACGCCCTTGCCACGCGCGTAGAGCAGCGCCAGGTGGTTGCGCGCGGGCGCGTTGCCGCGCGCCTCGGCCAGGCGATACCAGCGCTGGGCCTCGGCCGCGTCGGCCGGCTGTCCGCGGCCTTCCTCGGCCATCCAGCCGAGGTTGTCCATCGCGAACGCGTTGCTCTTGCGGGCGGCCAGGCGGAACTGGCGCAACGCCGCAGCATCGTCGCGCGCGACGCCCAGGCCGTTGGTGAGCATCCAGCCCAGGTTGTTCTGGCCGGAGGCGTTGCCCTGCGACGCGGCCTTCTGGTACCACTCGACGGCCTGCTTCTCGTCGGCGACCACGGCGTCGCCCGCCGCGTACATCAGGCCCAGGCTCACCTGGGCCGGCGCGTAGCCGGACTCCGCGGATTTGCGGATCCAGCGCTCGGCGGCCGCCGGATCGCGCGGCGTGCCGCGGCCGCTGAGCAGGGCCATGCCCAGGTTGTGCTCCGCGGTGGCGTCGCCCTGCGCGGCCGACAGTTGCAGCCAGCGCAGCGACGCCGCCTGGTCGCGCGCCACACCGCGGCCCTCGCTGTAGACCCAGCCGAGCGCGCTCTGGGCACGCGCGTCGCCCTGCTCGGCGGCGGCCTTGTACCAGCGCAGCGCGGTGGCGTCGTCGCGTTCCACGCCCTGCCCGTTCGTGTAGAAGACGCCCAGCCGGTACTGCGCCACCGCGAGCCCCTGCTGGGCCGCCAGCGTGGCCCAGTGCGCGGCCTGCATGTCGTCCTGCGGCACGCCGCGGCCGATCAGCGCCATGTAGGAGAGATTGCTCTGCGCGGTGGGCTCGCCCTGGTCGGCCGCCTTGCGGTACCACTTGGCCGATTCCTCGAAGTCGCGCGCGACGCCCTTGCCCTGCTCGTAGAGGAAGCCGAGGTTGGTCTGCGCGCGCTCGTCGCCCTGCTCGGCGGCCTTGCGGAACCAGCGGGCCGCGACGGCCGGATCGGCCGTGACGCCATACCCCCTGAGGTACATGTCGGCCAGCGCCAGCTGCGCATCGCGATCGCCTTTCTCGGCCGCCGGCTGGAACTCGCGCAGCGCCGCCGCGTAGTCGCCACGACGGCCGGCCTCGTAGCCCTCGGCCGTGCCGGCCCGGGCGATCGAGCACGCGATCACCAGCGCCACCGCCAACGACAACGCCATGCCGGAGCGGAGCAGGAAAGCCGTGGACCGCGCCTTGGGCGCACCCACCGTGCCGGACGCCGATCGATTCGAGGGATGCGCCGGGCGCATCGGGGAAGACGGGTCTGGGAAGGCGGCCAATGGATACATTTCGGGCAGTGGTCCGGGAGGATGTTAGCGCGAAGGATCCGGGGGCTGGAGACCGAGGCGGACGCGAGGGCCGGACGCGGTGGGCAGGCCTGCCGCGTGAGAGGCATCGTGAAATTATCGGACGCCGGCTCGATTTGAATACCGGGGCTTGCCTTGGGTCGTCGCAGGCATGCGACACGACACGCGGGATAGTGCGGGCGGGCTTCATGGCGTCTCGACGGCGTTCGCTGCGCTGCATGTTCAGAGGACGTGGGTGCCGCAGGGGCTCAGTGGAAGTCACGGCTGCGCGTGACGAGCCCTTGCAGCAACGGCGAGTGATCCACCAGCGTCTTGGCCACCAGGTGGCGCACCTCGCCTTCGCGCTGCCACACCCCGTAGACCGTCAGCAGCGACGCGGCGAGCAGCGGCGTGCGCTGCGCCGCGGCCACGGCGGGCCAGACGATCACGTTGACGGTGCCCGTCTCGTCCTCCAGCGTCACGAACACCACGCCCTTGGCGGTGCCCGGCTGCTGACGATGCGTGACCAGGCCGCTGGCGCGGGCGAGCTGGCCGGGGCGGTACTCGGCGTTGAGCAGCGCGGCCTGCTGCACCTTGAAGGCGGCCAGCGCCGGCCGCAGCAAGGCCAGCGGATGGCCCTTCAGCGACAGCCCCAGCGCGCGATAGTCGGCCAGCACCGCATCGCCCAGGCTGGTGGCCTCGAACCGAGGGTGAGGCTCCTCGAGGGTGCGCGTGGTCTTGAGCAGGGGGGTGGCGCGGGTGTCGACGCCGGCCACCGCCCAGATCGCGTCGCGCCGCTGGCCGGCCAGGCCCGACAACGCATCGGAGGCGGCCAGGCCTTGCATGGCTTGCGAGTCGAGATCGGCGCGGCGCGCCAGGTCTTCCACGTTGGCGAACGGCGCCTGCGCACGCGCGGCCATGATGCGTCCGCCTTCGTCCGCGCCCAGGCCGCCGACCCGGTTCAGCCCCAGCCGCACGGCGCACTGGCCGCCCGGAATGGCGCGTTCGGCACACGCGGGCACGGTCTCGTGCGGCGCCAGCGGCTCGAGCGTGGAGTCCCAGTCGCTGATCGTGATGTCCACCGGCCGCACCACGACCCCGTGCGCGCGGGCGTCACGCACGAGCTGGGGCGCTGCGTAGAAACCCATCGGCAGGCTGTTGAGGAGCGCGGCCAGGAACGCATCGGGATGATGGCGCTTGATCCATGCGCTGACGAACACCAGCTTCGCGAAGCTGGCCGCGTGACTCTCCGGAAAGCCATATTCGCCGAAACCCTGAATCTGCTTGAAGATGGACTCGGCGTACTCCGGATCGTAGTTGCGGGCCACCATGCGGCTGATCAGCTTCTCCCTGAACGGCTCCAGTCCGCCCTTGCGCTTCCAGGCCGCCATCCCGCGTCGCAGCGCGTCTGCCTCGCCCGGCGTGAAGTCGGCCGCGAGGATAGCCAGCTGCATCACCTGTTCCTGGAAGATAGGCACGCCCAGCGTGCGCTCCAGCGCCTTCTCGGCCTCCTTGCTGGGATAGACGACGGGCTCCTTCTGCTCGCGGCGCTTCAGGTATGGATGCACCATGCCGCCCTGGATCGGCCCCGGACGCACGATCGCCACCTCCACCACCAGGTCGTAGAACTTCTTCGGCTTCAGGCGAGGAAGCATGCTCATCTGCGCGCGGCTTTCCACCTGGAACACGCCCACCGAATCGCCGGTGGAAAGCATCTGATAGACCCCATCGTCGTGCTTGGGGATGTCCGCGAGGCTCGCCTCGCTGGCAAGTCCGCCGAGGTCTGCGACGATGCCCATCTCCGCCGCCGCGCCGGCGCTGGAGAAGGCCCTCGAGGCCAGCGCGATGCGGGTCGCGCCGTTGCCCTCGTGGCCCACCGGCGCGCCCTGCGCGCGTTGCCGCGTCTCGGCCTGCTCGCGCCGCTTGTCCTCGATGAACCAGTCCGGCGGTGGCGGCCCCGGCATCAACTGGCGCATCTTGGCATCGACGAACACCAGTCCGCGCCGCAACGCGCTGAGCATGCCCAGCGCGAGGATGTCGACCTTGAGCAGCTTCAGGACGTCGAGATCGTCCTTGTCCCACTGGATGACCGTGCGCTTGTCCATGGCGGCGTTCTCCACCGGCACCAGCAGCGCCACGTCGTGGCGCGCGATGACGAAGCCGCCCGGATGCTGGCTCAGGTGGCGGGGCTGGTTGCGCAGTTGCAGGCTCAGCGCGATCCACTGCAAGCCCAGGCGGGACTCGGGATCGAAGCCATGTTCTTTCAACGACAGCGCGAGGCGCTCGGCCGCGTCGCTGGGTGCCGCTGAGCCGCCCACGTGGTGCAGCGAGCGCGTGACCGCATCGATGCGATCGAGGTCGATGCCCAGCGCGCGCCCCACATCGCGCACCGCCGACTTGGTGCGATAGCGGATGATGACCCCGGTGAGTGCCGCACGATGTCGACCGTACTTCTTGTAGAGGTACTGAATCACCTCTTCGCGCCGCTGGTGCTCAAAGTCGAGGTCGATGTCGGGCGGCTCGCCGCGCTCCGCGCTGATGAAGCGCTCGAACAGCACTTCGGATTCGTCGGGATCGACTTCGGTGACGCCCAGGCAGTAGCAGACCGCCGAGTTGGCCGCGCTGCCGCGGCCCTGGCACAGGATGCCGTGCGCCCGCGCCCAGGCGACGATGTCGGCCACCGTCAGGAAGTAGGCTTCGTACTTCAGGCGCTCGATCAGTTCGAGCTCGTGCTCGATCAAGCCGCAGACCTTGGCAGGAACGCCGCCGGGAAAGCGCGCGACCGCGCCCTTCTCGGTGAGCGAACGCAACCAGCGGGTAGGCGTCTGGCCGGGCGGAACGATCTCCTGCGGATACTCGTACTTCAGCTCGCCGAGCGAAAACTCGCAGCGACCCGCGATGGCCACCGTCTCGGCCAGCCACTCGGGCTCGTACAGGGCCTGCAGGCGGGCGCGCGAGCGCAGGTGCGCCTCGGCGTTGGGCGACAGCGCATGGCCGCACTCGGCCACGGTGCGCTGCAGGCGGGTGGCGGTGAGCATGTCCTGCAAGGGCTTGGCCGCGCGCGTGGCCATCAGCACGTCGCCCACCGCGGCGATGCGCAGGCCGGTGGCGGCCGCCACGGTCTTCACGCGTTCACGCACCTCGTCGTCGTCGCCCTGCATCAGCAAGGGCATGGCGAGCCACACGCGCTCGCCGAACCAGGCCTTGAGCCACTGGGCCTGCGCGAACAACGATTCGAACGACAAGGCCGTGGAGGGGCGTGGTGGAGGCAGCGGCTTGGCGACGCGCCGGGCCGCCGCCGAGGCAGCCAGCTTCGGCGGCGTCGGCGGCTCCAGAGGGCCATCGCCGCCGGGCCCGTCGCGCGCCTCGCGCACCTCGCGCCCGCGCGGGCGTCCCGCGCCCGGGGTGCTGGAGGCGATGGCGGCCGCGGCGCTCGCCTGCGCGGCGGCGATGACGTCCAGGCCGGACAACCGGGCGTTGACGGGCGCCCCCTCGCCCGCCGCCGCGCCGTCGCGCAACGTTGCGCGACCGGCCGCCCCAGCCGGGCCACCCTGCGCGATGGCGCCCAGCGGCACCGGCCCGGCCGTGGGCAGCAGCAAGGCCAGGCAGTCGGGCAGGCCCGCAAGGTGCGGCGCCGTGGGCGCCTTGCCTTCCAGGTCGCCCGTGCGGGCGTCGTAGCGCCCCTTCTCGGCACGCCGGCGCGCGAGCGTGATCCACTGCGAGAGGTTGCCGTAGCCGCGCCGCGTGGTGGCCAGCAGCACCAGCCGCATCGGCACGCCGCCGATGCCGGACTCCAGCCGCATCTCGGCGCCGATGATCAGATGCAGGCCGCGCTCGGTGGCCTGCTCGTAGGCGTGCACCACGCCCGACAGCGCGCATTCGTCGGTGACGGCCAACGCGGTGTAGCGCAGCGTGGCGGCGCGGTCGACCAGTTCCTCGGGCGACGAGGCGCCGGTGAGGAAACTGAAGTTGCTGCGGCAGTGCAGTTCGGCGTAGGCGGGCAGCGTGGCCATGGTGGAGAGACGGTGACGGCCCGGCCAGGGTGCGCCTGGTGGCCAGCGAACGGAGGGACGAGGAGCCAGGACTTCCGACGATGTGGCGACGGCGCCCGGGCGAGGCGACAAGGCTCATGCGCGACGCACGAACGGTGGCAGGCGCATGGGCGCTGGCGCTCGGCGAGCCAGGCGCGGTTCGTACGGCGGCGGGGTGGAATCGCCCGCCACAAGATACTGTTATTAAATACAGTCTAGGTCGCCACCGCAGGCAATGCAAGCCTTGTTGCATGCTCGACAGCACAGCGAAAGTGCCGGCGCGCCAAAGGCCCGAGAATCGACTATTTCGCGCCGACCGACCGATGCCGACGTCCGTCCAGATCGCCCCCTACCGCCCCGAGTTCCGCGAACGGCTGGTGCAACTCTGGCGCGCCAGCTTCGAGCACGGCGTGGGCGCGCCGGTGCCCCATCCCATCGACGACCACCTGCGGTTCCTCGACGAGCACCTGCTCGCCGAGGCCGACGTGAAGCTCGCGCTGCGCGACGGCGACCTGCTGGGCTTCGGCGCATTCACGCCGGAGTCCGTGGTGCAGCTGTACGTGCACGTCGATCACCTGGGCCAGGGCATCGGCACGCGCCTGCTCGACATCGCCAAGGCGAACTCCGTCGGCCGCCTGTGGCTCTACACCTTCGTCACCAACACGCGCGCCCGGCGCTTCTACGAGCGCCATGGCTTCGAGGTGCTGGAGCGCGGCTTCGAGCCGTTGATGCAGCTCGGCGACCTGCGCTACGAATGGAAGCGGCCGCGCTGATGTCCGCATGACGGCCGCCCTGATCCATCGCTGGCTCTTTCCCGTGCTCTGGATCGCGTGGGCGTTCTACTGGTGGCTGACGTCCATCGACGTGAAGGCGACCGCGCGGCGCGAGCCCTTCCTGTCGCGGGTGGCGCACCTCGGACCGATGCTGGTGGGCGCCGCGCTCCTGTGGATGCCGCGCACGGGCGTGGCGGCGCTCGACGCGCGCTTCCTGCCCGCGACGCCCTGGAACTTCGGCGCCGGCGCGGCGCTCACGCTGGCCGGCCTGGCCTTCGCCGTCTGGGCGCGCCGGCACATCGGCCGCAACTGGAGCGCCATCGTCACGCTGAAGCAGGATCACGAACTCGTCACCAGCGGCCCGTACGCCCTCGTGCGCCATCCGATCTACACCGGGCTGCTGGCCGCCTACCTGGGCTCGGCCATCGCGCTGGGCCAGTGGCGCGGGCCGCTGGCCGTCGCCATCGTCTACCTCGCCCTGCTGCGCAAGTACCGGCTGGAGGAACGCTGGATGCGCGAGCGCTTCGGTCTCGCCTACGATGCGTACCGCGCCCGCGTGAAGGCGCTCGTGCCGTTCCTGTTCTGACTCCCTTCCCGCCACCATGCCGACCACCTTCGACACCCACCTGATCACCGTCCTCCTCGTTGTCGCGCTCGTCGCATGGCGCCTTTATGCGCGGATGCGCCGGATGATCGGCCGCCAGCGCCTGTCCACCGTGCGGCCGTGGCTCACCATCGTCCTCTTCCCGCTGATCGTCGCGCTGGTGCTCACCGGCAGCCTGCTGCATCCGATGACCGCGGTGGCCGTGCTCGCGGGCGCGGCCATCGGCATCGCGCTGGGCCTGCTGGGCACGCGGCTGACGAAGTTCGAGGCGACCCCGGCGGGGCTGTTCTACACGCCCAACGCGCACCTGGGCATCGCGCTGTCGCTGCTGCTGGCGCTGCGCCTGGGCTACCGCTTCGTGATGGTGCAGATGAACGGCCAGCGCTTCGACCCGCAATCGATGCAACTGGGCGCGAGCCCGCTCACCATGGCCATCTTCGGCACGCTGGCCGGCTACTACGTGACCTACGCGATCGGCCTGCTGCGCTGGCGCTCGCGCGTCGGCGGCCAGGCAGCGGCCGAACACTGATACGCTGCGGCCATGAACATCTTCCCGGCAATCACTCTCCTGGCCGCAGCGACGGCCCTCCTCCTCGCCGGCTGCGCCTCGCCGGATACCGCCAAGGGCGCCGCCAAGGAAGGCGTGCAGATCCAGAAGGCGATGGAGGCGCCGCTGGCCGACCTGAACCTGGTGCAGGAGAAGATCCCGCCGGTGCTGGAGGCGGCCATCAAGGCGCCCTACGCCCTGCCCTCGCAACGCGACTGCCCGGCGCTCGCCAACGAGATCCGCGCGCTCGATGGCGCGCTGGGCGCCGACATCGACACCCCGCCCACCGCCGCCGATCCGGGCCTGCTGGAACGCGGCTCGAACGCCGTCGGCGACGCGGCCAACGACGCGTTGCGCGGCGCCGCGGAGGGCGTCATCCCGTTCCGCGGCTGGATTCGCAAGCTCGATGGCGCGGAGCGGCACTCCAAGGAAGTTGCCGCCGCGATCGCCGGCGGCTCGGTGCGCCGAGCCTTCCTCAAGGGCGTGGGCCAGACGCTGGGCTGCGCGGCCCCGGCCGCGCCCCGGCAGGCGCTGGCGGCGTCGGCCGCGACGAGCTGAGAACGCGGCCGCGACGCCGAATCCCGCGATGGACCAACCCATCGTCGGCTACCACCTCGACGAGCACGGCGACTGGGCGGCCGAACTCGCCTGCGGTCACTTCCAGCACGTGCGGCACGACCCGCCCTGGATCAACCGGCCGTGGACGCAGACCGCCGAAGGTCGCGCCGCCGCGCTGGGACGCACGCTCGCGTGCCGCAAGTGCGACCAGGACGCGCCAGCCGACGTTGCCTGAACCGGCGCGTGGCGCGCGCGCCACGCCGCGTCCGGTCGCGCGGCGCGAACCCGCCTCGAAATCGCGTGTTTTTCGCGCCCGCGAAACTCATGCCCACGGATACGGTCTTGGCGAAGAAAATCGATCGGGCCGCGCGATCAGGTATCGTGTCTTCCTTACAGAAAGGTCCCAATGGCGAAGCCGAACTACAGTTACGAGAAGCGCCAGCGCGAACTCGAGAAGAAAAAGAAGAAGGAAGAGAAAGCGCTGAAGAAGTCCGCCAGCGACAAGCCGGGCGCGCACGACACGTCCGGACAGCCGGACGACGCCGCGCCGGCTGCCCCGACGGGCGAGTCGCCCGCCGCCTGAGCGGCCACACGCGCGCACGCTGCATGCGGGACGCATGCACGCGCGTGTGGGCGCCGGCGCAAGTGCGGCCGCGGGCTTGCGCCGCGAGGCCTGTTCAGATGTCCACGGGCGGCGGCGGGTTGCCGGCGCGCAGGTCCTCGATGGCGGCCGGGCTCAGCCACAGCAATGTATCCACGTAGGTCTCGATGCGCGAAACCAGCGCCTCGCGCGGGCCTTCGCGCCAGGCCGCGGAGCCGTAGAACTCGTCCTCCTGCGCCGTCAGCTGCGCCAGGCTGGCAAACGAGCGCACCAGGAAGTAGCCATTGTCGTCATGCGGCACGGGGCCGTGGGTCACCACGTCCATGCCGTAGGCGCGCACCATGGGCAGCGCGCGACTCGTGGCGGCCTCATGGAAACCGGCACGCGTGCCGGGCTTGAGGCGGTAGGCGCGGATTTCGACCAGGCGGCGGGCGGCGTTGTCGGGTTTGGTCATCGCAGGCCTCGCGCTCAGGCCGATTGCGGCCACAGGATCATCTGCGTGCAACGGAACAGCGCGACGGTGCGACCCGTCTCGCGGTGCGTGACCACGGCGTCCCACACCTGCGTGGTACGGCCGCGATGCTGGGCCGTGGCCGTGCAATCGAGCGTGCCTTCGCGCGCCGTACCCAGGAAGTTGGACTTCAGCTCGATGGTGGTGAAGCCGGCGGCGCCATCGGGCAGGTTGACGATGCAGGCATAGCCGCAGGAGGTGTCGGCCAGCGTCACCACGCTGCCCGCGTGCAGGTAGCCGTTGGGCGCCATCAGCGTGCGCGAGACGGGCATCTCGGCCCGCACCTCGATCTTGTCCGCATGCAGGATCGCGATGCCCAGGTGGCCGGGCAGGCAGTCGGTGCCCATGCGGTTCAGGTCGGTGACGGTGGGGGCGGTCATGGCGGCGTCGCTGGAGTCGTGATGGAACCATTCTGCACGCTTGCCGATCCGCGAGCAGGCGCGGCGCGTCGATGCCGGATGCAGCCCGTCGGCGATTCACGGCGGTTCGTCGGACCGGCGTTGACCCGCGGGCGACCCCACTGCATCGTGGCGTCATCCGGTGCCGGGTGGCGCCGGTTTCGAAAGTCCGCCATGTTCACGTTCGTCCTCTGGTGCCTGCTGTTCGTCTTCTGCTGGCCGCTGGCCATCCTGGCGCTGGTGCTGTACCCGATCGTCTGGCTGGTGTCGCTGCCGTTCCGCCTGGTCGGCATCAGCGTGGGCGCGGTGTTCGCGCTGCTCACCGCCTTGCTGTTCCTGCCGGCGCGGGCGCTGGGCGGTCCGCGCCGCTGAGGCGCTGACTCGCCACCGGCACGCGGCCGTCGCGCCGCGCGCCGAAGAGGCCGAAATGCGGCCTTCGGCGCCGCGGAGTTTTCGCCGCGCCACCCAGAATCGATCGGTGTGTCCTTCCGGCGACGACGTCTCCGAACCATGCCGATCCTTCCCGTCTCCAGGCTCCTGGCCATCGCGCTGATGCCCGCGCTCGCGGCAACCGGCGCACGCGCCGACTGCATCGCCGACGCCGCCGCGCGTCACCACGTCAACGCCGACGTGTTGCGCGCCATCGGCTGGCAGGAGAGCCGGCTGCAGCCAATGGCGCTGGGGCACAACGCCAACGGCAGCACCGACGTGGGGGCGTTCCAGATCAACAGCGCCCACCTGGACGAGCTGGCGCGCCACGGCATAGCCCGCGCGTCGCTCGACGACGGCTGCGTGTCCGCCGAGGTGGCCGCGTGGCACTACCGGCGCCAGGTCGATCGAGAGGGCAACACGTGGCTGGCCGTGGGCGCGTATCACTCCCGCACGGCGACGCGCGCGGCCTGGTACGCCAACCGCGTCGCGGCCATCCTGATGCGCTGGCGCGTGATGCCCGCGGGGGCGCTTCCTTTCCCGGCCGAGCGCACGTTGGCGCCCGGCCCGGCGCGCCAGCCGGTGCCGCCGGCCCGCGCCCCCGATCGCCCATCGCCCGAGGCCGGGCCCGCTGTCCACAGCGCGCCGGCCCTTGCCCCGCCCGCGCGCTGAACCGCGCGTCCTTCGCCCTCAACCGTCCACTCTTCGCCAGGCCGCCATGACCGACATCCCCACGCTCCAGCAGCCCCTGCAACTGCCATCCGACAAGCAGCACGGCATCGGCGCCGCCGTGAAGCACGCGCTGATGTTCGCGCCTTCCATGACCGACATCATGATCCACGAGGGCCAGGTCATCCGCGCGAAGTCCGCGCGCGGCACGCTGCCGCTGCACCAGCTGTTCGCGGCCATCCCGCCGTTCGTGGTCACCCGCGAGCACATCGTCACCTACCTGGCCGGCTACGTCGATGGCGCCGCCCGACAGCACCGCGACGAGCGCGGCCGCCAGCAGTCCATCCAGGACTACTGGGACACCCGCATCAAGCCCGTGCTCGCCCGCCAGCGCTCGGTCAACATCCGGCTCGACGGGCGCGGTGGCCACTCGCTGCGCTACAGCCTGTTCATGCACGGCACGGGCGAGCTGGCGCTGGTCATGCGCATCACGCCGCCCGACATCACGCCGCTCACCAGCCTCAGCCTGCCGCACAACCTCGTCTCCACGCTCACCGAGGCCACCAGCGGCTTCATCGTCGTCACCGGGCCCACCGGGTCGGGCAAGAGCGAGACCGCCATGTCCATCCTCGACTGGCACAACGCCCAGCATTCCGGCCACATCCTCACCATCGAGGATCCCGTGGAGAAGAAGATCGCGCCGCGCAAGTCCATCGTCACGCAACGCGAGGTGGGCTACGACGTGCTGAGCTTCGCCGACGGCATGCGCGAGGCCTTGCGCATGAGCCCCGACGTGTTGCTCACCTCCGAGATCCGCGACGCCGAGACGGCCGAGCAGGCCATCCAGGGCGGCGAATCGGGTTCGCTGATGATCGCCACCACGCACGGCAAGTCCGTCACCGGCACGATGCGCAAGATCCTGTCGTACACCGGCACCAGCGCGGACGTGATGCGCTCGGTGCTGGCCGGCAACCTGATCGCCGTCGTGCGCCAGGCGCTCGTCCCCTCCCGCGACGGCAAGCGCTACCTGATGGCCGCCGACGTGCTGTTCAACACCGGCAAGGTCACGCAGTTCATCGAGCGCGGCGACTGGATCGGGCTCGAGAGCGCCATCCGCGAGGACAACCGGCTGGGCGCCAGCGAGTGGGTGCCCATGAACAACCGGCTGGTAGAACTGGTGCGGCGCGGCGAGATCGAGGCCAGCGAGGCGATGCGCGAGACCTCGGACATTCCGACGTTGAAGCGCAAGCTGGCAGCGGCGGGACCGTCGACGCCGGTGCGCTGAGATGCGTTGAGGTGTACCGGGGCTGCGCGCCGCCCCGAGCCGGGCGGTGTCGCATGCGCTATCGTGGGCACGATGTCGCACGAAGATCCGCCTGCCGCGCCGCGCCCGCCGCCCTCGGCAACGTACCTGACCGAAGAGCAATCGCTTGCCGCCGCCATCAACGAGCCAGTGTCGCTTCAAGCGCACGACCCGGCGTGGTCTCGTGCCTTCGAACTGGAACGCGATCGCCTGCAGCGCGTATTGCCCGGCGTCTTCGTGGCGATCGAGCACATCGGCAGCACGGCCGTCGCCGGCCTGGTGGCAAAACCCATCATCGACCTGCTGGCCGGCGTCGAATCCCTGGACGATGCCGATTGCTGGATCGACCGGCTCTGCCACAACGGCTACACGACCTCCCGGGAGTTCAACGCCACGCTGGGCGACCGCAAATGGCTGATGCGGTGGCGCGATGGGCATCGCACACATCACCTGCATATCGTCATCGTCGGTGGCGCACCGTGGAGCGAGCGGCTGGCGTTTCGAGACGCGTTGAGAAGCGATCCTGCGCTTGTCAGCCGATACGCCGAACTCAAGGCCAAACTCGCGGCCAGGCATCCCGACGATCGCGAGGCGTACACCGATGCGAAGGCGGCGTTCGTGCGCGTCGCAACGGCGAACCGTCCATCGTCTTGAGGCGCGCCCTGCGCAGTTCCTCGTCGACCAACCGCGATGCGATCACGGATAGAGGCAGTACACCTCCGCGACCACGTTGCTGCTGGTCGGGGCGCCGGTGCCGTCGGTCAGCGAGATCGTCCAGCCCTGCCCTGTCCACTGCGCGTTGCGATTGAGCACCGGGTTGCCGGCAGTCTCCGAGTCGGTCTGGGGCAGCAGGAAGATCGTCGCCTGGGGTGACACCGGGCTGGCCGTGGCGGGGCAGCCGTTGGGCAACGCGGCGGCGGCGGCCACGTAGTCGCCGTGACGCACCGCGAAGCCGGCCATGTACACCCGAGAGGAGGTCAACCCCGATTGGCTGGCGTAGTAGCCGCCGCGGCAGACCAGGCTGTCGGCGGTCGCGGCGTCTACCGCCACCAGCCCCGCCGGGGCGCACGCCGCGCCCAGGCTGGCGTAGCGCGACGTGGCCCGAAAGCTCGCGCCCTGGCAAGTGGCCAGGCCGCCCGTGGCCATCATCGCCACCTGGCCCGGGCCGCAGGCATCGCCTTCGCCGACGGTGCCCGACAGCGTGAGGGTTCGCGCCTGCACGACGCCCGTGGCCACGAGGTCGTTGCCCGTGGTGACGTCACCGTTGGACGCGACGCGCAGCAAGGCGGTGCCGGCCGGGTTGCGCACGAAGAGATCACCGGCCTTCACGACGATGGCATCGGGATGGTCGACGCCGAACGCCGTCATCGCCGTGGTGGCGAGGCCACCGTCCGCGGTGACGCTGCCGTTGGTGACCAGGCCCGTGCCCGCGATTGACGTCGCGCGCCCGGATGCGTCGCGGAACAAGCCCGACGTCGCCGACAGGGCCCCGTTGCACAGGATGTCGACGACGCCGTCCGGCCGCAGCCAGACGCAGTCGGATCCGCTCGCGTTGCGCACCGAGACCGGCTGCCCGTCGATCTGCAATGCCGAGCGGAACTCGCTGCGCGTGCCGCCATCGCCGAACAAGGTGTTGCCGGCCACCGTCAGGTTGCCCAGCAGGTTCGGATCGCGGGTGTCGCCGATGCGGACGAACTGGCTGTAGCCGGACGACGCCGTGCCCACGCGCACCGCGACCACGCCGGCGGGGCGGCCCGCCACGGGGTTGTCCAGGCTCCAGGTGTTGCCGAAGCCGGTGATGTGCGTCGGGTCGGCAGGCAGCGAGACGCCCGAGTCGGCGCCGATCCGCGCCAGGATGGGTCCGATGACGGCACCATCGGTGTCGCCGCCGGCACGGATCGCGCCTTCCAGGACGACGTGGCCCTCGATGTTGCAGGCCGCCGCGACGCAGCCGGCGGGCAGCCGCCGGAACTCGATGGCGTAGGGTGCGTTGTTGAGCGTGGAGGTGGTCGCGGCCCAGCCGGGCGGCAGGTAGCCCATCGCCACGAGATCGGCGATCGAGGGTCGCCAGACGAGCTCGCCGTCGACGTTGGCCGGCGCGATCGTCACGCCGTTCTTGACCACGGACGCCCCGTTCTGGATCTGGCCCATCGCCTCGAAGATCGCGTTGTTGGTGGCGACTCGCAGGTTGTCGAGAATCGTCGCCTCGCCGTTGCCCGCCTCGTGCCGGGCCTGCAGGCGACCGCCCTGGATGACACCGACGGCACCCAGCGCCGAAACGAGCAGGCCCAGCAACGCGAAGACCAGGGCGTTGCCGCGCTGGCGGCGCCTCGCGCACGGACGCAACTGCTGACGGCGATGCGGCGACATGGTCAGGTGCGGCCGAACACGAAATCGATCGCCACGCTGGCGGCAGCGGTGCACTGCGTGTTCACCTTCACGATGTCGACCACGCCGTCGAGCGGCTTGACGTCGGTCGTGCCGATGCTGACGCGACGGGCCAGGCTCTGGGCGCCGTTGATCAGCTGTGTGCATTGCGCCGCCGGCACATTGGCGTAGCTCAGCCTGGCGGTGCTGGGCGTGGTGGCCGAGTTGTCGACCAGCGTGATGGCGCCGGAGTAGCTGTTCGTGGCCGTGGCGCCGCCGGCGTCGGCGCGGGTGTCGGGGATGACGCGCGATCCGACCGCGATGGCGGTGGTCAAGCCGTTGTAGCCGTACTGGCCGTAGTTCTGCTGCGCGCCGCCGATGATGGCGCTGATCTCGCTGATGGTGCCTTGCACCTGCGCATTGGCCTGCGCGCTCTGGTAGTAGCCGATGCCCAGCGCCAGCACGATGCCGCCGATGACCAGGCCCAGCATGCTGAACACGAGCGCGTTGCCGCGCTGGCGGTCACGGCGAAGGGATCTGAATTTCATGACTTCTCCTCGATCAGTTGACGGACGATCCTCGTCCAGGTGTTGCCCACGCGTGGCTTCGCGCGGACACGGAAGCGGGCGCGCGGCGGCGCGCGATGGCCGCGGTCAGTGCGGTGGATGCGCCGCGTCGTAGGCGGCGCGCAAGGCCATCAGGTTCGACGGCTCCATCAGGGACGCGAAGGTGCCGGGCACGGTCATCGATGCGACGCCCATGAACGTGGCCACGGACGCAAACAAGCCCATCAGCGCGAAGTTCGCCACCACGGCCGCCCTCTTCACGCGTGCGAGCACACGCTCGCCTTCCGACGTGCCCAGCTGTATCAGCACGTCGGAGAACGCGGCACTGGAACGATGCAGCGTCGCCGCGCGAGACAGCAGGTGCGGTGACAGCAGGCCGCGGCGGAACGCGTCGAGCGTGCCGGTCGGGTTCTCCTCCAGGGCATCGACGACCCGCCCCAGGTGCCAGCGCATCCACGGAGAGGCCCGCTGCGTGACGTCGTCGATGCTGCCCTGCAGGGTCTCTCCCGTCCTCAGCAGCATCGCCATGCTGCTGAACAGCATGCCCGCCTGGAAGTCGCGGTACAGGCCGTAGACAGGCCAGGATTCGACCCTCAGCCGCCAGGCACCGCGCCACCGGGGCAAGGACCACAACACGGCGGAGAGCCCGAGGGCCAGCGCCAACGCGGCCTGCGGCCCCCAGGAACCGGCGAGCATGGCGATGTCGCGTGCCCAGCCGTTCATGCCTTGCCACAGGGCGTCCTGGGCGTAGACCGGCGTCGCGTCGTCGATCACCAGGATGACCTTGCCCAGCAAGGCAATGAGCACGCAGCAGATGGGGATCGTGATCGCCGGAAGCGCCGCGCAAGCCAGCATGAGGCGCAGCATCTGCCGCTGCTTGTCGATGGCGACCGCCAGCGCGCGCAACGCCTGCGGCTTGTCGACGGCGCGATCGACGGCCGTCAGCAACATGGCGTCCGAGCGCGGCACCACGCCCTCCAGCAGATGGGACACGCGGCTCGCGTGCTCGCCGTCCTGGTGCCTGTTGAACACGATGCGCAGCGCCCTCGCGCGGCTGCGCTGGCGCGTGAGGTTCGCGTTGGCGATCTCGCCTTCGAGAAAGCTCACCAGGGCCTCGTTGCGCTGGTACATCTCCGCGAAGTCGCGATAGAACTCGGCGCGCGTGGATCGGAAGTCGGCCAGCGCGAACGCGTCGATGAACGTACGCATCGATCTCATGGCCGCTCCTGGCGCGGCAGGATCTCGAAGCGCTCGAAGCCATCAAATTCCTCGCAGTTGCGCACGTCGATCTCGCCTTGCAACGCCTTGTGCAGCGCGTGCTCGAAGACGGTCTTGCCCGTCATGTCGGGGCTGTCGAACTGGCGGTCGCCGGCCGAGCGGAAGTGCTGCAGGGCCGCATCATCGTCGTTGTTGCGCACGTGCCGCAGCCAGGTGCGATCGGGCTGCAGCATCTCGGCGACGATGGTCTTGCCATGGGTACCCCGCCCCTGGCAGGCCGGGCACCCTTCCGGCCGGGCCCACTTCAGGCACGCGGTGGCCAGGCCGAATCGACGCCGCAGGACGTCCTCGATCTCGCGCGCATCGGGATCGACACGCACCGCCATCGACGTGGGCAGCGCGCAGCAACGGCAGAGCCGTGGCACCAGCGCCTGGTAGACCAGCAGGTTGAGGATGTTGGGCCCGGTGAGCGCCTGCCGGCTCACGCCGATCTGGTCGTTGGTGAGGCGAGGAATGATGTTGGAGATGAGGTGCGCGTGCACGGTTCCCATGGCAAGGTGCCCGGTCTCGGCGATCTGCAGCGCGAACAAGGCCGTGAGCTTGTCGCGGATCTCGCCCAGCATCACGCCGTCCGGATCGGAGCGCATCAGGGCCCGCATCACCTCGGCGTAGCGCCGGCGCGTCTCCTCGTCGTTGGCGATGTCGCGCAGCACCTCGATCTGGTGGGCCCCGGCGATCTCGTACTCGATCGGATCCTCCACCGTGTAGATCGCCTTCTGGGCCAGGCCCGGCAGCGTCTCGATGAAGCTCTTGAGACTGGTGGACTTGCCCGAGCTGGTGACGCCGGACAGCAGCACGATGCCCTTGCCCGCGCGTCCGGCCAGGCGCAGCAGGCGCCTGTGGCTGGGCGCATAGCCGGCGGCGTCGAAGCGGATGCGGTTCTCGTCGCCGGTGCGCAGGATGCGCACGACCGTCTTCGGCCCGAGTCGACCCTTGACGTTCTGGTAGCGCAACTGCCCCGCGGTGCCGGGCAGGTCGAGGTCGATCATGCAGTCGACGAACTGGTCGGCGGCGTACTGCGAGACGTTGTTGCCCTTGCGGGTGCCGTTGTAGCCGGCTGCGATCGCGTCGACGACCTCCTTGCGGCTGTAGCGGCCGCCCTGCCCGTCCGGCAGCGGTTCGATGCGCCCGTCGACGCGGATGCGCACGACGGCGACGTTGCGGCGCACCTCGATGTGCAGGTCCGTCGCCCCGGTGGGCACCGCCAGCGTGATCCAGCGCTCGAACAGTTGCATCGGACCCCCGCGAGCGCCGGCCTTGCCGGAGGCGCCGGCGTTGCGCAGGATCTCCTTGAGCACCTGAGGCTCGGCCACCAGGTCGCCCACCACCCCGAAGCCGCGCGCACGCAGCGCCCCCTTGACCGCCTTGGCCGTGGCATCGAGCGCCAGCCGATCGGCCGCCGGCATCGTGGCCCGGACGAGCCGGGCCTGGCGCGCGCCGCAGTCGAGCGCGACCAGCTTCTCGTGCAGCACCACCGGCAGTTGGTAGATGGCCTCGGGGCCGACCGTCAGCAACGCCTGGTAGGGAGGCAACTGGTGGAAATGCGCGAGCACATCGGGGAGCACTTCGGTGTCGCATCGCCCAACCGGCGTCTCGATGCCGACGAGCGCGTCGCCTGGCTGCGCGCGCGACGCCGACGCCTGCCCTGCCGCCTCCGCGACCGGCCATCGCCGGTCGAGCCGACCGGCCGGCGACGCCGCGGACGACTGAGCCGTCGCGGCCACAAGACGCGGCTCGCGACCTGGTTCGGCGGCCAGTCCTCGAGCAGCAACCAAGGCCACCGGCGCCCGGTCGACCAAGGCCGTCGAGGAGGCACCCGACCCGGCTTGTTCACGGCGACGCAACATCTCGAACAGTCCCATGGTTTGCCTCAGCGCAAAGCCGGGAACGCGAAGACCTTGACGCCGTCCGCGTCGCCGGTGGCCGCTCCCCCGTGCCGGATCAGCACCACGCGATCGACGGCGACAGCCTCGACGCGCCAGGCCGTGCCCGGAACGCCTTGGCCGGACTGCAGCAGGTAGGACGTCTCATTCACCACGATCTCGGCCAGCGACACGGCGCTCGACGCGAATACGCCGCTCACCTGGATGCCCGGCGCCGGCGCTGGCGACGCCGGCAGCATCGGACGCGGCATCGACGCCGCCGGCGCGGGCACGGACGCCGCCAAGGTCGGGGCAGGCGCGGCGAAACCGGCGGATCGCGCGGCCGCCTGGCTCATCGCCGACTCGAGCAACGCGCGCTGCGCACGGCTGTAGTCCGCGATCGTCTGGGCTCTGGCGATCGGAAGTCCGAGCAGCAGGACTGCGGACAACACAACGAGGCGGTTAGCGCGCGGCGACATAGAACACTCCGGTGGCAGAGAACTTGAGCAGGCCGCGCGTATCCGAGCCTTCGCCGAGGTCCACACGCACGGACTCCCAACTGACGAAGTCCGGCGCGTCGCCCAGCGCCTCCACGATGAACGGACCCGGGATGTCGTGCATGTCGACATCACCGGCCAGGACGGCAGCCGGGTGCTGCAACGTCGGCGGCACATCGCCCACACGAGGCCAAAGGACAGGCCTCTTCAGCTCGAGGACGACATCGGCCGTACGCCAGCGTTGCAGCTGCGGTCCGGTTTCGGAGATCGCGGCCTGCAGGGACCGCAGCGGATGACGCGGATCGATCAGCGTTCGACGCGCGATCCGGAACGAGCGCGACGTGCGCGCCACGTCCAGCGCGGGCACCGCGCCGCCCTGCGGAACCAGCATCTCGAGCGCGTCGTCCGGCAACGCCTTGCGCAAGTCGTCGAAGCTACCGCCACGCCGGATCCAGTCGCGCGTGCAGGCCCGGGCCTTCGCGCTGCACTCCGCGGAGGCGAGACTCCAGCCCGGGATCCACGTGCGATAGCCGAACATCTCGCGCGCGGCCGCCACGAGCGTGCCTCGATCGGCGGCCATGTCCGACTGGCGCGCCGCCAGCGCGGCCAGATAGCGCGGCACCGGATCGGCGGCCCGGGCCGCGGCGGCGGCGCGCCGCTCGCCATCGACGCGGTGCACGTGCTGCAGCAGCATCCAGGCGGCCAGCGAAGCGGAGGCCAGCGCCCCGGTGCCGACCAGCGGCCAGGGATTGATGGGCATCGCCTGCAGCCGCACCGTCCGATCGGCGCCTGCGGCCAGCCACGCGAAATCGGCGGGCTCGCAGTTGGGATAGGCCACCGGGTTGTCGCTCCAGATGGGCCTGTCCTCGCCACCCAGCGCGTTGCGCGCATCGATCTCGTCGCTCAATACGTCGATGACGGGCACGCCATCCTCGAGGCACACAACGAAGTACTTGTCCTCCTTGCGCTGCGCCGTGGCGGGCACCGTCAGCACCAGCGCGGCATTTGGCGCCTGCCGACCCACGAGGCGCGAGAAGCACGCCGCGGCCGCCAGCGTGGCCTTGGGCAGGCGCACGCCTTCCTCCGAGGCGCGCGGCTGGAACAGCCCGTAGCGCACGTGGGCGTCCAACTGAGCCTGGGCCCAGTGCGTGGCGTCGCTGGTGAGTGAACGCGCCTCCAGCAGCGCGCGCCGCCGGCCCTGGCCCACCGTGGGCGCGCGCCAGAGCAGGCCACCGATCAGGTCGCCGTGCGCGGTGCTCGCGAGCACTCGTTCAATGACAGCCATCGTCCCGTCCGATCAGAGAATGGTGGGCCGCACGAAGATGACGAACTCCTCGCGCAGGCGCGACTGCGTCCCGCTGCCACCCAGGCCAATGGGCGCGCCGTCGGTCAGCGTGCGACGATCGTTTGTGGACACCAGGCGGCTCAACCCGGTGATCACCAGGATCTGGCCGGCCTTGAGCGCCACCGTGGACTGGTCGTTGATGGCCGTCGTCTCGGGAGTCTGCACGGTCTGTTGCGCCGTGCCCGTGCCGGAGGTGAAGTTCACCAGATTCACGAGCGACGACAACCCGATGCCGAACTTCAGCAGCACCGTGTTGTTGTCGAGGATGAAGGGCTGCGCCAGGTAGCGATCGCCGGTGGTGACGGTGGACGTGACGAGACCGGGCGCGCCGACGCCCACGGTGCTCGCCGCGCCCGGGGTAGTGGCGCTCACGTAGGCGCGTCCGCCCAGGCTGGACTTGCGATCCCAGGTCCGGTTCAGCGCCAGCAGGCTCACCTCGCGATGCTGGGTGGAGACGCCGTATTCGCTGAGCAGCTTCAGCAATGCGTCGCTGCCGCCGAAGCGGCGAGTGGCGGTGGTGGTGACACCTGATTGCGTCGGCGTGAGAATGGAAAAGCCGATGTTCGCCGCCGCGGTGCTCGCCAGCGTCGTGGGCGAGCCAAAGGTGCCGGTGTAGGCGCCTGCCAGCGCCGACAGCACCGCGTTCCATTCGATGCCCCGCTCGTCCGACTCGTTGCGGGTGACGCTGTAGACGTCGAACTGCACCTGGGCCTGGCGCAGCAGGCTCTCGTTCTCGACGCGTACGAAGTCGCGCACCTTGGACAAGGTCTCCTTCGTGGTGGTGACCGCGATTCGACCGGAGCCGTCGGATCGCACGACCGACGACCCCGGCACGTCCTTGAGGATCTGGCCGATCGTCGCGAGGATGGACGCGACCACGTTGGACTTGCCGTGCTCGCTGACCTCGTTGCTGGAGCTGGCCGTGCTGTTGGTGCCGCCGCCCCCGTTGCCCGAGCTGGTGGCGTTGGCCTGGTCGGCGCCGCTCAGGCCCAGGTGGTAGTCGGTCTCGCTCTCCAGCGCGGCGATCTCGAAGAACTCGGTGCGCATGCGCTCGATGACGACCACGCCGTCGCGGTATTCCCAGGCCAGGTTCAGCTGGTCGGTGACCTGGTCGAGATAGCCCTGCAGGGACCCTGACCAACGCATGGCGACGGCATGAACCGAGGTCTCACGCGGGAGGGCCGACGGTGCGGCGGACATCGCGACGACATCGCCGCGGCCCGCCAGCGTGGGCAGCGTGGGCAGCGACGGCAGCGGCGCCAAGGTGGCGACCGGCCTCGGCACCGCCTCGCTGCCCGCGAACACGTCCGGCTTCAGCCGCACCGGCACGCCGGTGACCGCCGTGACGCGGTCGGCCATCGTGCGCAGGCTCACCTTGCCACCGGAGACCGCATCGTCGAAGTTCAGCCTGACGGGCTCGGTGAAGATGCTGGGCAGCCGCTCGTTACTGCCCATGGGCACGCTGACCGACCCGATCCAGGCGCTGCGCGCACGACGCAGCACCGGCCTGGCCGCCTGCTCCGCGGCCCGGCGGTCGGCGTCCACCTGGGAGCCCGCCGCCGCCCCTTGCTGCGCCAGAGTGCGATCGGCATGCAGCGACGCCGTGCCGGCGAGCCCCAGCGCGTGATCCGCCTGCACGTGTTCCGTGACCCCCGGCTCGGCGCAGGCCGCCAGGACGGCGAGCACCACGAGTGCGAGCCACGTCGCGACGCGGCGCGGGATGACGAGGCGCGCGGCGCACAAGGCGACCCTCGGCCTGACGGCTTCGGTGCGAGCCCCTTCGGGCGGCCGGGCGGTGCTCATGGCGCGTCACACTCGCGCGCCTGCTCGCCCTGGCGCGTGATGCGCACGAGCGGGGGCGTGTTGGCGTAGATGCAGGCTTCGAGCGGGTAGTCGCTCTGGCGGATGCCGGCGGAGTTCAGCAAGGTCTTCAAAGCGATCTCGAAGCTGCCGTCAACGCTGTCGGGCGCCCCGATGAGGAAGTTGCGCTGCGCGTCCCACTTCACGCGGTATCCCGCCTGCGCGCCCCAACGTTCCAGCGTCCGTGCGAGCGTGATGTCCTGGACGAGCACGCTCCAGTGGCCCGAGGCCGGATCGCCGCCCGCCGGGCCGCCATAGGGCGCGACCGGGAGCGCGATGTCGGAGGCCGGCGAAGCGGCACGGGCAAGATGGTCGCCGCCCGCCAGGCCAACCATCGTGACGAGAACGAGCAACTTCATCGCAGGACACTCCAGGCAGGATCAGTGGCGGGATGGGCAACGCGCGCGGACATGGCGATCACTCCGTGGTGCTGAACCGGATGACGTGGTCGGCCGCGATTCGCGCCTGCACCGGGTAGCCCCGCGCGCGCAGGCCTGCCACCACCTGCCGCACCGCATCCGGGAACGACGGCGCGTCCAGGCGCATCGCGCCCTCGATCGGCGCGACCCACCCGACGTCCCACTCGAGGTCGTAGCCGCTCGCACGGGCCCAGCGGCGCAAGGACACGGCGATGTCGCCATCGGCGCTCACGATCTCGAACGACGGCGTCGCCGAGGGTTCATGGGCCGGCGCGCCGCTGGTCCAACGCAACACGGATGCCCTCGCACTGCGCGCACCGGCCACCTCGTCGGCATCGACGACATGGATGGCGCGCGCCGGAACGCCGCGCGCCAGCAATGCATTGCGCAACGCCTCGGCCCGCTGCGTGGCCAGGCCGTCGGTGCCACCCGCATCGTTGCGTCCCATCGCCTGGACGCTGGTATCGCGGCCGATGCGCACGACCAGCGCCGACAGCGCGTCCAGCACCTCCGGCCTCAGCGTGGCGCTGCCAGGCGCGAAGACGACGGGTTGCTCGTGGTCGAACCGCGATGGCGGCGATGCGCGGTAATCGACGCCGGCCGCCAGGCCACCCTCGGCCGAGGCAAGCAGACGGCCGCCGCCCTCGTCGCGCGGCACGACGGTTTCCTCACCCAGCGCCGCGTCGCCTCGTCGGACGATCGCGCGCGCCCCGCCCAGCACCAAGGTGAATTCGCCGGCAACAGTGCGCGCCGTGAAGTACTGGCCTTCTGGCTGCATCACCAGCAGCACGAGTTCCTTGCCCGCGAACACCGCCGGCATCGGCTGGCCCGGACGCGCCTCGAAGTAGACCTTGCCGCTGCCGTCGTCGAACACCTGCGCCGGCCGCGCGGGCCGGTCGCCGCGGATGGCGTAGCCGAAGTCGTACTGGCCGACGAAGCGCTTGCCGGGCAGGCTCAGCGCGTTGCCGGCCATCGCCAGCAACAGCGCGCCGCAGAACGCCTGGGCGAAGGGCCGCGGCGCGGTGAAGGAAGGGTTTGAATCGGCTCTCATGGTCGAGTCGATTCTGCGAGCGCGCCGAAAAACTGCCCGGCGCCAAACCCTCCTCTAATCGCCCATTTGGCGAGCGATGATTTTCAGAAACTGCGCTTCAATTGGCCTCATGCTCATGCGCCAACACCTTCTCGATGCGCCGATCCGGCACCAGCCAGATCAGGGCGGCGATCAGGTACATGGCCTGTGCCAGGCCCGTCACGCAGAAAGACGCCACGATGCCCGCGATGTAGAGGATCGGCGACACCTTGCCTTTCCAGTCGCTGCCGAGCGCGCGCCGCAGCACGCCGTCGCTGCCCTGCGTGCGCACGATCAAGGTCTGCAGGATCACCCACGAGATCGCCGCCATCATCAGCACCCCGCCATACACGGCCGATGGCACCGGGCCAAAATGGTTCTCGCCCATCCAGCCGGTGGCGAACGGCAGCAGCGACAGCCAGAACAGCAGGTTCAGGTTGGCCCACATCATGCCGCCGGTGACGGTGGTGGTGGCGTGCAGCAGGTGGTGGTGGTTGTTCCAGTAGATGCCCACGTAGATGAAGCTGATCACGTAGCTCAGGAACACGGGCCACAGCTCGGCCAGCGCGGCCAGCGTGTCGCCGTGCGGCACCTTCAGCTCGAGCACCATGATCGTGATGATGATGGCCAGCACGCCGTCGCTGAACGCCTCGAACCGCCCCTTGCCCATCGCCGCTCCTCCGCGCACCGTGCGCCGCTCGCACATTGTCTCAGGACGCTCGGAGATGGCGCCGTGCACCCCGGGCGTGGCGCCGGTCGGCGTGCGCGGCGCGACGCCGCCGACGTTCGACACCCACGCGCCGTCGATGACGCCTGCCCCATGCGCTGGGCCCGGCGCCCGCGCACGCGGACGCGCCGTACCTGCATGCGCACGAGGCGCTTGCCAGGCAATCGCACAACCGCCCCGCCCCGCCGCACCGGGCCACTCGCCCCGCCGCGAACTCGCGTTCGACGCCAGATCGCGCACTTCGACGACGCTGCGGCCATCGTCGCCAAACTGGACATGGTGTGCGGCTGTTCCGCCAGGCCACGCACGGCGACTGGGCGGACGTCGCGGCGCGCGTCGGCCGGGCCCTGGCGGACGCAGTCGCATCACTGCCGTCGCAGGCTCTCGGTGCGGTGCATGCTTGAAGACTGAAGCAAGCCTGAAAGGCGTCCGTCGAACGCCCGCCGGGCAAGCCGATTGCTCATGTGAAACCCGCCAGGATCGTGAAATCGATCCGAGAACGACCGCCTGCCAGGATGCGCGGGCGTGCCGGCAGCCGGCCGGCGCGCCACACTGGCCTGGAGGCGACGCCGTCCGTCGGCAGCGCCTCGCAGCGCACCGTTACCGTCAGAACGATCATGAACCGATTCGATCCGCTCCGTAAATTGATGCACCTGGACGAGGCCGTGAGCCGTTTCGCGATGCAGCCCGGCACGGTCTTCACCAACGGCGTCTTCGACCTGCTGCACCGAGGCCATATCGCGTACCTGGCCGAGGCCCGGCAGCTCGGCGACTCGCTGGTGGTGGCCATCAACAGCGACGCGTCCGCCCGCCTCCTCGACAGGGGCCCCGGCCGGCCGATGAACCGCGAGGGTGATCGCGCCTTCCAGATCGCGGCGCTGGAAAGCGTGGACGCGGTCGTGATCTTCAACGAGCCGACGCCCATCGCGTTGCTGTCTCGACTGCGCCCGTCCGTCTACGTGAAGGGCGGCGACTACGACATGAACAAGCTGGCCGAGGCCGCGCTGGTGCGCAGCTGGGGCGGCCACGCGCTGTCGCTGCCATTCGTCGACGGCTTCTCCACCACGTCCCTGATGGATCGCATCCGCGCCGGCTCGCGACTCGTGCCGGCCGACGCATCATGAGCGCCGCCCGGCCGCCAGCAGGCGCTCGCACCGCAGCCGCAAGGCGGAGGATGGCCCGATGACCGCCCTGCGCAGGGCCGTGTTCCTCGACCGCGACGGCGTGCTGAACCACGATCGCGGCCACGTGAGCCGACCCGAGGACTTCGAATGGCTGCCCGGCGCGATGCGTGCGCTGCGCACATTGAAGAGCGCGGGCTGGGCGCTGGTGGTCGCCACGAATCAATCGGGCATCGCGCGCGGCCTGTACGGCCCAGCCGAATATGCCAACCTCACCGCGTGGATTCACAGCGAACTCGCGCAGCGCGGCATCACGCTGGACGCCGTGTACCACTGCCCGCACCTGCCGGACGCGCCGCTGGCCGCCTGGCGCCGCCAGTGCGACTGCCGCAAGCCCGCGCCGGGCATGCTGCGGCGCGCGGCGCGCGACCTCGGACTCGACCTGTCGGCCTGCGTGATGGTGGGCGACAAACCCACCGACATCGCCGCCGGGCGCGCCGCCGGCGTGGCCGCGTGCATCCGCATCGCCGACGCCATCGACCACGTGTCCTGCGACATCGCCGACCCGCCCGCCGACTTCACCTGCGCCAGCCTCGCCGAGGGCGCGCGCTGGCTGCTGGCGCACGAGCAGAGGCGTCACGCCTGAGGCGCCCGCTCAACACGCGTCGAGATAGGCGGCGATCAAGCCGTCGCGCGCCAACACCGCGGTGCCGAAGGCCTGCTCCTCCGGGCCCGGCGCCACATTGGCCCAGCGCATCGCAGACCGGCGCCTCCGGCGAGATGCGCTCGACGACACCGTCCCAGTAACGGTCGAGCATCGCATCGACGACGACGAGGATCCGGGAAGCATTCACGACGCCACCGTCGCGTCGAGGAGCGGCCCTGTCCGCCCGGCTGCACGCCCGTGCCTCGTGCGCCACGAGCGAAATCGCGCCGCGATTGCCAGCCCCGAATTTCTTGCGCTAGAATGGCAGGCTTCGCGGTATCCCACTTGTGGGGCATTGCTGAAACGCCGGTGTAGCTCAGTTGGTAGAGCAGCTCATTCGTAATGAGAAGGTCGAGGGTTCGACTCCTTTCTCCGGCACCAGAATCATCGTTATAAATCAACGAGTTATGACGAGCGAAAGCCGACCCGAGGGTCGGCTTTTTCGTTGCGGCGGCATTCCTCGTGGTGGTCGTCGGCGAGCCCCCTCGTGACGGCGGTGCTCCCCCATTGCGTGCGTGCGCCAAGGCCTCGGAACGGCTGCCGAAGGGGTCGATCGGCTCGCACGAAACCCGCCATCCGTGACGAGAGGTAGAGACTCGGTCTCGGGCTCTCGCCGTACACTGGCGTCCCCACTCAGCGACGGGACGCCATGGCACCGACGCCCTCCGACGAAGACGTCGCCGGCACGCCAATCGAATCGACGGCGGTGCAGGCCACCACCCCCCCTGAGCCGCGCCGCGCCGGCGCCACGGCCCGGCGCGCCTCGATGTACGCGCTCCCGGCCGGCCACCAGTTGCACGAGTTCGAGCTGACCGAGCACATCGGCGAAGGCGGCTTCAGCATCGTCTACCGCGCCCTGGACCGCTCGCTCGAACGCGTCGTGGCGCTCAAGGAGTACATGCCGGGCTCGCTGGCGACGCGCGACGAGGACACGACCGTGCACGTGCGCAACGAGTCGATGCAGGCGACCTTCGATGCCGGCCTGCGCAGCTTCGTCAACGAGAGCAAGCTGCTGGCGTCGTTCGACCATCCGTCGCTCGTGAAGGTCTACCGGTTCTGGGAGGCCAACGGCACCGCCTACATGGTGATGCCGTTCTACGCGGGGTTGACGCTGAAGGACACCGTGCTGGGACTGCCCGGGCGCCCCAGCCAGTCCTGGATCCAGGATGTGCTGGCGCCGCTCACGGAGGCGCTGACCTACATCCACCAGCGCCAGTGCTATCACCGCGACATCGCGCCGGACAACATCCTCATGCTCGCCGACAGCGGCCGCCCGTTGCTGCTCGACTTCGGCGCGGCACGGCGGGTGATCACCGACATGACGCAGGCGCTGACGGTCATCGTCAAGGCCGGCTATGCGCCGATCGAGCAGTACGCCGCCATGCCCGACATGGCGCAAGGCCCGTGGACCGACGTGCACGCGCTGGCCGCGGTCGTGTACTGGATGATCACCGGCGACAAGCCCCCGGCCGCGATCGGGCGCGTGCTCAAGGACACCTATGTGCCGCTGGCCGAGCAACAGCCGCCCGGCTATTCGCTCGACTTCCTGCGCGCCGTGGATCGCGGGCTGGCGCTCCGGCCCGAGGATCGCACGCAGACCGTCGAGGCGTTCTCGGAGGAACTCGGGCTGCGGCCGGCGAGTTCCGGCTTCGCCACGTCGTTGCGGATCGACGCGGCACCTGCCCAGTTCGCACGGCCGCCGCTCGACCGCCCCGACCGCACGACCACGCCCGCCGTGACGCGAGTCGAACCGCGCGCGCGGGACGGCACCATCGACGATTCGACCCGGGATGACCCGATCGACGATTCGGCGCCGGACGACAACGCGACGCTCGTCCAGCCGAGCGTCAGCGCATCGATCCTGCAGCCGAGCGCGCCCGCCGCGCCCGCACCGCCGCATCGACCGGCGGTTTTCGAAAGGTCTGCCATCGAGCTGCAACCTTCCCCGCAATCCGTTGCCGGCAGCGGCGTCGCGCGTCCGGCGCCTTCACGCGTCGCGGGCCGGCTGGTGCTTGCAGGCAGCGTCCTGGCGACGGTGATCGTGGCATTCGGCGCCTGGCTGGCATGGCGTCGTCCCGAGCCGCCGGCGCCAGCGACGGCCCACGTGACGGCGTCCCCGGCTCGCGCGCCCGTCTTGATCCCAGCCGCGCCCGTGACGGCGGTGCAGGGCGCCGCGTCTGCCGAGGCCGGTGCGGCGAACGCGATGCCGGCCGCGCCCGCGCCCGCGGCCCTCGCGCCTGTTCCCACGGCTCTCGCCCCCGCGCCCGTGACCGTCGCACCTGCGCCCGCTCCCGCGCGCACGGACGGGCCGATGGCGACGTCCACGCGCGAACGCGCCGCCGCCCCGACGGCGCGACGTGCCTCGGTGTCGACCGAGGCGAATGCCGCCGAATGCGCGCGCATCCTGCAGCGCATGTCGCTGGGTGACACCTCGCAGGAATTGCTGGAACGCACAACCACGCTGCACTGCAGGTAGGCAATCCCCGATTCGAACGCTCGATGCCCCCCTGTCTGAGCATTGACGCCAGGCAGCACGCGGCGTTGAATCTCCGGGCACCCGCGGGGCTCGCCCGAGCATGCCGCGGACACCCGCGAACCATGCGACGGGTCACCGTCCAACCAGCAATCGATGACGCCGGGCCCTCCACGGCCCGCACCGACTGCGAGGAGCCGCCATGCGCGACAAGAGCAAGCTCGGACGATGGGGTATCGCGGCCGGATCCGCGTGCCTGATGCTCGTATCCGCGCTGCTGCATGGCTGCGGCGGCGGTGCCACCGGCACGTCGCGGGACGCGGGGCCATCGAAGACCACGCTCACGGTCGACGCCTCCGACGCGGACGGCGACGCGCTGCAATACCAGTGGCGCGTCAACGGCGGCACGGTGCTCAACGCGAATGCAGGCACCACCACCTGGACGCTGCCGGACGGTCCCGGCCTGCACTTCGCGTACGTGATGGTGTCCGACGGCAAGGGCGGTTATGCCCAGCAGCAATATGCGGTCTCCAGCGATTCGCTGGGCACGGCGGCGCCGGTGCCGGTGCCTCGCACCTACACGGCGGCGAGCGTCGCGGACTTCGATGGCTTCACCGTGCGGCTGCGCTTCCAGATCAACCCCGGCGACCACCTCCTGTTCACGCCCGCGGCCGGCGGCGCGTCGGCGGAGCGCGCCGTCTACCTGCCGGACGTGCTGGTGCGGTTGTACGACCAGGCCACCCCGCCCAACCTGGTCTTCTCCGGCACGACCGACGTCAGCGGCGAACTGAACCTGCCCAAGCTCGCGGCGGGCTCCTACGCCGTGCGGTGCGCAACTTCCCAGAGCGCGCCGATGAACCCGTGTGGGCCGGCGATCGTGGGCGACACCGCGACCGTGGGGCCGATCTATCCCGTGATCACGCCCGATCGCAACCTGCGCCTGCACGGCCACGTCGCCGGCGCGGATGGCGCCGTCTGCGGCATCCAGGACGAATTCTTCGGCATCCACAGCGCGGCCACGGTGCAACTCCAGCAGTCCGACGGCACGGCCCTGGGCGCGGCGGTGCGGGTCAATCGCTTCGGCGACTACGCCGTCGACGCGCCGGTGCCCGTCAACGGCAGCCTGAAGCTCGCGGTCGCGTGCGAAGGGCTGCAGGTGACGGCCGACGTGCCGGCGCCGTCGTCGCCGGCCGGCTATGTGAGCACCCAGCCGGTCGAGCTGTCCGTCACGTTGGCCAATCACCGCCCGGCCATCGCCGCCATGGTCGCCAACGGGCTGGACGGCAACGTGCGCGGCACGATGGTGCTGCCGGAGACCGGCGTGGTGTCGAACAGCCTGCCCGGGGCGCTTCAGTTCCTCAGCTACAAGGCCGTCGACACGCGCCTGAGCGGCTGCATGTACTACCGCGCGCTCGGGGCGGTCGCGTCCTGCGACGCGCAGGGAACCCCCAGCGGCGCGATCACTTTCGACGACTGGAAGCGCGCGATGCGATTCGCGCCCTACACGCAGGCCAACACCGAGGTCAGCGCCACGTACATCAACAAGATGGACCTGAACCTCGTGCGCCAGATGGTTGCCACGCGGGTCGACGCGACGCACATCGCGTTCTACGTCTGCAACCATCCGGGGCCGCAGACGCAGGACCAGGCCGACGTCGACGCGGTGCTGGGCGTGGCGCTCGCCAGCCAGAAGGAGGTGGCCTGCGTGGCGATGGAATCGACGCCCAGCGGAGGCGTCAACGGCGGCGCGCCGCTGACGAAGTTCTTCGTCTTCGGGCCCGACGGCGGCCTGCTGACCTCGGTCAACCTCGACGGCCGGGGCGAGAAGTACGTGCCGGGCGCCTGCGTCGCCTGCCACGGCGGCAGCGTGCACAACGGCCGATTCCCCGAGCAGGGCACGCCGTCGCCCTACCTCGGGGCGAACTTCCTGGCGTTCGATACCGGCAACTACCTGTTCGGCTCCGCCAGCCAGCTCACCGAGGCGGCCCAGTCCGAGTCGCTGTACCAGCTCAACCAGTTGGTGGTCGCGACCCAGCCGGCCAACGCCACCAGCACGCTGATCCAGAAGTGGTACGCGAGCGGCACGCATGTGCTGGACAAGACGTACGTCCCTCTTGCCTGGCAACAGGCGGCGAGCCAGCCGCAGGCCAGCAACTTCTACCGCGAGGTGGTCGCGACCTCCTGTCGAACCTGCCACGCGTCGCTCGCGTCGACCTATGACTGGAACGCCACCGTGCTCACGCCCGGACGCGCGCAGACCCATTTCTGCGGCGGCACCCCCGACCTGGCCTTGAATGCATCCATGCCCAACGCCTTGATCTCGCGCGACCGCCTCATGCAACGCGCGCAGGCGGACGCCGATCTCCAGGGCCTGCTGCAGTCGTTCCTGGGCTGTTCGGCGCCGTCGCCCGACCCGGTCTTCCCGCGTCGCTGATCGCGATCCACCTTCAACGAGGAAATGCCCATGCCGTCCCTACTGTCCGGCCATCGCCGCGGCCTCCTCGTGACGGCCTGCATGGCCGTCGCGGCCTGCACGGCGCCAGGCCCGTCGCCCGTCGCCGCGATGCCCGTCGCCGCACCGGCCGTCGCGTCGGCCGCACCGGCGCCCGCGCCGGTGCCCGCGCACTCGAACCAGGGCCGCGCGACTCTCGCGAGCGACCTGGTGCCGCCGGCGCCCGTCCGTTTCGAGGATGCAGTCAGCCGCGCCGGCGAAGGCCTGCTGGGCCAGGTGGCGCCCGCGCTCGCCGCAGCGCACCGCCCGCTGATCATCGATCCGCTGATCGACGCCAACACCGGCGCGCAGACGGTCAGCACGGCCCGCATGGGCGTCAAGCTGGCGACCATCGTTCAGTCCCGGCTGCCGAACTGGAAGGTCGAGCCGTTCACTCGTCGCAGCCTCGACGACGCGCCGCTGCTGCTGATCGGCACGCTGACGCCGGTCAACGTCGAACGCGCGGTCGACACGCCCCCCGATGCGTTCCGCGTCTGGCTGACGCTGATCGACCTTCGGACGGGGCAGGTGGTGGCCAAGCAGATCGACCGCGCCACCGTCGACTCGGTCAACCCGGAACCGCTCAAGTACTACAGCGACAGTCCCACCTGGCACAAGGACAAGACGGTGCTGGGCTACATCAACTCGTGCCAGGTCAAGACCAACGTGGGCGACCCCGCCGACCCCGACTACCTGTCGCGCCTGCCGGCCGAGGCCACCGTCAACGAGGCCAACATGGCCTACTCCGACGGCAAGGTCGCCGAGGCGCACCAGCTGTACGAGCAAGCTCGCCCACTGGCCGACGAAGGCGACCTCCGCGTCCTCAACGGCCTGTACCTCACCAACTGGCAGCTTGGCAACCGCGACGCGGCGCGCAAGGCGTTCGACAAGCTGGTGGACTCCGGCCTGGAGCAGAAGCGGCTGCCGCTGAAGCTGCTGTTCCAGCCGGGCAAGACCGCGTTCAACCAGGTGGGCGACCTGGCGGAGCAGTACCGCATCTGGCTGTCCTCGCTGGCGCAGGAGGGTTCGCAGAGCAACGTCTGCATCCGGGTGGTGGGCCACACCAGCCGCACGGGCAGCGCGCGCCTGAACGAGGCGCTGTCCCGCCAGCGCGCGGAGGTCGTCATGCGCATGCTGGCCCAGGACAAGCGCGCCCTCGCCGGCCGCATGACCGCCACCGGCATGGGCTCGAAGGAGGCGCTGATCGGTCTGGGTACCGACGATCTGCGCGACGCGCTGGATCGGCGGGTGGAGTTCCGCGTGGTGGATTGCATCTGACACGGCCATTGGCACAAGCGCGCCAACAAGGGGGGGATATGCCGCTGAAGAATCTGCCTTTGCTGCAATGGCTGCGCGCGCTGTTCATCCTGGCGATCGGCGCAACGCTGTCTGTGTCGATTCGCGCGCAGTCGGCGCCCACCGAATGGAGCAGCAGTACGGCCGGTTGGACAACGACCAATGGTCCCTGCAGCACGTGTCACGGGCCCAGCGGTCTGGATCTATCCACGATGCCGACGATCGGGCCGCTACCCGCAGATTCCCTGGTCAATTTCCTGAGTTGGTTCAACACCAATGGCCCCTCGACTCGCAACAACACCATGGCGAACTTCTATGCGAGTTCGAACGCGACGTCCCAAACCGACATCTGGCGGTACCTTGTCAACGTCCGCGACGGTTCGATCAGCACGAACGCCGTGACCTTGAACGTCAATCCGTCCCAGACGACGCCTTTCAGCATCACGGTGACCAACTATCGGCTGAACTCGGTCGACATTCCGGCGCCCACCGGCTGGTCGGGCACGAATTTCAAGTTCTTGACATCCACCTGCGGCATGGTGATTCCGGCCCAGGCAACCTGCGACCTCAATTTCGAGCACGACGCCCCGGCCATCGGCGGCACACCCGACCACGCCACGCTGTCCATCGGCCCGCTCCTGCACACGGGGACCGATCCCGACGGCGTCACCACGTTCACCGTGGCGCTCACGGCAAACGTGAGTGCGCCGATCGCAACCCTGACGGGGACCGGCACGCTCAATTTCTCGGCCAATGTCGGCAGTTCGGCAACGGCCTCCGCGGTGATCAGCAATACGGGCAACTATCAGCTGATCCTTCAAGGCTTCCCCTTCGGGGCCGCCCCTACCAGCTCCGCGCCGGGGGACTATGCCCTCGACTCGACGAATACGTGCACCACGACTCCCATCCCGGCGAGCAGTTCGTGCAACCTCGTGATCGCCTTCACGCCGGGCGCGCTGGGCGCGCGCAATGCCACGCTTTCGATTGCCGACAACACAGCGTCCAGCCCGATCCAGATCACCCTGAACGGCTCGGGGACGGCCGCCCCGGTGGGGTTCCTGGCACTCTCCCAGTCTTCCGTGGGCTTGCCGGATACCGTCCTGGGCACCACGTCGTACGCGAGCCCGCCCCTGACCGTGCAGAACACCGGCAACGCGGCCGTCACCTTCTCGGGCATCACCGTCTCGGGAGCCGACGCGACGGACTTCGTGACAGGCGGTTCGTGCAGCACCTCGAGCCCGCTGCCCGCCAGCGGCAATTGCACCGTGTCCATCGCTTTCACGCCGACCGCCGTCGCACCACCACCGCGGACGGCGTCGCTCTCCCTGCAGTCGAACGCGAGCAATGCATCCGTGTCCGTGGCGCTGAGCGGCAAGGGCCTGGCTGTTCCGGTGGCGGTCGCGTCGTTGGCGCCCGCCTCCCTGGATTTCGGCCCCCAGACCGTGGGGGGCCTCTATCCGGCGCGCACGATCACGTTGACCAATACGGGCAACACGGCGTTGGCGGTGTCCTTGCTGTCGGTCGCGGGCGCCGGCTTCGCGATCGTCGACACGCAGTCCTGCGCGGCCAGCCTCGCGCCGCAGGCGACCTGCACGATCGGCATCACCTTCGCACCGTCGACCGCGGGTCCCCCGACCACCGGTTCGCTGGCCATCACCAGCAACGCCAACAATTCACCGACGCAGGTGGCGTTGAGCGGACAAGGGACGACGGCCGCCGTGCCGGTGCTGGCGTGGTCGCCGGCCCAGACGTCGCTCGACTTCGGGCAAGTGACCGCCGGCAGCATGTCCGCCGCGCAGCCGCTCACGTTGGTGAACCAGGGGCCGGGGGGCGCGATCATCAATCTGGTGAACGCCGTCGGGTCGGGGTCGCAGGCCTTCGCAGTCAGCACATCCGACTGCCCGGGCGGCCAGGTGGTCTACCAGGGACAGACCTGCACGTTCAATGTCACGTTCGTCCCCAGCGTGGCCGGCACGCAGACGGCATCGGTGCAGATCGCCTCCACCGGCAGCGCGCCGGGATTTGTCGCCCTGACCGGGACGGGCCTGGGCGCCGCCAACCTGTCGCTGAGCCTGTCGTCGACAGCGCTGGACTTCGGCACCGTGCAGGCGGGGACGTCGTCGCAGACCCAGACGGTGCGCCTGTCCAACTCCGGCGCCGGCACGCTGCAGGTGAGCGAGATCGATGTCTCCGGGCCCTTCACGATGCAGAGCGCGACGTGTCCGCAGACGCCCTTCACCCTGGCCACGGGCACCGATTGCGCCGTCACCGTCTCGTTCAATCCCGGCTCCGGCACGGCCGGGACGGGAACGCTCTCGATCAAGTCGCAGGATCTCGCGGCGCCAGCCACCGTCGCCCTTTCCGGGCAGGGTTCGGCTGCGCCTGATCTTTCCAGCGGCGGCTGCTCGATCGGCGGCAGCGACGGCACGGTCGACCCCACCTTGTGGACGCTGGCGGCGCTCGCCATCGCGGCGCTCGGCTATCGGGCGCGCCAACGCCGGCGCGATGAGCCGCGGCAAGCGGAGGGCGTGTCGTGACCTGCCGCCCGGCCGCCGCGAGTCGTGCCCTGCGGCGTGCCGTCGGCCCGTCGGCTTCTCCGCTCGCGCGAGGCCGGCCATGCTGACGCTAGCCTGGCCCGCCTGGGAGCGCATCGCCGTGCTGCTGATGCTCTCGCCTCTCGTCGAGGAGTGCGTGTTCCGCGCCGGGCTGCAGGAGTGGCTGCTGCGGCGCGGGCTGCCCACGGCGCGGGCCAACGTGTCCACGGCCCTGGCGTTCGGCGCCGTGCACGTGCTGGCGCGGCTGCAATGGGCCGCGTTCGCCGTGGCGCTGCCCGCGCTGCTGATCGGCGGCATCTACGGACGCTGGCGCCTGCTGCGCTGGTGCGTCCTCGCCCACGCCGCGATGAACGGAGCATGGCTGGTCTGGCGATCGATGTCGGGAGGAGCATGAACATGAAACAACCAGGGGCGAACCGCATCACGGGATGGCTCGCGGCAAGGGCGCTGGCGATCGCCTCGCTGTTGGCCTGCCCGCTGCTGGCCCATTCGCAGGTGGACTACAACGTCTATGGCGTGGCCGACCTGTCCTGGGGGCGATTCGAGCCGAGCGGGAGCATCAAGGACGATCGCTTCAACAGCAACTCGCTGTCGGCCACGTTCATCGGCGTCAACGCCAAGGACAGCCTCGATGGCGGCTGGACGCCGGGCATCACGCTCGAGACCTTCTTCCGGTTCCAGGACTTCGCCACGGGCCGCAAGCCGAACGACCCCCTGCTCTCGCGCAACGCCTTCGTATCGCTCGGCAGCAGCTACGGCAGCGTGCGGATCGGACGCCTGCAGACCTACCTGTTCGACACCACCGTCCGCTTCAATGCGCTGGGCAATTCGATCGCCTTCTCGCCCGCGGTGAGGGACGTCTTCCAGAGTGGAAACATCGAAGGCGTCCAGGGCGACTTCTATTGGGATCGCGCCGTCTCGTACAGCACGCCCAACCTGGACGGCCTCACCGTCAACACGATGTACGCGAAGGGCGCGGCCGCGCATCGCGGAGACTACGGCGCCACGAGTGTCGTGTGGGCCCACGGCCTGTTCGCCGGCGCGCTTTCCGCCCAGCGGGTGCACCTCAACGACGGCATCAACATTCCCACGATCGAGAACACGCTGCAGGCGGGCGCCACCTACGATTTCGGCGTCGCCCGGCTGTTCGGAGAGGGCACCTGGATCAACGACGTCGGCTTCGGCATCCGCAGCCACATCATCACGGCGGGTGCGTCCATCCCGCTGGGCCCGGGATCGCTCGACGTGCAAGGGGCCATCGCGACCGCCACCGGATCGGCCGTCGACCGCAGGCATTCCACCGGATCGGCGGCGTACCTCTATTCGTACGACAGCCTGACCGACCTCTACGTCGCGGCGATGAACGACCGCGTCCGCGGCCAGACGCGCGGCGTATCCGCGGCGATCGGGATCCGGCGCAGGTTCGAGTGACCGGACGCGAACGGCCATTCCAACGCGGTGTCCAGGCGGCCTCCAAGCGCGTTGATCGGCGACGCCGGGATTCTTGACGAGACGCAGGCCCGATGCGCGGCCGACACGCTGGTCGCCGCGATCGGCGGCAACAGCGCCGTGGTCATCTCCATGGCCGACGGCTTCGAATTGGTCGCGGCCGGCATGGGCCGCGGACGGCGCCCCGCGGTCTGGATTCGTCGATCGTGTTCAAGAAGCGTCGCGAGTCGCATACTTGCCGCATATCAGGGCGGCGCACGCGATGGCCCGTCAGCTGCGAGGGGCGATCCGACATGACCAGCGACACATCAAGTCCTTCTCCGGTTCATTCGTCCGGCGGATGGCTCGCCTCGATTTCGCGGACGCCTGCGGGCGGAATCGCCCTCGCGTTGCTGATCCGGGTCGTGATGTTCAGCACCGTGGTGACCCTGGTGCTCACGGTGCTGCAATTGACGTTGAGCTACCGCAGCGAGAGGAGCCGGCTGGAAAGCCGCTTCCTCGAAATCGACCAGGCGACCTCGCGCAGCCTGGGCGAAAGCCTCTGGGCCCTCGACTCCAACCAACTGCGGGAACAACTCGACGGCATCTTGCGGCTGCCTTCGATGCGTGCCGTGGAAGTCAGGGAGACGGCGTCATCGAACCACGCCTTGACGGTCTTTCGCGGTGAGCATCAGGCCTCGCGCTCGGTGATCAGGGAGTTTCCGCTGACTTGCTGCGGAGCCGCGCCGCAAGTCGTCGGCGTCCTGCATATCGAGGCGACCCTGACGGACATCTACCGCGGGCTGCTCGCGCAGGCCCTGGTCATCCTCCTGAGCAATGCCGCGAAGACGTTTCTGGTCGCCGGTTTCATACTCTTCGTCGTCCACCGACTGGCGACCCGTCATCTGGTGGACATTGCCGAATCGGTGGCGGCCGTCACGCCGGATGCGAGCGCCGCCCTGCTGCGGCTGAAGCGACAGACGGGGAAAGGCGACGAACTCGATCGGCTCGTCGATGCGATCAACGCCATGCGTGAAAGACTGCGCCGGCACGCGATCGACATCGGAAACGCCAATGCGCGCATGGCTGCCATCCTGGATAACATTCCGGACCTGGCCTGGGTGAAGGATGCGCACGGCCGCTATCTCGCCGTCAATCGCGCGCTCGCCGCAGCAAAGGGCTTCGCGGAGCCCGCCCAGATGATCGGCAAGACCGACCTGGAAGTCCATCCGCCTGAAATGGCACGCAAGTACCTCGCCGACGACGCCGAAGTGATGGCGTCGGACGGCTGCAAGCGCATCGAGGAACGCCATGCGAACGCCGACGGCAGCGAAAGCCTCGTCGAGACCATCAAGACGTCGCTGCACGACGGCGACGGTCGGGTGGCGGGAACCGTCGGGATCGCGCGCGACATCACGGCCCGGGTGCGCAGCGAGACGGACCGGGATGCACGGCGGCTCGCCGAGGCGGCCAATACAGCCAAGAGCGAATTCCTCGCCAACATGAGCCACGAGATCAGGACGCCGATGAACGCGATCCTCGGCATGTCGTACCTGGCGCTCCAGAGCGGCCTGGATTCGCAGCAGACGAACTACGTGCAGAAGATCCACGGTGCGGCCGAGTCGCTGCTCGGAATCATCAACGACATCCTCGATTTCTCGAAGATCGAGGCAGGCAGGCTTGACATCGAGTCCATTGCGTTCTGCATCGGCGACGTGATGGACGGGCTGGCCAATCTGGTGGGAATGAACGCGGAAGAGAAGGGTCTCGAACTCCTGTTTGTGCAGCCGCCAGACTTGCCGCCGACGCTCATCGGCGACCCGTCGCGCCTGCGCCAGGTATTGCTCAACCTGGGCTACAACGCGGTCAAGTTCACGGAACGCGGAGAGGTCGTCGTTTCCGTGGAGATCGTCCAGCACTCCGACGTTTCGATGAGCCTTCGATTCGAAGTGCGCGATACCGGCATCGGCATGAGCGCCGAAGAGCAGCAGCGGCTGTTCCAGCCCTTCACGCAGGCGGATTCCTCGACAAGCAGGCGCTACGGCGGCACCGGCCTGGGACTGTCGATCAGCCAACACCTGGTACGCATGATGGGAGGCGAGATCGATGTCTCGAGCATCCCCGGCGTGGGGAGCCGGTTCCGCTTCGAACTGCCGTTCGGGCGCCCGGCAGATCCGCAGGCCGCCGCCGCGCCGCGAGGCCAGGGTCTGCATGGGCGGCGCGTGCTGGTGGTCGACGACAACGCCTGCGCACGCGACGTGCTGACCGCGATGAGTGCCGCGTTCGGAATGCGCACGGCCTCGGCAGTGGGCGGCCGGGACGCCATCCGCCAGGTGGAACAGGCGGATGCGACCGACCAACCCTTCGATCTGATCCTCCTGGATTGGAAGATGCCCGGCCTGGACGGAGTGGAATGTGTGCGTCTTCTTGGCCAACGCCGCAGTCGGCGCCACTCGATGCCGGCCGTGATGATGGTGACGGCGCTCGGTCGGGACGAGGTGCGCCGGCGCCTGCAGGACGACAAGCTGACGGTGGGTGCGTTGCTGACCAAGCCGGTCACCCCGTCCGCGCTGCTCGACGCCTGCAGCGAGGTGCTCGGCCTCGCCATGACGCCGACAACACGCACGTCCGCCCGCGAGGAGGCGTTGCAGGGCCACCAAGCGCGCCTGCGCGGAGCGCGTCTCCTTCTGGTGGACGACAACGCCATCAATCGCGAGATCGCGCTGGCGGTGCTCCGAGCGTCGGGGATAGAAGTCGAGGTTGCTTGCGATGGTCAGGAGGCACTATCGATCCTGGAGCGCGAGCAATTCGACGGTGTCCTGATGGACTGCCAGATGCCCGTCATGGACGGCTATGCCGCCACGCGCGCTTTGCGGCAGCGGCCGCGCTGGCGCGACCTGCCGGTGATCGCGATGACCGCCAACGCACTCGTGGGCGATCGTGCCAAGGTGCTGGCGGCGGGAATGAACGACCACGTGGCCAAGCCCATCAAGGTCGACGAGCTGTTCTCCACGCTCGCCCGCTGGATCCGGCCTGCCACGGCCGAACCGGAGGTCGGATCGAAAGGTTCCGGCTGGATCCGGCCTGCCACGGCCGAACCGGAGGTCGGATCGAAAGGTTCCGGCGAGACAGTGCCGCCGGAAGGGAGCATCGATCGCGTCGCCGGCATCGCGGCGATGATGGGCGACGAGGCGATGTATTTTCGTCTGCTGAGGATGTTCCGCGACCGGGAGGAAGATTTCGCAGGTCGCTTTCTTGACGCACGAGCCAACGGTCGACCGGCCGCGGCCATGCGCATGGCGCACGACCTGAAGAGCGTCTCCGGCGCACTGGCAGCCGGCCCCGTGAACCGGGCCGCCACGGATCTCGAGCGGGCCTGCCTGGATTGCGCCGACGCCGAGACAATCGATCGCGCGCTCAGGAACGTCGTCGACGCGCTCGTTCCAGTCATGGCCGAATTGCAGCTGCTCGGCCCTGCGCGCGAGCCATAGCCCCCATGCGCGAATGACCTGGTGAATGGACGCATCGGATCCGTGCAGCTGCGCTTCGGCTATCGCTCCATCGACGAAGGCTACTGGCGAGGCCGGTAGCCGTACCAGAGTTCAGGCCGATCGTAGGGCGTCCCCGGAGTCAGCAAGGGGTTCTTGAGCTCGATCACCGTGCGGGTGCCCAGGTGCGCCTTGCTGAGCCGTTCACCGTAGTACTGCTGAAAGAGCTTGTCGAACGAGCCGTCGGCAATGCTCTTTTCAAGGCCATTCTGGATGTCTTGCGCCAGCCTGGTGTTCTTCCGGTTCACCATGAAGTACGCGTCGTAGAAGTAATGCAGCGCCAGGTGCGGCTCGACCTCCAGGTTTCCTGCATTGAGGGCCTGTTCGTCCCAGATCTCCATCACGCTGCGCGGGAAATAGTCGAAGCGGCCGCCCGCGAGCATCTTGAACAGGCCCTCGTACTTCGGAGCGGTGATCACCGGAATGCCGTTGGCGCGAAGAATCTGGGTGTCCGGCCATTCCTGTCCCTGGGCGAGGCGAACGCGCCTCAGCTTGTCGAGCGAATCCACGCCGGCGAACAGCTGCTCGTCGCCTTTTCGAATCAAACCAAGGCGCCATCCCAGCACGCCCTTGTTCACGGGGATGCGAATCGGCAGCAGGCGCGCCTCGCGTTCGGCAGAACTGGGGATCGGAGCGACATCGAGCGTTCGGCCCGCCTCGATCTCCACGACCTGGCGCTCCTGGTTCATCGGGAATTCGGCCAGCTCGATCCGGTAGTCGGTACCGCTCTTCGAAAGACCCAGTTGCAGCAACTGCAACGCGTAGTCGTAGCGGTGATCGCCGTCGAACTCGGGCTTTGGGAATCGGACAATCTCGGTTGCGGCCGCCGCCGCCTGCCACAGCAGGAGCAAAGTGATCAGGAATCGCATCACCTTCGACATGACCTTCTCCTCTGCGAGAGCGAGTGCTGCTGCGGGAAGTCAACCCGAGCCAGGCGGGGCGGGCGCGGTCGAATGATGATACGCGTCACCGGGTGCGAAGGATGCCCCGAGTTCGATTCGTTGGAGGCCTTGCATCGGCGCGATCCCCGCGGAGCATGCCGCATCTCACTGCGAGATGTCTGCCAGACCACCGCCGATACGTTATCTTCGCGAGGTCATCCACAACGCGAGCCTCGCCCCGCCGCCATGCAATCCATCTGGGACAGTACCCTTTCCGCGTATTGGTCGGTGACCGAGATCCGCGCCAACCTGGCGATGTTCCTCACGCTGGCCGGCGCGCTGCTGCTGGGCCTGGCGGTGGGCTACGAACGCACGTTCCACGGCCGCGCGATCGGCATGCGCACCTACGGCCTGGTCTGCATGGCGTCGGCCGCGCTGACGACGTTCGTGGGCTATCCGACGCTGTGGTACGGCGGGCTGCACGCCGGCACGGCGACCAGCGTCGACCCCACGCGCGTGGTGCAGGGCATCGTGACCGGCGTCGGCTTCCTGGGCGCGGGCGTGATCATGAAGGACGGGCTCAACATCCGCGGGCTCACGACGGCCGCGTCGATCTGGTCGGCCAGCGTGATCGGCATCCTGGTGGGCGTGGGCTTCTACGGGGCGGCGATCCTGCTGGCCGCGTTGTCCATCCTGTGCATGCTGTGGGTGCAGCGCATCGAGTCGTGGCTGCCGGCCATCGAGTCGCTGTCGGTGACCGTGCAGTTCAAGCCCGGCGTGGCGCCGCACGAGCTGGAGTTCCGCGAGGCGGTGGCCCAGCACGGCTTCGAGATGGCGGCCGGCTCGCTGGCGATCCACACGACGCGCGGCGCGGCGGAGTGGCACTTCATCGCCACGGCACGCAACAAGCGCCGGCACACGTCGATGACCGAGCTCGCGCACGCGATGGGCGGCAACGAGCTCGTGGAGAGCTTCCAGCTTTCGCATTGCCGCAACTGAACCGGCGCTGGCGATCCGGCTGGCACGGAAAGCGGGATTTCGGCGCAAGCGCATGCAAAAAAGATTGCGGCCCACCCTGCCCAATCCCGCAGCACTTCGCTTGACAGCGAGCATTGGCGCGGCCTGGCGAGCACTGCCCCGGGTCGGCCCACAGAGTTGTCCACAGTTTCGGTGGACAGATTCATGCGCCGCACGGCCGGGCGGCCCGGCGGCGAACTGGCTGGGAAAACCCTTTAGTTCGACCTGACAGGAGGCGTAACGAGGCGTACCTTTCGGATCATCAGAGGGAACCGCCATGAACACCGCTTTCAAGATCTCGACCGCGCCGGGCAAGCGCACGCCGGACATGTCGATCGACTGGGAATTCCAGCCGTCGCTGCAGCACCTGGTGGTGCGCACGGACGCCACGCCCGCCGACGCGCGCGGCTGGGCCGAGACGATGCCGGTGGACTTCGACGCGCTCGAGCAGCCGGTGAAGTTCCGCGAGGCGCTGGAGGGCCTGGCGGTGCGCGACATCGACGAGCCCGAGATCTTCCGCATCTTCTTCGGCCAGCCCGAGGCTGCCCCGGCGCGCGCCTGAGACCGCGCTACGTCAACCGCGGATCGAGCACGTCGCGCAACGCGTCGCCGATCGCGCTGAGCGAATAGATCAGCAGAAACATCGCCGTCACGGTTCCCACCAGCGGCCCCCAGATCTCGTTGGTGAGATCCTGCGACGCGCCCGCGATCAGCAAGCCCCAGCTGGCGCCGTCCTGCACGCCCAGACCCAGGTAGGTGAGGATCACCTCGCCCTTGACCGCCGCCAGCAGCACCAGCGACGACGTGACGATGGCCACGTGGATCACGTTGGGCAGGATCTCCGAGAACATGATGCGGCGCGAGCCCGCGCCCAGGCTGCGCGCCGCGAGCACGTAGTCGCTGCCCTTGTGGCGCAGCACCTCGCCGCGCACCAGCCGCATGATGCTGACCCAGCTCGTGGCGGCGATGGCCACGCACATCGACGTGAGGCCCTTGCCCAGCGCGTACGAGATGGCCGTGATCAGCAGGATGTCGGGCACCGACACCACCACCGAGTAGACCCAGTTGACGACCGCGTCCACCCAGCCGCCGAAGTAGCCCGCGGCCAGGCCCAGCGCGGTGCCGAACGGCACGGCCAGGGCGGTGGTGACCAGGCCGATGGTGACGGCCGTCTGCGCGCCGGCCAGCACGCGCCACAGCACGGAGCGGCCCAGGATGTCGGTGCCCAGCAGCGCGGCCAGGTGCCAGCTCGGCGGCTGCTGCGCGTCGCCCACCGCCGCCTCGTGGTCGGGCAGCAGGTGCGCGTAGCCGGCCGCGGCCACGAGCAGGAACGCGAGCACGACGAGCATGCAGGCGCGGGTGTGCGGCCGGCGCCAGAGCGCGGCCAGGGCCTCCATGGCCGCCGAGCGCGGCTTCATGGGGAGGGCGGCGGGCACGCTGCTCATGACAGCCTCACGCGCGGATCGGCGACCACGTACAGCAGGTCGTTGATCAGGTTGAACAGCACCAGCGCCAGCGCGCCCAGCACCGTCACGGCCTTGAGCACGGGCAGATCGCCGCGCGACAGCGCATCGATGGTGAGGTTGCCGATGCCCGGGATCGAGAAGAAGCGCTCCATCAGGAACGAGCCCAGGATGAGGAACGGGATCGTGGTGACGTTCTGCGTGATGATGGGAATCCACGCGTTGGGCAGCACGTGGCGGAACAGCACCCGGCCCTCGCTCGCGCCCTTGGAGCGCGCGGTGCGCACCCAGTCGGCGCCGATGTCGGCCAGGAACAGCGTGCGGTACAGGCGGATGTCGGGGCCCATCAACAGCAGCAGCTGGATCAGCCACGGCAGCGCCAGATACTTCACCGCGGCCCAGCCGCTCTCGTAGCCGTTGATGGGGAACCAGTCGAGCTTGAACGCCAGCAGGTACTGCAGCGCCAGCACGTAGACCAGCGCCGACACGCTCATCGCCGCGATGAACAGCGCGCGCGCCGCGCGGTCGACGATGCCGTCGCGGTGGCGCGTGATGAACAGCGCGATGGACACGTTGACGATCGCGCCGAACACGAACGGCGGCACCGTCACCGACAGGCTCACCAGCGCGCCGGACTTCAGCTGTGTGCCCAGGTCGTCGCCGGTGACGTAGGACTTGCCGTAGTCGAAGGTGACGATCTGGCGCAGGAAGTCGACGAACTGCATCGGCAGCGACTGGTCCAGCCCCCACTGGTGGCGCAGGTTGGCGATCGCCTCCGCGGTGGCGTGGTTGCCGAGCGCCGTGCGCACCGGGTCGGGCCCGAACGCGTTGAACAACAGGAAGGTGAGCAGCGCCACGCCGAACACGGTGGGGATGGCCTGCAGCAGCCGGCGGACGATGGTCGCGCCCATCAGCGAGCTCCCGTTGGCGTCATTGCACGCCCTTCCTCTTGGCCACCGGATCGACCCGCAGGTAGTTGTTCTCGATGGTCAGCGGATTGCGCTTGAAGTTGCCCACCCACTTCTGGAAGATGCCGAAGCGCAGCGGGTCGAACAGGCCGATCAGCGGCGCGTCGTCCTCGATCAGCGCGTTCATGGTCTTGAAGTACGCGTAGCGGGCCGGCCCGTTGGGCATCAGGCGCGAGGCCTCGTAGGCGCGGTCGTAGGCCGGGTTGGCATAGGCGCTGATGTTGGGGCCCGGCGCGACGTTCTTGCTGTACAGGAGCTGGTAGAAGTCCTCGGCGTCCGGGTAGTCGGCCGTCCAGTCGTAGTAGGCGAGCTGGAAGTTGCCGGCGCCGGTCGCCTTGAGGAACGCGGGCACGTCCTGGAACGAGCCTTTGAGCTGGACCCCGATGGCGGCGAACTGCGCGCGCAGCAGGTCGAACATGTTGCGGGTGTCCGAGTCGGCGAGATAGAAGCTCATCGTCAGCGGCGGCAGGCCCGCGCCGCCGGGATAGCCCGCGTCGGCCAGCAGCTTCTTGGCGACCGCCACGTCCCTGTGGTGCGGCGGCGCACCGGTGTCGCGCTCGTTGCCCGGCAGCTCGTAGGGCACGATCGAGTCCAGCTTGCGTCCCCGCCCGTTCAGCAGCACGTCGATCTCGGCCTGCACGTCGATCGCGGCCGCCAGCGCCTGGCGCAACGCCTTGTTCCTGCCGAGGATCGGATCCTTCATGTTGAGGCCGACGTAGACGATGCCCGGCGCCGTGGTGTACGAGATGCCGAACCGGCTCGCGTACTCGTCGGCCACCGCGAAGCTGCCGTCCGGCGCGCGGCGGATCAGCTTGGCGAAGTTGGCGCGGTCAAGGAAGCGCCAGTCGATCTCGCCGCGCAGGAACTTCAGCGCCCCGGGCTGGTTCTCCTCGATCAGCGGCAGCTCCAGCACGTCCACCAGCGGCAAGCGCTTGCCGGCGTCCTTCAGCAAGCCCCTGGCGGCGTCGCCGGGCTCGCCCACGCTCGGATAGACGCCGTAGTAGTCGGGGTTCTTCAGGAGCCGGATCACGCCCTTGCGATCGAGTTCCTTGTCCGCGCGGAACGGGCCGGTGCCCACCGGGTTCAGCCCGAAGCGATCCTTGTAGAAGCGCACGGCCTCCGACGGCACGATGGACGTGGCGGTCATCGCGAACGCGTACAGGAACAGCGGGTTGTCGTGGGTCAGCCTGATGGTGAACGTCGTGGCGTCCACCTTGCGCAGGCCGGCCACGTCGCCGCCGGTGAGGTCGACGCCCGGCGCGGCCTTCAGCGTGGCGGCATGGTAGGCGTCCAGGCCCTGCACCGCGTCCTTCATCGCCCACCAGGTCTTGTCGTTGAGGCGGCCGTCGGCGAACCGCTTGATCGAGTACAGCACGTCGTCGCTGGTGACGACGCGGCCCTTGCCGCCGGGAAAGCACGGGCTGTCCGTGAAGCGCACGCCGCCGCGCAGCTTGAACGTGAGCGTCAGCCGGTCGGCCGACAGCGTGGGCATGGCCGCCAGCAGGCCCGGCTCCATCTTGTAGGGCCGCTCCAGGTACGCGTAGTTCAGCAGCGTGCTGTAGACGGACTGCAGCAACTGGTCGGAGAGGGTGCTGAAGGTCTGCACGGGGTCCAGCGTGTCGAACTGGGCGTAGCGCGGCATCGTGAGCACGGTGGGCTCGTCGGCCCGGGCGACGGCCGGCGCCAGGGCCGCGACGGTCAGCAGCAACGAACACAGCGCGCGGTGGATGGTCTTCATGGTCACCCTCCCATTCAAAGCAGATGGCACGCGGCGCGCCGCAGGCCCGCCGTGTCGACGACGCGCAGCGCGGGCACGCTCTCGCGGCAGCGCGGCTGCGCGAGCGGGCAGCGCGGATGGAAGGCGCAGCCGGCGGGCGCCTCCAGCACTCTCGGTACGTCGCCTTCCAGTGGACGCATGGTGCGCTCGCGGCGCGGCACCGGGTCGGGCACCGCGGCCAGCAGCGCCTGCGTGTAGGGATGGCGCGGCGCGGCGAACAGCGCCGCGGCCGGCGCGGTCTCGACGACGCGGCCCAGATACATCACGGCGACCGTGTCGCACAGGTATTCGACGATGGACAGGTCGTGCGAGATGAACACGTAGCTCAGGCCGAAGCGCCGCTGCAGATCCACCAGCAGGTTGAGCACCTGCGACTGGATCGACATGTCGAGCGCCGACAACGGCTCGTCCAGCACCATCACCTTCGGAGCCAACGCCAGCGCGCGCGCGATGACGATGCGCTGGCGCTGGCCGCCCGAGAGCTCGTGCGGCCAGCGGTCGAGGTGCTCCGGCGCGAGGCCCACCAGTTCGACGAGCTCGCGGATGCGCGCCTCGCGCTCGGCGCCCGCTGCCAGGCCATGCACCTCGAACGGCACCTCGAGGATTTGCCGGATGCGCTTGCGCGGGTTCAGCGACGCGAACGGATCCTGGAACACCATCTGCACGTCGCGCGTCAGAAGGCGGCGCTCGGCCTCGCCCAGCGTCGCCACGTCGCGGCCTTCCACCAGCAGGCGCCCCGAGGTCGGCGAATACAGGCCCACCATGGCGCGCCCCAGCGTGGTCTTGCCGCAGCCCGACTCGCCCACCACGCCCAGCACTTCGCCGGCGCGCACTTCCAGGCTGACGCCGTCCACCGCGCGCAGCCGCGCGATCTCGCGCTTGAACAGGCCGCCGCGCACCGGGAAGTCGACCGACAGCGACTCTGCCTGGAGCAGCGGCGGCGCCGTCACGCGAGACCGCCTTCGGGAAAGTGGCAGGCCGCCGCATGCCCTTCGGCCGCGCCGAGCGCGACGGGCGCGAGCGCGGGCGCCTCCTCGCGGCAGCGCGCCTGCACGCGAGGGCAGCGCGCCTGGAAGCGGCAGCCCTCGATGCGCAGCAGCGGCGACGGCACGCTGCCGGGAATCACGGTCAGGCGATGGCCGTCGTGGCGCGTCTGGCCGGGCCGCGGGCGCGCGGCCAGCAGGCCCATCGTGTACGGATGCTCGGGGCGCTCCAGCACGTCGATCACGCCGCCCTGCTCCACCACGCGGCCGCCGTACATCACCACCACGCGGTCGGCGATCTCGGCCACCACCGCCAGGTCGTGCGTGACGAACACAATGCCGGTGCCCAGCTCGCGCTGCAGCTCGCGCAGCAGGTGCAGCACCTGGGCCTGGATGGTGACGTCCAGCGCGGTGGTGGGCTCGTCGGCGATCAGCAGCTCGGGCCGGTTGGCCAGCGCCATCGCGATCATCACGCGCTGCTTCATGCCGCCGCTCAGTTGATGCGGCCAGGCGTCGTAGCGCTGTTCGGGACCGGGGATCTTCACCTGGCGCAGCAACGCCAGCACCTTCTCGCGCGCCTCGCGCCGACCGGCGGTGCCGTGGATCGCGAACACCTCGGCGATCTGGTGCCCGATGGTGAGCACCGGGTTCAGGGCCGTCATCGGCTCCTGGAAGATCATCGCCATCGATCGTCCGCGCAGGCCGCGGCGCTCGGCGGGCGGCAGCGCCAGCAGGTCGACGCCATGAAAGCGGATCGCCCCGCCGTCCACCCGCGCGGAATCGGGGAGCAGGCCCATCACCGACAGCGCCGTGACGCTCTTGCCACAGCCCGACTCGCCGGCGATGCACACCGTCTGGCCGCGCGCGACGCTCAGGCTGACGCCGTCCACGGCACGCACCTGGCCGCGCGGCGTCCTGAACGAAGTGACGAGGCCCTCGACCTGCAGCAGCGGTTCGGCGGTCATGGGGGGCATGCGGCGGGTCTCGTGGTCGGCTTCGTGGAGCCGTGAGACAAGCATGACACATGCCATGCGCATTCAACGGCGGGCACCCTCCGGCGCCCGCGCGATGATGCCACAGGGCGGCGCTTCCCTAGACAGGCTTACTTGGCGCCGCCGGGGCCGACGTTCATGAACGGGATCGGGGCGCTGCCGTACATGGAAGTGGGGAGCGCGCCGTTCCAGCGCTGCGCCTTGGTGAGCTCCACCTCGATGCGGCGCAGCTCCAGCACGTCCTTGTTCTTGGCCAGCGCGTCGTTCTGCACCTGCAGCGACTGGGCCTCGGCGGTGGCCACCTTGATCTTGGCGTAGGCCTCGCCGTCGGCCGTGGCCTTGACGGCGTTGGCCTCGGCCTCGGCGATGGCGACCTTCTGCTTCTGCTCGGCCTCCACCGTCTTCAGCTTGTTCTCGGCGGCCAGGCGCAGCTGCTCCTGCGTCACCTTGTCGTTGATGGCGCGCATGTAGCTGTCGCTGAACGAGAAGTTGCGCATGTCGATGGAGATCACCTGCGCGCCGTAGTTGGCGAGCTTGGCGCGCAGGGCCGACGTGATGTCGTTGGACACGGCGGCGCGCTGGCTGATCAGGTCGGGCGCCGAGTAGCGCGCGGTGACCGCCTTGAACACCTCCTGCGTGGCCGTCTGCACGTAGTTGGACAGATTGCCGTCGTGGCTGTACTTCTCGTAGACCTCGGTCACGCGGTCGGGCGCGATCGAGTAGCGCACGGTGAGGCTCACCTTCACCGGCTGCGTGTCGGACGTGGAGCCCTCGGCGTTCTCGATGTCGGCCTGCTCGGCGCGGATCGAGAACACATCCAGCTTCTGCCAGGGCAGCACGATGGTGAAGCCCTCGCCCTGCAGGCCGCGGATGGCGCCGCCCACCGTGATGACGCCGCGCGATCCGGTGGGCACCGTGCGGATCGGCCAGAACGAGGCCAGCACGATCAACACGATCACGCCGATGACGGCGTCGCGCAGGAGCGCGGCGCCGTTGGGAGAAGAACCATCCTTCGAGTAGCGGCTGGCGAATGTCATACGGCAATCATGTTGTTGAGGTGAATGGCACTCTACGCCTGCCGCAGGGCTTGATTAGAGTCCGCTCACGACTTCGCGGGACGCTTCATGCCTTCGATCGCATCGAGGTTGATCGCGCTGGCCATGGACTTCAGGGTGGCGCCGTCGACCTTGTCGCCGCTGGCCTCCACGATCACGCCGTTCTTCAGGACGACCGTGTACTCGGCGTGGCTGCCGTCCTTGCGGTACTCCTCGTGGATGGTGCGGCCGCTGTCCTTGTAGGTCTTCTCGATGCCGTCGGGCGTCTCCTTGTCCACCGTCACGTTGGCCCAGGTGGCCACCGAGGCGAGGCCGCCCAGGCCGCCGAGGTCGGAGATGGTGAGCTGCGCGTGCTGGTCGCCGCCAGCGTAGGTGGCCTTGGCGACGGAGCTGGAGATGCCCATGGCCGAGCCGCCGCTGGTCTCGAGCGATTCGCGCTTGAGCGCGCCGAGCGCGTCGGGCAGTTGCGCCTTCAGGTCGGCCACCGGGATCGGCGTGCCGCCGGAGCCCGTGAGCGCGCCCATCATGGCGCCCAGGCCGGCGGCGGCCGAGGCCGGATCGCCCGACTTCTGGGCCGATTCCATCTTCGCGCGCGCTTCGTCCATGCGCTGGGCCGCGGCGGCCAGCGCGCTGGTGTCGACGCTGACCTCGCCGTCGGGAGTCTTGATGCTGAAGGCGTTGCCCGAATTGCCGCCGAACATCAGGCCGCGGCTGGGCATGAAGATGGTCGAGAGCGCGCCGATGACCACGGCCGCGACGATGCCGATGATGATCACCACCGCGGTGTAGCCGGCCGCCTTGTCCTTCGGGCACTTCATCAGCACCGGCAGGCCCAGCCAGATCAGGTAGATCGAGTAGCACGCGGCGATCAGGCCCAGCAGGCTCAGCGCCGGCAGCAGGCTCAGGACGCCGGCCACGTAGCTGGCGGTGGAACCGTAGGCCACCACCTTCAGCGCGGCCACCTGGTTCTTCTGGCCGCCGAAGGTGGGCGCCAGCGCATCGACGATGAGCGCCATCACGAAGGCCGCGGCCAGCGACAGCACGTAGCGCACGACCATGCTCTCCAGGCCGTAGACGATGGGGATGCGGAACCCGAAGCCGACGCCCACGAGCGACAGCCCGATGAAGGCGCACACCGCCGGGATGGCGGCCATGATGATCAGCCAGTCCTTGTAGATCGAGGCGACCGTGGCCGGCTCGGCATCGATCACCGGCCAGGTCTCTGCCGGCTTGAGGAGGATGGCCTTCGCGCGTTCGATCAGGTTCATGGTGCTTCCTTGGTGAAAGACTGGTGGATACCCTCATCCGACACCATGAGGACGAGCGCCGGAGACAAGCCCCGAGATCATCCGAGCACCGGCACGGTGCCACCATCCCCCAAAAGGAGGGCGCCCGGCACCTGCACCCCGCGGCTTCGTCAGCCGCGGCGATGGCGTCACGCGCCGCCCGGTGCGACGCGGTGTCGAACGGCAGCGCGAGCTCGGCTGCGCTGTTTCAACCCGGCTGCGCCGGCGTGTCGAACAGCGCCGGATCGGCCAGCAGGTCGTGCGTCTCGGGGTGCTTGCGCATGTACGCGTTGAACACCTCGCACTGCGGGATCACCTTGAGCCCGCGCTCGCGCACCGAGGCCAGCGCGAACTCCACCAGCTCGCGCGCGATCCCGCGTCCGCGCAGGGCCTCGGGCACCACGGTGTGGATGAACGTGATCGTGTCGCCATCGATGGCGTAGGTGGCCACGGCGGCGTGGCGGTCGACGATCTTCTCGAAGCGGTGGGCCGCGACGTTGTCGCGGATGTCGGTGGTCATGGGCGGCATTTCCTTTGCTGGCTGGAGCCTCGATTCTGCGGCCGCTCGCTTCGAAGTGTCTTACAGTCCCGGAAAACTCGACGGCCCGGCGAGGCCAGGCACCGACAGGGGGGAGGATCCATGCACTCAAGCCACGGCCGGCCGCGGCCGGCCGGCCTCATCACGAGCGGCCTGCTCGCGCTGGCGCTGCTGGCGCCGGCCGCCGGCCACGCCGACTGCCACGTCAAGGTGGCCGAGCTGCCCGTGCACATGGTGGGCATGCGCCCGATGGCCACGGTCGGCATCAACGGCCAGGACGTGCCGCTGATGGTGGACACCGGCGCGTTCTTCAGCTTCCTCAACGAAGCCGCGGCGGCCCAGCTCGGGCTGGCCACGCACCGCGAGCCGGGCCTCGCGGTGCAAGGCCTCACCGGCCGCGTCGTCTCGCGCCTGACCACGGTGGATCACCTGGAGCTGTCCAAGGGCACGATCCCCGACGTCGACTTCATCGTGGGCGGCAACGAGATCGGCAGCGGGGCCATGGGCGTCATCGGCCGCAACCTGCTCAATTTCGCCGACACCGAGTACGACCTCGCGCACGGCATGATCCGCTTCGTGTTCCCCAACGACGAATGCACGAAGACCAACATGGCGTACTGGGCCGACGACCCGGCCACCGTGGCCAGCGTCGACCTGCTGCACGACTTCGACCGCACGTTCGGCCGCCAGGCGCTGCGCGCGACGGCGAAGCTGAACGGCAAGGACATCGACGTCGTGTTCGACAGCGGCGCCACCACCACCGTCACGCTGGACGCCGCGGAGCGCGCGGGCGTGAAGGAGTCCGACATGGCGCCCCAGGGCCTGATGTACGGCGCGGGCAAGGGCTCGGCGCGCGAGTGGACGGCCCTGTTCGACCGCTTCGAGCTGGGCGGCGAGCGGATCAACCACAACCGGCTCGAGGTGGGCGACTTCGAGATGGAAGACGGCGAGATGCTGCTGGGCGTCGACTTCTTCCTGTCGCACCACCTCTACGTGTCGGCGCGGCAGAAGAAGATGTACTTCACGTACAACGGCGGCCCGGTCTTCATGCTGAACAAGGCCGCCAGCGCTCCCTCGGCGGCGTCGGCCGCCGCCGAGACGCTCGACGCCGATGGCTTCCTGCGGCGCGGGACTGCGTCGCGCGCCCGCGGCGACTTTGCGGGCGCGCTCGCCGACCTCGACCGCGCCTGCGCGCTGGCGCCGAAGAACGCGGCCTGCTTCGCGGCGCGCGCCACGGTGCACAACGACCTGAAGCAGACGGACGCGGCGCTGGCCGATCTGGACGTCGCTCTGCGGCTCGACCCGGCACTGGCCAGCGCCCGCATCCGGCGCGCCTGGACGCGCCACGCCGACGCCACGCCCGACGCCGCGCTGGCCGACCTGGCCGAACTCGATCGCACGCTGCCGCCGCAATCGCAGATCCGTTCGTCCATGGCCGATCTCTACGCCGAGCTGCGGATGCCCGCGCAGGTGCTGGTGCAGCTCGATCAGTGGATCAGGTTCCATCCGCACGACATCGCCCTGGCCGACGCGTACAACGAGCGCTGCTGGTCGCGCGTGCGCCTGAACGTGGCGCTGGACAAGGCGCTGGACGACTGCGACGCGGCCATCGATCTCGACGGCAAGGCGGCTTCGTACCTGGACAGCCGCGGCTGGGTGCGGCTGCGCATGGGCCAGTGGGCCAGGGCGAAATCCGACTTCGACAAGGCGCTCGCCAGCAAGCCCGAATTCACGAATTCCCTGTACGGGCGCGGCGTCGCGCAGGCCCGGCTGGGCAACGCGGCCGCGAGCGAGGCGGATCTCGCGGCGGCGCGCAAGCTCCAGCCGACGATCGTGGAAGACATGCGCCAGCGGGGCCTGGCACTGGAACAACCGGGAGAACAACGATGAACGGATGGCGAACGATGGGGGTCGCGCTGGCGCTGCTGGGGGCGGCGGCGGCGCAGGCGAAGTGCAAGATCGAATACCTCCAGATGGCGGTGAAGATGGAGGGCACGCGCGCCATCGCCACGCTGGGCATCAACGGCACGCAAATCCCGATGGTGGTCGACACCGGCGCCTTCTACAGCAACCTCACCCGGGCCTCGGCCGAGCAACTGGGCCTGGAACTCCGGAGCCTGCCTTTCGGCTTCACGGTGGAGGGCCTGGCGGGCCACATGCAGGATCCGCGCAGGACCACCGTGCCCCACGTGCAGTTCCTCGGCGGCGAGCTTGCGGACATCGAGTTCCTCGTCGGCGGCAACGACTCGGGCCTGGGCGGCATGGGCCTGATGGGCCGCAACATCCTGTCGGTCTTCGACACGGAATACGACCTCGCGCACGGCATGATCCGGTTCGTGATGCCCAACGACGACTGTGGCAACGCCAACATGGCGTACTGGGCCGGCGACACGCCCGTCTCCGAGATCGAGCTGATTCGCGAAAACCGCGACATTCGTGACCGCCGCGACAAGACGCCGGCCATCCGCGCGGTGGTCAAGGTGAACGGCCATGACACTTTGGCCTTGTTCGACTCCGGCGCGAGCACCATCGTGTCGCTGCACGCCGCGAAGAGTGCCGGCGTCGGAGAGGCCGCGCTGGAGCCCCTGGGCGACCTGTACGGCGTCGGCAAGGGCCGCGTCAAGGGATGGACGGCCGCCTTCGACAGCGTCGCGCTCGGCGGCGAGACCGTGCGGCACAACCGCCTCGAGGTGAGCGACTTCGATGCCCGCGACTTCGAGATGCTGGTGGGCATCGACTTCTTTCTCTCGCACCACATCTACGTGTCGAAGAAGCGCTCGCGCATGTTCTTCACCTACAACGGCGGCCCGGTGTTCGCGCGCAACACGGACGAGCAGGCCGCCGGGCCGGCGCCGGTCGCCGACGGCCTGTCCGCCGACGAATTCTTCCGGCGCGGCTCGGCCTCGCTCGCCCGCAACGACCTGGCGGCGGCGCTGGCCGACCTCGATCGCGCCTGCGCGCTGGAGCCGGACAACGCCAGCTTCCACGAGACGCGGGCCGAGGCGCACGGACGGATGGGGGACGTCCCGCAGGCGCTGGCCGACCTCGACGCCGCGCTCGCGCTCGATCCGCGGCGCGACAAGGCCCGCCTGCAGCGCGCGTCGCTGCCGCACGCGGACGCCGGCCACGCCCAGGCGCTGGACGACCTGGCGTTCCTGGACGCCAGGCTGCCGCCCCAGTCGAACCTGCGCGCGGGCATGGCGCAGCGCTACGACAACCTGGGGCAGCTGTCCGCGGCCATCAAGCAATGGACGCTGTGGATCGCGAACCATCCGAACGACATCATGGTGCCCGGCGCGAAGAACAGCCGCTGCTGGGCCCGGATGGCGGCCAGCATCGAGCTGGACAAGGCCATGGCCGACTGCGACGACGCGATCGACGACGACGAGAAGGACATGAACCGCCGCGACAGCCGCGGCTGGCTGTACCTGCGCTTGGGCAAGCCCGCCAAGGCGCGGGCCGACTTCGACATCGCTCTCGCGGGCAAGCCCACGGCCGCGTGGTCGCTCTATGGCCGCGCCCTGGCGCACCAGCGCCTGGGCGAGGCCGCCGCGGCGCAGGCCGACCTGACCGCCGCGCGCCAGGCCGAGCCGGAGATCGACGAAAAGGTCACGGCGATCGGCTTCGACCCGGCGCCCTGACGGCGCGTCAGCCGCGCCGCAGGGCCGCGCTGCGACGCGGCGCGCCGGCGGCCAGTCCGGCCGCCGCGGCCTCGTTGGATTGCTCCAGCCACTGCAGCGCGTCGATGTAGCCCACGAAGTGCTCGAGGTACTCGGGCGACAGCTCGCGCATCAGCACCAGCGAGCGATGCACCAGGTGCTGCGAGTTCAGCGGGCCGGCGTTGTCGGGCAGGCAGGCGCGCGACTGCGCGAGGCGCTGGTCGGCGCTCAGGCGCGACCAGGTGCGCTTGAAGAACTGCAGCGTGCGGGCCTCGGGCACGGGCCTGTCGGCTGCCGCATCCGGGCGTGCCGGCACCAGCGTGCCCAGCACGGGATGCGGCTTCTGGCGTGCCACGTAGGCCACGAGCTCGGCCAGCGGGCCCGGCTTGCGGATCGACATGTCAGGCATGGGGCGCGCTGGCCGGCGTGGCGGCGTTCGCGCGGCTGGGCCGCGGCGTGGGCGCCATCTCCACGCGGCGGTTCTTCGAGCGCCCCTCGGCGTCGGCGTTGTCGGCCACCGGCTGCTGCGACCCGAACGCGGCGGCGAAGATGTCGGCGGACGGCACGCCCTCCTCGACCAGCGCCCGCGTGACGGTCAGCGAGCGCTGCGCGGACAGCTCCCAGTTGTCGGCGAACTGGTGGTTGCCGCCGCGCACCTGGCGGTCGTCGGTGAAGCCGCTCACCATCAGGATCTCGTCGCGCGACTTCAGGTAGGTGGCGATGGGGCCGGCCAGCGTCTTCAGCAGTGCGCGGCCGTCGGGCTGCAGCTCGGCGGAGTTGAATGCGAACAGCACGGCGCCGTTGATGGCTATGCGGCCGTGATCGATGGTGACGCGTCCCGCGGCCAGCGGCACGGCCAGCGCGCGCTCCAGCTCGGCGCGCCGCTGGTTCTCCAGCTGGTGCTGCCGGATCTCCTCCTGCAGCCGCGTCACGAGCTCCAGCTGCGACGCCAGCGCGAACAGCAGGATCAGCACGAACGCGCCGAGCAGGCCGGCCATCAGGTCGCCGAAGACCGCCCACACCGGGGTGGACGCGTCCATCCCGCCGTCGTCGACCTCGTCCGCGATCACGCCAGCGCCTCCGCGGCGTGGCGGCCGGCCAGGCGCTGCAGGTCCTCGATGATCTGCTTCTGCGACAGGATGCTGAGGTCGATCACCTCGCGCGCCTGGGCCACGTAGTACGCGAGCTGCTCGTCGCTGCGCGCCATCTGCGCGCCGAGCGCGCCGGCTATGCGTTCCAGGTGCGCGCCCATCCGGTCGTTGGACCCGGTGAACAGCGCCACGGCCGCGCCGAACGCCTCGCCCAGGCTGGCCACCTGGGCCGCGCCGCCGCTGACCTGCGCGGCCACGTCGACCAGCTTGCCGGTCTCGGCCTGCACCTGGTCGTTGAAGCGCGCGCCCACGCGCTCCAGCACCTCGGCCGACGACGTGACGAGCGCGTCGATGGCGCCGCGCTGCTCGCTGGCGGCCTGGTTGACGCCGTCCAGCAGCGTGCCCAGCGTCTCGAGGATGCGGGCGCGTTCGTCGAGCATCGTGTTGTCGCGCGCCATGCTGTCGGACAGCTTCTGGCGCAGCTCGGAGATGACCTCGGCCGCCGCGCGCGGCGCCTCGGACGCGGCCTGCACCAGACGACCGATCTCGGCGATGGTGCTGCGCGCCTGCGTCTCGGCCTGCACGGTGATGTCGCGCGCGGTGCGCTCCATCGTCTCCACCACGCGCTGTTGCTGTTCCAGCGACTGCGCGCCGGCCTGCTGCCATTGCTGTCGCAGCGATTCGGCCATGGCCTCCAGCGACCGCGCCATCGCCTCGACGCGCTGCTGGTCGCGCGCGGCCGAGGATGTTTGCAATTCGACGTGGGCCTGCTGCGCCGTGTCCAGCAGCGAGGCGGAGCGGCGCTCGAAGGTGGTGGCCGCGGCCGCCAGCGTGTCGGCCATCTCGCCCTGCCAGCCGGCATGGCGGCGCGCGACGTCGTCCAGCAAGGTCGCGGAGCGCGTCTCGAAGGTCTGCGCGAAACGCTCGTGCGACGCGGACAGCGTGGCGGCAAGCTCGTCGCCCGCGCGCGCGTGACGCGCGAGCAGCGCCTGCCACGACTCGGCCACGCCGGCCGTGCTGGCCTCGAAGCGCGCGGACAGCTGGTCGAGCTGGCCCTGCATCGTGCCGGCCAGCGCGGCGTGCAGCGCGGCGGTCTCGCGCGCGATGCCGGCCAGCGTGGCCTCGGCCACGGGGCGTATCGTGTCGCCGGCGATGCGCGCGCCTTCGGTGAGGCTCGCCTGCAGCGTGCGGTCGACCGACGCCGCGAGCCCCGCGTAGGCGGCCTCGGCGTGGTTCTGGAAGCGTTCCTGGCTGGCCAGCAGGCGGGCACCGGACGCGTCGGCCTGGGTAGCAAGCGTGTCCATCAGCGACTTCAAGCCGTCCACCAGCGACGGCATCAGGTCGGCCTGGCGCTGCAGCAACGCCAGCGACTGCTCGCGCTGGTGCGCCACCGAGAACGGGCGCAGCGACGTGGCGATGCGGGCGTCCAGCTGCTGCGCCACGGCGATGCGCTCGCGCCGGCCCAGCGCGGCCAGCAGGCCCAGCGCCGCCGACGCCGCCACGCCGGCCACCGAGGTGCCGAAGGCCAGGCCCAGGCCCTTGACCGGGGCGATCAGCGAGTTGCGCACGGCCACGAGGTCGGTGGCGGTCTCCAGCGCGGCGCCGGTGCCGCGCAGCGTGAGAATCATGCCCAGGAAGGTACCCAGCATGCCCAGCAGCACCAGCAGCCCGGCCAGCGTCGGCGCGAGCGCCGGGCCGGGCAGCGCCACGGGCTCGCCCTCGACGCGGCGGCGCACGCTGTTGCGCAGCGCGGCGGGCACGCGCTCCAGGAAGGGACGCAGGCCGGCCGGCGCCTCGGGGAGTTCGGCTACGGCCTGCGCGAGTGCGCCGGTGGCGCGACGGAAGCGTTGCAGCTCCAGCACGCCCGCCAGGTAGAGCGCGCCGATGAGGACGGTGATGGCGAGCGCCAGCGGGTTGGTGAGCAGGTAGCCCGCGCCGACCCAGGCGACGACGGCCAGGCCCGCGAGGAAGGCGGCGAGGCGGGGAATGTGGTTCATGAGCGATCGGTTGACGACTTGCGGCAGGCCTCGAGCAGGCCTTCGACGGGTTGCAGGCGGAGATCGAGTTCGGCGAGCAGCAGGTTGCGCATCTCCCCGCGAAACCGGTCCAGCCACGGCCCTGGCTGGGACGCAACGTCGGGCGACGCGGCACGCAGGCGGTCGAACAACGGCTCCAGCCGCGCGCCGACGCTGGCCAGCAGCGCGCGTTCCTGCGCGCCCACCACCTGCTCCATCACGATGTCGAGCTCGGCGAGCTTGGCCAGCGACGACGAGCGGTCGGCCAGCGACGAACGCAGGCGCCGGCGCAGCGGCACGACCTGCGTCTCCATCGCCAACTGGCACTTCGTGTAGCGCTGGCGATAGGTGGCGAAGGCTACGGGCGTCCCGGCGGGCGCGACGGCGCCCGCCAGCGGACGGCCGAAACGGCGCGGCGGCGGGCCACCATCGGGCGCCTCGGCGATCGTGCGGGCGAGAGCGGTCCGCACGCGCGCGAGTTCGCGCTCGTCCGCGGAGAGGGCGCCGCGTCCGACCAGGCCGGGCACGTCCGGGCGTGCGGCTACGTCGCTCAACGCCGCCGACAGCGAGAACGCATGGGTCCAGTCGAACCATAGTGCGAGGCGCTGCGCGAAATCATCGGGCGCCGCCGGGGGCGGGAGGTCGTCCAGGGCCGCGAGCGCGCGGATGAACGCCGAGCCGGTGAGAGGGGTGCGGCGCGACTCGCGCGCCAAGCTGCCAGACACTGTCGCAGTGGAAAAAAGGGCGGAGTCTACTCTCGTTCGCGGCCCGGTCCGGGCAGGCGATTTGTGGTACGCGGCGAGGCGGTGGCGCCGGCCGGCGGCGTGCCACCCGCCAGGTGAATACGGTAGGGGGTTCACGAGAGAGTCACGACATCGTCATCCGCGGCCCCTAACGTCCGCGCTTTCGTCGATTCCCACGAGACTCCCTGATGACCACCCCATCCCTCGCGACGGCGCGCCACCGCGCGCTCGTCGCCACGCTTGCCGCCGCGGCCACCCTCGCCGCATGCGGTGGCGACAAGACCTCCAACGCGCCCGCCGCCGGCACCACCGTCGCGCTCGCGATGATGGAGACCACCGACCTGCACCAGAACATCCTGGGCTACGACTACTACAAGCTCGCCGCCGACAATTCCGTGGGCATCGAGCGCACGTCCACGCTCATCAAGCAGGTGCGCGCCGCCAACAAGAACACCATGCTGTTCGACGCCGGCGACATCATCCAGGGCACGGTCCTCGGCGACTACCAGGCCCTCGTCAACAAGGTGCCCTGCACCGACAAGCTGGCCATCTTCAAGGCGATGGACGCCATCGGCTACGACGCCGGCACCATCGGCAACCACGAGTTCAACTACGGCCTGGGCTACCTCGGCCAGGTGACCGGCCACCAGTTCAACGTGAAGAACCTGGCCGCCCCGTCGGCCCAGCCGAAGTGCACCGGTCCGGCCTACCCGCAGGTCCTGGCCAACGTGGTGAGCACCACCGACTCCAAGCCCATCTTCGATCCGTACGTGATCGTGACGAAGAACTTCAGCGCCACCACGCCCGACGGCAAGACGGTGGTGGTGCCGGTCAAGGTGGGCGTCATCGGCTTCACGCCGCCGCTGATCATGGCCTGGGACAAGGGCAACCTCGACGGCAACGTCACCACGACGGGCCTGAAGGAGACGGCCCAGCAGTACATCCCCGAGATGAAGGCCAAGGGCGCCGACATCATCGTGGCGGTGTCGCACGGCGGCCCGGACGGCGCCGCGTACTCGGCCACGATGGAGAACGGCAACCTCTACCTCGCGCAGGTGCCGGGCATCGACGTTCTGATGATGGGCCACATGCACCAGGTCTTCCCGAACGCCAACAGCTCGGTGGCCGCCTTCGGCATCGCCGGCGTCGACAAGACCAAGGGCACCGTCTCGGGCGTGCCGGCGGTGATGGCCAACTTCTGGGGCAAGAACCTGGGCGTGGTCAACCTCACGCTGAAGTACGGCGCCAACGGCTGGGCCGTGGACACCTCCGCCACCACCACCGCGACGCTCTCCACGCAGAACGCCGACAAGACCTACGTGGCCGCCGACGCGACGATCGCGCCGCTGGTGCAGACCGAGCACCAGGGCACGATCGCCTACGTCAAGACGCCCATCGGCACCGCCGACTACCGCCTGAGCACCTATTTCGCGGACGTGGGCGACACCACCGCGATCCAGGTCGTCAACCAGGCCCAGGCCGCCTACGTGAAGGCCTACGTGGCCGCCAACCTGCCGCAGTACCAGTCGCTGCCCGTGCTGTCGGTCAGCGCGCCGTTCAAGAGCGGCTTCGCCGGCGGCACCGACTACACCGACGTCAACAGCACCGACCTGGCGATCTACAACGCGGCCGACCTCTACCTTTACGCCAACACGATCCAGGCCGTGCTGGTGACCGGCGCCGACATCAAGGCCTGGCTGGAGACCGCCGCGGGCCGTTTCAACAAGATCGATCCGACCAGCACCTCGGCGCAGCGGCTGGTGAGCTCGTTCCCGGGCTACAACTTCGACGTGCTCGACGGCGACGGATCGGTGAAGTACGAGATCGACGTGACCCAGCCGCTGGGCAGCCGCATCAGGAACCTCACGGTCAACGGCACGGCCATCGACGCGGCGGCGCAGTTCATCGTCGCGACGAACAACTACCGCGCCAGCGGCGGCGGCGGCTTCCCGGGCCTGAACGGCAGCAAGACGATCTACGCCAGCCCCGACGCCAACCGCGACGTGCTGATCGCCTACATCAAGAAGGCGGCCACGCTCGCCAGGACGGTCAACGGCAACGACCGCAGCTGGCGCTTCACTCGCGTGACCACGGCCGGCCCGATCCAGTTCACCTCGGCGCCCGGCAACGCGGCGCTCGCGGTCACCGACGGCATCCCCGGCGTGACGCAGGTGCAGGCCGACGATGGCTCGGGCAAGGGCCTGGCGGTCTACCAGATCGACCTGAGCGTCCAGTGAAGCGCGCGCTGGCCGGCCTCGCGCTGGCGGCCACGCTGGCGGTGGCGGCCGCCACGACGCGGCCCTTCTGGCAGGCGCCCGACGCGGCGCAGGCGCAGGCCTGGCTGCACGACGCGGCCGATCGCCGCGACGCGGGCGCGGAGGCCGCGCTCGCGCGCTGGTCGACGCGCGGCAACGCGCCCGCGCGCCGAGCGTATGCGGCGCTGCTGGCGCATCGCGCCGATGCCACGTCGCGGCAAGCATTGCAGCAGGTGCTGGCCGACGGCGCCGCGGCGGGCGATGCCGAGGCTGCGACGCAATTGGCCGAGCTGCTCTCGGGCGCGGGCGCCACGCACGACGACGCACGCATCGTCCGCCTGCTCGCGCAAGGCAGCGCGGGCCACGTGCCGGCGGCGTCGCGCCTGCTGGGCCTGCGGGCGCTCGATGCGCACGACCTGCCGCGTGCCGCGACCCTGCTCGCCCAGGCCGCCGACGGTGGCGACGCGCCGGCGATGTTCCTCTACGCCAACCTGTTGCGCGCCGGCCAGGGCGTGCCGCGCGACGAGGCGCGCGCGCTGGCGCTGTACGAGCGCGCGGGCGACGCCGACTACGCGCCGGCCATCCAGGCGCTCGCGATCGCGTGGCGCTACGGCGAGCTGGGCCTGCAGGCCGATGCGTCGCAGTCGCGTCTGATGGACCACGAGGCCGCGGAGGCATTGGCGCACGCCACTCGCTGACGAGCCGCCTGCGAGAATCGGGCCCTGATGCCTGATTCCTCGCTGCTGCACAGCGCCTTCTACCGCTTCGTCCCGCTGCCCGACCCCGGCGCCGCGGCCGACAGGGTGCGCGCGCTCGCGCAAGGCCTCGCCGGCAGCATCGTCGTCGCGCGCGAAGGCATCAACGGCACGATGGCCGGCGAGGCCGACGCGGTCGCCGCCTTCGAGGCTGCCCTGCAGCGCGACGACGTGCTGGACGGCGCGCTGCGCGGCATGCCGTTCAGGCACAGCGCCTGCGCCACCGCGCCGTTCGGCCGGCTGAAGGTGGGCGTCAAGCCGGAGATCGTGGCGCTGGGCCTGCCCGCTGACGATGGCCCGCTCGCGCCGCCGGACGAACGCGACGCCAGCCACCTGTCGCCCGCCGCGTGGCGCGAGCTGCTGGCGCGCGGCGACGTGGTGCTGCTGGACAACCGCAACCACTTCGAGGTGCGGCTGGGACGCTTCCGCGGCGCGCTCGATCCGCAGGTGCGCAACTTCCGCGACTTCACCGCGTTCGTGCAGGCGCACGCGAGCGCGTGGCGCGAGGCCGGCCGGCCCGTGGCGATGTACTGCACCGGCGGCATCCGCTGCGACAAGACCGCGCCCTGGCTGCGCGCGCAGGGCCTCGAGGTGTGGCAGCTGGACGGCGGCATCCTGAACTACTTCGAGCGCATGCCCGACGCCGCCCGCGATTGGCAGGGCGAGTGCTTCGTGTTCGACAACCGCGTGGCGCTCGACACGGCCCTGCGCGAGACGGCCACCACCGCCGGCCAGGTGTTCGACCCGGCGCACCCGGACGAGGCCTGGCGCCTGCAGCGCGCGCAGCGCCTCGATGGCGACGATGGCTGAGCCGTTCGTGCCCGCGCCGCGCGACGGCGTGAACGCGAGCCGCGTGGGCGTCGGCGACGGCCGCTTCCCGGACGTGCTGGCCTTCCTCGCGGCGCGCTTCCCTGCGGTGTCCGACTGGCCCGCACGCCTGGCGCGCGGCGACGTGCTGGACGCGCACGGCCGGCCGCTCGCCGCCGGCGCACCCTGCCGTCTCGGCGACCACCTCTGGTACTGGCGCGATCCACCGCCGGAGCCGGCCGTGCCTTTCGACATGCCCGTGCTGCACCAGGACGAGCACCTGGTGGCAGTGGACAAGCCGCACTTCCTGCCGGCGATCCCCGGCGGCCGCCACCTGCACGAGACCGCGCTGGTGCGCGCGCGCCGCCACACCGGCATCGCCACGCTGGTGCCCATGCACCGCCTCGACCGCGAGACGGCGGGCGTGCTCGTGTTCATCGTGCGCCCGCAGGAGCGCGATGCCTACCAGGCGCTGCTGCGCGGCCGCGACGTGCACAAGGTCTACGAGGCCGTCGCGCCCTGGCGCGCGGAACTCGCGTCGCCGCAGGTGGCCCGCCACCGCATCGAGAAGCCGCCCGGCGCGCACTTCATGCAGGTGCGCGTGGCGCCGGGCGAGCCCAACGCCGAGACGCAGGTCGAGATGATCGGACGTCTCGGCAACGACCTGGCGCACTACCGGTTGACGCCGGCCACGGGCCGCACGCACCAGTTGCGCGTGCAGATGGAGGCACTCGGCGCGCCGCTCGTCAACGACCGCATCTACCCGCGCCTGATGCCTGAGCCGCCGCCGGGCGTCGCGCCCGACTGGACGAAGCCGCTGCAGCTGCTGGCGCGCGAGTTCGCGTTCGACGATCCGGTCACCGGGCAGCGGCGGATGTTCACGAGCGGCCGCACGCTCGAGCTCACAACAGGTCTTCCCCGATGAACGGCGAGAACAGCCACACCTCCAGCAGCGTGGCGATGCCGATCTCCGGCTCGGCGTCATAGACCTTCTCGCCGTCCGGCTCGTCGTCCACCCACTGCACGTCCCTGCCCGACGCGCCGCCCAGCCGCATGCGGTAGGTGCCCACGGACCGCAGCTCGTCCACCAGATCGGTAACGTCGGCGGCCAGCTCGGGCGAGTCCACGAACAGGCCCAGCTCGGTGTTCGCGCGCGCGGAGCGGAAGTCGAGGTTCATCGAGCCGACCACGGTGGTCTGGTGGTCGATCACCATGATCTTGGCGTGCAGGCGCCCGGTGGACGTGCCCAGCATCGAGCCGAACGAGTCGTCGAAGGTGGTGTCCATGCGCAGGATACGCGGGCTCACCTCGTAGATCTGCACGCCCATCTGCAGCATCTGGCGCCGGTAGCGTGCGTAGGCCGCGCTGACGAAGGGCTCGTCGTTGGAGGCCATGGTGTTGGTGACGAGCGTCACCGGCACGCCGCCCTGGCGGACCTTGTACAGGCGCTCCAGCGCCGCTTTGCCGGGCACGAAGTACGGCGACGCGAGCAGCACGTGGTCGCGCGCGCCGCCGATGGCCTGCGTCAGGTGCGAGATCACGGTGGTCGGATCCAGGCCAGACGCGGCCTCGCCGCTGACCTTCTCGGGGTTGTCGGCCACCACGCGGATCGCGCCGCGCAGCATCTTCAGCGGCGGGTGCGCCATGTCGTGGCTGAGCGGGCCGTAGTTCAGGAAGTCGCGCGCGCCTTCCATGATCGGCGCGAACAGCATCGCCGACGAGGCCGTGAGGCGCTCGAACTCCTCGCGCCGTGCCTCGGCCTTCGGCGCGCCGGGCTCCAGCGCGTCCAGCGTGTACACGTGGCGGCTGTTCCAGTAGCGGTCGAAGCTGGCGGCCAGGTCGGGCACCGCGTCGCCGGCCACGAGCAGGTCGAAGTCGATGAAGTTGCCGCGCGGGCTGCGGAAGAAATACTCGTCGGCGATGTTGCGGCCGCCCGCGATCGCGAAGATGCCGTCGGCGATGAACAGCTTGTTGTGCATGCGGTGGTTCAGCCGCGTCAGGTCGGCCAGCGACAGCCCCCAGCGCGTGACGGTGAACGCGCGGCCCGCGGGAAACGGGTTGAACAGGCGCACCTGCACGTTGGGCGTGGCCGCGATGCCTTGAAGCAGGCGATCGTTGCTGGCGGTGTAGAGGTCGTCCACGAGGATGCGCACGCGCACGCCGCGCCGGGCGGCGTCGCGCACCTCGCGCAGGAAGGCGCGGCCGGTGAGGTCGTCGGCCAGCAGGTAGTACTGGATGTCCAGGCTGTGGCGCGCCTGGCGGATCAGGGTCAGGCGCGCGTCCATCGAGTACGAGCTGAAGGCCAGCGGGCGGAAGGCCGAGCCGCGGCCCGGCACCAGGTCGGGCGGCAGCAGGCCCGCGAGCGGGCTGTCCGCCGCGGCCGGCAGCGCGGTGCCGGGCGTCTTCTGGCGCTCGGCCAGCGAGGCGCAGCCCTGCAACGCCAGCAGCAGCATCGCGAGGGCCAGCCAGCGGCCGCACGCGTTCAAGCGAGGCTCCGGGCGGCGGGCGTCCGACGGGATGGGTGATTCATGCGGAGTCTCCTGGCTGGGCGCAACAGCAATACGCTGCTCACGTTGCCCGGCGATGATAGGTCGGCACCATGTCGCCTGCTTGCCCGGGTCGGCGGCATTGCGATTGTCGGCCGCGTCAGAATCGGCCCCAGGCTTCGAGGAACGTCATGGATCTGCAACTCAAGGGCAAGCGTGCCCTGGTCACCGGCGGCAGCAAGGGCATCGGCAAGGCCGTCGCCCGAGCGCTGCTGCTCGAGGGCGCCGACGTCGCGCTGCTGGCGCGCCACGAGCGGACGCTGCTGGACGCGGTGTCGGAGCTCGCCATGCAGACCGGCGGCGACGTGATCGCCGTGGTGGCCGGCACCACCGACGACGCGCAGGTGCGCGACGCCGTCGCCACCGCGGCCCGGCAACTGGGCGGGCCCATAGCCATCCTCGTCAACGCCGCCGCCGAACCGTCCGGCTTCGCCGCGCCGCCCAGGCTGGAGGAGATCGCGGGCGACTCGCTGCAACGCGAGATCGACACCAAGGTGATGGGCTACATCCGCTGCTCACGCGAGGTGGTGCCCGGCATGCGCGCCGCCGGCTGGGGCCGCATCGTCAACGTGAGCGGCCTGGCCGCGCGCCAGACCGGCAACGCGATCGGGTCGATCCGCAACGTGGCCGTGGCCGCGCTCACCAAGAACATGGCCGACGAACTGGGGCCGGCCGGCATCCAGGTGACGGCGGTGCACCCCGGCCAGACGCGCACCGAGCGCACCGCCGCGCTGGTCGCCGAGCGGGCCGCCGCCACGGGCCGCGCGCCCGCCGACATCGAGCACGAGATGGCGCAGGCCAACAGCATCCGCCACCTGGTGGACGCCCGCGAGGTCGCCGACGTCGTGGCGTTCCTGTGCTCGCCGCGGTCGCGCGCCATCAACGGCGACGCCATCGCCGTGGGCGGCGGCGCGCCGCGTGCCATCCACTACTAGACCGGGGTGGCGCCTTGAAACTGAAGAACGCGGACACCCTCTTCCTGCGCATCTTCCTGCTGCTGCTGGTGGCCTTCTCGATCAGCTCGTGGCTGGCCTTCGAGGTGTTCCGCGCCACCGCCCCGCCGCCGCCGTGGCGCGCCACGCCGCCCATCCGGCAGGCGTTGCATCCGCTGCTGGCCAGCACCTCGCCGCTGGTGCCGCCGTCCGGCGCGAGCTGGCCGTCCGGCCGGCGCAGGCCGCCCTGGCTGTCGATCGGGCTGGACGCGGCCATCAAGCTGCTGGCCGCGGCGCTGGTGGCCTGGCTCGCCGCCCGCGCGCTGTCGCTGCCGATGCGGCGCCTCAGCGACGCCGCGCGCCTGCTGGGACAGTCGTTGTCGCCGCAGGCCAGCGTGGGCATCGCCGTGGCGCCGCCGCAGCTGGACGACGAGCGCGGCACGCGCGAGGTGCGCGAGACGGCGCGGGTGTTCAACGACCTGTCGCGCCAGCTGAAGTCCGACTTCGACACTCAGCGCCTGATGCTGGCCACCGTCTCGCACGACCTGCGCACGCCGCTGGCGCGCCTGCGCATGCGGCTGTCCGAGCTGGAGCAGTTTCCGGCCGCGCGCAGCGCCATCGACGACGTGCGCCAGATGGACGAGCTCATCGAGAGCCTGCTGGCGCTGTTCCGGCCCCCCGCCGGCACGCCCGGCGGCGCGGCCGCCCGCATCGACGCCTTCGCCCTGGTGCAGGCCATCGTGGACGACCTGCCGCAGGCCGAGCCCGAGGTGCTGCTGAGCGGCACGTCGGCCTCCACGCGCTGCCCGGCCGCCGCGTTCCGACGCATGGCGGACAACCTGATCGAGAACGCGATCCGCCATGGCGGCAGCCACGGCGCCGTCGAGGTGGAAGTGACCAAGGGGCCCGCCAACGTCTGCGTGACGGTGATGGATCGCGGTCCCGGCCTCAGCACCGAACAGCTCGCGAGCGCCGGCACGCCGTTCCTGCGCTGGGCCGGCACCGACGGCGAGGGCGGCCGTCGAGCCGGCCTGGGCCTGGGGCTCTACATCACGCGCGCGCTGGCGGAACGCGAGGGCGGGCGGCTGGAGCTGAGCGCGCGGCCGGGCGGCGGGCTTTGCGCCACGCTGCACCTGCCGCTGTCGAGCTAGAACCCTGCCTTGCCATCCTGCGCGCCGCCGCCCTTCTTCGCCGCGTCCTCGGGCGGGCCGAGCCCATCGTCGAGCGGCGATTCGTACTGCGCCGCCTCGCTGGCGGCGCCGTCGCCGCCAGCCGTCGGATCCAGCTCGACGCTGGACTGCGCCTGCTCCGGCTCGTTCGGCTGCAGCTCGCCGATGCGGCCGCCCGAGTTGAAGTTCGGGATGGCATTGGGGTCTTGCTTGATGTCCATGGGAGCCTTTCGCGCGGGGCGGAACGCCGCGACACCCCCGTTGCGGCAACCGGCGTTCCCTGGCCGGCTCCGGCCCGGCTGGCGGTCCGTCGCGCCAGATGGCAGTTCGGCCCGCATTCGCCGCCGGTCGTCGCAAGGGCGTTGGCGGGTCGGTGCGAGGCTCCGATAGTCCACCCATCGGATCACGAAACGCGATTCGAACAGACCGACCCCAGACACCCCAGGAGCCCGCCATGACCGCCTTCGCCAAGCAAGCCGCCGCCCTCGCCCTGTCCGCCCTCGCGACCCTGACCGTCGTCTTCGGCACGAACGCCCTGGCCACGTCGCAATACGCCGCGGCCGATTCGCAGGAGATGGCCCGCTACGGGCAGACGCACGTGGCCGTGCAGCACGTGACGGTGGTCGGCCACCGCGCCTGAGCCGCCGCGCGCCGAGTGCGCGCCTTTCGCTCCTTCAAGGCCTCGCGTTTGCGAGGCCACTTTTTTTTTTGGTTCATCGCCGATCTGCGGGGAACGCACTGAGCATGCGCAAATAGGCTAGGTCAGTTGGTGGTCTGGGGACTTGGAATCCGCCAAACCGCGTAGTTCGCCTTGCGGGGCGCGCGGGGTCAGGCACGACTCACCGGGGGAGTCTGTTTTGTTCGTGTCCCCCGTCGGCCTGCGGCCTCCTCCTCCTTGACCTCACAAAACAGACTCCCCCGCC
>FTKD01006290.1_pt1 | contig 102406 bp, 98 predicted proteins | sample 1658191 | NCBI WGS metagenome assembly FTKD01 (sample SAMEA3914808, study PRJEB12502) | metagenome | biome: forest; material: soil | place: Canada | collected 2011-08-03 | depth 0.3 m
GCGGGAGAGGGGAGACAAGCCTCGCTTCGTAGTGACCCGGCGAAAACAATATTTTAGGGGAAAAATTTCGATGAAAAATTGCTAAATAAACCGTAAAATACGAAGAAATTGCAATTAATAGTAAGAATATTTCGAAATTCCGGTGATAAATTCGATGAATCTAGACGCAACCGATTTGAAGATTCTTTCCTCCCTGCAGGAAGACGGCCGCATCAGCAACCTCGATCTGGCGGAAAAAGTGTTCCTTTCCCCCTCGTCCTGCCTGCGCCGCGTGCGCGCGCTCGAAGAGGGCGGGGTGATCAAGCGTTACGGCGCCATCCTCGATGCCGAAGCGCTGGGCCTGGAGCTGGAAGCCTTCGTCCAGGTCACGATGCGGCACGATGTGGAGCGCTGGCATGAAGGCTTCATCGAAGCCCTGCGCAACTGGCCCGAGGTGGTGGGCTCCTTCATCATCACCGGCGAAGCCAACTACCTCCTGCGCGTGCGGGCGCGCAACCTCAAGCACTATTCGGCCTTCGTCCTCGACAAGCTCTACAAGACCGCCGGCGTATTGGACATCCGCTCCAACATCGTGCTCGAAACGATCAAGGATACCCACGTACTGCCGGCGCAACTGCTGGCCGACTAGCTGGTCGGTTAGTTGGCCGACTCGTTGGCTGAATGGCGTGCGGAAGAAATCTTCCGCCGTTTGAGCCTTCCTTCACAAGCAAGAGAATGCATCGCCGTTCGCTGGAATTCCGTGGTGAAAACTCTAAGCTGTCCTTCGTCTCCACCACCGAAAGACAGTCATGAACAAACCGCTCGCTGCCATGCTTCTCTACCTCGGCGCCGCCGCATCGCTTTGCGCACAGGCCGCCGACGCTCCTGTCCATACGCCTGACCGCGCGCCTGTCGATACGCGCTACGTCTGGGCCGACAATCTCACGCTGCGCGACGCGCCCGACGTCAAGGCCGAAGCGCTGGCGCGCCTGCCGCTGGGCGCGGCGGTGCAGATGCTGCCAACGAGCGAGGCGCTGGTACATCGCGAAGAAAGCGTGCCGGGCCTGAAGCTCGACCGCGAAGTGAAGGGCAAGCCGCTCAAGATCAGCGGTGATTGGCGCCGCGTGCGCGTCGGGACGGCCGAAGGCTGGGTCTTCGACGGCTATCTGTCGCGCTATCCCTATCCGAAGGCGACCCGCGACAGCGACAAGGTTGCGATGGAATTTGCCGCGGCCAAGAAGTTCTTCGGCGCCAGGACGGAGCAGCAATGGATGACCGGCGACGCCACCAATACGGCAATCTTCAACGCCATGCCGCAGCGGCTGAAAGACGAAGCGGACCCCAAAAACCACGCCGAGATTTCCTGGGACCGCGTCGCGTTTGCAACGGGCGGCCAAGGCGAATTGGCCATCGACACGCATGAAGGCGGCGAGGGCTGGACCGTGGTGCTGGACAAGTTGCCGATGACGTATCAGGAAGCGCTGCTCTGGGCCAAGCGCTGGGGCTGGCTCGGCGGCTACGGCGTGGCGCTCAACGATGGCCGGGCCAAACTGCGTTTCGACTTCAATGAAACGCAGACGGACATGGACTACACCATCGCCTGCGAGACGCGGACCTGCAGCATCCAATACAGCTTTGCCACGGAATGAGTTGAGCGTGAAAGCGGAATCGTAGGTTGGCGCCGAGCGCAGCGAAGCCCAACAAAACGGCGTATCCATCAAAGGGGTTGTAGGGTGGGTGCAACCCACCAATGCCTCGTGAAATGATTTCGATGCGCTGGTGGGTTGCACCCACCCTACAATTCCTTTGATGCGCCGTCCTTGCAAATGCGGATGGTCGCCTTGCGAAGATCCACCCTACCTACATCTGCTTGAACAAATGCACAAAGCTGCGGCTGACTTCGAGCTTGTCCGGCTGGCCCTTGATCAAGACCAGGTGGCGCCCGCGCATGTCGCGCGTCACGCCATCGATGGCGTTGACGTTGACCAGCGTGGAGCGGTGGATCTGCCAGAACAATTCAGGGTTCAGCTCTTCTGCCAGATCGCGCACGGGTTTGCGGATCAGGGCTTCGAAGCGCGCCGTCTGCACGCGGGTGTATTTTTCGTCGGACTGGAAGAACAGGATTTCCTCGACCGGAATCAGGCGCAATTCCTGGCCGATCGAAGCCTGGATCCATTGCAGGTAGTTTTGCTTGGCCAGGCCCATCTGCTTGGCCAGTTGGGAGAGCATGGTGCTCATGTCGGCCGGCGGGCTGGCCAGCCTGGCCTTGAGCCGCTCCACCGTCACCTGTAGCCGCTCCGTTTCGGCGGGCTTCAATACATAATCGACCGCGCCGCGCTCGAAGGCTTCGACCGCGTATTGGTCGTAAGCCGTGATGAAGACGATGTGGGCGTTCGGCCCGATGGCTTGCGCCGCTTCCAGCCCGGTCTTGCCCGGCATGCGGATGTCGAGGAAGGCGAAATCGGGCTGATGCTGTTCGACCAGGGCGATGGCTTCGTCGCCGTTCTTGGCTTCGTCGAGGATTTCGAGTTCGGGCCAGACCTGGTTCAGGCGCAACTTCAACTGGTCGCGCATCAGTCTTTCGTCGTCGGCAATTATGGCTGTTGGCATTGCAATCCGTTTATTTTGCGCTTATTTCGCTAGTTGATAGGGTACTTCGATGGTGGAGCACACCCCCGACGGCGTATTGGGCACGATGATCAATTGCCCCTGGTCGCCATGCAGCAGTTTGAGGCGTTCGCGTATGCTTTGCAAGCCCAAACCTGTCGAAGTCGACGGCACCACGCCGAAGCCCATGCCGTCGTCGGTCACGGTCACGCACAGCTTGTTGTGCGCCACTTCGGCGCGCACCGAGAGCGTGCCGCCTTCGGCCTTGGGTTCCAGGCCATGCTTGATGGCGTTTTCCACCAGCGACTGCAGCATCATCGGCGGGAAGGCCGCACTGCGCAAGCCTTCTGGCACGTTGAATTCGACGTTAAGCCGCTCTTCCATGCGCATCTTCAACAGATTCAGGTAGGCGCGCACCATGTCGGCTTCGCGGCCGAGGTTGGTGATGGGCGCAGTCTCGCGCATCTGCGGCAAGACGGCACGCAGGTATTGGATCAGGCTGCGCTGCATGGCCGAGGCGCGCGGCGGATCGGTTTCGATCAGGAATTCGACCGAGGCCAGCGTGTTGAACAGGAAGTGCGGCTCGACCTGGGCCTGCATCATCTGCATCTTGGCTTCCGACACCTGGCGCTTCAAGGCTTCGCGCTCGGCCGCTTCGTTGGCTTGCGCCGCCTGCACCTCGGCGCGCTTCTTGCCGCCCATCAGCGCCTTGGTGCCGAGCAGGGCGAACACCAGGAGCAGCACGAAGTTCATGAACCAGGTGGACGAATTCTTGGCCACCCGCTTGGCTGCGGCGGCATCGACTTCCTCATCGATGGCATCGCTGACTTCCTGCGTGACTTCCGGCGGCAGGTTGATGTGAATATCGTCCTTGCTGCCCGTGACCCAAGGGGTATCGGGCTTGGCTGGCTTGGCGCCCTTGGCCGGTGCCGCTGGTGCCGCTGGTGCGGCCGGTGGCGCAGGCGGTTGCTGCGCCTGCCTCTCGGCCTGATTTTCTTCCTTGGCTTGCGCGCTCTCTTCTTTTGCCGCCTCGTTGCTATCCTTGGCCTGCTCGTTGCTTTCCTTGTCTTTCTCGTCGGCGCTCTTTTCAGCGTCGGCCTTATCCTTGTCTTGTTCGTCCTTGCTCTTTTCCGCTTCGGCCTTGTCCTTGTCCTTGTCGGAGTAGATGTGGATACCGCTGTTGTCTATCTTGAAATGGGTGTCGCCATCGGAAAAGTCGCGCGGCTTGCCGCCTTGGTGCATCCGCGCGATCTTGGGTTTGGAATCCGAGATATCTTCGTTCGGCGCGGAAAACAGGCTTTCCTGGAGAATTTTGCCGCAGATGAGCGTCACAATCGCAAAGACAAAAAACTTCCACCAGGACAGTTGCGTCACCCATGCCGCAACCACGTCGAAGGCGCGCTTGGCCCACATCATGACCTGGGTCAGGATTTGCTGGGCCTGTTTCAGTTTTTGTAAATTCTCTGGTGTCATTTCTTTAACCTGCTCTTGCTGCTATTGCCACGATGCCAATGGCAAAGGGTGTCAGTGTAGCCGATGGGGTGTTGGGTATCGGCAAATTCCCATATTTATGGGAGTACTGTAGGCAAAGCAGGGGAGCCGGGCTATCGGATTGCGACGGATTGCACAATCGGGCACCCAGCCGTCGAAATTGCCGGACTGAAAGGAAACGGTGGTGCGACGCAATAGCCGGGGCACCGCCGGCAAGCTTATTTTTTTGCCGGCTCCTTGATGCGGTGGACCAGCACCGGGATTTCGCAACTTGACAAGACCTTGGCCGTCACGCTGCCGAGCAATAACTGGCCCCAGCCGCTTCTGCCGTGCGAACCCATGAAGATCAGGTCGCATCGCAATTCCTCGGCCACGTGGGCGATGGTCTTGGCTGTCAGGTCGGAATATTCGACCCTGCCCGAGAAGGTCAAGTCGGCCGCTTTGGCGGCGTCGGCGATGACTTGCAGATATTTTTCCCCGGCCTTTTGCATCGACTTGCGATATTCCTCGTCGTTGGGATAAACCGGCGGCAGCACCTCGACATAGATCGGCAGCTGGAATTCCGGCGCGACGAAAAGGCCGACGACTTCCGCCTTGATCTGGCGTGCGAATTCGACACCGGCGACGACGGCGAGCCTGGAAAAAGCCGAGCCGTCGGTAGGAATGAGCATCTTCTTGTACATGATTGCGTCTCCTTCAATTGTCGGACTGAAAGTTTGACTTCGTGAGGTTTGGAAAGTGTCATCTATTTTTAACCGATATTTCTTGCCAGGTGTATGGAGAAAGACACGAATGCGCAGCAAAATGCTGGTAAAGTTGTTCCACGGAATCGCGTCAATCCCGGTGTGGCAAGGGAAATTGGAGGTGCGCTCATGAAACACATGAAGACGGTGTTGATCCTTGAACATGAAGAGCAGGTTTTCGACAAGCTGACCTGCGACATCTGCGGCAGCGCCTCGAATGCGGACGAGAACTGGGCAACCAAGGATTTCGAGCATGCAACCAGCGTGGTCCATCTCGAAGAGCGCGAATCCTTCCCCACCGGCGGGCATTCCAAGGACGTGACCTACCATATCTGCCCGAGCTGCTTCAAATCCAAGCTCATGCCCTGGCTGGAGACCCAAGGCGCCAAACCGGGCATCAGCGAAGCGGACTGGTAAGCCCGACGCTTAGCCGGCTCGGCCAGTGCTGTTCAGCGCCACAAATCACCGGCGGCCTTCGCCGCCGGCGGCAGTCTCATATATACTGCAAGAATAATAATTATTTGCAGCAAGCTTTTTTGCGCGCAACTGACACATCATCACGAGAGATTCCGCGGGTCTTTGCCGCTCGAAGCGGCCCCGGATTGAGCTATGGATATAACCGATTTACGTTTCCTGGTTGCCGAAGACGATGACTTCCAGCGTCGCTGGCTGGTCATCATGCTGACCAACCTCGGCGTCAAGAGCATCGTCGAGGCCGGCGACGGCCTGGCCGCGCTACGCGTGCTGCAAGACAAAAACACGCCGATCGACATCAGCGTGATCGATCTCAACATGCCCGGCATGGATGGCATCGAATTGATCCGCCACATCGCCAAGGAAAACCACCCCGGCTCGATCATCCTGGCTTCCGCACTGGACCGTTCGCTGCTGTTCTCGGTCGAGACCATGTCCAAGGCCTATGGCGTGGACTTGCTCGGCACAATCGAAAAGCCCGCCACACCCGAAGGCCTGCTGGCCCTGCTCAAATCCTACCAGCCAAGGACCGACAAGCACGACGACTCGGCCAAGCTGCCCTCGTTCACCTTTGCCGACATCCACCGCGGCTTGCTCAACCGCGAGTTCGAGCCGCGCTTCCAGCCCAAGGTCGACCTGACCAACGGCCAGGTCAAGGGGGCCGAAGCGTTCACGCGCTGGAACCACCCCGAATTCGGCGACGTCTCGCCATCGACCTTCATTCCGCTGCTGGAAGAGTACGGCGAAATGGAAGCGTTCGCCTTCCAGGTGATAGAAAAGTCGGTCGCCGCCTGCATCGACTGGCATCAGCACGGGCACCCCATCGCCGTGTCGATCAACCTCTCGCCGACCTGCCTGTCCAACCCGGAATTCGCCGACCGCATCATCGACTTCATCGCCACGCAGGATATCGAGCCGCAATACCTCATCATCGAAGTGACCGAATCCTCGGCCATCGCCCATCTGCCATACTTCCTCGAAAGCCTGGCGCGGCTGCGCATGAAGGGCTTCGGCATCTCGGTCGACGATTACGGCACGGGGCACTCCAGCCTGCAGCAATTGCTGCGCATCCCGTTCTCCGAACTCAAGATCGACCGCTCCTTCGTCGCCGGCGCCTCGGTCAATTCCGATCTGGAAACGGTGCTTTCCGCGAGTCTCGAGGTCTGCCGCAAGCTCAACAAGCAGTCCGTCGCCGTCGGCGTCGAAACCCAGCAGGACTGGGACTTCCTGCGCAAGCTCGGCTGCACCTATGCCCAGGGTTATTACATTGCCAAGCCCATGGACGGCAAGACCCTGCCGCTCTGGATGGACGAGTGGTCGCAGTTTTTCTGACGCAGTTCAGCTACGCAGTTCAGCTACGCAGTTTAGCTACGCGGTTTAGCTACGCGGTTTAGCTACGCGGTTTAGCTACGCGGTTTAGCAAAATTCCCGGAAAAACTGCGCATTCCGGAAATCCTCAAGGAATTTCAAAAATATCTGTGCACGTTTCCCGATTTGGATATACTGTATAAAAATACAGTATATCCGAGGATATTATCGAAGGGAGCTTGTGCCATGCCTTTTACCGCCATCACCCCAACCCAGCCGCGCCGGCCTGCCGCCGCCCGTTCTTCCCTGATCACGCGCTTCGGCGAAGCGGTCGACGTGCGCAACCGCGGCACGCTACGCGCGGCCAAGTCGGCAGTCGAGCCAGCGGTGGTGCGGCTGTGGCATGACGACCAGTGCCGCGAAATGAACTCGCACGATGCGCGGGCCCTGGCTGCGCAATTGATTGCGGCGGCGAATTTGGCCGATGCGCAAAATGGGCATTGAGGTGGTGTTTGCGGTATAGGCCAAGGGACGCGTTCAGACATTGAAAGACAAGATGCGCAGCCGTTCGAGCCCGCTTTCATGCCCCAAGGTTCGAAGGTGCTCAAATTTCCCGAAGGTGCTCATCCAATTTACTTGAGCACCTTCGGGAAATTTGAGCACCTTCGGGCCATTCTTTCTTTTGGGAGTTGGCATGCCGTGGTCAGAAGCGATGCAGGGTGCTAGAGTGTCAATGGCGAGAAAATCGAGGCGAACGTCGGCTTTGCGCCATTCTCGTGTAAGGCTGGGATCGGCCAGAAGCGGACATATGCGAATATCGCCGATAGCAGCCATTAGCATTTGCAAAACTGGGAAATACCTGGATGGTCTCGAAAGATCAAGCTCGCGGAAAAATGTTGGAATACCGACCAATTTTGTTCTATCGAAACTCTGTTGCAAACCAGTCAAAGCCCTACCACATATGATGGTCAAAATTTTCGAAATTGAAATAGGCAACGTCCTGAGGTATGGATAAAAGCGAATTCCTGAAACTAATGAATTTCCCTGCTGACTGGCTCACGTTGGAAATGTATCCAGACGAGCTTTCGGTCATGCAATCGAATGGTTATGTGCCTGGCCATGAGAATGGTTCTGAACATGATAGGAACGGTGCTTTTCACTGGTGGTTAAAGAGGGAACCTTCCAAGGTACAGCTTATAAAGTTGGTGTCGCTTACAAGGGTTGACCCAGATCAGCATATGGCTGAAGACGTGCGTATGCGTATCGGAAAAGCGAAACACTGCGACGATGAAGTCATGCGCCTCTTACGCCAAACTTAGGGAAATCGACGTGATCGAAGCACTGGAAAGTGCAATTCTGGCGGACGATGCGGACGCAGTTCAAACAGCAATCTTCGAGCTTGGATGTCAGCCGCTTTGTGGCGAATTCATCGAAGACGAGATTTCCATCCAGTTGCTAGGCATGCTGCGGAGGCCTGAGATGTGGCGGTCGCGGCTCGCCGGGCACGTTTTAATCTTCTTCGAGTTCGAAGCCAATCGACTGTCGCCGAGAGCCAAAGACCGCTGCCAAGCATTCCTACGAGAATGGGGCAGTCAGTTCACGGACGTGTATAGCATGCACGTTGTTGGTGAACTTGGGATTGGTCCTTACCTTAAGGAGACGCCGGCAAAGATTCCAAGGAAGAAGCCCCGGCATAAGATTTGACAATCCGCAGTTTGCTGAATGTCCGCTTCCTGAAATCACCACAGGCAGCTCAGGGTCAATCCCAAAAATTGAAAGACAAGATAAGTGGCCATTCGATCTGGCTTTTGTTCTCCAAGGTCCGAAGGTGCTCAATTTTGCCGAAGGTGCTCAACTTTTATGCTTGAGCACCTTCGGGAAAATTGAGCATCTTCGATGGCTTGGCGTACTTTGGTGCGCCGAATTCCGTCGACTTCGAACGCGGTAAGGCATAATTGGTAACGCGGTAAGACGTAAATCGTAGGGCCTCAATAGCGCAGCGTATTGCGCCGCATGTCGGCCTGCCATACAAAGGGCGCATGCCAAGGTTACATACGGCGGATGGCCGCCCCGCGAATAGATAAACCCCATTGCGCCCCACGCGTGTGGTTCGCTTGCAATAATTTAACGCAGCACGTTACCGACTGATCCACATGCTTGATATCGACAATCTTCTCAGCGTAGCAGCGGACATTTCGGCAGGCAAGATACCAAAGTACCTGCACGACGAATGCTTTACGTCCGGTGCTTTCGACTTGCTCTTAAAGGACGTGCGGGACGGTGATGCTTTCGACGTGTTGAGCCGGTTGTGCCGGCGATTCGACGCCATCGACAATCGGGGCGACCCGGTTGATGGCTACTATTACCTTCTATCCGTCCTGGCGCGGCAAACCAATACAACCGAAATGCCCGATGGCATGTCGGCGATCATCGAGAAACATCCGGACTTGTCGCTTGATCTTGAAGCCTGGTATCGGGCGAAGAATTGAGTGACCTGACGAATGGATTTCGTGGCAGGCCTTACTCTGCCGCAGCAGGGCCGTAGGTCAGATGCGCCGAAGGCGTTATCCGACGTATGAAGATATAGACGCACATACGGCGGAAGGCGCTGCGCTTTTCCGCCCTACTGTGACGTGAGCTGCGCCAACACTTGCGGTGAAAAAAACCGCCCCCGCATTTCCTCCAACCCCAGCGTGGACAACACTTCCTCCAGCCGCTCGCTACCACGCTGGCGTGGCAGGTTCTTGTAGCTGGCGATGATCAATTCATTCTTCATCGAATGTTCCCAGCCCACCAGCTCCGTTACCGTCACCTGGTAGCCGTGCGCTTCCAGTTGCAGGCAGCGCAGCACGTTGGTCACTTGGCTGCCGAATTCACGCGTGTGCAGCGGGTGGCGCCAGATTTCGGTCAGGGCTGAGCCGGCCAGGTTCTTGGCTTTGTTTTTCTTCAGCATGCTCGCCACTTCGGCCTGGCAGCACGGCACCAGCACGATGTATTTGGCTTGCTTTTTCAGCGCGAAATGGATGGCGTCGTCGGTGGCGGTGTTGCAGGCGTGCAGGGCCGTCACGACGTCGATCTTGGGCGGCAACCGGTCGGATTCGATTGAGTCGGCCACCGAGAGGTTGAGGAAGGACATGCGCGGGAATTCCAGCCGCGTTGCCAGTTCGCGTGACTTTTGCACCAGTTCGTCGCGCGTCTCGATGCCGTAGATGTGCGAATTGCCTGGCAGGGTCTTGAAGAACAGGTCGTACAGGATGAAGCCGAGGTAGGATTTGCCGGCGCCGTGGTCGACCAGGCTGACGTCGGGGTGTTCGGCCAGCACGTCTTGCAGCAGCGGTTCGATGAATTGATAGAGGTGGTAGACCTGCTTGAGCTTGCGCCGGCTGTCCTGGTTCATCTTGCCGTCGCGCGTCAGGATGTGCAACTCCTTCAACAGTTCGAGCGATTGGCCCGGCCTGATCTCGTGCTTGTCCTGATGATCCTGTTGCTGCTTGTTCGTCGCCTTGCTCATGGGATGGAATTATACGCGCACCAGCAGCTTGCCCAGGTTCTTGCCCTCGAACAGCATGTTCAAGGCTTCCGGCAATTGCTCGAAGCCGTCCACATAGGTTTCGTCGAACACGATTTCGCGCTTCTTCACCCAAGGTTCGACGATGGCGCGCATCTCGTCCATGCGGTTGACGAAATCGCGCGAGAGGATGCCTTGTATGGTGGCGCGCTGGAACAGCATGTGTTGCAAGAAGCGCGGGCCGAGGTCGGGGTGGTCCAGCCCGCCGTCGTACTGGCTGATGGTGCCGCAGATGATGATGCGCGCGCGCCGCTTGATGAGCGGGATCACCGCGTCGGTCACCATGCCGCCGACGTTGTCGAAATAGATGTCGACGCCGCCGGTCTTGCGCTCGATCTCTTTGGCCAAGGCGGCGGTATCGGCAAATGCGCGGTAGTCGACCGCATCGTCGAGGCCGAGCTTTTCGACCAGATAACGGCATTTGCTTTCGCCGCCGGCAATGCCGACCACGCGGCAGCCGGCGCGCTTGCCGAATTGCGCGACGAGCGAGCCGACCGCGCCGGCGGCGCCCGACACCACCAGCGTTTCGCCCGGGCGCGGCCTGCCGGCGTCCATCAGGCCGAACCAGGCCGTGCGGCCCGGCATGCCGAGCACGCCCAGCGCGGTGGAAACCGGCGCGGCGTCGGGATCGAGCTTTTGCAAGTCGTTGGCGTGGCATTTGTCGTAGAGCTGCCAGCCGTTGTAGCCGAGCACCCAATCGCCTTCCTGGAAGCGCGGCGTGGCCGAGGCGACCACCTGGCCGATGGTGCCGGCGCGCTGCACGATGCCCAGCGGGTGCGGCAGGTCGTAGGTGTTGCGCTCGTGCTGCTGGATGCGCATGTAGGGATCGACGCTGATGTAGCGCATGCGCACCAGCACTTCGTTGTTGGCGAGCGTATCGTCGATCTTGTTTTCGCGCAGATCGAAATGCTCGGCGCCGACGCGGGCGCGCGGGCGCTTGACGTAAAACCATTGGCGGTTGTCGAAGGTGCGCATGATGTCTCTCACAAATGTTTGGTGGCTTCGCGTACCGACAGGCCGGACAGCCTGTCGCGATGCGCGTCCACGAATCGGCGCACCGCGTCGGGCGCGGTGCGGGCATATTGGCGCAAGGCCCAGCCTATGGCCTTGCGGATAAAGAATTCCTTTTCGTCCGCGCATTGCAGGCAATGGCGGAACAGGCGCTGTTCGTCGGTTTCGTCCTTCCATGCCAATTGGTGCAAGAGGGCGATGCGGCGCAGCCAGAAGTCGTCGGCTGCTATCAGATCGTCCATGCGTGCGGCCAGGGCACGATCGCGATGGACGATCTCGCCTATCGTCGGCGCCAGTGCATCGACAGTATCCCACCATGACTTCGTCTGCACCAGTTTTTCCAGGGCGGGAAGATCGGACTCTTCGAGCCGCCTGACGTGGCGCCTGAGCAGATCGACGGCAACGTATTGGTATTCGCGTTCATCGAGCTTCCACAAGGCCTTGGCTGCCGGCACCGGATTGCCCTCGAAGCTGCGCACGAGTTCCGCGCAGGCAGCACGCCGCGCGGGCGTGCCTATGCCCAAGTAGTTGAACCGGTGTTTCATGTACGCACGCATGCCGGGCGCCTGCTCCGGGTCGGCCAGCGGCACGAGCGCAGCCTGCACGGCCGTAACGAATGTCTTGCTCATGCGGCATTATAGGCGGCCTCGCGGTAGAATGTTTTCATGCGTTCGACCATCGACAAGCCCTCCACGTCTGCCTTTTGGCGCGACGATGCCCTGCCTTTCCTTGAGGCGCGCAGCGTGACGGGCGCGTGCGGCATGGGTTATGCGCGGCACACGCACGACACCTTTTCCATCGGTGCCGTCACCGGCGGGCGCAGCACGTATTGGAACGGCCGGCGCCAGGAAGACATCGCAGCCGGCACCGTGGTCGTGATCAATCCCGAGGAGGCGCATGCCTGCAATCCGCTACCGGGCATTCCTTGGTCGTATCGCATGCTCTATGTCGATCCGCAATGGCTCGCCGGTGTGCAGCACGATGGCGAGGTGGGCGAATTCCAGCCTTTCGCGGCCATGTCGAGCACGGCGCTGTTCGGGGGCTTCAATCGCTTGTTCGACATCCTGCAAGACCGCACCGCCGAAGCGTTGCAAAAGCAGGGTGCGGCGGTGGCGTTTTTCTCGGCCATGCGGGAGCAATTGGGCACGCTGGCGCGGCAGGGCGGGGAAGTCGATCGCAAGCTGGCGCGCGCGGCCGACTATCTCGAATGCCGTTATGCACATGCGGTGACGCTTGATGAACTCTGCGCCGCCGCCGGGTTATCGGAGGCGCACCTGATTCGCGCCTTCAAGCGCCGTTATGGTATGACGCCGCACGCTTATCTGCTCGACGTGCGTATCAAGCGCGGCAAGGCCAGGCTGCGCGAGGGGGCCGCCATTGCGCAAGTGGCGCATGAAGTCGGCTTTGCCGATCAGGCGCATTTCCAGCGCGCCTTCAAGCGCCACGTGGCCGCTACGCCGGGGCAGTATCGCCGCTAGTGCCGTCTGTAATATCGAGCAAAGCCTGGAACAATCGCGTCGGCTCTTCGGCGATGCGGTTCAATACATAGAGAAAATATTCCTCGCCGAATATGGCGTATTCGCGCGTGCGCAAGCCTTGCCGTTGCAGGCTGTCGATCTGCTCCGTGCCCAGGCCGATCAGCGATTCGAATTCGTAGTCGTGGTGTTCCAGATGCCGTTGCGTAATGAAATGCGCCAGCTCTTGCTGGATCTCCCGGTCGTGCGTGGCAATCGCGCAGCGTTGGCCGGAGGCGAGCAACTCCCTTGCCATGTGCCGAAAGGATTGCTGCAATTGGGTGCTGTTGCGCGGCCAGGCGACAGCGGTCGATTCGAGGAAGGCGCCCTTGACCAGCCGAATCCTGCCCGGATACGGCATCAGGCGCGCCAGATCGGAAGCCGCACGATGAAGCCGCGCCTGGAGCGTGATGCCGACGTGATGCAGCTTCGCCTCCTCGTGCAAACGGATGTAGATGGCATGGATCACGTCGGCGCGGTCCGACCCTTCCGCCGAAATCATCACTTCGCGCTCCTGCGCGGCGGCGGCCCGTGCGATGCGGCAGATATTCTGGTAGGCCAATTCGGGATCGACCAGCGAGCCGACGTGCGAAAGATCGAGCGAGATCGAGGCGGCTTGGCGGCGCGCATCCAATGCCGCGATCAGGGCGAGGAATACTTCGGCCTCGGCATTGGCGCGCAGCGCGTCGCGCACGCTCTCGCCCGTGTATTCGAGCGACACGGCATGGCCGCGCGCGGTGATGGCTAGGGCGCACTCGAGCGCGTCATCGATGGTCCGGCCCGCCACGTAGCGCCTGGCCACGCGATGCATATAGGCGCGGTATTGCGGGTGATGGCAAAACAGTTCCTTGGCTTGTTCGTTCAAGGCTAGCCGGCGCAGGGCTTCGGCAGCCTGCTCGACCGGGGTTTGGCCTTGTGGTGCGATGGGGGATTGCGGGGTATGCATGCTGGCTCCGTGGATGCAAAGCCTGCATGCTAGCCCCGGGGGTTGGGGCTGTATTGAACAAAACTGCTGTCGATGCGTTGGGCGGAATCGCTTCAAGCCGGGAAAGCTGCGCTGCCTGCCATCCCGACTTTCGTAGAGCGCTTTAGTCCAGTTTCCAGACGTACTCGAACCTGGCCCAGCTCTGCACCGGCTTGCCGTCCTGCACGACCGGCTTGAAGTGGCAGTTGGCCAGCTTCATCGTGGCCTTGTCGAGATTTTTGAAGCCGCTGCTTTTTTCGACCTTGGAATCGGAGACCTTGCCGTCCACGCCGATTTGCAGCGACAGCACCACGGTGCCTTGTTCCTCGTTCACCAGCGAGGCGCGCGGGTATTCGGGCTTGTCGCAAGGTACCTTGGTATCGAGCGTTGCGACGCTATCCGCCGCCAGAGCGGCGAACGAGACGCTGCACAGGGCAGCGGCGGTGAGAAGGCGCGATATGTTAGCCATGGCGGATCCAGGTTGTCGTTGCGGGTAAGGTCAATGCCGTGCTTCTACGAGGCTGTCGCAAACCCGGTGCCGGATTATCGCTGGCGCCTGCGGCTTCAGCATCCACGCCGCGGCGTTTGTCCGCACTGGTTTCACAACAGTTTCTGCGTCACGTGTACTGTCTTTTTAAAACTCTTCCCAATCGTCACTGCTGCCGGCTGCCGCCGAGGCGATTTTCTTCGGCGCAGCGGCGCTGTGTACGATGGCCGGTTTTTTCGGCGCGGGGCGGGCCGGCAGCTTCTTCACTTCAGCGCTCCTGACCGTGGGGGCGGGTGCCGATGCGCGGCGTGCCTGCATTTCCGCCATTTGCTGCGAGACGTCGAGCTTGAAGATGCTGACCACGTTGGCGACTTCGGCGGCCTGGTCCTGCAGGCTCCTGGCGGCCGAGGCAGCTTGCTCGACCAGCGCGGCGTTTTGCTGCGTCACGCTGTCCATCTCGATGATGGCCTGGTTGACCTGGCCGATGCCGGCGCTCTGTTCCTGGCTGGCGGCGGTGATTTCACTCATGATGTCGGTCACGCGGCGCACGCTGTCGACCACTTCTTCCATCGTCGTGCCGGCCTGGCCGACCAGCTTGGAGCCGGTCTCGACCTTCTCCACCGAATCGCTGATCAGGGTCTTGATTTCCTTGGCGGCGCCGGCGGAGCGCTGCGCCAGGTTGCGCACTTCGGCCGCCACCACGGCAAAGCCGCGGCCCTGTTCGCCGGCGCGCGCCGCTTCCACGGCGGCATTCAAGGCCAGGATGTTGGTCTGGAACGCGATGCCGTCGATGACGCTGATGATATCGACGATCTTCTTGGCCGATTCGTTGATCGAACCCATGGTTTCCACGACTTGCGACACCACGGCGCCGCCCTTGAGCGCGACTTCCGAAGCCGAGGCCGCCAACTGGTTGGCCTGGCGTGCGTTGTCGGCGTTCTGCTTCACGGTGGCGGTCAATTCTTCCATCGAGGACGCGGTCTTTTCCAGCGAGCTGGCCTGCTGTTCGGTGCGCGAAGACAGGTCCAGGTTGCCGGCCGCGATTTCGCCCGAGGCGGTAGCGATGCTGTCGGTGCCGACACGCACCTGGGCCACGATATGCACCAGGCTGTCGCGCATGGTTTTCATGGCCACGAGGAGGCTTGTGTGGTCGCTTTCTTCGGTATCGATCGCGCCGGCCAGGTCGCCCGAGGCGATCTGGTTGGCGATTTGCGCGGCATAGTCCGGCTCGCCGCCCAACTGCTTCAACAGGCGGCGTGTGATCCAGGCGGCGGCGGCAATGCCGGCCAGCACGGCGACGACGCCGAGGGCGATCATCAAGGAGCGGGCCGAGGCGAAGGCGGACTTGGCATCGGTGGCGGCTTCGGCGTTTTGCTTGTCTTCCAGGGCCACGAGATCATTCAGGGCGTCGAGCCACTTCTTTTGCGCCGGGCGGATTTCCTTGATCAAGACCTTGGTGGCATCTTCGGCCTTGTTGTCCTTCCACAGGTCGATTGCCTTGCCGATGGCGGGGTTGGCGATGGCTTCCTGCTCCTTGATCTTGGCCAGCAACGACCTTTCCTCGGCGGTGGTGCCGGAATTGTTCTTGAACAGGCCGTCAAGCTTGTTCTCGGCATCGACATAGCGTTTGGTCTGGTCGTTGATGCGATCGACTTCCGGCTGCATGTCGGCCGGATCGGTCAAGAGCGACAGATTTTTCAGCGACACGGTGCGATCGTTGATCAGCACGCGCATGTCGAGCGCCAGACGGCCTTCCACGTTATCGACGTTGACCACGTTTTCCAGCCGGTCCTCGATCTGCGACATGCGGCTGATGCCGACTATGGCCACCACGACCAGCAGCGTCAGCACCAGGCCGAAACCCAGCGCCAGGCTTTTTCTGACGTTCATCTTGGAAAAATTCATGTCACTCCTCGAATTGTATTGTGCTTATCAATAATCGCTTGCCACCGACGGATCGGAGTGTTCGCGGATCGGCCCGTCTTGCGCGGGCTTGTCCGTCTATGCCGCCAGCTTCTCCACCAGACCCATGTCCGGACTCGACATCATTTTTTCGATGTCGAGCAAAATCAGCATCCGCGATTCCAGCGTGCCCAAGCCGATCAGGTGCCCGGCTTCGAATGTCGTCCCCATTTCCGGGGCGGGCTTGATTTGTTCGCGCGTCAGCGTCGTCACGTCGGACACGCTGTCGACCACCATGCCCATCACGCGCGCGCCGATGTTCAGGATCACCACCACGGTGAATTGATCATAGGTCGGCTCGCCCAGCTTGAAGCGGATGCGCATATCGATCACCGGCACGATGATGCCGCGCAGGTTCATGACGCCCTTGATGAATTCCGGCGCGTTGGCGATCCGTGTGACGGTTTCGTAGCCGCGCAATTCCTGAACCTTCTGGATATCGATCCCATATTCTTCCTTGCCCAGCGTGAAGGCAAGGAATTCCAGCGGTTTATCGGAATCTGTGGTTGCGGTGATCGATGACATTGGAAGGTTGCGTGCTCGTGCTGTTTGCGGGTTATGCGGCGAACTTGTGAAATATACAAATCGCCAAATTCAACATTTTCTGTGGAGCAAGTATAGGCATTAAAGATTCTTTGCCGCAAGCTTCTATCTATCGTTTTAACCTTTTTTAACCATGTGCGTCAATTTGCCGACAAGGCTTTTTCGAGAAAGCGTGGGGTTTTATCCAACTGCCGCTGGCACTTGGTGCTGGCGAGCGGAAAACGAAGCCAAAATGCAAATCAAAATTGGCAAAATGATGGAAATTTCAGAGGGAACGCGAGTTAAAACACGATGTATCACTGCGATGCTTGACAATTGGGCATCGAAACTTTTGTGCATACCACTGCCCATTCGAACGCGACCGGAAAATCGTCGGTGTTATGTTGTCGCTACGGGGAGGCGGCACGCGCCGGCTTTCTGCGGCGATAGCGATTGTGTAGAATTGCCTACCCGCCTGCCTGTCTGTCAGGCGATGATCATAACGACAAGATAACGTGAGTACACCATGAACCGAGCTGTCATCAGCGCCACCGGCCTCTATACGCCGCCCTATTCGATCAGCAATGAAGAGTTGATCGAGAGTTTCAACGCTTACGTGGCGCACTTCAATGCCGAGCATGCCACGGCAATTGCCGCCGGCGCGATGACGGCGCTGGAAGAATCGAGCGTGGCCTTCATCGAGAAGGCTTCCGGCATCAAGTCGCGCCACGTGGTCGAGAAGGAGGGGATATTGGACATCCGCCGCATGGTGCCGCGCATCCCCGAGCGCTCGGACGAGGAATATTCCATCATGTGCGACATGGCCGTTGCCGCGTCGCGTCAGGCCCTGGAGCGTGCCGGCAAAACCGCCGCCGACGTCGATATGGTGCTGGTTGCCGCAAGCAACATGCAGCGCGCCTACCCCGCGATGGCGGTGGAGGTGCAGCAGGCCCTGGGCATCGACGGTTACGGCTTCGACATGAACGTGGCCTGTTCTTCGGCCACCTTCGGCATCCAGACCGCGGTCGATGCGGTCGAGTCCGGCCGGGCGCGTGCGGCGCTGGTGGTCAATCCCGAGATCACCAGCGGCCACCTGAACTGGCGTGACCGCGACAGCCACTTCATCTTCGGCGACGCCTGCACGGCTGTCCTGATCGAACGTGCCGAAGATTCGACTTCGCCTTACCGCTTCGAGATCCTCGGCACGCGCTTGAAAACGCAATTCTCGAACAACATCCGCAACAACTTCGGTTTCCTGAACCGTGCCGACGAATCGGGGGTAGGCCAGCCCGACAAGCTGTTCCGCCAGCAGGGGCGCAAGGTGTTCAAGGAAGTCTGCCCGATGGCGGCCGAGATGATCAAGGACACCGTGGCCGAGGCCGGCGTGGACCTTGCCCAGGTGAGCCGCTACTGGCTGCACCAGGCCAACATCAACATGAATCTGTTGATCGCGCGCCTGATCCTCGGGCGCGACGCCGCGCCGGAAGAGGCGCCGGTGATTCTGGATACCTATGCCAATACCTCGTCGGCCGGCTCCATCATCGCCTTCCACAAGTATCAGGAAGACTTGCCCGCCGGCGCCCACGGCGTGATCTGCTCGTTCGGCGCGGGTTATTCGATCGGCTGCGTGGTCGTCAAGAAAATCTGATCAAGACGGCCTGACCGCAATCGCCCGCCGGTATTGCATTGGTGAGCGACCGCTGTATTGCTTGAAGGCGCGGCGCAGCGCGGCTTCGTTGTTGAAGCCGCATTGCAGCGCCACCTGCAGGATCGTCGCGCCCGGCTGGGCCAGCAATTCCTTGGCGTGCTCGACGCGGCAGCGCGCCAGGTAGGCCAGGGCAGGCATGCCGACGGCCATCTGGAAGCGGCGCGAGAAATTGCGCACGCTCATCGCGGTGCGCCGGGCCGTATCTTCCACCGAAATATCCTGCTTGAAGTGGCGTTCGATGTATTCCTGCGCCTGCTTGATGCGCAAGTCGGCATGCTGCTTCAAGGGCGCGTTGGTCAGCGCCATCCGCTCGTAGCTCGGGTGCGCGATGGAATTGGTGTAGCGCGTGAACTTGTGCGCCGCCGCTTCGCCATAGAACTGCGATACCAGGTAGGCGCAGGCATCGAGGCAGGGATTGATGGAAGCCGCGCTGATGATGCGCCCGTCGATCACGAGCGGGATTTCGGGCGAGAAGCGGATCTCGGGATAGTGGCGCGAAAACACGCGCTGGTCCGACAGGTTGCCCGTCACTTCGTGACCATCCAATAGCCCCGTTTCGGCCAGCAGGCGCACGCCGGAAGCCAGGCCGATCAGGATCGCCCCTTGCGCGTGGCATTCGAGCAGCCAGCGCTGCACGGCCGGCTTCAACTTGACACGCTCGGCGTTGGGAAAGAAAAATGAGGTGATCACCACGACTTGCGGCATGGGCGCGCTGCGTATGCTGTGCTCGGGTTGCAGCATCGGCCCGGTGAAGGACGTCACGGCCTGACGGCTCGGCGCGACGAAATCGACGGCGAACAGCTGCGAGCTTTCCAGGTCGGCGCTTTTCGCATGCAGCGTCCCGGCGATGGCGAGCGATTCCCGAATGAGAATGGCCAGGCCGGCCCAGCAATTTTCGTCGATGAATACGCTGACGCGCACTGGTTGATGCATCAAATGATGGCTCCTAAAATAATCGAGCATGGCCGATTATGCATAGCATTATGGCTGAAAACGGCGTTTAGAAGTTTTCCTCTATCAGGTAGAGTATGCATAGCCCCGAAGCCAAGACTGCTTGAGGGGAGACCTTGCGCAAACGGCATCATGGTGTGCTGCGACAAGACAAGCGCAAGAAGAATAACAGTTGCACAAGACAACGCGGAGACTGGATATATGAACAAGCTGATCGCGCTCATGCTCGTGAGCGCCATGCTGGCCGGCTGCAGCAAGACCGACACTTCCACTGCCTCTTCCTCGGAAGACCTTGCTTTCCAGAAGAAACTGCAGGAACAATTGCTCGATGCCAAGCCCGGCAGCGTGATCGAGCTGCCTGCAGGCAAGCATCATCTGACTTCCGGCCTGACCTTGCGCGTCAATGGCGTGACGCTGCGCGGCGCCGGCATGGAAAAGACCATACTCTCGTTCCGCGATCAGGCGGCCGGCCCGGAAGGCATGCTGATCTATGCCAACGACCTCGTGCTCGAAGGCCTGACCATCGAAGACAGCAAGGGCGACGGCTTGAAGTTGAACGACGGCGAGAACATCACGATCCGCGGCGTGCGCGTGCGCTGGACCGACGGCCCCAAGGTGACCAACGGCGCCTATGGCATCTATCCGGTCAAGTGCAAGAACGTGCTGATCGAGGATAGCGTGGCCGAAGGCGCGTCCGACGCGGGCATCTACGTCGGCCAGTCGCAAGGCGTGGTGGTGCGCAAGTCGCGCGCCGAACACAATGTGGCCGGCATCGAGATCGAGAACACCATCAACGCCGACGTCTACGACAATACCGCTACCAACAACACCGGCGGCATTTTGGTGTTCAACATGCCCAATCTGTCGCAGCCCGGCCATAGCACGCGGGTGTTCCACAACCAGGTGTTTGCCAACAACCTCGGCAACTTCGCCGCGCGCGGCACCGCCGTTGCCAGCGTGCCCGCCGGTTCGGGCATCGTGATCAATTCCAATCCCAAGGTGGAAATTTTCGACAACGACGTGTCGGACAACCAGACCGCCAATGTCATCGTGTCGAGTTACTACTCGACGGGATATTTCACCGATAAGGGCGTGGCGGCGAACTACGATCCCTATCCGCGCGCAATCTACATCTATGGCAACCGCTTCAAGGGCGGCGGCGATTCGCCCGACGGACTCGACCTGAAGGCGCTAAAGGTGGCGATGTACGGCCTCTCGGGCCACCTGCCCGACGTGTTGTGGGACGGCTATGTCGACCCCAAGACCGCGCCCAAGGGTGTGCAGCCGGCGGAAGACAAGATTTGCATCCAGAACGGCGACATCGGCGTCTTGAATGCCGACGGCCCGAACAAATACAAGAATCCGACCAACGACACGGCGCCGTATAAATGCGAATTGCCCAAGCTGCCGCCGGTGGTGATTCCGCAGGTGGCAAGCGCGCCTGCTGCGCCAGCCGCACCGACTGCACCAACGGCACCAACTGCGCCCAGCGCATCCGCGGCACCTGCCAAGAGCTGAAACAAGAAACGAATGATGCAAAAACGAAATACGCCCATGCGCGCAATGGGCAGGGTGCTGGCCATCCTTGCGCTGGCTGGCGCCTTGATTTCCTGCCATCGCACACCACCCGCCGTCAGCTATATCGCCGAAGGCCATCCCGAGCACTTGAGCGACTGGCACGTGCTGCTGGCCGATGGTGGGCGCTTGTCCTTGAACGGTGGCGTGGTGCCGTATGACTTGAACACGCCGCTGTTTTCCGACTATGCGCACAAGCTGCGCACGATCTGGATGCCCAAGGGGCAAGCGGCCAAGTACGATCCTGAGAAGACGTTCGATTTTCCGGTCGGCACCATCATCACCAAGACGTTCTATTACCCGCGCGTCGATGGTGCCGCGAAGGATGCCAAGGCGGTGGCGGTTAATTACGACACGGCTGCGGACTTCGAGGGTGCCAAGCTCAAGCTCGACCGTGTGCGGCTGATCGAAACGCGCGTGCTGGTGCGCCGCGACAAGGGCTGGGAGGCTTTGCCCTATGTCTGGAACGCCGACCAGAGCGATGCCGAACTGGCGCGCACGGGCGACCAGATGGCCATTGAATTGCAGCGCCCCGACGAACCGGCCCAGCCGATCACTTATGTCGTGCCCAACGTCAACCAGTGCGCGGCCTGCCATGTGTCCGACATCAAGTCGCGCCTGTTCGAGCCGCTCGGCCCCAAGGCACGCCACCTGAACCGCGATTACGTCTACGACGGCAAGGCGGAAAACCAGCTCGCTTACCTGACGCGCATCGGCTATCTCACTGGCGCTCCCGCGCCGAGCGAGGCGCCGAAGAATGCCAATTGGGCCGACACCAAGGAAGACGTCGGCGCCCGCGCCAGAGCCTACCTCGACATCAATTGCGGCCACTGCCACAACAGCAAGGGTGCCGCCAACACCACGGCGCTGCACCTGAACATGGGTGCGCCGGCCGATCTGCACCTGGGCTTGTGCAAGCCGCCGGTTGCGGCCGGGCGCGGCACGGGCGACTTCAAGTTCGACGTCGTGCCGGGCAAGCCTGACGAGTCGATCCTGGTTTATCGCGTCAATTCCGATGAAACCGGGCTGATGATGCCCGAGATCGGGCGCAAGTCGGTGCACCGCGAAGGCGTGGATTTGATCAAGACCTGGATTGCCGGCTGGCCCGGAAGCTGCGACGAAAAGAAATCCGATTGAAGAAGCTGATGTAGGGCGGAGAACACAATAACCCTCGAGGGAGACTGTCATGGCATTGCGCAAGAATCGTCTGGCTTGGAGTATTTCGCATGCGCTTTGGATGGGCGCCTTTGCAGTAGGGGGCGCGGCAAACGCGGCCGATGCGCCGCAAGATGCGGCGCAAAGCAGCGCGCCCGACGCCGCCAAAGCCAAAAATGCGGACGAGCAAATCATCACCGTGACGGCACAAAGCCGCTCCCAGCAAGCGCAGGCCGTGCCGATTTCGCTGCAATTGGTTACCGCGGAACAATTCGAGAAGCTCGCCGCCAATAACCTGGCCGACGTCAACGGCTATATCCCCGGCCTCGTGATCGATGCCGACCAGCCGACCCAGCCGGGCTATTCGATACGCGGCATCGGCACTTCCGACTTCGGCATCGGCACCGACTCCCCGGTCGGCATCTACGTCGACGGCGTCTACACCGGCAAGACCGGCGGCGCCCTGATGAATTTCAACGATACCCAGCGCGTCGAAGTGCTCAAGGGACCGCAGGGCACGCTGTTCGGGCGCAACAGCGCGGCCGGTGCGATTTCCGTCGTCACGCACGAACCGGGTGCCGATTTCGATGCCGACGGCCACGTGCGCATAGGCCAATACGGCGAGCGCTACGTCGATGCCTTGCTGAACGTGCCGATCAACGATAACCTCGCGGCGCGTTTTACCTTCGTCGACCACAAGACCGACGGCTGGCTGACCGATGCCGCCACCGGCCAGAAATTAAACGCGCAAAGCGATTGGGGCATGCGCGCCTCGCTGAAGTGGGAAGCGGGCCAGACCAAGGTGTTGCTGTCGTACGAACATGAGAGCCTCGACCAGGACGCTTCGGTTGCCATCGGCATCGTGCCCGTGCCTGCGGCGGGCGCCACGCCCGCGTTTCCGCCCAACCCGGCCAGCTACATCAACCCGCTGACCGCCCCCATCTACAACGACGTGCAGGGCAATCGCGAAACGCGCGATTTCGATGGCGTGACCTTGCGCATCGAGCACCCGCTGTCGTTCGCCACCTTCAATTCCACCACGGGCTATCGCCACTTTACTTCGGGCAACCTCGAAGGCAACGACGGCACCAACAACATTGCCACCTATCTCGATACCAACAACATCGAGAGCAACACCACCTGGCAGCAAGAGTTCAAGCTTTCAGGCAAGAACGACATGGTGGACTGGCTGACAGGCATCAGCTTCTTCGGCGAATCGGCGCATCAAACGAGCCAGGTCGACACCTATACCGATACGCTCAACACGCTGTCGAACAATCTCTACGGCCTGCCGATTTATTCCGTGCTGCAAGGCGCCATCGGGCAATTCGGTTTGCCGGTCAACCTGTTCGGCAATTCGTGGCAGGAAAGCATGATCAACAAGGGCACCTACCGCTCCGACGCGATTTATGGCGACGCGATCTGGCACCTGACGCCGCAGATGAACCTGACCACCGGTGTGCGCTACACGCGCGACTCCAAGGACTTCAGCTGGTACAACCCGCCGCGCAGCGCCGACGGGCTCGATGCCGCGCTGGCCGAATTGAACCAGGCCAATTTCTTTCCGACCCTGGTGCAGGTGGGCGCATTGAGCCAGGCGCAGGCCACCGCGGCCCAGGGCGCCTTGACGCAGAACATCGAATTCAACAACGCCGCCGCCACCGCTGGGCGCGTGACGATGAGCAATAGCTGGTCCAACGTCAGTCCGCGCCTGGTGCTCGATTACAAGTTGACGCCGGACATATTGGTGTACGGCTCGGCCACCAAGGGTTACCAGTCGGGCGGCTTCAATGCGCTGTCGGTGGCGGGCGTGTACGATCCCGAAACGGTGCGCAATTTCGAGCTCGGCATCAAGAGCTATTTCCGCGACCAGCATCTGTTGATCAATGCCTCGCTGTTTTCCTACAAGTTCTCCAACCTGCAGTCGCTGAACCTGGTGCAGAACGGCTCGCCGATTCCGAGCTACCAGGTGACATCAAGCGACCAGGTCGGCAACGGACTCGACTTCGAAGCCAACTGGCGCCCGACGCGCAACTGGAAATTGTCGCTGTCGTCCGAGTTTATCGACCAGACCTACCGCAATTACGTCAGCCCCGACGGCACCAGCCTGAACGACCAGCCGGTCGGCACGCCGCGCTGGAGCGTCGGCGCCATCATCGACTACACCATGCACAACGTCGCCAGCGGCAGCCTGGACTTCACATTGGGCCAGACCTATGTCGGCGCCACGCGCTGCAATGCCGATTCCGCCTATCAGGGCACATGCCTGTCCACGCCGACCTTCACCGTGGGGTCGGCGCAAAACCACACCGATGGCCGCATCGGCTGGGATGCCGATTCGCACAAGTGGGGCGTGGCACTCTACGCGCGCAACATCTTCAACAACCAGTATGTCGAGCATATCGGCAACACCTCGGCCTCGACGCTGGGCACGCCTTATGCCAGCATCTCGGCGCCGCGCGTGGTCGGCATCGAACTGCATGCGGGGCTTTGATCCTAAAAACCTCGGTTGACCGCTTGCCAATATTGGAGAAGCCACATGAGAACTTACTTTCTAGGGTATTTGAACGTCCACCATTTTATTGAGAACGCTACAGACGCGATTGCGCGCCTGTCCAACCGAGGTATTTAGGATCATGGGTACACTCTCCGGAAAGACCCTCTTCATCTCGGGCGGCAGCCGCGGCATCGGCTTGGCGATTGCCTTGCGCGCCGCGAAAGACGGCGCCAACATCGCCATCGCGGCCAAGACATCGGCGCCCGATCCGCGCCTGGAAGGCACGGTTTATACGGCGGCCCAAGCCATTGAGGCGGCCGGCGGCAAGGCATTGCCGCTGGTGGTGGACATTCGCGACGAGGCGCGCGTGGCGCAGGCGGTGGAAGAAACCGCCACACGTTTCGGCGGCATCGACATCCTGATCAACAACGCCAGCGCCATCCGCCTGACGGGCACCATGGATACGCCGGTCAAGCGCTATGATTTGATGCACGGCGTCAATGGGCGCGGCACCTTCGTCTGTTCGCAAGCCTGCATGCCTTATTTGCTCAAAGCCGCCAATCCGCACATCCTGACGCTGTCGCCGCCGCTCTTGCAAGACCCGAAATGGTTCCGCGCCTGGCCGCCTTATGCCATCGCCAAATACACCATGAGCCTGTTCACGCTGGCCCATGCGGCCGAATTCCGCAAGCAGGGCGTGGCGGTGAATTCGCTGTGGCCGCGCACCTCCATCGCCACGGCAGCGGTGGCCAACGAGATCGGCGGGGAGGCGATGATGAATGCCTCGCGCAAACCCGAGATCATGGCCGACGCGGCGCACTGGATCTTGCAGCAACCGGCCAAGCAGTGCAGCGGCAATTTCTTTATCGACGACGAAGTCTTGATTGCGGCGGGCGTGCGCGACTTTTCGGTGTACGACGTGCAACCGGGCGCGCAGTTGCAAGCCGACTTTTTCGTGGAGGCCCTGCCGGGGATGCGGCCCTCAGCTTAGGCGCCTGCATATTCGCGTCAAACTAGCCACACACGCCATTTCAATCTTGCCGCGCATTTCCAATTTTGCGGGGGCTGCCGGCCGAACGACGGCTCACTGGTGGCAAGCGGACGTTGCGGAGTCTCGTGGCTTCCAGCTGCAACGCCCTCATAGCCGTCATCGACGCTGAGCTGTTGGCGGGAAAAATTCACAATTGGCTGACCGCTTTCATCGGTCATGAAGTGGCATGATGCATCCTTCGGTTGAAATTCAGGCTAAGTCTGATGATAGCGCACCCACGAACGAGCGCGATTTCAATCAAGCAATCCAAGCTGGAGATTCTTTGACTGAATTCGGGTATGCTTGTTCGGTTATAAGAAGAAACTCACGTCGTAATGGAGCGACATGTCCAATATTTATAGCCCGCCAGCAGCCCGCCTCGATGACGAGCCTGGTGTAAGCGAAGGTAATCACAAATTCTATGTAGTTGCGCCGCTCAAGTTTTGGTTGTTGTTCATCTTCACTCAGGGTTGTTACCAACTCTATTGGTTTTACAAGAATTGGAGCCGATACAAGACATACTCGCAGGAAAGTATATGGCCGGTGATGCGAACCATATTCGCCATCTTTTTTGCACACTCGCTATTCCGCGAAGTAGATGCGACTCTGGTCACTGAAGACCGAAAGCATTCCTGGAGTCCAAGTCTACTTGCAACCGGCTACGTGATAGCAGCCATCACTACTTATGTCATTGATCGCATGCGCGATTTTGTAGACAAGATTGCGCTCCCAATCGAATTATTTGTCATGCTTCCATTGGTCGGCTATTTACTCTATCGCGCTCAAGTTGCGATGAACATTGCTTGCGACGATCTGTCGGGTGCATCCAATGCAAAACTGACTTGGGCCAATTACCTATGGATGGGGCTTGGCTTTACATTGATGTCGCTGGCTTTGATCGGCACCTACGCCAATTTGTCTGCGTCCTAGTTCTTGCAGCATTACGCCCGCATCGCGCCGGGCGTCACCCCAAACCCTCGCTTGATCGGCCTGCGTAGTGCCGTCCCCACGCGCTCAGCCACCGCTTCGATCGACAGCCCCGTCGTCTCGATCAAATGCGCCTCACGCATCAAGCGCTGACGCAGCACAAACTTGAACGGCGACAAAACCATGGCGGCATCGATACGACGCGACAAGGTCTTGGAGGCCATGCCCACCCGCCAACGCTCCTCCATCGATGACCGCTTCGGGGGGCATTGGCGACGAACGGTGTTCAATTCAATTTCCTTGCTTTCCTAGTGACCCGTTCCTGGCGTACGGCGGTATTTGGCAAATTCGTTATTTTCGGGCCCGCGTGCTCGCTATACCTTGAGCCGGGCCACGATGGGCCGCTCGCTATGATTTCCAGAGGCGCCGCAAGTATTGTCAAAAAGAAATTGTATCCGGGTTGAAACAGCCTGGATACACTTGCTTACAATTATTGCCTTCCGTTTGGCGCACAATCCTTGCTTCCCCAATCGCTGATTCGGTAGTAAGCTCCCTTCGCGCTGCGAACCAAAGCGGTTTATCGCTCCCTAAGTATTTGGAGCGTTATTTGCCGTTCCCGCTTGCCTGGAATTGGATTTTTGCAAACTTGTAGCAACCCTGTTGGGACGTTTGTTTTTCGTGACTAATTTGTTTCAAAGGCGCCAATACGAGACTCCGCTGCTTGAGGACTCCATCACCCCCTGGATGGGTCCGCTTGCGCCGTGGGCGCGCGGCGAGGTCCACGCCTATAACGACGACCGCGCGCGCAACTGGTTCGCTATTTGCTGCGTCGTCTCGATGCTGGTGCATATCGGTTTCCTTGCTTTTCCCTGGCCCAGAGAAAAGCTGGACATGACGCCGGCGGCGGCTGCGTCTGCGCGCGGGCCGGTTTCGGTGCACCTGGAGACGCGGCGCTCGCGCGCCACGCCGGATCAGGACAAGGAAGTGCGTCCCAAGCCGAGGCCCGAGCCGCCGCAACAGGCCGTCGTCACGACGCGCCATCCGCCGACTCCGCAACGCCCGACGGTTCCGCCACCGCCGCTGAATCCCGTGCCTTTTGTCAAACCATCAACAGAGCCGGCGCCACCCGAGGAGGATGCTTTCACCAAGGACCTGGCCAGGCGGCGGGCGCAACGCGGCGAAAGCGATCCCTCGCCAAACGCCCAGGAAACGACAGGTGGCGGCGGCAGCAGCGACAACAGCGTCGCACTCGCCAACATCCAGCGCGCCATGAACATGAATTCGCGCACGGTGGGCACCGGCGGCATTTTCTCGGTGATGCATATGGGTGTGCGCGAAGCGACCCTGCGCTTCAATGGCTGGCATCCGGGCGCGAACGACGGCGGTTGGCATGAAACCTACACCGTCGATGCCGGTGAAGACGGTAACGTCAGGCTGGCGGTGGTGCGCAAGGAAATCGAGATCATCCGCAAGTTTTACAAAGGTGACTTCGACTGGGTGTCGGACCGCCATGGCGGACGCGTAATCAAGATGTCCGCCCGGCCGGAAGACAACGACACGCTCGAACGCTTCCTGATGCATGAAATGTGGGACGACAACGATGCGTCCGACATCCGCCGCCGCGGTTAGTCGATCGCCAGGGCCGAGGTGCCGTCGAGATAGCGCGCATCAAAACACTTGTCGCATACCTCGCAAAACAGGTGCGACTGGCGGACGCGTTTCTGGCGTAATACCAACTTCAGGTGATTGGTGCGGCAATGCGGACACAGTTCGCGCATGGCGCCGACCGAATACACCACCTCGGATTGCGCTAAGTCTTCCCTGATCGCGTCGACCACGCTGGTGTGCTCGATTTCGATCAAAGACAGTGGCGTGGAGGCGAGATTGCGATGTTCATTGCGCGCCGCGGCAGCTGCCGATTCCTGGGTTGCGCTCGCCATCATGATTGCCTCCGGAATTTCGCGTGAAGAGATACAAAATAGCTAAGTTTTGCGGAACATGCAATGGCGAAACGTTAAGTTAGTCAGACTTCATGCGCGTCAAATTGATGGGGAAGTGATGGCCTAACCGGCTTGATATTCTTTGGGAGTTTGGATTGACAAGCGAATAACAATTTGTCTTTGGCGGGGTAGAGTGGATTTTGGTCTCCCCCGAAACTCCTCGGAGTCTAGGTTTGCCCGCGACGTTGAACCCGCGGGCATTTTTTTGCCCGTTCGGTGCCGGCTTCTTCACATTTGGGCGCTTCTGCGGCAGTGAAACTTATCCCCAAAAAATCAAGGGCTTGGCTAAGTTTTCCGCAACTTTTCCACAGGATTGGGCACAGAAAATGTTCATAACCGGGCACTTTTCCACATCCGGCTGTCGCTCGGGAATAAAGTTGAAATTCCCTTTTTTATCAAGGACATAGACTTGCTGTGCAAGAGCCGGTAAACTTGAAGGCTTTTTTGCAAGCGCATTCGACCATGGCCGCCACTTCTGACAATCCCGATCTGCCTATTGATGATTCCGTCGCCGATACCGTGGCCGATGCGGCCGAAATCAAGCAGGTATCGTCCGAACAGATCGTGCGCGAAGTGGCGCGGCGCCGCACCTTCGGCATCATTTCCCACCCCGATGCGGGCAAGACCACGCTGACCGAGAAATTGTTGCTGTTCTCGGGCGCGATCCAGCTCGCCGGTACCGTCAAGGCGAGGAAGAGCGGGCGCCACGCCACGTCGGACTGGATGGAAATCGAAAAGCAGCGCGGCATCTCGGTGGCGTCCTCCGTGATGCAGTTCGAATACCGCGACCACGTGGTGAACCTGCTCGATACGCCGGGCCACCAGGACTTTTCCGAAGACACCTACCGGGTGCTCACCGCCGTCGACTCGGCCTTGATGGTGATCGACGCCGCCAAGGGCGTGGAAGCGCAGACCATCAAGCTGTTGAACGTCTGCCGCATGCGCAACACGCCCATCATCACCTTCATGAACAAGATGGACCGCGAAACGCGCGATCCGCTGGAGCTGTTGGACGAGCTCGAATCGGTGCTCGAAATCCAGTGCGCGCCGGTGACCTGGCCGATCGGCATGGGCAAGACCTTCCGCGGCGTGTATCACCTGTTGCGCGACGAGATCATGCTGTTCGCCGCCGGCAGCGAGCGGGCCGACCAGACGTTTGAAGTGCTCAAGGGCATCGACAATCCGCGCCTGGCGGAAATGTTCCCGCTTGAAATCGACCAGTTGAAGATGGAAGTGGAATTGGTGCATGGCGCCTCGCATCCGTTCGATCTCGATACCTTCCTCGCGGGCAAGCAGACGCCGGTGTTTTTCGGCTCGGCCATCAACAATTTCGGCGTGCGCGAAATCCTCGATGCCTTGCTCGACTGGGCGCAGCCGCCGCGCGAGCGTGACGCTACGGTGCGTGCGGTGCAACCGACCGAAAAACCGTTCTCCGGTTTCGTGTTCAAGATCCAGGCCAACATGGACCCGGCGCACCGCGACCGCATCGCGTTCCTGCGCGTGTGCAGCGGCCGCTTCGAGCGCGGCATGAAGATCAAGCACTTGCGCCTGGGGCGCGAGATCAAGGTGTCGTCGGTCGTGACCTTCATGGCGGCGTCGCGCGAGCAGGTCGAGGAGGCCTATGCGGGCGACATCATCGGCTTGCCCAACCACGGCAACATGCAGATCGGCGACAGTTTTTCCGAAGGCGAGATGCTGCAATTCACCGGTATCCCGTATTTTGCCCCGGACTTTTTCCGCTCTGTGCGTATTTTGAATCCGCTCAAGATCAAGCAATTGCACAAGGGTTTGCAGCAGTTGGGTGAAGAGGGCGCGGTGCAGGTGTTCAAGCCGGTGCATGGCACCGATCTGGTCCTGGGCGCGGTTGGCGTGCTGCAGTTCGAGGTGGTGGCCTCCCGCTTGAAGAACGAATATGGCGTCGATGCCGTGTTCGAGGGCACGAGCATTTCGAGCGCACGCTGGATCAGCTGCGACGACAAGCGCGCGCTGGCCGACTTTGAAAATTCCTCGGCCGGCGCCAACATCGCTTTCGATGCCGCCGGCAACATGGCGTATCTGGCGACTTCCGGCGTGAACCTCAAATTGACGCAGGAACGCTGGCCGCAACTGACCTTCCACTCGACACGCGAACACGCCGCCAAGCTCAACTGAGCGGCGTGCTGCGCGGGGAACCTTCACGCCTGCGCCGTGTCCATTGCATTCTCGCGCAGCGCTTGCGTCGCGCGATTTGCATCGGATTACGAAGAAGGAGGTTGGTCATGCTCACGGCAACATATTCCCTGGTTGCGATTTCAAGCGAACAACAAAAGGCGCACCGCGTTCTGGCACGGCTGCAGCAGGGCATTGCCCATCTTTGGAAGAACTTGCAGGAAATCGATCTTGCCGGCGTCGAAGCGGCGATACACAAGCTCGTGCATTTCGATCATGTCGTTCGCCAGCGCAAGATGGAGCGTTACGTCATCCCGGCGTTGAAGAGCGCTACGCATGAAGTCGATGCGGTGCTGGAAGAACTCGATGCCTTGAGCGGCTTTTGCGAACACCTGCTGCAATCGCTGCGTCAACAATCCCGCCTCGTGCTGCAACAGGGGCGTTCCAAGCTCAAGGATTTGCGCCGCGCCATGGAGCTTTACTGCAGCAATCTGCATCTGCGCCTGGCCAAGGAAGAGGAACTGCTGCTGCCGCTCGTGCCCCGCGTGTTGAGCGGGGAGGAAATTTTCGAAATGGGCGTGCAATTTCTGTCTGACGATGGCAAGCGGCTGGAGCATCGGGCCAACTCGCAGGAGGCTGAGGAGCTGCCCTGAGCGTGGCGATTTGACTTTGCACTAAAATAATGCAAAATATCAAGAAAGCCACGATTTTCCCATAAATGGTGCATATATATTCGAGACGCATCAATATGGTGCGTCGATGGCCAATGCTGGCCTTTGCCTAAAATCCCTCTAAAAGACATCAATTTGTCACATCGCGCGTGCATCATCGGAGTGCAGGGCGCTCTATTTTGAACCGGGTGGTGGCACGGAATCTGCTATGATTATTTCCCGAGTTTGGTCGCAATTCGGATTGTGCCTTCCTGCTAAATTTTGTCGGTCCGGCAACGAATTTGCCGGCGCAAGGACTTAGTCGGCTCAAAAACAATATCTTTGATTGATTCGCTCAACTTTTTAGGAGATTCGCATGGCAATGACGGCCGCAGACGTCTTGAAGATGGCGAAAGACAACGAAGTCAAATTCGTTGATTTTCGCTTTGCTGACACTCGGGGCAAGGAACAACACGTCACCGTTCCGGTTTCGCATTTTGACATCGACAAATTCGAGTCTGGCCATGCCTTCGACGGTTCTTCGATCGCCGGCTGGAAGGGTATCGAAGCATCGGACATGATCCTGATGCCCGACCCGAACACCGCCAACATCGACCCCTTCATGGAAGAGACCACGCTGTTCATGCAGTGCGACGTGATCGAACCTTCCGACGGCAAGGGCTATGACCGCGACCCGCGCTCGATCGCCAAGCGCGCCGAAGCGTATCTGAAGTCTTCCGGCCTGGGCGATACCGCCTACTTCGGCCCGGAACCCGAATTCTTCATCTTCGACGGCGTGCGCTGGAAGATCGACATGTCGGGCTGCTTCGTGCAGATCGATTCCGAAGAAGCGTCGTGGAGCAGCGGCGAAAAGCTCGAAGGCGGCAACACCGGCCATCGTCCGACGGTCAAGGGCGGCTATTTCCCGGTTCCCCCGGTCGACAGCTTCCAGGACATGCGTTCGGAAATGTGCCAGATCCTCGAATCGCTGGGCATCCCGGTCGAAGTGCATCACCACGAAGTCGCCGGCGCCGGCCAGAATGAAATCGGCACCAAGTTCTCGACCCTGGTGCAGCGCGCCGACTGGACGCAAAACCTTAAGTACGTGGTCTGGAACGTGGCGCATACCTACGGCAAGACCGCGACCTTCATGCCCAAGCCCATCGTCGGCGACAACGGTTCGGGCATGCACGTGCACCAATCGGTCTGGAAGGACGGCAAGAACCTGTTCGCCGGCGACGGCTATGCCGGCCTGTCGGAATTCGCGCTGTACTACATCGGCGGCATCATCAAGCATGCACGCGCATTGAACGCCATCACCAATCCGGGCACCAATTCTTACAAGCGCCTGGTGCCGGGCTTTGAAGCCCCGGTCAAGCTGGCTTACTCGTCGCGCAACCGTTCGGCTTCGATCCGTATTCCGCACGTGCCGAACCCGAAGGCTCGCCGTATCGAAACGCGCTTCCCCGATCCTTCGGCCAATCCCTACCTGTGCTTCGCGGCACTGTTGATGGCCGGTCTGGACGGCGTGCAGAACAAGATCCATCCGGGCGAAGCTGCCTCGAAGGACCTGTACCACCTGCCGCCGGAAGAAGATGCGCTGATCCCGACCGTGTGTTCCTCGCTTGATCAAGCGCTGGAATATCTGGACAAGGACCGCGAGTTCCTGACCCGTGGCGGCGTGTTCTCCGACACCATGATCGACGCCTACATCGAACTGAAGATGCAGGAAGTCACGCGTTTCCGCATGACGACGCACCCGATCGAGTTCGACATGTACTATTCGCTGTAATGGCGCGATGGGCGGCAGAACCTTGTCGCCCGTTGGCAAGACTGGAAAAGGCGGAGGGCGTGAGCTTTCCGCTTTTTTATGGCCGGTTTGGCCATCGGACGGTCAGAATGTTACATTGTGCTCATCAAAATGTTGCATGAGGCAATAAAATGTTGAACGACTGTTTGTAATGCAATGATTCTTATCCTAAACTAGCTATCCATCCCGAAGCTGTTGGGAAATTAGCCTGGCGTTGTTGCGCCTCCTAGCCGTACAGTCGTACTGTCTTCGTCGTCGCGCCTAGCCAGACTAATTTCGCAACAGCTTCTAGTTTTCCAAGCATCGGATAAAAGTTTATGAAACCCCAACTTTTTACCTTGGTGGCCCTCCTGGGCACAATCGGCTCCGCCTACGCGGAAGGGGATATCTATAAGTGCGTCAATGCCAACGGCACGGTCGAATTCAAGAATACCGGCCCGGTCAAGGATTGCAAGAAGATGGAGCTCGAAGGCATCAGCGTGATTCCGGCGCCGGCCAAGCACAGCGGCACGGTGCAGACGGCTTCGCTGAAATCGACGTCCTCGACCTCGCCATCGGACTTCCCGCGTGTCGATTCCACCACGCAAAAGGCGCGCGACAACGACCGGCGCCAAATCCTGATGGACGAGATGAAGAACGAACAGGACAAGCTGGCCGCCTTGAAGAAGGACTACAACAACGGCGAACCGGAGCGCCAGGGCAACGAGGCCAATTACGCCAAGTATCAGGAGCGCGTGACGGCGATGCGCGACGATATCGCCCGCACCGAGAAAAATATCGAAGCCTTGCAGCGCGAATTGAAACGCGAATCGGGCGAGGCACACTAGTACGCTCGAACCGAGCAGATGCGAGGCCGCGCCATGCGGCCATTTTTTTTGGACTATTGTCTTGAATAGCGACGCAAACACGCCTGGCGCCTCGCGCGACTTGAGCGGGCTCGATTTGCTGGCCTCGTCGGTCATCATTCTCGATGCCGAAGGCCGCATCACCTATGTCAACGCTGCAGCGGAAAACCTGCTCGAAAGTTCGTCGCGCGCGCTGTCGCAGCACAAGCTGATCGAAGTGTTCCACAACGGCGACGAGCTGGTCGATGTGTTTCGCCAGGCACTTGCGCACCAGTTTGCCGACAAGCGGCTCGATTTGACGCTGGAACGCATCGGGCGCGAGCCGCTGCAAGTGCACGTGGTGGTGACGGCGCTGGACGACCCGGAAGTGCCGGTCCTGATCGAACTGCGTGAGAACGTGCAGCAATTGAAGGTCGACCGCGAGGAGCGTATCCTCGACCAGAGCCAGGTTAACAAGGAATTGATCCGCAATCTGGCGCACGAGATCAAGAATCCGCTGGGCGGCATCCGCGGCGCGGCGCAATTGCTGGAGCTGGAATTGCCGGAGCGGCAATTGAAGGAATTGCGCGAATATACCCAGGTCATCATCAAGGAGGCCGACCGGCTGCAGACGCTGGTTGACCGCCTGCTGGCGCCGCACCGGCGTCCGCATATCGTGGGCGACGTGAATATCCACGAGGTCTGCGAGCGCGTGCGCAGCCTGATCGTGGCCGAGTTTCCCACTGGTTTGGCGATCAAGCGCAACTACGATCTCTCGGTGCCGGAATTTCGCGGTGACAAGGAACAATTGATCCAGGCCGTGCTGAACATCGCGCACAACGCGGCGCATGCCCTGGACGAGCGGATCGCTGCCGGTAGCGCAGAATTGACTTTCGTTACGCGGGTGGCGCGCCAGGTCACGCTGGCCAAGGTGCGTTACCGCCTGGCATTAGACTTGCATATCATCGACAATGGACCGGGCATCCCGCCCGAGGTTTATGACCGCATGTTCTATCCGCTGGTGTCGGGGCGCGAAGGAGGAAGCGGCTTGGGGCTAACCCTGGCGCAAACCTTTGTGCAACAGCATCACGGCGTGATCGAATGCGAGAGCCGGCCGGGATGCACCGATTTTCGGATACTAATTCCGCTACCTTGATGTCGTCTATTGAAAACTACTGCGCGGCCCGATCTCGGGGTCTGCGGTGCAGGGCGTACTAGCGTACGCGTGCGCTCCTCGACCCCGACCTCGGCCCGCTCGCTACGTTTTCAACAGACGACGGAGCACCCGCTAAAAAGCGGGTGCTCCGTGAGATGCGGAACGGAATGAATGCAAACATGAAACCAATCTGGATCGTAGACGACGACGAATCAATACGCTGGGTGCTGGAAAAAGCATTGGCACGCGAAGAATTGCCGACAAGGAGTTTTTCCAATGCGCGCGACGCCATTGAGGCCTTGAATACCGAGACACCGCAGGTGCTGGTGTCCGACATCCGCATGCCGGGTGAATCGGGCCTGAAGCTGTTGCAGGAAGCGAAGGCGCGCCATCCCGGCTTGCCGGTCATTATCATCACGGCGTTTTCCGATCTCGATTCGGCGGTCGCGGCCTTCCAGGGCGGCGCGTTCGAATATCTGGCCAAACCGTTCGACGTCGATAAAGCGGTCGAATTGATCCGCCGCGCGCTTGACGAAAGCCTGCGCGAAGCGATCGTCGAGCAGTCCGCCATCACCGCGCCCGAGATCCTCGGCCAGGCGCCGGCCATGCAGGACGTGTTCCGTGCCATCGGCCGCTTGTCGCAATCGAATGTCACGGTGTTGATCACCGGCGAATCTGGCTCGGGCAAGGAGTTGGTGGCGCGCGCCTTGCACAAGCACAGTCCGCGCGGCTCGCAGCCTTTCATTGCGTTGAACACCGCCGCCATCCCCAAGGAGTTGCTCGAATCCGAATTGTTCGGCCACGAGCGCGGCGCCTTCACCGGCGCGCAGGCGACACGGCGCGGCCGCTTCGAGCAGGCCGAGGACGGCACCTTGTTCCTGGACGAAATCGGCGACATGCCGTTTGATTTGCAGACACGCTTGTTGCGTGTGTTGTCCGACGGACACTTCTATCGCGTCGGCGGCCATCAACCCTTGAAGGCCAACGTGCGGGTGATCGCGGCGACGCATCAGAATCTGGAGCAGCGCGTGCGCGAAGGGTTGTTCCGCGAGGACTTGTATCATCGCCTGAACGTGATCCGCCTGCGCCTGCCGTCCTTGCGCGAGCGGCGCGAGGACATTCCCCTGCTGGCGCGCTTTTTCCTTGGCCAAAGCGCCAAGCAATTGGGCGTGGAAGCCAAGCGCCTGTCCGACAATGCGATGCAATTCCTGGCGCAACTCGACTTTCCCGGCAACGTGCGGCAACTGGAAAACCTGTGCAACTGGATCACCGTCATGGCCCCGGGCCAGACGGTCGAAGTCAAGGATTTGCCGCAGGACTTGATCGCTTCGGCACCGCAGGTGGCCCCTGCGGTGTCAGCCATGCCGGCAGCACCGGCGCCGGTCGGCCAGATCAATGGCGCGACGGCGCCCGCAGCCGAGAAGGTGGAGAAGGGCAACTGGATTGCCTTGCTTGAGTCCGAAGCGGCGCACATGCTCTCGGCGGGGCAGCCAGAGGTGATGGACGCGCTGGGCCGGTTGTTCGAGTCGACCGTGATCAAGGCGGCCCTGAAGCATACGCACGGACGGAAGAACGATGCCGCCGTGCGCCTTGGCATTGGGCGCAATACCATTACGCGCAAGATACACGAGCTGGGCATCGACGGCGCGAAAGACGACTAAGAACCGGTTTCAAAAAGCCCATGGCGTTGTTGTCGCGCCTTGCCGTACAGTCGTACTGTCTGCGGCGCTCCGCCTAGCCCTGGTCATTTTGAAACCAGCTCTAAGAACCGGTTTCAAAAAGCCCATGGCGTTGTTGTCGCGCCTTGCCGTACGTTCGTACTGCCTGCGGCGCTCCGCCAAGCCCGGGTCATTTTGAAACCGGTTCTAAGTTGATTGCCCGTCATTCCCGCGAACGCGGAGATGACGCTTGGTCGATGCAATTGTTGGTCCTACGCGACAACTACGCAATTGAGCAGCGAAACGACTTACAATCGTTCCTGCTCAGGCTCCTCATCATAGAAGCGTAGATACAGTGTCATTCTTCCGTACTCTCAAGTTCAAAGTCTTCCTGGTTTTCCTGATTGTATTGGCGATCGCCGCGGGTCTGGTCGCCGGTGAAATGCACACTTCGCATTTTCAGGCCGAATATTTTTCCAAGATTGCCTCCAAGCTGACGTATAAGGTAGCGCAGGGGCCGAGCAAGGCGATCCGCTTCCCCAAGACCGGCCCTTATGACGAGCGGCTGGGCTACAGCAGGCTGCCGGAATTCACCAAGCTGTTGACGGATCAAAACTACGTCATCACCGAGCAGGCGCGCATGTCGCCGGACCTGCTGACGCTGCCGCTGCCGCCGATCTACCAGGAAAAGGACCGGGCCGGCCTCGACCTGTACGACGACAAACGTCAATTGCTGTATACGGCCCGTTCGCCCGAACGTGTCTACGCCGATTTCGACGCCGTGCCGAAACTGCTCTCCGATACGCTGTTGTTCATCGAGGACCGCGAACTGCTCGATGCCGATCATCCCAAGCGCAATCCGGCGGTCAACTGGAGCCGGCTCGACCGCGCCGTGTTCGACCAGGGGTTGCATGCGGTTAATCCCGCGCACGAAGCCCCCGGCGCCAGCACGCTGGTGACGCAGATCGAAAAATACCGCCATTCGCCCGAGGGGCGCACGTCTTCGCCCAAGGAAAAGCTGCAACAGATGGAGTCGGCGTCGATCCGCGCCTATCTGCGTGGCGAAAACACCATGGCGCTGCGGCGCCAGACCGTAGTTTCCTATCTCAATACCGTGCCGCTGACGGCCAAGGCCGGGTATGGCGAAATCAATGGCATAGGCGATGGCTTGTGGGCCTGGTACGGGCGCGACTTCGTCGAGGCCAACGCGCTGTATCGCGACGCCAAGGGGGCGCAGCAAGGCAGCCGGTTGCAACAATTGGCGCTGGCTTACAAGGAGGCGCTATCGCTGATGATCGCGCAGCGCCGGCCATCGTACTTCTTGCGCGAGGGTGCGCCGGTCCTGATGCAGATGACCAACAACCATCTGCGTTTATTGGCGCAAGCGGGCATCATTTCACCCGCGCTGGAAAAAGCGGCATTGCCGCTGAAGCTCGAACTGAATCAGGGCGCGCTGGCCGAGCCGGCCAATTCCTTCATTACGCGCAAGGCCTCCACCACGCTGCGCACCGACCTTTCGGCGCTGCTGCACACGGCGCATTTGTATGATCTGGACCGTGTCGATATGTCGGCCGACACCACGCTCGACGCTTCGACCCAGCAAGCCGTGACGCAAGTGCTGCGCGATCTGCGCAAAGTGGAAACCGCCAGGAAGAACGAGCTCTACGGGCACAACATGCTCGCAGCGGGCGACAATCTGGGGCGGCTGACCTTCAGCTTCACCTTGTTCGAGCGCAGCGGCGGGGCCAATCTCTTGCGCGTGCAGACCGACAACCTCGACCAGCCGTTCGACATCAACAGCGGCGCGCGGCTGAATCTTGGCTCGACGGCCAAGCTGCGTACGCTCGTCACCTATCTTGAAATCATCACCAGCCTGCAAAAGTTTTACGGCGACATGAATCCGGAAGACCTGGTCAAGCTGCGCATCGATCACGAGGACGTGTTGTCGAAATGGGCGGTCGGCTATTTCACCGCCAATCCGCACAGCACGCTTGCCGATACGCTGGAAGCGGCGATGATGCGCACCTATTCGGGTAATCCTTCCGAGGTGTTTTTTACCGGCGGCGGCGAGCAGCAGTTCGAGAATTTCGAACCTGAGGAAAACGGCCGCATCATGACCGTGCGAGAGGGCTTCCAGCATTCGGTCAACCTGGTGTTCGTGCGGCTGATGCGCGACATCGTGCGCTATTACGAATTCAAGACGCCTTCGGCCAATATCCAGCAACTGGCCGATGCGGCCGCTCCCGAATCGAACAAGGCGGGCAAATCGGACGGTGACGACGATGAGCCCGGCGACGCCCGCCGCCGTGCCGCGCTGTCGCGCTTCGCCGACAAGGAGGGCAAGGAATTCCTGATGCGCTTCTACAAGAAATACACGGGCAAGAACAGCGAAGAAGCCGAACAGATGCTGATCGATTCGGTGCACGCCAAGCCCAAACGCCTGGCCGTGATCTACCGCAGCCTCGAGCCGCAGGCCGATATGCAGCACTTCGCCACTTTTATGCAAGCGCAGTTCCCCGAGGCGGTGCTGAACCAGGATACGCTCAAGACGCTGTATGACAAGTTCGGCGTCGATCAATATTCGCTCAACGATCGCGGTTACTTGGCCGGGGTGCATCCGCTCGAATTGTGGCTGGTGGGCTATCTGCGCCAGCACCCGAACGCCACCTTCAACCAGTGCGCCGACGCCAGCCGCGACGAGCGCCAGCAGGTCTACGAGTGGCTGTTCAAGACGCATAACAAGAAGACCCAGGAAATCCGCATCCGCCAGTTGCTCGAACTCGAAGCCTTCCAGGAAATCGGCGCGGCCTGGCGCCGCCTCGGCTATCCGTTCGGCTCGCTCACGCCATCGATCGCGAGTGCCTTGGGCGCGTCGGGCGACCGTCCCTCGTCGCTGGCCGAGCTGATGGGCATCATCGTCAACCGCGGCATGCTGATGCCGACGCGCAAGATCGAGAGCATGGAATTCGCCAAGGGCACGCCTTATGAAACGCACTTCAGGCACGTGCCGCCCGAAGGCCGCCGCATGCTGCCCGAGGAGGTCGCCGACATCGTGCGCCGCTCCCTGATCGACGTGGTGCAAGGCGGCACCGGCGTGCGCTTGAAGAATGGCTTCATGCAAAAGGATGGCAGCGCGATGGAGGTCGGCGGCAAGACCGGCACCGGCGACCAGCGCTATGAAACTTATGCGCCGGGCGGCAAGCTGATCGAATCGCGCGCGGTCAACCGTTCGGCCACCTTCGTGTTCCTGATCGGCGACCGCTACTTCGGCACCATCACGGCTTACGTGCATGAACCGTACGCGGCCGACTACACCTTCACCAGCGCGCTCACCGTGCAATTGCTCAAGTCGCTGATCCCCGCGCTGCAACCCCTGGTGGCGGAAGGCGGGCAGAAGGCCAAGGCCGAAGCAAGGGCCGCTTTGCCCGCGCAGGCCGCCGTCAAATAGAGCCATTTCGATGTGTGCCGCAATATTGGTATAAATGATATATACCATTTGTGCGGCGCCGCACTTTTGTAGCGTTTTTTCAGTTCCGCCCCGTGTTTCCGACAGTTGTGTGATTTATTGCAAAATCGCGCAAGTGGTATTCGGATGTCCTGTTGTTTCTTGATGAAACGCCCATTGTGGTATCTTGTTGCAGGCTATTTGTTATGGCACCATGGTTTCCATAGAGGAAGATCGTTTAGATCTGAACTAATTCAGAAAGCCGGAGCAGGCTCACTACATGGACCATTTCAAACTGTTGATTCGTCTTCTTACCAAGCAAGGTTGTCGTTCGGATATTGCGTTCGACTTCCATGCCGAATCCGAGGGGGAAGCCTTGGAAGCTGCCGTGCGCGCCTGCCTGGAGCGCGCCGACATGAATGCAACCTCGGGCGGCATTTCGCAGCTGGATATTTCGCTGCGCGATTGCCGCTCGAGGATGCTGGAAGCGATACGGATTCGGCCCGACGGCGCGCAAGCGACCTGCGAACACGATAATCAGGGCTACAGCGACGAAGATCGCTGCCTGCATTGCTTCGCCCTGCATCCCGAGGACGGCGAGATGTTCCACCTGGCGGCGCATGGCTTGCTGACGCAGATGCAATTGCATCCTTTGCCACTGATGCGCCCGCTGCGTTGAACCGGCGATTCTATTGGGTCGCGTTCTCCTGCTGCAGCTTGCGCCATAGCGTCGTGCGGCTGATGCCGAGATGGTTTGCCGCCGCCTGGCGGTTGCCGTCGAAGCGCGCCAGCACGTGCGCATAGTTCTCGGGCGCCGCCGCGCTTGCTGGTAACGGTTCTCCCTTCAATTCGGGTGCGATGGCGGCGAGGAAGGACGGCGTGAGCGCCTGCAACGGTTCGGCGGCGAGAAACAGCGCCAGCCGCTCCATCAGATTGCGCAATTCGCGCACATTGCCGGGCCAGCCGTAGTTGCCCAGCAGCGGCACGCAAGCCTGCACTTCGGCACGCAGGTTGGCATGCGGCCTGGCGCCCAGGGCGGCGAGCGCGTTCTTCAAATGCCACTCTGCCAGCGCCGCGACGTCCCCGGTGCGTTCACGCAACGGCGGCAATCTCAGGCGCAGCACGGAAAGGCGATAGAACAGATCGGCGCGGAAGCGGCCATTCTTGACCAAGGCGTCGAGATCGCAATGGCTGGCGCACAGGATGCGCACGTCGACCGGCACCGGCCGCGTACCACCCACGCGCACGACTTCCCTTTCTTCCAGGACGCGCAGCAGCCGCGTCTGCAAAGGCAGCGGCATTTCGCCGATCTCATCCAAGAACAGTGTGCCGCGATGCGCCGCTTCGAATAATCCCGCGTGGCCGCCGCGGCGCGAGCCGGTGAACGCGCCTTCTTCATAGCCAAACAATTCCGATTCCAACAGCGACTCGGCCACCGCGCCGCAATTGACGGCAACGAAGGCCTGGCGCGCGCGCAGGCTTTCGCTGTGAATCGCTTGCGCCACCAACTCCTTGCCGCTGCCGGTCTCGCCCTGGATCAGGACCGTGGCCGGCGACTTGGCGAACAGGAACACCGATTGACGCAGGTTGTGCATCACGGTGGAGTCGCCGCGCAGATCGGCCACGCCGCGCTTGGCGCGCAGGGTGTCGCGCACGGGGCGGCCGCGTCCCGCTTCGAGCCGCGTGAAGCGCGCCAATTCCAGCGCATCGTCGAAAGCCTGGCGGATCGAGCCGGCGGAATAGACGAACACGCCGGTCAAGCCTGCTTCGTCGGCCAGGTCGGTAATCAAACCGGCGCCGACCACGGCCTTGATGCCGGCAGCCCTGAGTTCATTGATCTGTGCCCGCGCATCTTCTTCGGTGACGTAGGTGCGCTGCACGATCTTGAGGCCGAAGGTGGCCTGGAATTCGCTCAATTCGGGCAAGGGTTCCTGATAGGTGACGATGCCGATTTCGGAAGTGATCTTGCGCGCCCGCGCCAGCGCCTGCATCACATCGTAGCCGCTGGCCTTGGCAATGACCACCGGCAGGGCGAGCCGGCTCTTGAGGTAGGCCGCGTTCGAACCGCCGGCGATCACGGCGTCGCAACGCTCTGTTGCGAGCCGTTCGCGGATATGCGTCACCGCCTCCTCGAAGCCGAGGTGGATCGGTTCGATGACGGCGCGGTCGTCGTATTCCGGCATGATGTCGCGGAACAGGTCGGACAGGCGCGAGATCGAGACGGTCCAGAAGACCGGTTTGTCACCGGGGTCGCGCGGCGGGATGGCGGAGCGGGTCATGTTGCATGTTTCGTTTCAGTGTTTCAATTGTAACGCAATTTGAAACGCAATGGACTGTGTTGCCAACCATCACGATCATGGTTGTATAGAGCCAAGTGCTTGATTTTCTTGTCGATTATTCTGGTGTTGCAGGATGTTTCATGATTTCATTTTGGAACAGCAGGGCATGGCACGCCCATTGCAATAGTGCGGACATGTTGTTGCAATCGGCTGATCGTTTTTTCGCTCGTCATCCCCGCGAAAGCGGGGATCCAGAAATCAAATCCGTTATCGGTGGTGCTCCTGGGTCCCCGTTTTCACGGGGACGACAAGTTGAGAGAGCTACCAAATATTCTTATCACAGACAGGTGTACTCATGAGCCATCAATCCGCAGGCGCCGCATTTCGCCGTGCCGTGCAAGAAGAATCCCCGCTGCAAGTCGTCGGCGCAATCAATGCCAATCACGCCCTCCTGGCCAAGCGTGCCGGTTTCCGCGCGATTTATCTTTCCGGTGGCGGCGTCGCGGCCGGTTCGCTCGGCTTGCCTGACCTCGGCATCTCGAACCTCGACGACGTCCTGACCGACGTGCGCCGCATCACCGACGTGTGCGACCTGCCGCTCTTGGTGGATGTCGACACCGGTTTCGGCGCCTCGGCCTTCAACGTGGCGCGCACGGTCAAGTCCATGATCAAGTTCGGCGCTGCCGCGATGCACATCGAAGACCAGGTCGGCGCCAAGCGCTGCGGCCATCGTCCCGGCAAGGAGATCGTGTCGAAAGAGGAAATGGTGGATCGCATCAAGGCCGCGGTGGACGCGCGCACCGATCCCGATTTCGTCATCATGGCGCGCACCGATGCGCTGGCCGTGGAAGGTCTGGAAGCCGCGATGGACCGTGCCGTGGCTTGCGTCGAAGCAGGTGCCGACATGATCTTCCCCGAAGCGATTACCGATCTGGCGATGTACAAGCAATTCGCCAATGCGGTCAAGGTGCCGATTCTGGCCAACATCACCGAATTCGGTTCCACGCCGCTCTACACGGTCGAGGAATTGAAGGGCGCCGACGTGGGCCTGGTGCTGTATCCGCTGTCGGCCTTCCGCGCCATGAACAAGGCGGCGGAAAACGTCTACGGCGCGATCCGCCGCGACGGCACGCAAAAGAATGTGGTCGATACCATGCAGACGCGCATGGAATTGTATGAACGCATCAATTACCACGAATTCGAGCGTAAATTGGACGCGTTGTTTGCCCAGCAGAAATCGAAATAAATTCTATCTATAAGGAGATTCCCATGAGCGAACAAGCCCCAGCCTTCAAGCCCAAAAAATCCGTTGCCCTCTCCGGCGTTACCGCCGGCAATACGGCGCTATGCACGGTCGGCAAGACCGGCAATGATTTGCACTATCGCGGTTACGACATTCTCGACGTGGCCGACAGCTGCGAGTTCGAGGAAATCGCGCACTTGCTGGTGCACGGCAAGCTGCCTACCGTCGCAGAATTGAAGGCTTACAAGACCAAGCTGAAGGCCTTGCGCGGCTTGCCCGCCAACGTGAAGGCGGCGCTCGAATGGCTGCCGGCCGCTTCGCACCCGATGGACGTGATGCGTACCGGCGTTTCGGCCCTGGGCTGCGTGCTGCCCGAGAAGGACGACCACAACACCCCCGGCGCACGCGACATCGCCGACCGTCTGATGGCCTCGCTCGGCTCGATGCTGCTCTATTGGTATCACTATAGCCACAACGGCAACCGCATTGAAGTCGAAACCGACGACGATTCGATCGGCGCGCACTTCCTGCACCTGCTGCACGGCGTCAAGCCGTCGGCACAATGGGAAAAGGCAATGCACACCTCGCTCATCCTGTATGCAGAGCATGAATTCAATGCGTCGACCTTCGCCGCACGCGTGGTTGCCGGCACGGGTTCGGACATGTATTCCGCCATCACCGGCGCGATCGGCGCGCTGCGCGGCCCCAAGCATGGCGGCGCCAACGAAGTCGCATTCGAGATCCAGAAGCGCTACGAGAATCCCGACGAGGCCGAAGCCGACGTGCGCAAGCGCGTGGAAAACAAGGAAGTCATCATCGGCTTCGGCCATCCGGTGTACACCATTTCCGACCCGCGCAACAAGGTGATCAAGGAAGTGGCGCGTAGCCTGTCCAAGGAAGCCGGTTCGACCAAGATGTTCGACATCGCCGATCGTCTTGAAAGCGTGATGTGGGACGCCAAGAAGATGTTCCCCAATCTTGACTGGTTTTCGGCTGTGTCCTATCACATGATGGGCGTGCCGACGGCGATGTTTACGCCGCTGTTCGTGATCTCGCGCACTTCGGGCTGGGCCGCGCACATTATCGAACAGCGCATCGACAACAAGATCATCCGTCCGAGCGCGAATTATGTCGGGCCGGAGGATTTGAAGTTTGTGCCTTTGAAGAGCCGTAAATAAGCCTTCGGGATGGCTTGGAACCCCTCTCCCACGGGTGGGAGAGGGGCAGGGGTGAGGGACTTGGTGAGTTGACTGCGCTCGAATGAATCTGGCAGTTAGTGATCAACTCTTCAAGGCCTTGGCCAGATTGGCTGCGGCACAACCGCCCTCACCCCCGCCCCTCTCCCACCCGTGGGAGAGGGGAGTTAAATTTGCTGATTAAAAGAGGTCCCCATGAACACCGCATTCCGCAAACCCCTGCCCGGCACCAAGCTCGACTACTTCGACGCGCGCGCCGCCATCGATGCCATCAAGCCTGGCGCCTACGACACGCTGCCCTACACCTCGCGCGTGCTGGCCGAAAACCTGGTGCGCCGCTGCGATCCCGCGAACCTGAACGCCTCGCTCGCGCAATTGATCGAACGCAAGCGTGACTTGGATTTCCCGTGGTTCCCTGCGCGCGTGGTGTGCCACGACATCCTGGGCCAGACCGCGCTGGTCGACCTGGCGGGTCTGCGTGATGCAATTGCGGACCAGGGCGGCGACCCGGCCAAGGTCAACCCGGTGGTGCCGGTGCAGTTGATCGTCGATCACTCGCTGGCCGTCGAATATGCCGGTTTTGATAAAGACGCCTTCGCCAAGAACCGCGCCGTGGAAGACCGCCGCAACGACGACCGCTTCCATTTCATCGACTGGACCAAGCTCGCGTTTAAGAACGTGGACGTGATCCCGGCCGGCAACGGCATCATGCACCAGATCAATCTCGAACGCATGTCGCCGGTGGTGCATGCCAAGGATGGCGTGGCGTTTCCCGACACGCTGGTCGGCACCGATAGTCACACGCCGCACGTCGATGCCCTGGGCGTCATCGCCATCGGGGTGGGCGGACTGGAAGCGGAAAGCGTCATGTTGGGCCGCGCCTCGTGGATGCGCCTGCCCGACATCGTCGGTGTCGAACTTTCCGGCAAGGCGCAGCCCGGCATCACCGCCACCGACGTGGTGCTGGCGTTGACCGAATTCCTGCGCAAGGAAAAAGTGGTCGGCGCTTACCTTGAGTTCTACGGTGAGGGCGCGTCTTCCCTCACGCTGGGGGACCGCGCCACCATCTCCAACATGGCGCCGGAATATGGCGCCACGGCAGCGATGTTCTTCATCGATGGCATGACCATCGATTACCTGCGCCTGACCGGCCGCGAGGATGCCCAGGTCGCCCTGGTGGAAACCTATGCCAAAGAAACCGGCCTGTGGGCCGACACCTTGAAGACCGCGCAGTACGAACGCGTACTCAAGTTCGATCTCTCCAGCGTCGTGCGCAACATGGCGGGGCCGTCGAACCCGCACCGGCGCCTGCCCACCTCGGCCCTGGCCGAGCGCGGCATCGCCGGCAAGTGGGAAGAGGTGCCGGGCCAGATGCCCGACGGCGCCGTCATCATCGCTGCGATTACGAGCTGCACCAACACCAGCAACCCGCGCAACGTCATCGCCGCCGGGCTCCTGGCGCGCAACGCCAATGCACGCGGCCTTACCCGCAAGCCTTGGGTGAAGTCGTCGCTGGCGCCCGGCTCCAAGACTGTGCAGCTTTACCTCGAGGAAGCGAATCTGCTCTCTGAGCTGGAACAGCTCGGCTTCGGCATCGTGGCGTTTGCCTGCACCACCTGCAACGGCATGTCCGGCGCGCTGGACCCGACGATCCAGCAAGAGATCATCGCCCGCGACTTGTATGCCACTGCCGTGTTGTCGGGCAACCGCAACTTCGACGGCCGCATCCATCCCTACGCCAAGCAGGCCTTCCTGGCTTCGCCGCCCCTGGTGGTGGCCTATGCCATCGCCGGGACCGTGCGCTTCGATATCGAGAAGGATGTCTTGGGTATCGATGCCGCTGGCCGCGAAGTGCGACTCAAGGACATCTGGCCCAGCGACGAGGAAATCGACGCCGTCGTGGCCGCCAGCGTCAAGCCCGAGCAGTTCCGCAAGGTGTACGAACCGATGTTCGCCATTTCGACCGCAGCGGCGCAACAAATCAGCCCGCTGTACGCCTGGCGCGCGCAATCGACCTATATCCGCCGCCCGCCCTATTGGGAAGGCGCATTGGCCGGAGAGCGCGCACTTGCCGGCATGCGTGCGCTGGCGGTGTTGGGCGACAACATCACCACCGATCACCTGTCGCCATCGAACGCCATCCTGCTTGACAGCGCAGCCGGCGAGTACCTGGCCAAGATGGGCTTGCCCGAGGAAGACTTCAATTCCTACGCGACGCATCGCGGCGACCATCTGACGGCGCAACGCGCCACCTTCGCCAACCCCACGCTGGTCAATGAAATGGCCGTGGCCGATGGCCAGGTGAAAAAGGGCTCGCTGGCGCGCATCGAACCGGAAGGCAAGGTCGTGCGCATGTGGGAGGCGATCGAAACCTATATGGAGCGCAAGCAGCCGCTGATCGTGATCGCCGGCGCCGACTACGGCCAGGGGTCTTCGCGCGACTGGGCCGCCAAGGGCGTGCGCCTGGCCGGCGTGGAAGCGATCGCGGCGGAAGGCTTCGAGCGCATTCACCGCACCAACCTGGTCGGCATGGGGGTGTTGCCGCTTGAATTCAAGCCCGGCGTCAATCGCGTGAGCCTGGGGTTGGACGGCACCGAAACCTATGACGTGGTCGGCGAACGCATGCCGCGTGCGACGCTCACGTTGGTAGTGCACCGCAAGAACGGCGAACGTGTTGAGGTACCCGTGACGTGCCGGCTCGATACGGCTGAGGAGGTATCGATCTACGAGGCGGGCGGCGTATTGCAGCGTTTTGCGCGCGATTTTTTAGAATCGTCGAAAGCAGCGTAAATATTTAATCCGTCGTTCCCGCGAAAGCGGGAAACCACATTAGTGCCGCGGGCTGTGGCACTCGTGGATTCCCGCTTTTGCGGGAATGACGGAGGGACGTAGGGTGGGTGCGCGAAGCCTGCGCGGCCCGGCGTACCCACCAAGCGTTTAAGGAAAGTCATTTGATGCACGTGGTGGGTTGCACCCACCCTACCGACCAAGGGTAAGTCATGAACCATCTCCCCCAAATCAAAATCCCCGCCATTTACATGCGCGGCGGCACCAGCAAGGGCGTGTTTTTCCGCCTGCAAGACCTGCCCGAAGCGGCGCGCGTGCCGGGCAAGGTGCGCGATGCCTTGCTCCTGCGCGTGATCGGCAGCCCCGATCCCTACGGCAAGCAGATCGACGGCATGGGCGGCGCCACCTCGAGCACGAGCAAGACCGTGATCCTCGACAAGAGCACGCGGCCCGATCATGACGTCGATTACCTGTTCGGCCAGGTCGCCATCGACAAAGCCTTCGTCGATTGGAGCGGCAATTGCGGCAATCTTTCGGCGGCCGTCGGCGCTTGCGCCATCCATTTCGGCATGATCGATGCGGCGCGCATCCCGCGCAACGGCAAGGCGACCATCCGCATCTGGCAGGCCAACATCGCCAAGACCATCATCGCCCATATCCCGATCGTCGATGGCATGGTGCAGGAGACGGGTGACTTCGAACTCGACGGCGTGACCTTTCCCGCCGCCGAAGTGCAGCTCGAATTCATGGACCCGGCAGCCGAGGAAGAGGGTGCCGGCGGCGCGATGTTCCCCACCGGGAACCTGGTTGACGATCTCGACGTGCCCGGCGTCGGCGTCTTGAAGGCGACCATGATCAATGCCGGCATCCCGACGATTTTCGTCGATGCCGATGCTATCGGTTACAAGGGCACGGAATTGCAGGACGCCATCAATGGCGACGCGAAAGCGCTGGCCGTGTTCGAAACCATCCGCGCCCATGGTGCGATCCGCATGGGCCTGATCAAGAGCGTGGAAGAAGCGGCGGGGCGGCAACACACACCCAAGGTGGCTTTCGTCGCGCGGCCGAGCGATTACGTCGCCTCGAGCGGCAAGAATGTCGCGGCAGGCGAAGTCGATCTGCTGGTGCGCGCGATGTCGATGGGCAAGCTGCACCACGCCATGATGGGCACGGCGGCCGTTGCCATCGGTACGGCAGCGGCGATTCCGGGCACGCTGGTCAACCTGGCAGCCGGCGGCGGGGAACGCCAGGCTGTGCGTTTCGGCCATCCTTCCGGCACCTTGCGTGTCGGCGCCGAGGCCAGGCTGGTCGATGGTGAATGGAGCGTGACCAAGGCGGTGATGAGCCGTAGCGCGCGCATCCTGATGGAAGGCACGGTGCGCATACCGGGCGACGTGCTGACGGCAAAATAAACGCGGACCCGGCAAACAAAACAACGGTGTTGTCACGCGTACCGTTAATGCCACGTCACGGGTGTTGAAACGCGTGTCGAAACGCGTGTCGAAACCGTTAAGAAGTGAAGTGATGTGAAGTGATGTGAAATATTCCGTACCTGAAGGTACGGGCGCCGCCGGCGCCACGGCCGCCTTGCCCGGAAGTCAGGAAAGTCCGGGCAGGCGTGCAAGCCGGGAAATCGCCGATTTGCCGCTCGTTATGATGCCGGCTTTCCTATTCCAGCGTGGCCACCACCGGCGTATGGTCCGACGGCTGTTCCCATTTGCGCGGCACCTTGTCGATGATGCAGGCACGGCAGCGCGCCACCAGCGGTGCAGACAGCAGGATGTGGTCGATGCGCAAGCCGGCGTTGCGGCGGAATCCGAGCTGGCGATAATCCCACCAGCTATACAGTTTGTCGGCCTGCTCGAACAGGCGGAACGAATCCTGCAGTCCAAGCGCACATAACGCGCGAAAGGCGTCGCGCTCCGGTTCCGACACCAGCACCTGCCCCACCCACGCCGCCGGGTCGTGCACGTCGCGGTCCTCGGGGGCGATGTTGTAGTCGCCCAATAGCGCCAATTGGGGGTGGGCCTTGCACTCGGCTTCGAGCCAGTCGCGCAGCGCGGCCAGCCATTTCAGCTTGTACGGATATTTATCCGAATCGAGCGACTGGCCGTTCGGGATATAGGCGCAGATCACGCGCACGCCGTCTATGGTCGCCGTGATCAGCCGTTGCTGTTCGTCGGGGAATAGCGGGTTGTTCTTCACCACGTCGGTCAAGGCATGCTTCGACAGGATGGCGACACCGTTGTAGGTCTTCTGGCCGGTGAAGGCGACCTGGTAGCCGGCGGCTTCGATTTCAGCGACCGGGAATTTGTCGTCGGTCAGCTTGGTTTCCTGCAGGCACAGCACGTCGACCGGGTTTTCGCTCAGCCATTGCAGGACGTGCGGGAGTCGGACCTTCAGGGAGTTAACATTCCAGGTGGCTAATTTCATGTCCAGGCTCGCGGAGGAAGGGATGGGATCAATTCCTCCAGTATATCAGCCGCGGCAGCCGCCTCAGGGAGCAATTCGGGCCAGTGCCAGGCCGCGATCCATGGTGGCGATGTGGACGGTGAACCATTGGAACAGCAGCGCAAGCGCCTGGCGGCCGCTGGCAATGTCCCCCTGCATGACCTGGCCCATGCTGTGATGCAGCGCCGACAAGGTGCGCGCATGGTGTTCGCAATGCGTGCGCGCATCGGGATAAGGAAACAATTCCATGACCTCTTCCTCTTCGCGGAAGTCGCGTTCGACGCAGGCGATGAAGTTGCGGTAGGCTGCTTCAAAGCCTTCGTCGCCGATCTGGCTGACATGCTGCATGGCATCGACCATGACGCGGTGCGACTCATCCATGTCTGCAATACCGATGGTCAATTCAGGTGCCCAAGCTATTACCCGCATCTCGGCTCCAATCTTCGATTCTTTCTTGATGGGTATAGTTTGCCTGCGCCCCACTTCCGCTTATTGATCTAGGTCAAAGCCCGGAAGCATGTGCGATTTAAGATAAGGCATCTACCCGTGAGGAATCGGCCATGTCGCATTTGACGCTTCGGCCGATTGCGCATCGGCCGCCGGCGTGATTGAGACGCGTCGCGTCATTTTGCGGCTCCCTGGACTTGCGAGCCGCTATTTTCTTACCCAAAAAATAGCGGCCGTGAAGGCCGCCAAAAAGGGAAGCATTGGAGAGAACTCAGTGCGACATCAATACCGGCAAGGTCATCTCTTGCATGATCGACCGGGTGACGCCGCCAAGCGCAATTTCGCTGACCCGGCTGTGGCCATAAGCGCCCATCACCAGCAGGTCGGCGCCGGCATCGGAAGCGCGCGAGAGCAGCCATTGCGCGGGATCGATCGACACATTGTCGTTTCGTTCGACGTCTGCCTTGATTTTGTGGCGCGCCAGGTAGGCAGCGATGTCGATGTCGGGCAATTCCTCGCCCTGGTTGCGGCTCCGCGCAACCGACAGCACCGACACGTGGCGCGCCTTGCGCAGGAAGGGGAGAGCATCGGCAATGGCACGTGCGGCCTCGCGTCCGCCGTCCCATGCCACCAGGATTTCGTCGAACGCGGTGGGGATGTTGCAGGCGTGCGGCAGGAACAGCACGGGCCGGCCGGTCTTCAATACGAGCGAGTCATAGAATCCCTGGCTCAGATCGGTGCGTCCGGGAATTCTCTGGCCGATGATGGTCAGGTCCGCTGTGCGCGTATGGGCCATGGCCAGACGCCAGCTCAGGTCGCGGCACACCACCCAGTCCACATTGACGCCGGCCAGGCCCGCGCTGCGCCGCAGCAAGCCTTCATATGTGTTGCGCCGCTCTTCGTCTTGCCGGTCCCATTCGACCACCAGTGGGCCGAGTCCGCCGTACAGGTCATAAATGACCGGCGGGATATAGCTGAGATACAAGCCCTTCAGATGCGCGTCCTGCTGGGCCGCGACACCGATGGCAAATTCCATGAGTCGCTTGGATGATTCGTCCTGGTCCAGGCAGACGGTGATGGTGTGGTAGTTCATGGTTTTCTCCTGAAATGGGTTCTCATTCGGTTTCCTCTTCCTTCCAGACAAAGACGAACTCGTTGTGCTTCCTGGCTTCAACCACAATTTTGCGACTTTTTAACTGCCGCTTGTAAGGGGCCACGATGATGTACCTGCCCGGCGCCATGTCGAGCAGCAGCAAGGCTCCGGCGGGTCGCAGCGGCGACAGGAAATCCGGTTCTTGCCCCACGGCACCGCTTGGGAAAACGGCCTCCGTCATAGGGCACTGCGCGCCCGCCGCTATCGGCTTTCGAATCGAGCCTGCCATGTTGCACGTGATCTTTTGCGTATCTGTGCCAATCATCCCTTGTCCCCGGATGAGAGGCATTGAGATGGATCAAATTTCCGCGCGATTCCCAGGAGCGGGCCGCTGGCCTCATGAGACCTGCCCGCCTGGCCTAATACCACCGAACCACGGCAAGTGGATTAATATCGACAACCATCCCGAACCGCGATTCGGACAACAAGAAAATGGGAGGCGGCATGATTTCCAGGGAACGAGGAATGCTGGTTGCGGCTGCGTTGGTGTTGGCCGCATCGGTGTCGGCCGAGGAACCGGCACCCGGTACGCCGTGGCAGGAGGCAAAAACCGGAATGCGCTTCGTCTGGATTCCCGGCGGCTGCTTTGACATGGGCGCGTCCGACGGCGGGGCACAGGAGCTGCCGGTTCACAAGGTTTGCGTCAAGGGTTTCTATCTGGGCGTATACGAAGTCACCCAGGCGCAATATCGGCAGGTGACTGGAAAAAACCCGAGCAACATCTTCGACGACACGTTCCCGGTGGACTCGGTAAGCTGGACGCAGGCGACGCAGATGGCAAAAGACCTGTCGCGCCAAAGCGGGCAATCCTTCCGCCTGCCCTCGGAAGCGGAATGGGAATACGCCTGCCGCGCCGGCGGCAGGCATGCCGTCTATTGCGGCGAAGGGATGCCGACCGAGCTGGCCTGGTTTTCCAAGAACAGCGGCCAGCAATCCTGGCCTGTGGGGCAGAAGAAGGCCAATGCCTGGGGTCTGCACGACATGAGCGGCAATGTGTGGGAGTGGACCGGGGATTGCTGGCATCCCAGTTACGTCAATGCCCCGGCCGATGGCAGCGCCTGGACCGCCGGCGGCGATTGCGCCAACCGCGTCGCGCGCGGCGGCAGTTGGGGCACGGTCACTGCCAGCGTGCGTGCCGACTCGCGCAATTGGAACCTGGCAGACAATTACTTCACCGATACCGGTTTTCGCCTCGTGCGCGAGCCATAGAAAACCGGTGCCCTGCGCGGCAAATTCCCATACTGCGCAGCGTTTCGCATGGCGCCTCGCGACGCCCTGCGTTGTCGCCTATGCCGCCAGTGCGGGGTAGTCGATATACCCGCGCGCATCGCCGCCGTAAAGCGTGTCGCGGTCCAGGGCATTCAGGGGAGCATCGCGGTGCAAACGCTCCACCAGGTCCGGGTTGGAAATGAAAGGCTTGCCGAACGCGATCAGGTCGGCATAGTCGTATTGACGCGCCGTGTTGGCCAGTTCCAGGTCGTAGCCGTTATTGGCCATGTAGACGCCCTTGAACAGCTTGCGCAGTTCCTGCAAGTCGAACCCGCCTTCGACTTCGCGCGGCCCACCCGTTGCGCCCTCGACCAGATGCAGATAGGCCAGGCCGAAACGGTTCAATTGCTCCACGGCATAGCTAAACAGCGCGCGCGGATTGCTGTCTGCGATGTCGTTGGCCGGGCTGACCGGCGCCAGGCGCACGCCGACGCGGTCGCCGCCCCAAACGTCAACCACCGCTTGCGTCGCTTCGAGCAAGAGTTTGGTCCGGTTCTCGATCGATCCGCCATAGGCATCGGTGCGGTGGTTGGTCTTGTCGCGCAGGAATTGGTCGATCAGGTAACCGTTGGCCGCATGCACTTCGACGCCGTCAAACCCGGCTTCGAGCGCGTTCTTGGCCGCCTGGCGATAGTCTTCGATGATGCCGGGAATTTCCTTGATGTCGAGCGCACGCGGCTCGACGAAAGGCACGAAACCATGTTCGGTAAAGGCCTTGCCTTCGGGCTTGATGGCCGAGGGCGCCACCGGCAAGGCGTGGTCCGGCTGCAGGCTGGGATGTGAAATACGGCCGACGTGCCACAACTGCAGGAAAATGCGCCCGCCCTTGGCATGGACCGCCTCGGTGACTTTTTTCCATCCCGCGACTTGCTCCGCGTTATGGATGCCCGGTGTCCAGGCGTAACCCTTGCCCTGCGGCGAGATTTGCGTGGCTTCCGCAATGATCAGGCCGGCTGTTGCGCGCTGGGCGTAATATTGCGGCGCCAGATCGCTCGGCACGTCACCTTGTTTGGCACGGCTGCGCGTCAACGGGGCCATCACGATGCGGTTGGCCAGCGTATAGGGGCCGAACCGGAACGGTTGGAACAGGTCGCTTGCGTTTTCCTTCGGATGTGTGTCTGCCATGGTAGTCCTTTGTCATGAAAACAACCCGTGTTGGAACGGGTAACCGCCTCCACGTGGGGATCATTGCCGGATGCACAAGCGGGCAATATGCGAGGGGGGTGACAAAACCTGCAGATGCGTGCGAAAGCCGCACAAGCCGGACAATAAAAAAGCGCGGCAATCTTGCCGCGCTTTTCAAGCCGCAAACTTTCTTGTTGTTTACTTCGCGGAGGCGCGATCGATCAGGAAAGTCGTCAACAATGGCACCGGGCGGCCCGATGCGCCCTTGGCCGCGCCGCTACGCCATGCGGTGCCGGCGATGTCGAGGTGCGCCCAGGTGTATTTCTTGGTGTAACGTTCCAGGAAGCACGCCGCCGTCACGCTGCCGCCGGCCGGGCCGCCGATATTGGCCATGTCGGCGAAGTTGGACTTCAATTGCTCCTGGTAGGCATCTTCAATCGGCATGCGCCACGCGGTGTCGCCGGTTTTCTTGCCGGCGGCCAGCAAGGCATCGGCCAACTGGTCGTGCGCGTCGTCGTGGCGCGTGAACAGGCCCGAATTGTGGTGGCCCAGCGCGGTGACGCAGGCGCCGGTCAGCGTGGCGATGTCGACCACCACGGCCGGCTTGAAACGCTCCACGTAAGTCAAGGCATCGCACAGGATCAGGCGGCCTTCGGCATCGGTGTTCAACACTTCGATGGTCTGGCCCGACATGGAGGTGACGATGTCGCCCGGCTTGGTGGCGCGGCCGTTGGGCATGTTTTCGCACGAGGCGATGACGCCGATCACATTCAGCTTCAGCTTCATTTCGGCCACGGCACGCATCGTGCCCAGCACCGAGGCGGCGCCGCACATGTCGTACTTCATTTCATCCATGCCGGCACCGGGCTTGAGCGATATGCCGCCCGAATCGAACGTGATGCCCTTGCCGACCAGCACCGTCGGCGCATCCTTAGCCTTGCCGCCCATGTGCTTCAAGACGATGAACTTGGGCGGTTCGTCGCTGCCGTTGGTGACCGAGAGGAAGCTGCCCATCTTGAGCGCTTCGATCTGCTTGCGGTCCAGCACTTCGACGCCCAGACCGAATTCCTTGGCCATTTTCTTGGCCGTGTTGGCCAGATAGGTCGGCGTGCAATAATTGCCCGGCAGGTTGCCCAGATCCTTGGTCAAATCCATGCCGTTGGCCAGTGCCAGGCCTTGCGCCACGGCGGCGCGTGCATGGGCCGCCTCGCTTGCGGCAACGGCGAAGGCGATCTTCTTTGCGCCGGTCTGCGGCGCCTCTTTCTTGCTCTTCAAGCTGTCGAAACGGTAGGCCTGCTCGCGCATCGTCACGACGGCGGCTTGCAGCGCCCAGGCGGCATCGCGTCCCTTGATTTCGGCAAAAGGCAGGGCGACCACGGCGTCTGCCGCACCGCGCACGGCCAGTGCATCGGCGGCCGATTTGATGGCGGATTTGAAATCTTTTTCGGCAAGTTCTTCCTTGCCCAGGCCAACCAACAGCACGCGCTCGGCGGCCACGCCTTCGACCTTGCGCAGCAGCAGTTTCGAGCCCGTCTTGCCTGTTATGTCTCCGGATTTGACGGCGGCGGTGATTTCGCCCTTGCCGTCCAACGCTTTCGCGGCAGCCGAAAGCGCCTTGCTTTCATAGATGCCGACGACGATACACCCCGTCTTGATAGAGGCGAGGGTATTCTTTGCGTCTAATGTTTTTATGTTAAAGTCCATCAGTTCCTCCATTGTCCAACCGTCCATTATAAACTTCAAATGATCTTTCAGCGCGCGCTCCGCCGCGAACTGGTCAGCACCGCCGGCGCCGTCTTCACCATCCTGTTTTCCATCACCATCACCATGACCCTGATCAAGATCCTGGGTCAGGCGGCAGGCGGCAAGATTGCTTCGACCGACGTGATGGCCATGATCGGCTTCGCCGTACTCGGGCGCATGGCTATCCTGTTGCTGGTTACCGCCTTCGTCGCCGTGCTGGGCGTGTTGTCGCGCAGCTATCAGGATTCGGAAATGGTGGTGTGGTTTTCCTCCGGCCTTTCCCTGACGCGCTGGATACGCCCGGTGCTGACCTTCGGCTTGCCCGTCGTGCTCCTGACCGGCCTGCTCAGCTTTTACGTCTCGCCCTGGGCGGCGCGGCAGAATGCCGAGTTCAAGCAGCGCTTCGAGAAGAATGAAGACGTCGCCAATATCCAGCCGGGCAAATTTCACGAATCCGCCTCGGTTGACCGCGTGTACTTCTTCGAAGCCAACCCGGCCGACCCGAGCAAAGTAAAAAACGTCTTCGTCAACCTCAACAATAACGGCAAGGTCGGCGTGATCGTCTCCAAGGAAGGCACGCTGGAAACGGACGCCAAGGGTGACAAATACCTCGTGCTCTCCAACGGCCGCCGCTATGACGGCGTGCCGGGGCAGGCCAATTTCGAAATGATGCAATTCGACCACTATCACGTTTTCCTGGCGCACCAGGCGCCGCTTCTGAACGACCAGGCCGCCGAAGCCTTGCCGACCGAGGCGCTGGTGGCCAACCCGACACCGCTCAACCTGGGCGAATTGCTGTGGCGCATCGCCTTGCCGCTGATGTGCTTTACCTTATTGCTGTTGGCAATACCGCTGTCCTTCGTCAACCCGCGCGCCGGGCGCTCGGCCAATCTCGGCATTGCTTTCCTCCTGGTGGTGACCTACCTGAACATGGTCAATGTGACGCAAGCCATGGTGATGCAGGCACGCATGCCTTTCATGGCTACCTGGTGGCCGGTGCATGCCGCGGTGCTCTTGATCATCGCCTTCCTGTTTTCCTGGCGCCTCAAGGTCAATAGTCCGGCGCACCCGCTGGCCATCTGGTCTTCGTTCAAGCGCATGTTCTTGAAGATGTGGGCGCGTCCATGAAGATTTTGCACCGTTATATCGGCAGGGAAATCTTCCGCTCGGTCCTGTACGTGCTGCTGTTTTGCGTGGCCTTGCAGAGTTTCTTCGACCTGATGTCGGAATTGCGTTCGGTCGGGCAGGGCGACTACAAGCTGCAGCATGCCTTCCTCTACGTCGGCCTCGACATGGCGGGTTACGTCTATGAATTCCTGCCGATTGCCGTCCTGATCGGCACCATCCTTACCCTGGTGCAATTTGCCGCCCGCTCGGAATTCACGATCATGCGGGCGTCTTCCATGTCGACCGCGATGATAGGCTGGTCGCTGTTCAAGATCGGCATTGGCTATGTCGTCATCACCTTCCTGTTCGGCGAACTGATTTCGCCCATCTCGTCGGAAATGGCGGAGCATCTGCGTGCCGAAAAGCTTGGCTCCGGCAGCTCACAGGAGTTCCGCTCGGGCCAATGGACCAAGGACTTGATCCGCGATGCCGATGGCAAGGTGATCGGATCGCGCAACATCAACGTGCGCGACGTCAAGAGCGGGCAATTGAAAGATATCCGGGTCTATGAATTCGACCGCGATTTCCACCAGACCGCGTTGACCGTGGCCGAGCGCGCCCAATATCGCGGACACAATATCTGGCGCCTGGAAGACGTCACCGAGACGCACTTCAACAACGCCGTCGTGGACCCTGACGCCACATCGCAGGACATCGCCACCGCCATCGTCAGCCGGCATCTCGACACCAAGGACCTGGAATCGGAAATCACGCCGCAGATCCTGCAGGTCTCGACCACCGACCCGGACAACATGACGGCCTTCCGGCTGGCCGGCTATGCCGCACACCTGGCCGAGAACAACGAGAGCACGGCACTGTACGACATCGCGTTCTGGAAGAAAATCTTCAATCCCTTCGCCAACCTCATCATGATGGCGCTGGCGCTGCCCTTCGCTTATCTACATACGCGCACCGGCGGCACCAGCCTCAAGACCTTCATCGGCATCATGATCGGCGTCTCCTTCGTGCTGATCAACCGGCTGTTTTCCTACATGGGCCTCTTGAACACCTGGCCGCCGATGATCATTGCGATCCTGCCCAGTCTGCTCTACTTCATGGCGGCCATGTTCATGCTGCGCTGGGTGGAAAGGCACTGACATGGCGCGCGCGCTGATCCTGTTCGCCCACGGTTCGCGCGATGCCCGCTGGATGCAACCGTTTTTGCGCCTGCAAGACATGCTGCGCGCCCAGATGCCGGGCGTGGCGGTGGAATTGGCCTTCCTTGAGTTGATGGAGCCGCGCCTGCCCGAACTGATCGGGAAGCTGGCCGGCGAAGGCATCGACGCCGCAACCGTGGTCCCGGTGTTTTTCGGGCAGGGCGGGCATGTGTTGCGCGACTTGCCCATTTTGGTGGAAGGCGCCCGGGCTAGGCATCCCACGATTAAGATCACATTGGCCGAGGCCGTCGGCGAGAGTGACGGCGTGTTGCGCGCGGTTGCAGCGTATTGCGCGAATGCTTTAAACGATACACATTAAAACCTCCGTCATTCCCGCGAAAGGTGTAGCAGGGGTTTCGTGTGGCATGCCACACGCCTGCGGAACGACCTCCCCATGCTTGGGGAGGTGCGCCCTGCAAGGGGGAATCCACAACCCACGTGACCAAACTCTTCTACGTCTACATCTTGGCAAGTGGCCAAAATGGCACGCTGTACATAGGCGTCACCTCAAACCTGCTTCAAAGAGTATGGCAACACAAGGAGGGTTTTGCCGACGGATTCACCAAGAGATACAACATTAAATCTCTGGTCTGGTACGAGCAACACGAAGAAGCGGTACCGGCAATCACCCGCGAAAAACAATTGAAAAAGTGGAATCGTGCCTGGAAGATCGATTTGATAGAAAAGAAAAATCCCGACTGGCGGGATTTGTATCTTGAATTGACGGCTTAGCGGCATTGTGGATCCCCGCTTTCGCGGGGATGACAAGTTAATAGAATTGAGACTGGCTTACTGCATGGTCCAACCGGTCACCTTCGTGACCAGGCTGTCGACCCCGACCAGCGTCTTGCCGCCGTCGTTGTACATGTTCAACCACATCAAGGCGCGGTTCTTGCCGTTGATCGGCGGGCTGTTGAAGTCCTGCGTGCCGGCCACGGTTTCGCGGACCTTGGTGAAGGCCGTGAAGAAGGTCGTTTCATTGCTGCTGCTGCCCGACTTGGACAACATGTCCTGCAGCGAACCGGAGCTGCCCGATGCCCCCTGGTTCAGGGCTGAATCGGTGAAGGCGCCGATGATGTCGGCATCCTTGAAGCCGCGCTGCACCGCCTGCTGGTAGGCGTAGCTGATGTAGTTGTCGTAGAAACTCTCCCACACCGCCGCACGCCAGTTGGCATTGTTGTTCAAGCCATTGATCTTGGCGCAGAACGCACTGTCGGACTCGTTGATCTGCAAGATGTTGCCGCTCATCGTGGCCTTGACGCCCGCATCGGCCAGACCGCCGGCAATGGTTGGATTCGAGGCGCCGTTGTACTTGTTGAACAACAGGAACAGACCAGGACCATCGGGGCCGCCATCGTTCGGGCCGCCGGTAGTTGCACCCTGGATGGACATGGTGATGCCGCGTCCATCGCCGATGTTCTGGCAATAGCCGTAATACTGCACCCAGCCCGAGAAACTCGGATCGTCCTGCTCCGACTTGTTGACCATGCGCATGATGTTGTTCCACTGCTCGGCGTCGAGTCCGGTCTTGGACTCCAGGAAACTGAGCGTGGCCGGTGAGAAGTTCTTCTCAGCCGCGATTTCATCGGGGGTCGGCGTTGGAGTCGGCGTTGGAGTTGGTGTCGGCGTAGGTGTAGGAGTCGGGGTAGGCGTAGGCGTAGGCGTAGGCGTAGGCGTCGGGGTAGGAGTCGGGGTAGGAGTCGGCGTCGGGGTAGGAGTCGGCGTCGGGGTAGGAGTCGGCGTCGGCGTGCCGCCACACGTGCCACCCGGGCTGAACAGGCTGCCGATGGTCGGATTCCAACCCGTGCCCACATAATCAGTCTGGGTCACCAAGGCGGTGTAGGTGCTGCCCTGATAGGTTACAACTTCACCGGCGGTATAGCTGCCGCCCGAAACCCAGGCGACGCAGGCCGGGGTGCTGGCCTTGGCGGACTTGACCTGGGATTTGGCTTGCATGCTGTCATTGCCATCGTTGCTGCCGCCGCCGCAGGCGGAAAGCATACCGGCAATCAAACTCAAAACCAGGGTGCTGCTGATGCGTTTATGCATGAGGCTTCTCCTGCAGAAAGTGGAAAGCGGGCGCGATGCGCCGCTCAATATGATGTGGGAGCGAATGTCCAGGCGTGATCCATCCGGCCGCCGGGCGGGTGCAATTCGCACCGCCCGGCGAGCGGATGTTTATTGCATGTTCCAGCCGGTCACCTTGGTGACCAGGCTATCGACCCCGACCAGCGTCTTGCCGCCGTCGTTGTACATGTTCAACCACATCAAGGCGCGGTTCTTGCCGTTGATCGGCGGGCTGTTGAAGTCCTGCGTGCCGGCCACGGTCTCGCGGATCTTGGTGAAGGCCGTGAAGAACGTGGTTTCATTGCTGCTGCTGCCCGACTTGGAGAGCATGTCTTCAAGCGATCCGGAACTGCCAGAAGCTCCCTGGTTCAAAGCGGAATCGGTGAAGGCGCCGATGATGTCGGCATCCTTGAAGCCGCGCTTGGTGGCTTGCTCGTAGGCGTAGGAAATGTAGTTGTCATAGAAGCTTTCCCACACCGCCGCGCGCCAGGCGGCATTGTTGTTCAAGCCGTTGATCTTGGCGCAGAAGGCGCTGTCGGATTCATTGATCTTGAGGATCTTGCCGCTCATCGTGGCCTTCACGCCCGCATTGGCCAAGCCGCCGGCAATCGTCGGATTCGAGGCGCCGTTGTATTTGTTGAACAGCAGGAACAGGCCCGGACCATCGGGGCCGCCATCGTTCGGGCCGCCGGTAGTTGCGCCCTGGATGGACATGGTGATGCCGCGCCCATCGCCGATGTTCTGGCAGTAGCCGTAATACTTGACCCAGCCCGAGAAGCTCGGATCATCCTGCTCCGACTTGTTGACCATGCGCATGATGTTGTTCCACTGCTCGGCGTCGAGTCCGGTTTTGGATTCCAGGAAACTGAGCGTGGCCGGAGAAAAATTCTTTTCCGCCGCGATTTCATCGGCCGTCTTGGCCGTCGACTTCACGCTCATCGTCATCTGCTTTTGCGCGCTGTTGAGCGATTCGGTCGAGCCATCGCCGCCACCGCACGCCATCAAGATGCCGCTCGCCAAACCTGCTGCTACCAGAAGCTTTGCTTTCATGTTCTCTCTCTCCTCAGTGTCGTCTTCCCACCTCGAACCGGCCGACGGCGTCGCCCGGCATGCTTCCCTGTTTTGCCTGGCGTGTCCGCCACGTTTTTCTCAGGTGGGTTCATGGTTGTCGATTCATGCCGTTGCGGCAATCCGAGGAAATACCTTTGGATACAGGTAGATTTACCCATACCACTTGCACACAAAAGAAAAACGGCCGGAAAGCGAACTTTCCGGCCGTCAAAAAGAGATCAGATGAACGATCAGCGCGACGCCATCCCCAACAGCATATCGTTCAAGCGCTTCACAAACCCGGCAGGGTCAGCCAGCGTGCCGCCTTCAGCCAGCATCGCCTGGTCAAACAGGATGCTCGACCAATCGTCGAACTTCGCCTCTTCATACTTCAGGCGCTGCACCAGCGGATGATCGGGGTTGATCTCCAGGATGGGCTTGGCTTCGGGCGCGTCCTGGCCGGCAGCCTTCAGCATGCGCATCAGGTTGCCCGATAGCTCGTGCTCGTCGGCCACCAGGCAGGCAGGCGAATCGGTCAGGCGGAACGTCACGCGCACGTCCTTGGCCTTCTCGGCCAGCGAAGCCTTCATCTTCTCGACCAATTCCTTGTAGCCGGCTTCGGTTTCCTCGTGCTGCTTCTTCTCCGCCTCGTCTTCGAGCTTGCCCAGGTCGAGGTCGCCCTTGGCCACCGAAACCAGATTCTTGCCTTCGAACTCGGTGAAGAAGGACAGCATCCATTCGTCCACGCGGTCCGTCAATAGCAACACTTCCACGCCCTTCTTGCGGAAGATTTCCAGGTGCGGGCTGTTCTTGGCCGCAGCAAAGGTATCGGCCGTGACGTAGTAGATCTTGTCCTGGCCTTCCTTCATGCGCGCCACGTAATCGGCCAGCGCCACGTTTTGCACGTCGGTGTCGTTATGCGTGGAAGCGAAACGCACCAGCTTGGCGATGCGCTCCTTGTTGCCGTGGTCTTCGCCTATGCCTTCCTTCAACACCTGGCCGAACTCGGTCCAGAACTTCGTGTACTTGTCCTTCTTGTCCTGCTCGTCGGCGTTTGCCAATTCTTCCAGCATGCCCAGGACGCGCTTGGTCGAGCCTTCGCGGATCACCTTCACGTCGCGCGATTCCTGCAAAATCTCGCGCGAGACGTTCAAGGGCAGGTCGCTGCTGTCGATCACGCCCTTGACGAAGCGCAGATAGATCGGCATCAACTGCTCGGCGTCGTCCATGATGAACACGCGCTTCACATACAGCTTGATGCCGCCGCGCTTGTTGCGGTCCCATAGATCGAAGGGCGCGCGCGCCGGGATGTAGAGCAGTTGCGTGTATTCGCTGCGGCCTTCGACGCGGTTATGCGTGTAGGTCAAGGGCTCGTCGAAATCGTGCGAGACGTGCTTGTAGAATTCGATGTATTGCTCGGGCGTGATGTCGTTCTTGTTGCGCGTCCACAGTGCGCTGGCCTGGTTGATGGTTTCCAGCTCGTCCTTGACCACGTTCTCGCTCTTTTCCGCATCCCACTCTTCCTTCTTCATCTGGATCGGCAGCGAGATATGGTCGGAATACTTGCGGATGACGGACTTGAGCTTCCATGCGTTGAGGAATTCGTCTTCGCCTTCGCGCAGGTGCAGCGTGATGTCGGTGCCGCGCAACGGCTTGTCGATCTGCTCGACCGTGAAATCGCCTTCACCGCCGGACTCCCAGCGCACGCCTTCGGCCGCCGGTAATCCAGCGCGGCGCGATTCGACCGTGATCTTGTCGGCCACGATGAAGGCCGAATAAAAGCCCACGCCGAATTGCCCGATCAGCGCCGCATCCTTTTGCTGGTCGCCCGAGAGCTTGGAGAAGAATTCCTTGGTGCCGGATTTGGCAATCGTGCCCAAGTGGGCCACGGCCTCGTCGCGGCTCATGCCGATGCCGTTATCCGAAATCGTGATGGTGTGCGCATCCTTGTCGAACCCGATGGTGATCTTCAGTTCGGGATCGTCTTCAAACAGGGAACCGTTATTGATCGCTTCGAAGCGCAATTTGTCGGCCGCGTCGGAGGCGTTGGAAACAAGCTCACGCAAGAAAATTTCCTTGTTGGAATACAAGGAATGGATCATCAATTGCAGGAGCTGCTTTACCTCTGCCTGAAAGCCCAGGGTCTGTTTCTCGGATGCTGCCATTTTGCCCTCAAAATTATAAGTTTGATATCAATTTTCCCCCGGTTTCTGGTACCGAGAGATAAAACCACACCGCAAGTGGGGCTGTTTGACGGAATTTCAAGGGATTGCGATTCAAATGCTTGCAGACTTTTGCCTGCCCGCACATGCCGCTCGATCAGCAACCCGTCGGCTGCGCTCCGCGCACTTTGGCAACCACGCAAGCGGCGGGCAGCAGATTGCCGGTATTGCCGATTGTCGAGAAGTTGTTGCCCGCCTGATTGCCTTCGGACAAATCCCACAGCATATTGCCCAGATTCAGGCTTTGCAGCGAGCCGGCGGGCGAGAGCAGGGTCAGGCTGTAGTAATTGCCTTGTTCTGCCGCAGTCGGCACGTCTTGCGGAAAGCTGGTGCCGAATTCGCCGATGACCAAGGGGATGCTTCGGCCGCCGCCGGCCAACTCGGCCTGCATGCTTGCCATCGTGGCATTGAGCAACCCCGGCAGCAGAGCCTGGATCATCGGGTCGCCGACGTGCCATTGATTCCTGCTCGATGGCGCCCCGCCGAACTGCGTCACTTGCAGGGCCGCGATCTGCCCCTTGTTGGACTGCACCTGCTCATTGATGATGTCTTGCGGCGAATAGTAGACGTGCGGGCTGGCAAACGAGGAAATATCGTTCCAGTAGTGCAGGAAGGGCGCCCGGCCCTCGCCGACCGTGGTCGGATGGTTGTATGGATCGTTGGCACGCACCAGGTTGTACATGGCGTGCACGGCTTCGACAACTTCGGTGTAGGACTGCACCGAAGCGCTCGCGCCGGAGGGCAGCGGCAGCAGCGGCATTTGCGTGCCCCGGTCGAACGCGCCGGGCGCCGCGTCCAGGCAGCCGAAGGCGCTGGCATTCCACAAGGGTTCGTTCATCAGGTCCCAGGCGAACAGCGCCGAGTTGCTGCTAAGAGCAGACACAATCTGCCTCGCGTTTGCCTGCACGGCGTTGAAGCTCTTCTTCCACAATCTCCCGCCGCCCATCTTGGCGTTGCAGGCGGTGTCGTATTCCGTGTAGCCGTCCAACACCAGGATCATTTTCAAGCCATAGGAGTTGGCAATCTGGAGCGCAGTTTGCGCCGCGCCGATGACCGCATTCACGTTCACCTGATTCGCGTTGGCCGCGCCGGGCGCGGCATACCACTCCGACGCCACATATTCCGAGCTCGATACGGCCGGCGGAATGACCAGCGGCATGCGCAGGTACTTCAAATTCATCGCCTGGGCGCGTGCCGCCAGCACCGCCATCTGGGCGGCGCCGGGTATCCAGAGCCGGTGATTGCCGCCGGCCTGGGTATAGGATTCGTTGATCACGTTGGCGCCGGCAAAATTGGCGAAGCCGAAATCGCTCAAGGGCAAGCCGGCCGGCGTCTTTTGCGGCGTGTTTTGCAAAGCGATGACCGGTGTGGCGTAACTGTCCACGTCGATGCGCGGCGCGACGCCGAACCACGCCACGCGCTCGCGCAATACCCCCCATTGAAACGGCGTCGCGACGCTGCTTGCCGCGCCGCCGGGTGCGGCGACGTTGAAGCTGAACGTCTTGACCGAGCCGGGCGCGACGGCATCGCCCGGACTCAGGTCGGCGCGCAAGAGTCCCCATGGATTGACACCCGGCGCCGTGACGGCGCCGAGCCGGATGTAGGAATTGGTGCCGGCGTAGTTGCCGCCGGGCGGCGGCGCCCGGTAGGCCCAGGTGGTGCTGCCATTGTTGCAAAACGTGATGGAAACGGCATAGCTTTTGCCGTAGGCCATGGCGTCGGGCACGGTCTCGTTGACGAACGACGCGCTATCGCCTTTCACATAGGTCGTGCCGGCAGGGCAGGGGGCTGCTTGTACGAGCGGCGAAAACGCAAAAAAGATCGACACCGCCCACAATAGTCTTCGCATCGGAAATTCCCAGCCGCCTTGGCTTGCGCCGCAGTTTTCTCATTGATCGGTGAATGCGCATTGCTCGTGGAACAAGTGTCGCCCCTGGCCTTTTCAAGCATGGGCGATATTGCCGGCTTGAACAGGATAGGGCTTGAGCTAGCGACAAGGGCGTGCGCAACTTGCAACTGCCAAGCCGTGCTCACGGTGAGGTGGATGCGCAAAAAGGGCGATTTTAGCGGCGGGCCGCGCCTTTGTCATGTGAATATTCCATGACGATGCCGGCAATGCAACTGGGGCCATGTGTTGTTCTCATCCCGGCATCAGCCGGAAGACGATTTGGGTACGATGGGTTTGCCGTGCCGGCCGTCGCGGATGGCGCGCTCGAGAAAGTCGAACACTTCCGGTCCGTTCATGGCGCTGATGTTGATGCGCGTGCGTGTCGAAGGCAACTGGTTCGGCGAGAACAAACAGCCCGGCGCAAGCAGGATGCCCTGCGCCATGCCGGCCTCGGTCATGGTGTTGGTGTCGCAATGCGCATCGGCCCAGACGAACATGCCGGCAGGAGGCGCAATGTCGACCGTCATGCCGATTTTCTCCAGTTGTCGCACGGTTTTCTCGCGCACCGCATCGAGCTTGGCGCGCAAGCGTTCGCAATGCTTGCGGTAGTGGCCTTCGGAGAGGATCTTGTACAGCACGCGCTCGCCGATTTCAGATGTCGTCAGCATCGACAGCATCTTGCGGTCCGCCAGCCGCACCGCGAGCTCAGGCGTCGTGGCGATGAAGCCCACGCGCAAATTGGCCGCCAGCGTCTTGGAAAAGCCGCCGAGGTAGATCACGCGCTGCAACTGGTCGAGCGCGGCGATGCGCGTGGCCGGCTGCACGACGCTGCCGGGATGCATGTCGCAATAGATGTCGTCTTCCACGATCACGAAATCATGCTGTTCGGCGATGCGCAAAACCTGGAACGCCTTGGCCGCCGAGAGCGAGGTCGAGGTCGGATTGTGCAGCACCGAATTGATGATGTAGAGCTTGGGGCGGTGCAGTGCCGCCAGCTCGGCGAGCTTGGCGACGTCGGGGCCATCGGCCAGACGCGGTATGCCCACCACCTTGGCCCCCATTGTCACGAAGGAGCCGAACATCAGGAACCATGCCGGATCATCGACGAACACGGTATCGCCCGGCTGCAGGAAATGGCGCGCCACGATGTCGATGGCATGGGTTACGCCCGCCGTGGTGACAATCTGTTCCGGCGCAGCGGCGATTTCGAGTTCGGCGAGCTTCAACTGCAATTGCTGGCGCAGCGGCAGGAAGCCTTGCGGCGTGCCGTATTGCAGCAGCAGGTTGGCGTTTTGCCGGCTCACCGCGCGCAATGCATTGGCGATCAATTCGCCGTCGAGCCAGGTGTTAGGCACCACGCCCGTGCCGGGCATGGAAGAGGGCGGATTCTGGCGGAACATGTTGCGCACCAGCCAGACCACGTCGAGCAGTTGCGCCTGTTCGGCCGCATCCGCCACCTGCCGCGCCTGCGTCAGCGGCGCCAGTTCACGCACGAAAAAGCCCGAGCCGCGGCGCGACTCCAGCACGCCACGCGCCACCAGTCTGTCGTAAGCTTCCACTACGGTGAAGCGCGAGACGCCGTGGCTTTCGGCAAACTGCCTGATCGAAGGCATGCGTGCACCGGCCCGCAAGAGCTTGTCGTCGATGCGTGCGCAAACCGTGCGCACGATCTGCTCCACCAGCGATTCGCCCGAATCGCGCGACAAGACCGCGACCGAGCTTAAGGGAGTGTGCTGGCGCCGGCGCGGCGGAACTGTATTGGTCATTTGAGCGGGGCAGTAGGTAAATCTGCTTGTTTAAGTGTACTGGTACTGTATTGGTTTTGTGGCTTAGGATAGCTCAAACGGACAAAAACGCAAAGTGGAAAGGGTTAGCGCGATGAAGACCATAGGACTGATCGGCGGCATGAGCTGGGAATCGACCATCCCTTACTACCGCATTCTTAACGAAACCGTGAAACAGCGCCTGGGCGGCCTGCATTCGGCCAAGCTGGTGCTCTATAGCGTCGATTTCGACGAAATCGCGCACCATCAGCACGCCGGCGATTGGGACGCGACGGGCAAGGTGATGGCGCAGGCTGCGCGCGCGGTCGAGGCGGCCGGGGCGGACTTCATCGTCATCTGCACCAACACCATGCACAAGCTCGTGCCCGAGGTCGAAGCCGCCGTCGCCATTCCCGTATTGCATATCGTCGATGTGCTGGCAGCGCGCATGAAGCAAAGCGGCGTGCAGAAGGTGGGCCTGCTGGCGACGCGTTTTACGATGGAGCAGGACTTTTACCGGCAGCGCCTTGAACGCCACGGTTTCGAAGTCATCGTGCCTGACGCAGCCGACCGCGAGACGGTACACCGCGTGATCTATGAAGAACTGTGCCTGGGCCTGGTGCATGACGCCTCGCGCACGGCATATCGCGCCGTCGTCAAACGCCTGGCCGAAGCGGGCGCCGATTCGGTCGCCCTGGCCTGCACCGAGATCGCCATGCTGATCGGCCAGCAGGATTCGCCAATTCCCCTGTTCGATGCGACGGAAATCCATGCCCGCGCAGCGGTCGATTTCGCCCTGTCCGACTTGACCGTTCCAGAGGGGCAGCCGCCATGCTGAGCACGCTCTTCCCGCTGGCCCTGTTCGCCTTCGTCTCGTCCATTACGCCGGGGCCGAACAACATCATGCTGACCTCATCGGGCATCCTGTTCGGCTTCCTGCGCACGATTCCGCACATGCTCGGCATCACTTTCGGCTTCGGCGTATTGCTCGCCTTGTGCGCCGCCGGCGTCGGGCAACTCGTGCTGGCTGCGCCGGCCGTCCATCTGGCCTTGAAGGTGGCAGGCTCGGCTTACCTGATCTATCTCGCGTGGCAATTGCGTAGCATGGCCTTCACGCAACGCGATGCCGGCGCGCGGCCCATGTCGCTGATGGGCGCAGCGCTGTTCCAGTTCGCCAATCCCAAGGCCTGGGTCATGGCGGTGACGGGTGCTTCCGCCTTCCTGCCCGTGATGCAGCCCCTATGGTTTGCCGTGGCCGTGTTCTGCCTCGTATTTTGCGTAGTCAACCTGCCGTGCATCGGCGTCTGGGCCGGCACCGGCGCGGTATTGCGCCACTACCTCGCGCAACCCAAATGGCAGAAGCTGTTCTGTGCGGTGATGGTGTTGCTGACGCTGTATTCGGCGGCAGCGATTTGGTTGTGATCGATCGGCATGGCAATGGCCTTTGCTCCCCTCGCCCGCGGGCGGGAGAGGGGCTGGGGGTGAGGGATGTTATGCGTTGGCTCACGTCGCAAAGGCAATTTAAGTTGGTACAACGGCAGTTTCTCTTCGAGTGATGGAATCAACTCATGACCTCCCTCACCCCAACCCCTCTCCCACCCGTGGGAGAGGGGCTATAAGCAGCCTTTAAATTATGAGCAAGTAAATGAACACCTCCACCAAAGAAACCCGCGGCATGCTCCTCGGCCTGGTAGGCGTCGTCATCTTCAGCATGACGCTCCCTTTCACCCGCATGGCCGTAGCCGAACTCGACCCCATCTTCATCGCCCTGGGCCGCGCCGTGGTCGCCGGCGTCGCGGCAACGATCCTGATGTGGCACCTGCGCGCCCCCTGGCCCACGGCCAAACAATGGCGCGGCATTGCCGTGACGGCGGCCGGCTGCGTGGTTGGCTTCCCCCTCTTCACCTCGCTGGCCATGCGCCATGTGCCGGCGGCGCACGGCGCCATCGTGGTCGGCATCCTGCCCTTGGCAACGGCGGTCGCTGCCGCAGCGCGTTTCGGCGAGCGACCCTCCGCCGGCTTCTGGCTTACGGCGGCAACGGGCAGCGCCGTCGTCGTGGCCTTCGCCATGTGGCAGGGCGGCGGCATCCTCGCGCCAGCCGACTTGGCACTCTTCATCGCCGTGGTGGCGGCCGGCATCGGCTATGCCGAAGGCGGACGCCTGTCGCAAACCATGGGCGGCCAGCAAGTCATTTCCTGGGCCTTGATCGCGTCGTTGCCTTTCCTCTTGCCCATCACGCTGTGGTCGGCCTGGGAACATGGCGTATCGGCTTCGCCACGGGCCTGGGTGGCGTTCGGCTACGTCTCGCTGTTTTCCATGTTCATCGGCTTTTTCTTCTGGTACAAGGGCCTTGCCATGGGCGGCATCGCCCGCGTCGGGCAAGTGCAATTGTTGCAACCCTTCCTGACCATGGCGGCTGCCGTGCTGCTCCTGGGCGAAGCCTTCGACTGGCGCGATTTCGTGTTTGCCGCCGTCATCGTGGGCCTGGTCGTAATTGGCAAGCGTATGCCGGTAAAGCGCGAGATTTCCGCATAATAATCGGTCGCCGGAGTAGTAAAATCTGTTTAATTTTCAACAGCATGCGTTAATACAATACCGATTGGAGACCACCTTGTCCGTCTACGAAAAACTCAAAGCCTTGAACATCGAATTGCCCGCCGTTGCCGCGCCGGCCGCCGCCTACGTCATGTTCGTCCAGACCGGCAATACGGTCTATCTGTCCGGCCACATCGCCAAGAAAGACGGCAAGCCCTGGGTCGGCCAGCTCGGCAAGAACCTGAGCACCGAAGAAGGCAAGGCCGCTGCGCGCGCCGTCGCCATCGACCTGATGGCAACGCTGCAAGCTGCCTGCGGCGGCGACCTGACGCGCGTCAAGCGCGTGGTCAAGCTGATGAGCCTGGTCAACTCGACCGGCGAATTCACCGAGCAGCACTTGGTCACCAACGGCGCATCCGAATTGATCGGCGAAGTCTTCGGCGATGCCGGCAAACACGCGCGCTCGGCCTTCGGCGTAGCGCAGATTCCGCTGGGCGCCTGCGTAGAAATTGAAATGATTGCCGAACTGGTTTGATTGATTGAAGTAGAAACCGGCGGCACTTACCCAGTGTTGCCGGAAGACGGCAGCCACAAGCCGCCAGAACCCGAGAGACGAGAGCCCAAATGAAAATCGAAAACCCCACCCCGATGCAATGGCAATTTTCCCAGCGCGCGCAAAAGCTGCAAAGCTCGGTGATCCGCGAAATCCTCAAGGTCACGATGCGCCCGGAAATCATTTCCTTCGCCGGCGGCCTGCCTTCGCCTGCGACCTTCCCGGTCGACAAGATGCGCGCCGCCTTCGACAAGGTGTTGGACAGCAACGGCAAGGTCGCCCTGCAATACGGCCCGACCGACGGCTACGCGCCGCTGCGCGAATGGATCGCCAACTCGCTCTCGACCGATGGCACCAAGATCATGCCGGACCAGGTCATGATGACCTCGGGTTCGCAGCAGGGTCTCGATTTGCTGGGCAAGGTGTTGATCGATGAAGGCAGCAAGGTCCTGGTCGAAACGCCGAGCTACCTCGGCGCGCTGCAAGCCTTCTCGGTCTACGGCCCCGAATTCGGCTCGGTCCCGATGGACGACCACGGCCTCGTTCCCGAAGCCGTCGCCGAAGTCGGCCAGGGTGCGCGCCTGTTGTATGCGCTGCCCAACTTCCAGAACCCCACAGGCCGCACGCTCTCCGTCGAGCGCCGCGCCCAATTGGTCGAAACCTGCGCCCGCATGGGCCTGCCGCTGATCGAGGACGATCCCTACGGCGCCTTGAGCTACACCGGCGAGCCGCTGCCCAAGATGCTGACCATGAACCCCGGCGGCGTGATCTACATGGGTTCGTTCTCCAAGATCCTCACCCCCGGCATCCGCCTCGGTTATATCGTGGCGCCGGTTGCCCTGACGCGCAAGCTCGAACAAGCCAAGCAAGCCACCGACCTGCACACTTCGCAACTGACGCAGATGGCCGTATACGAAGTGATCAAGGACGGCTTCCTCGACGCCCACATCCCCGAGATCCGCAAGCTGTACTCGGAACAATGCCACGCCATGTTGAATGCGCTGGAAAAATATTTCCCGGCAGGCGTGCAATGGACCCGTCCCGAAGGCGGCATGTTCGTCTGGGTCACGCTGCCCGAGCACATCGACGCCAGCAAGCTGGTAGACGAAGCCATCGCCCAGCACGTCGCCTTCGTGCCCGGCGCGCCGTTTTACGCCAACGACCCGGCGCGCAACACGCTGCGCCTGTCCTTCGTCACCGTGCCGCAGGATCGTATCCGCACGGGTGTCGAGATACTGGGCAAGCTGATCAAGTCCAAGATGTGAGCCTGGAATCCGGTATCTTGAAAAAGCCGGCGCATGCGTCGGCTTTTCGTTTTGCGCGATAGAGCAATATTGACGACCGATATAAGCCGGATTTCGCGCGTATGTCGACAGCACCCTATCCCGCCAGCGCCAAGGTCCGGGCGATGCCACGCTGAAAACCGTCGCGCTCGGCCAACTCGGCCATCCAGCGCTCGACATGCGGTGCTTGCTCAACCGAGACACCGGCCGCACCATGGCGCCATAGCCAACCAAAATGCGCAATGTCGGCAATACTCATTGCATCTCCGGCGACATATCGCTGACCGGCAAGGACGCCGTTCAATACATCGAGTGTCCGCTGCGCTTCCTTGACTGCCCGCTCAATGACGTCAGGCTGTGCCGATGCGACGAGTTTCTGCATGAAGGCGTTGCCGAACGCAGCACCCAAGCCGGACGCGTGAAAGACCATTTGCTCGAACACGCGTGCGCGTCCCACCCCGGATGCCGGCAAAAGCTTCCCCGTCTTCTCTGCCAGATAGATCAGGATCGCGCCTGATTCTGCCAGGGTGATGGGAGAGCCGTTCGGGCCGCTATGGTCCACCAGCACCGGCACTTTCGCGTTGGGATTCATGGCCTTGAACGTGGCGCTTTTCTGTTCCCCGTTGCGAAGGTTGACCGGGTGCAGCACATACGGGAGTCCGAGTTCTTCCAGCATGATAGGGACCTTGACGCTGTTCGGCGTTGCATAGGCATATATTTCGATCATTCGTTGCTCCTGGTTTTAAACCGGAAATTCTTGATATTGATTTTTCCCAATGGACTGCGGCAACAAGCCGCAGGTATCCAGTCACGCCGGCGGTGAATCCAGAAAGACATAGAGCGAAGCAATTTTCCCGTCCCGCACGATGATGAAGTCAAGCCCGGTATAGCTGGGCGGCTCGCCGGCTGGTCCCGAACCCCAATTGACGCGCGTCCCGTCCTGGACCGTCTCCGGGACCATGTATGGCGTATAAACGTAGCTCGGATGGGTCGCACGCAGCTCTCCCGCTATCCGGTGCAGTGCTGCGCGACCGACGTAGCGGCCGATAGGAAGATTGATCACGCAGTCTTCGGTATAGAGTTCGTCGATCGCCGCGCGGCGGCGTTGGTCATCGCCTTCGCCGAAAACTTCCCTCAGATTGCGCAGCAAAAGTGTCGTGTCGTTGCTTGTCATGATGATGTCCTTGAAGTAAAAGAGAAGAGGGGGGCCGGGCGGCTGCGCGTCACGTGCGACGCCCCACCCGGCCGCGGATTTCAGACCTGGGCTTGGCCGCCGTCGACAAACAGTTCGGCACCGGCCATGAAGCTGGCGTCGCTTGAGGCAAGGAACATCACCGCCTTGGCAATTTCGTCCGGTTCCGCGACCCGGCCGATCGGCACCTGGGTCGCCATGTAGTCAAGCAAACCTTGTTGCTGCGCGGCGTCCGGACCGGCAAGGTCGACCAGGCCCGGCGTCTTGACGGGGCCGGGACTGACCACGTTCACACGAATGCCGCGTTCCTTGAGGTCGAGCGTCCAGCTGCGCGCCAGGTTGCGCACAGCAGCCTTGGAAGCGCTGTAGACACTGAAAGCAGGTGTGCCGGTTGCGCCGGCGGTGGAACCCGTCAATATGATCGAGGCGCCGTTGCGCAACAGCGGGAGCGCCTTCTGCACCGTGAAGATCACGCCCTTGACGTTGCGGTCAAAGACATCGGCATAGTGTTCCTCCGTGATGGCGCCCAGGGGCAGCATCGAGCCGCCGCCGGCATTGGCGAACAGCACGTCGATTTGCGCATCGCTTTGCTGCACAGCGTCGTAAAGGCGATCGATATCGGCTAATTTCGCCATATCGGCACGCACCCCGACGGCCTTCCCGCCGATTTCCTTAACCGCCGCGTCGAGTTCTGCCTGGCGCCGTCCCGTGACGAACACCTTGGCGCCCGCTGCGGCAAAATGCTTTGCCGTTGCCAGGCCGATGCCGCTGGTGCCGCCGGTAATCACCACTACTTTGCTATCGAATTTGCCATTCATTTCATTTCTCCTTGAAGTGCGACGAGAAGCTCATCGTTAAGAAACAATATATACATGGGACAAATAACGCGGTAGACTGCAAAAATGAGCATCAGCGTTCCAAAAATGGAACAGTAACCATGCAAGATTTGAATGACTACGCCCTATTCGCCGAAGTCGTGGCGCATGGCGGCTTCGCCGCGGCAGGCCGCGCCATGCGGGCGCCGAAGTCAACACTCAGTCGCCGCATTGCCGGCCTTGAAGAGCGCCTGGGCGTGCGCCTGATAGAGCGTTCGACGCGCCGCTTCCGCGTCACGGAACTAGGGCAGGCATTTTACGAACGTTGCCGCATGATCGTGATGGACGTTCAGCAGGCGGATTCGATCGTGTCTGAAGCCCTGGGCGAACCGCGCGGCGTGGTGCGTTGCAGCTGCCCGCTCGGCTTGGTCGAGACGCTTTCCCCGGTATTTTCGAGCTTCCTGAGAAACTTTCCGAAGGCGACGCTGCAGGTGGTGGCGGTTGACCGGCCTGTGGATTTGATCGACGAACGCGTCGACGTCGCGCTTCGCGTGCGCGCCAGTCTCGTCACTGACGCTGCGTTGATCATGCGTACGCTGGGCCGATCCAGCCGCATCCTGGTTGCCGCGCCCTGCGTCGCCGCACTCTGCGACGGCGGCGACATTGCCGTGCTACCCAGTTTGCCGACACTGGCAACCACCGACCAGATGGGCGAAATAGAATGGGAATTCATCGGCGCCGACGACGCGCCGCGGCCGATCCGGCATGAACCGAGGCTGACCTGCGTGGATTTTCGCGCGCTTCGCAACGCAGCAGTTGCAGGACTAGGGGTGGCCCTGCTGCCCGATCATACGTGCAGGACCGAACTGGCCAACGGCAGCCTGGTGCACGTATTTCCAGAGTGGCGCACGATCGACGGCATCATTCACCTGGTCTTTACGACCCGGCGCGGCTTGCCGCCGGTAGTGCGGGCTTTCATCGACCATCTCGCCGGCGCCTTCCGACACGAAAAGCTGGCCAGTTGAGTGGACTGCAGCAGCCGCTGGCCAAGCAGGCCGTATACTCTCGGCAGGCACAAATCGCCTTGCCGGCTGCCCCTCATGCATCGCAAGATACATCTCGCAAGGTCAACCGATTAATACCTGTCTCGCATGCTGATTTTCATCGACACCGAATTCACCGATTTCCGCAACCCGCAATTGATCAGCATCGCGCTCGTCTCCGACTGCGGCGCGCACGAGTTCTATGCCGAACTGCCGTTCGATCTCGGGCGCTGCAACGATTTCGTCGTCGCGACAGTCTTGCCGCTATTGGGCGAGCCGGCAAACGCCACCTGCCAGCCCGCCGAGTTGGATCATCGCCTGCGCATCTGGCTTGCACAATTCGAAGGCAGGGGCGAGGTAGCGATCTGCTACGATTTCGACGGCGATTGGCGCTTCTTATGCGCCGCGCTGGGCGACGAGATTCCAGGCTGGATCGTCCCGCGCAATATCTTCAAGTATCTCGACAAGCAAAAGCTGCAATCCTATTTCGCCGACAAGCTGCAAGCCGCGCACCACGCGCTGCACGACGCGCGTGCCAATCGCCATGCCTTCGATCACGACAAGGCGCGGCGCGATCCGATGCGCTTCAGGAAGTCGCGTTAGCGTCCGCGCTGCGACCTCAGGGCCGGTTATCGAGAACGAAGGCGAACACATCGCGCCGATAGGTTTCCACCACCAGGCTGAACGGCACGTTGCCGTCCTTGTACAGCACGGCGCGATGCTGCAACACCTGCTCCGGAATGTCGAGCGCGCTCTTGGCTTCCGTCGCTTCAGTTGCGGGCGGCATCTTCATTTCCCATCCCGCCGGCAGCGGTGACCACAGCAGTCGCACCGATTCGGTCTTGCGCGTGAAATTGAGCGCGCGCACGGCGGTGCCGAAGGGCGTGTCGCTGCTGTCGAGCACGCGATTCATGTCGGGCGTCAGTCTGGAGGGCACATACCAGTTGTCGGCTTCGGAGAGCACATGTGCGCCGCAGGCGAGCTGCACGCGGCGGTAGCCCACCGGCTCATCGGCCCCGACCTGCAACTGGCGCCGGACGTCCGCGTCGGCCGGCTTCACCGTCTGCGTGTCGCGGATTGCGCGTATGCGCGCCTCGGGCGCCATGTGGTGTTCCCCGCACCATTGCGTCAGCGTGGCGGTGGCGCTGCTGTTGCTCAAGAGCGTGGCATTGAGCGTCTGCAACAGGGCCAGTGCCTTCAGGCGTACGACGGGCGTGTCTTGCCAGCCTTCCTGGGCCGGTTCGGCGTGGGCGGCGACGGCAAACAGGCAGGCCGAGATCCACAACATCCGCAACATCCACATCTTGCACGCGCAGCGAAGCATGATCATCCTTGAGTCCGGTTTCCTTGCCCGCGATTGTACGGCAAGGACGGCAAGGGCAGCGCCGTGCCGATCATCTGGTACGCCCGGAACGCAACCCCATGTAACCCGTTGCTCGTGTCAGCTCCGCCTGCACGATGGCCTCGATTTCGCCATCGGTTTGCATATCTCGAATCGCTGCGTCGAAGCGCTTCAAGAGATCGGCGCATCCCTGCTTTTTATTGAACACCAGATGGATGGTATTGGCATTGCGCGGGAACTCGATGGCGGCGATGCCGGCGTAGCGACGGTCTGCCGCCAGGATTTCCCCGGCCAGCCGGGTTGCGACGATCAGGTCGAGGCGCCCGAGTTTCAGTTTTTCAAAGTTCTGGTCATCGCTCTCGACTTCCTCGGCCTCGAACAGGCCGGCCGCGCGCGCCTCGTCGAAATCCTTGCCATAGGCCCAGCCGCGTATGACACCGATCTTGCGGCCGGCCAGGTCGGCGAACGTGCCGAAGCGCAGCTTGCGTGCCGACTGGCCGTAGAGCGCAAGTTCCTCGGTGAAGAAGGGCGCGCTATAGTCGCCATATGCCTCGCGCTCCTCGGTGCGAATCAGCGCGCCGGCGCCGCTTGTTCCCTTTTGCAAGTCCGCCATCATGCGGCGAAACGGTTCGGCAGCAATGTCGACCGGTACACCCATGCGCTCGAAGGCACGCCGCACGATGGCGGGGTAGATGCCTGCGGCGCGGCCATCCTTGCCTTCGTACATCGTCGGCGGGCTGGCATTGTCAAAGACGACGACGGGCGCCCCGGCGCCCCAGGCGCAAGCGCAAAACAAACACGTCAGCACTATAGCGATGAACCTCAGCATGCGGCATTTCCGGACGGTTCAACATCTGTTCAGGACATGATTGTAGCCCCTCATTGTGCAAGCGATCTGTCATGAAAGCCGCATCCACCCCAGCGCAACTGCACTTCCGCCAGGCAACGCCTGCCGACATTGCGGCAATGACGGCAATCCGCCTGGCAGTGAAAGAAAATGCATTGTCCAACCCGGGCCGCGTCACGCGCCGGATGTATCAGGATTACCTCGAAAAACTCGGACGCGGCTGGGTATGCGAAACGGCGGGCAACATCATCGGTTTCTCCTATGCCGACAACACCGATGGCACGATCTGGGCCTTGTTCGTGCTGCCCGAATCCGAAGGGCGCGGGGCAGGCAAGGGCTTGCTGCGGCTCGCGGTCGAATGGCTGTTTGCCCAGGGCTGGAGCGAGATCCGGCTCGGCACCGCCGCCGCAACCCGGGCCGACCGTTTTTATGCGGCCCAGGGCTGGCAGCGCGAAGAGATGAAGAACGCGATCGAAGTGTCGTATCGCCTGACCCGGGGTTGAGCCGCGAGCGTCAGGCGGGCGGCTTTACTCCAGCATGTCGCGCAAATCGTCGGCGTGTTCTTCCTCGACGGCCATGATACTGACCAGAAGCTGGCGCGTCGTGGGGTCGCTATCGCCGATGCGTTCTATCATCTGGCGGTACGACTCGATGGCCACGCGCTCGGCGATCAGGTTGGCCTTGATCATTTTCTGCACGTTGGTCGATTCGTCGTACTCGGCATGGCTGCGCTCGACCAGGCCTTCTGGATTGAGGTCGGGTTCGCCGTTCAACTGCACGATGCGCTCGGCCAGCATGTCGGCGTGGCTTTGCTCTTCCTGTGCATGCTCCAGGAATTCGGTCTTGGCGGCGCCATTCTGCAAGCCCGTCACAGTGTAATAGTGGCGCTTGTAGCGCAGCACGCAGACCAGCTCGGTCGCCAAGGCGCTATTCAACATCGCGATCACTTCCTCGCGCCTGCCCTGGTAGCCGGCGGTGACGGCGCCGTCGCCCAGGTTCTTCGCGGCTTCACGGATTGCCGCAACATCGATACCTTCGCCTTGATGGGTTTTCAGTTTGTGCATGAGTTTTCTCCGTTTCTCTTCCGGTTCATCTTCCGTAAGGGCACAGGGAAAACCCCGGCCCGCTTCAAGTGAATGAAATCAGTCGCGCCACGCCCACCAAGGGCCATTGCAACAACTTTTTGACCGCATCCGACAGCGGCACCGGCTTGATCAGCATCTTGACCGCCATCTCGAACGGATAATGGCGCCGCGCCAGGCGCTTGGTGGTCTTTTGGAATTCCTTCCAGTAGACGTCCTTGAAGGGCCGGTCGGTATAGTGGCCGATGTAGGCGTGCTTGAACGCGATGTAGGCATCCTCGCTCTCGATGGCGGCGAGGCGGCGCAGGATGACCGCGCACACCGCGCGCAAGCCATGCTGCTTGACGGCATCGAAACCGTTGTAGTAGCGCCGGAAATGCGTGTAATGGGCCACTTCGTCGGCGCGGATGTGATCGACCAACTGGCGCAGCACCGGCTCGCGCGCGTAATGATTGAGCGCCTTGTAAAAGCTCGACGTCCCGGTTTCCACCACGCAGCGTGCGATCAATTCCATCGCCCGGTCGGACTCCAGTTGCTCGCTGGTGCACATGGCGCCGTATTCGACCTGGAAGGCCGCGTAAGCTTGTTCCCAGTCGAAATCGGGCCATACGGTCTGTACGTATTTCTTGAGCGCCTGGCCGTGCTGCACCTCTTCCTCGCGCCAGCTATGCCGGAGCCAGGCTTCGATCTCGGGATTGCCCTTGAAGTGCTCGATCAGGTTTTCGCTGTATAGCTCGGCAAGAATCTCGGTGAACGACGCGGCCGCGAGCGTGTGAAACATGAATTCGTCGTCGGCGATCAGGCGGCGATCCACCTTGTCATAGGGAATATCTTCGATGCGCCACTTCTTGTCAGCATTGTCTGTCGGTAAAGTCATGCGTGATCTCTCGATGTCGTTGGGCGGATAGGTGAAATATGTGATGCTACTTTGCAAAAAATCAAGTCACATTTTCAACCAAAAATGCAATTTGTGCTGCCCATGCTGGTGGTGCTGCATCTGCTGCACCGCAAACGATACCGATAGGACAGGAGGCATTTGCTCTAAGTTCAACGAAATTCATGCAAATGCCATTGGATTTCAGAAACAAAAAAGCCGGCGCGCGGCCGGCTTTTTCACCTCAGCCAAGGAAGGCTCAGGGCAATTTCAATCCCGCAGGCTTGATCTTGCTCTCCAGCGCCTTGCCCTTGCGCGCACGCTTGCCGATGTGGTGCGGCAAGCCGGACTTCATGGTCAAGCTGTCTTGCGTCGCCTTGCCGCGTGGCGTGGTGCCGAAGACAATCACGCCCTTTTCGGTAATCGGCAGGGCAACCAGCAGCTTTTCCTGCGCCTCCAGGTCCATCAGCGTCACGCCGCGTCCGCCGCCGGCGAGGTTCTTGACCTCATCCATGCCGAACACCAGCAACTTGCCTTTTTCCGACAGGCAGGCCAGCGCGCCGGCACCGGCCGCCAGCACGCGCGGCAGCAGCGGCTCGTCGCCGTCTTCCAGCGTCATGAACGCCTTGCCCGCCTTGATGCGGCTGACCATGTCGCCGGCCTTTGCAGTAAAGCCGTAGCCGGCCGTCGAAGCCATCATCAGCATGGTCTCGGGCGCACCGGCGAAGTAATGCAAGAGGCGCGAGCCGCTGGCCAATTCGATCATCGTCGTGATCGGCGCGCCATCGCCGCGCGCATTGGGCAATGAGGACACCGGCACCGAATAAATGCGGCCGTTCGAGCCGAAAGCCAGCAGCGCATCGACCGTGCGGCACTCGAAGGTGCCATAAAGCGCATCGCCGGCCTTGAACGTGAATTGCGCCGCATCGTGCCCATGGCCGGTGCGCGCGCGCAGCCAGCCCTTTTCCGACACCACCACCGTCACCGGCTCATCGACCAGCTTTTGCTCCGCCACGGCGCGCTCGGCCACCTCGATCAGCGTGCGGCGCGCGTCCCCATATTGCTTGGCGTCGCCCTCGATTTCCTTGATGATCAGGCGCTTCATCGACGCCGGATTATCCAGCAGCTCCTGCAACTCGCTCTGCTCCTTGCGCTTCTCGGCCAGTTCCTGTTCGATCTTGATCCCTTCCAGCCGCGCCAATTGGCGCAGGCGGATTTCCAGGATGTCCTCGGCTTGTATGTCACTCAGGCGGAACGCCTGCATCAGCGCGGACTTGGGCTCGTCCGACTCGCGGATGATCTTGATCACACGGTCGATGTTGAGCAGCACCGCCTGCCGGCCTTCGAGGATATGGATGCGATCCTTGACCTTTTGCAGGCGGAACTGCGTGCGCCGCGTAACGGTGCCGAAGCGGAACTCGATCCACTCGCGCAGGATGTCGGCCATGCCCTTCTGGCGCGGCCTGCCGTCGCCGCCTATCATCACCAGGTTGATCGAGGCACTGCTCTCCAGCGAGGTATGCGCCAGGAGCGTATTCATGAACTCGGTCTGGTCGATGTTCTTCGACTTCGGCTCGAACACCAGGCGGATCGGCGCCTCGCGTCCCGATTCGTCGCGCACCGCGTCAAGCAGCGCCAGGATGCTCTGCTTCATCGTGAGCTGTTCCGGCGTGAGCGATTTCTTGCCGGTCTTGACCTTGGGATTGGTCAGTTCTTCGATTTCTTCCAGCACCTTTTGCGACGAGGTGCCGTGCGGCAGTTCCGTGACCACAGCCTGCCACTGGCCGCGTGCCATGTCCTCGATCTTCCAGCGCGCCCGCACCTTGAGGCTGCCACGTCCGTTCTCGTACATCTCGGCAATCGCCGCAGGCGCCGTGATGATCTGGCCGCCACCGGGAAAATCCGGCCCCGGAATCAATTCCATCAGTTCGGCATGCGTGATCTTGGGGTTGCGGATCATCGCCACAGCCGCACTCGCGACCTCGCGCAGGTTGTGCGAAGGGATTTCGGTGGCCAAGCCAACGGCGATGCCCGAAGCGCCGTTCAACAGCACGAAGGGCAGGCGCGCCGGCAGCAGTTTGGGTTCTTCAGTCGAGCCGTCATAGTTCGGCTGGAAATCGACCGTACCCATGTCGATTTCATCCATCAACAGCCTGGCGATCGGCGTCAGACGGGCTTCGGTATAACGCATCGCTGCCGCGCCATCGCCATCGCGCGAGCCGAAATTGCCCTGGCCGTCGATCAGCGGATAGCGCAGCGAAAAATTCTGCGCCATGCGCACCAGCGCGTCATACACCGACTGGTCGCCGTGCGGGTGCAGCTTGCCGAGCACTTCGCCAACCACCGCAGCCGACTTGCGCGGCTTGGCCGCGGCATTCAAGCCGAGATCGTTCATCGCATACAGGATGCGCCGCTGCACCGGCTTCTGGCCGTCGCACACGTCGGGCAGGGCGCGGCCCTTGACCACCGAGATCGCGTATTCGAGATAGGCGCGCTCGGCAAAGGTCGCCAGCGTCAGCGCATCGCCGCCTTCGGGCGGCGGCGGAGGGGTTTCCCCAAACAGAATTCCTTGTTCACTCATTCTTAAACATTACCTTTGAATTAACTCCCCTCTCCCGCAGGCGGGAGAGGGGTGGGGGTGAGGGAGGTAGCGACCAGTCTGCGCTTATTGGGCGCAGCCAGGCTATCAACGCCCCTCATCGGATCGCCGCTCGCCCCGGCCCCTCTCCTGCCTGCGGGCGAGGGAAGTTTCCACGTCGCAGGCGGAACTAAATATCCGCCTCAGCCTCATTCCCATGCTCTTCAATCCACGACCGCCGTGCCGCCGCTTCGCCCTTGCCCATCAGCATATTGAAGCGCGCCTCCGACATATCGATGTCGAATTCGCCAAACGCCACCGGCAACAGCCGCCGCGTATCGGGATTCATCGTGGTCTCCCACAACTGTTCGGCACTCATTTCGCCCAAACCCTTGAAGCGCGAGATCGACCAGGCGCCATCCTTCACGCCATCCTTGCGCAGCTTGTCCTCGATCGCCTCAAGCTCACCTTCGTCGAGCGCATAAATCTTTTGCGCCGGCTTCTTGCCGCGCGCCGGCGCATCGACGCGGAACAGCGGCGGCCGCGCCACGCAAATGTTGCCCGCCTCGATCAGCTTCGGAAAATGCTTGAAAAACAGCGTCAACAACAGCACCTGGATATGCGACCCATCCACGTCCGCATCGGAAAGAATACAGACCTTGCCGTAACGCAGACCCGAAAGATCGGGCGTGTCGTTCCGCCCATGCGGATCGACGCCAATGGCAACCGCAATATCATGGATTTCATTGTTGGCAAACAAGCGGTCGCGCTCGGTTTCCCACGCATTCAACACCTTGCCGCGCAAGGGCAAAATCGCCTGGAATTCCTTGTCGCGTCCCATCTTGGCCGAACCACCGGCTGAATCACCCTCGACCAGGAAGATTTCATTGCGCGAGACGTCATCCGATTCGCAATCGGTCAGCTTGCCCGGCAACACCGCCACGCCGGACGATTTCTTCTTTTCCACCTTCTGCGCCGAACGCAAGCGCGATTGCGCCTGCTTGATCACCAGGTCCGCCAGCTTCTTGCCATATTCGACGTGCTGGTTCAGCCACAGCTCCAGCGGCGGCTTGACAAAGCTCGACACCAGCCGCACCGCATCGCGCGAATTCAGCCGTTCCTTGATCTGGCCCTGGAATTGCGGATCGAGCACCTTGGCCGACAGCACGAAAGAGACGCGCGCAAACACGTCTTCCGGCAGCAGCTTCACGCCCTTGGGCAACAGCGAATGGAGTTCGACGAAACTCTTGACCGCGCCGAACAAGCCTTCGCGCAAGCCCGATTCATGCGTGCCGCCGGCCGGCGTAGGGATCAAATTGACGTAAGACTCGCGCACCACGTTGCCGTCCTCGGTCCAGGCCACCACCCAGGCCGCGCCTTCACCTTCGGCAAAACCTTCCGCATCCGCGCCGGCATATTGTTCGCCTTCGAACAGCGGAATCATCGGCGCCACGCCCGAGGTTTGCGCCAGCGTCTCCAGCAGATAGCCGCGCAAGCCCTGGTCGTATTGCCAGCTCAGCACTTCGCCATTTTTTGCATTGGTCAGCGTCACGCGCACGCCGGGCAACAGCACGGCCTTGGAGCGCAACAGGCGCTGCAACTCTGCCATCGGGATCGTGCCCGAATCGAAATACTTGGCGTTGGGCCAGGCGGTCACGCGCGTGCCCGACTTCTTGTCTTCCTTGCCGGCGTTGCGCGTCTTCAATTTCTCGATCACGTCGCCATCGGCAAACACGATATTGTGCACGCCGCCTTCGCGCCACACCGTGATCTCCAGGCGCGACGACAAGGCATTGGTCACCGACACGCCCACGCCATGCAAGCCGCCCGAGAAGGCATAGGCGCCGCCCGAGCCCTTGTCGAACTTGCCGCCCGCGTGCAGCCGGGTGAACACGATCTCCACAGTCGGCACGCCTTCCTCGGGATGCAGGCCCACGGGAATGCCGCGCCCGTCGTCGTCCACACTGACGCTGCCGTCGGTATTGAGCGTGACCGCGATATTCTTGCAATGGCCGCCGAGCGCTTCGTCGGAGGCGTTGTCGATGACTTCCTGGATGATGTGCAGCGGGTTTTCGGTGCGGGTATACATCCCCGGCCGCTGCTTGACCGGCTCAAGTCCCTTCAGGACCCGGATGGATGATTCGCTGTAATCGGAGGCGGAGGTTTTCTTGGTTGCCATTCAAAACGCTAAAGTGAGTGGACGACTGCCGTGACGCTAACCCTATCGGAGCGGCATCTTCGTTAAAAGTGACTGCATTCTAATTAAAAAGCGCGCGGGGTGGGGCGGACGGCATGAAAAAGAAACCGGCCGGCAAAACTTGGTCAGCGCACAAAAACCAATAAATCCTTTATCGATCAAGGGCTTGCGCAACTGACATCATGCCTTGGGGCAAATTCGAGTGAAAAGTGTTGGCTTTCCGTACGTTAATTGTTAAACAATGTTATAAATTGCCTAAACGAATCCTGTAAACTGGTATGAGTGTGAGAAACCTTTATAGAATGTGTCTCATATGCAAAGTCACAGTTTTCCTTTCGCGGTTCGCATGATCGGCTTCCCCGAAGAAGAGGCCAAAGCCATTGCCGACAGTTTTGGCGGCGATTTCAGCACCTATGGCTACTTTCGTCTCGGGGACGACAATCTGCAGGACCCCGACCTCTATCTCGTCAACGCCGACGAGCTGAAGGCGCTCGTCACGCTTTCCGATCTCGCGCCCGGCATGGCACGTCCCGCCTTGCTGGTCGGCGTGCCGGCCGTGTCGCTGCCTTACCCGCACCTGCCGCGCCCCTTGCGCCGCGACACCCTGTTCAATGCCCTCGACTCGCTCATCGAAAAGCGTGCCGACACCCTCGCGCGCCTGGAAGCCTCGAGCGTCATCAGCGTGCCGGAACGGCGCCGCCGCGACCGCGTCAATTACGACCTGACCGACCCGTCGGAATACGAGCGCATGCGCACGCGCGGCCATGCCAAGGGCGGCATCCTGCTGGTCGACAAGAACCCGGCCTTCCGCGAATACGTCGCCGAACTGCTGGCGCGCTTCAACATCCCCGTGGATTGGGCCAACACGCAGAACAAGGTGGCCGACGAGTGCGAGGAAAACGAATACTCGGTCGTACTGGTCAACACCTCCACGCCGGGCATCGACCCCTACGACCTGGCCGAGGAAATCAAGCTCGTCAACCGCGTACGCAACCCGGCCGTGATCTTCCTGGTCGGCCAGCCCTTCGTCTACGACCTGGAACGCGCTCGTACGGCCAGGGTGGACGGCTACATGAACAAACCCATCGCCAGCCATCATTTGATGGCGGTGTTGAAGAAATTTATTCCGGCATTGGTGCGCTGAATTTGGGGCCTGGAGTCGGCGATGTTCAAGGACAGCAAACAACTGATTGCCGAACCAACGCCGCCTGAATCGCTGCTGGCCGTACTGGCAGCTTTGGCCCCACTCGACCAAGAAATCCCTCTTACCTCTGATTCACGTTCGGATCCTATTGCGTTTTGATCACTGTGCCTTCCAGGTCCAGGGGTTGATCACAGTCAGGCCTGCTGCCTTGAAGGGCGACGTATCGCGCGTGGCCACCGCGAAGCCATGCGTAGCTGCAATGGCTGCGATATAGCCGTCAACGGGAGCGATGGCCTGTCCTGTCGCGCGGGCACGGGCACGCAAGGTCGCATAGGAATGCGACGCGGGTTCATCAAACGGCACAATGCGACCCGCAAATAGGGGCAAGATGCGTTGCTCGAGGCTGGCATGGAGACTATCGCGGCGTCTACCCTCCGGGAGTGCGGCGACGCCGAAGCGCAGCTCCGCAAGACTGATTGTCGACAAGTATAAGGTTTCGACCATCTGCGCATCGATCCATGCCAGCACATTCGCGTCACTGGTTACTTTCAACGGCTCGGAAACGACGTTGGTGTCGAGCAGGATCATTCAAAGCTCACTGGCTCAACCGGTGCCTTGTCGCGCTCGATCTCAAGATCGACTCCGCCCGCTTCGCGACCGATTTCAGCCAGTAGTGAGCCGAGTTTGACCCGAGCTTCGGGCCGTACGGCATTTTCCAGGATTGCACGGATTTCAGCCTCGGTGCTGCGGCCATGGGAAGCGGCACGGACCCGCAGGGCGCGGTGCGTTTCGTCGGGTAGATTGCGAACGGTGACGGAGGCCATTGCTTCCACTATAATATATTGATATCAATGATTGCATTGTAATGCAAATGATATCAGTTGTAAATCGCGCGTTTTTTCCCGCTGAAGCTGGTTAAATTGCTTATTTACTAAGCAACCGCATCCCCCGCTCCAAGCCCTCAATCGTCACCGGAAACATCCGGTTATTCATCAACTGCCGAACCACCGCAATCGACTGCCGATACTGCCACAGCCCTTCCGGCTCGGGATTCAACCAGATGAACTTGGGAAAGGTCTTGGTGAAGCGCTGCAGCCATTCCGCACCGGCTTCCTCGTTGTTGTATTCGACCGAGCCGCCCGGCTGCAGGATTTCGTAGGGGCTCATCGTCGCGTCGCCGACGAAGATCAGCTTGGTGTCGGGCGTGTATTTGCGCAGGATGTCCCAGGTGGGAAAGCGCTCGGCGTGGCGCCGGCGGTTGTTCTTCCACACGTAGTCATAGACGCAGTTGTGGAAGTAGAAGAACTCCATGTTCTTGAATTCGGTCTTGGCCGCCGAAAACAATTCTTCGGTGCGCGCGATGTGGTCGTCCATCGTGCCGCCCACGTCCAGCAGCATCAAGACCTTGATGTTGTTCTTGCGTTCCGGCTGCATCTTGATGTCTAGCCAACCGGCGTTGTTGGCCGTGGCGCGGATGGTGTCGTCGAGCGCCAGTTCTTCCTCGTGGCCTTCGCGCGCGAACTTGCGCAGGCGGCGCAATGCCACCTTGATGTTGCGCGTGCCGAGTTCGCGCTCGTCATCGTAATCGCGGTAGCTGCGCGCTTCCCACACCTTCACCGCCGTGCGGTTGCCCCCCTTGCCGCCGACGCGTATGCCTTCCGGGTTTTGCCCACCGTTGCCGAAGGGCGAAGTGCCGCCGGTGCCGATCCATTTATTGCCGCCTTCGTGGCGTTCCTTCTGCTCGTCCAGCAATTCCTTCAGGCGATCCATCAGCTTGTCGTAGCCGAATTTCTCCAGCTTGGCGATGTCCTCGGGCGAAAGCTCGCGCTTCATGCGCTGCATCAGCCAGTCGAGCGGGATATCGGCGCTCTTTTCGAACACCGTGTCGATGCCCTTGAAATAGAGGCCGAAGGCCTTGTCGAACTTGTCGTAATGCGCCTCGTCCTTGACCATGGTCATGCGCGAGAGGAAATAGAAATCGTCCAGCGTCGGTTCGGTCACGTTCTTCTTCATCGCTTCGAGCAGGATCAGGAATTCCTTGATCGAAACCGGAATTTTTGCATCTTTAAGCGTAAAGAAGAAATCGATGAGCATGGCGGTCTACCTGTCGAGCTTGTAACGCAAATGATGCTTGATCGTCGGCCATTCGCTCTCGATGATGGAAAACACCACCGTGTCGCGATAGCCCACGCCCGGCACGAGCACGTGATTGCGCAAAACGCCATCCTGCTTGGCGCCAAGCCGTGCAATCGCCTCGCGCGATTGATGGTTCATGAAGTGAGTGCGGAACTCCACCGCCGGGCACTTCAAGGTTTCAAACGCATGCGTCAACAGCATCAGCTTGCACTCGGTATTGACGCCGGTGCGTTGCGTGCTCTTGGCGTTCCAGGTGCCGCCGATCTCGACGCGCCGGTTCACCGCATCGATGTTGAGGTAATTCGTCATGCCGCTGACGGCGCCGGTGTCGTTCCTGCGGATCACGAAGGGCAACCAGGCGCCCTTGCTCTGGTTGTCCAGGCGCCGTTCGATCTCGGTGATCATGTTCTCGGGGCGCGGCACGCTGGTGTACCAGAGCTTCCACAGTTCGCCGTCCGAAGCGGCGGCAACCAGGTCGTCGTGATGGTCAACGGTCAAGGGTTCCAGCGTGGCGTGGACCCCGGTCAGCGTGATCGGTTCGGTAAAGGCCATGTCGTATTCCTTACCGGTTGGTGCGCGACATGAACACCAGGCGCTCGAACAGGTGCACGTCCTGCTCGTTCTTCAGCAGCGCACCATGCAGAGGCGGGACCACCGACTTGGTGTCCTTGCTGCGCAAGGCGTCAGGCCCGATGTCCTCGGCCATCAAGAGCTTCAGCCAATCGAGCAATTCCGAGGTCGAGGGTTTCTTCTTCAAGCCTGCCACTTCGCGCACTTCGTAGAAGGTCTGCAACGCCTGCGCCAGCAATTCCTTCTTCAGGCCGGGGTAATGCACCTCGACGATCTGCTCCATCGTGTCCTTGTCGGGGAACTTGATGTAATGGAAGAAGCAGCGGCGCAGGAAGGCGTCGGGCAATTCCTTCTCGTTGTTCGAGGTGATGATGACCAGCGGCCGGTGCGTGGCCTTGATGGTCTCGCGCGTCTCGTAGACGTGGAATTCCATGCGGTCCAACTCGCGCAGCAGATCGTTGGGGAATTCGATATCGGCCTTGTCGATCTCGTCGATCAACAGCACCACCTGCTGCTCCGCCGTGAAGGCATTCCACAGCACGCCCTTGACGATGTAGTTATGGATGTCCTTGACGCGCTCGTCGCCCAATTGCGAATCGCGCAGGCGCGACACCGCATCGTATTCATACAGACCCTGCTGCGCCTTGGTGGTCGACTTGATATGCCATTGCAACAGCGGCATGCCCAAGGCCGCCGCCACTTCCTCGGCCAGCATGGTCTTGCCGGTGCCGGGCTCGCCCTTGATCAGGAGCGGCCGCTGCAAGGTCAGCGCGGCATTGACGGCGAGTTTCAAATCATGGGTGGCGACGTAACTGTCTGTACCTTCGAAGCGGGTTTTATCTTGCATGGCGCGTGTCGTGTGAGGGATGGGTGCCTTCCAGTATAAGGCAGATCACCCCTCGCCCGCAGGCGGGAGAGGGGCAGGGGGTGAGGAGGGTTATGTTTTGGCTCGGATCGATGAGGGGATGGGTGTAACACAGCGACGACTTTGCAGATCCAATCGCAGCCGGATCGCAGTCCCCCTCACTCCCGCCCCTCTCCCGCCTGCGGGAGAAGGGGGCGAGCCGCGTCCCCGTATTGCGCATCGCTCACATGCTCTTCCCAATCCACGAACTTGCCCTCGTGCTGCTCCTGGATCGCAATATGCGTCATGGCCGTCGCGGGTGCCGCGCCATGCCAATGCTTGACGCCGGCCGGAATCCACACCACGTCCCCGGGGCGGATTTCCGCGATCGGCTCGCCCCAAAACTGCACCAGGCCGCACCCGGCCGTCACGATCAGGGTCTGCCCCAGCGGATGCACGTGCCAGGCGGTGCGCGCACCGGGCTCGAAGGTCACGCTGCCGCCGGCCGCACGGGTGCCGTCGACCGGTTGAAACAAGGGATCGATGCGCACCGTGCCGGTGAACCAGTCGGCCGGCCCTTTGGCAGAAGCTTGGGTGCCATTTTTTTTGATATTCATGAAAAACCTCTTGTAATTTTGGCACTTTCTGGATTGACGATGCCGAATAAGGACAGCATATGCGCCTTGCAGTTATTTAAATAGGTACTATCATTTATAAACAGTTATGAGTAAAATTCATGAATGGCGCGCGTCGATTTCAACAATCTCCAGGCCTTCATCGCAGTGGCCCGAGAGCGCAGCTTTACCCGCGCCGCCGCCCAGATCGGGGTCACGCAATCGGCCCTGAGCCACACCATCCGCGCCCTGGAAGAGCGCATGGGCATCAGGCTCCTGACGCGCACCACGCGCGGCGTCTCGCCCACGGAGGCCGGCGAACGCCTCTTGAGCAACATCGGGCACTACTACGACGGCATCGAATCGGAATTGGCGGCCTTGTCCGCATTGCGCGAAAAGCCGGCCGGGACCATACGCCTGACCGCGCACGACCACGCCATCGACAGCATCGTCTGGCCGCGCCTCCAGCCTTTCCTGCGCAATTACCCCGACATCAAGCTCGAACTGAGCGTCAACTACGGCCTGGTCGATATCGTGGCCGAGCGCTTCGATGCCGGCGTGCGCAGCGGCGACCGCGTGGCCAAGGACATGATTGCCGTGCGCATAGCGCCGGACCAGCGCATGGCCACCGTCGCCGCGCCGAGCTACCTGGCCGGACGCAGCCTGCCGGCCGTGCCGCAAGATCTGGCGCGGCACGATTGCATCAACTTGCGCCTGCCCACCTATGGCGGGCTGTACGCCTGGGAATTCAGCAAGGACGGCAAGGACATCGAGGTGCACGTGGAAGGGCGCCTCGTGCTCAACACCACGCCGCACCTGCTGCAGGCCGCGAGGGATGGCTATGGCCTGGCCTACCTCCCGCAAGACCTGGCGCTGCCGCATATCGCCAGGGGCGAACTGGTTCCCGTACTGGAAGACTGGTGGCCGACCATTCCCGGCTATCACCTGTATTACCCGAACCGGCGCCAGCAAGCGTCGGCGTTCTCGCTTTTCGTCGCGGCCTTGCGCTGGAGCCCCTGATCCGGCGCGCTTGGTTATTCAAACTTGGAGGGTAGTCATCATGAAAAAATTGCTAGCTTTGGCGGCGCTGTCGGCGCTTGCGCTGCAGGCGCAAGCCGTCACCCTGCCGGTCGATCTGGTCGGTGTCTGGGGCAAGGCCGAATCGGTGTTCGACGGCGGCCTGATCAAGAAAGGCGGCGCCATCTATCTCGATGCCGACGGCCAGGGCGTGTCGGCGGCCTCGGACGGTTCCTCCGTGGTCGGCGTGCGCCTGATCGTGAAGTCCTACGAACCCGAAAGCGGCAAGCTCGTGATCGACGTCAAGGAAGGCACGCTGATCGTCGGCACGGCCGAGATGGTGTATGACACCCAGACCCGGCAACTGCATTCGGCCAACAGCGCCAGCGACATCTACGAGCGCAAGATCGCCGGCCTGTCGAGCGACGTCAGGAAGGCCATCGATCTGGATGGCAAGCCGCATTGATATGGATGCCGGGTCATGTGCGGGCGGGCGCGACGCAAGTTCGCCCCCCGCAAACATGGACTGAAGGCAAGGATTGGGTTAAAATCGAGCGGTTTTGGTTCCGTCAAGCAAGGTTGGTGGCCAGGGTAGGCGATTCGGCCATGGAATCCGTTTTGATTTACGTTTTGGGTTTGGCGGTGGCGTTTGCACCAAGTCGGTTTCGCTTAATTATTCCAATCACCATGAAAAAACTTCTTGCATTGCTCGCACTCGCGAGTGTCGCCAATCTGGCGCTGGCCGCGGACGGAGACCCGAAGGCCGCTGAAAACAAAATCGCCATGTGTGTCGGCTGCCACGGCATCCCCGGCTACAAGGCCACCTTCCCCGAAGTGTTCCCGATCCCCAAGATCGGCGGCCAATCCGCCAAGTACATCGAGAGCGCACTGAAGGCCTACCAGAAGGGTGACCGCAAGAACCCCAGCATGGTCGGCATCGCGCGCGGTCTGTCGGACCAGGACATCGCCGACATCGCCGCTTACTACTCGCAACAGAAATAAGGGGAGCCAGCCAATGAACAAGATCATCATCAGCGGCCTGTGCGTGCTCGCCTCGCTCGTATCAAGCTCCGCCTTCGCGGGCGGCAACGTCGAAGCCGGCAAGGCCGTCGTCGCCAAGTACAACTGCGGCTCCTGCCACGGCGCCGACCTGAACAGCCCGATCGCCCCCGACTATCCCAAACTGGCCGGCCAGATCCCCGACTACATCGCCCACGCCTTGCACGCCTATCAGCGCGGCGACGTCGGCGCACAAGCCAACGGTCGCGTGCAACCTATCATGGGCGCCATGGCCAAGCAACTGACCGACCAGGAAATCAAGGACGTCTCGGCCTATATCGGCAGCCTGCCGGGTAACCTCGTCACCGTGACCGAATCGAAGTTCCGCAAGTAAGCACGGCACTTCCCGATGAAAAAGCCACGCGATCCGCGTGGCTTTTTTTGTTTGTGTCGGCCCCGCAAATTCTTACAGTTTGCGCCTGACGCATTCCACATAAGCCGCGCCGTCGGGCGGCACGCTGTTGCGCTGCGAAGTCCAGATCATCTGCCCCAGGCATTCCATCACCTCGTGATGCGCCTCGTGCTTCGAACTGAGCTTGTTTGTCAGCGCATTGCACGCATCGCGGATGCCGACGGGCTGGTCGATCGATACCTGCTCCTCGATCGACAGATGCATGGACAGATGCAGGAAAGGATTGGCGCGCCCGCCTTCGACGGCATAGTCGGCCGCCAGCGCCATCTCCACGTCGGCGAACTCGGTGTGGTATTCGGGATGTTCGGCGATCCAGTCGCGCGCGATGGCTTCGAGCGGCGTCAGGACTTCGTTATTGCGGTATTTCTGGAAGACCGCGCAGAAAAAGCGCCGCACGTCTTCTTGGGAGGGATTGAACATGATGCAAAGAAATGGAAACCAGCCTCAATTGTACGGAAAAACACGTTTCACCGGTTTGGATTAAGATACAGCCGTTTTTGCCTATCAAACCGCCTTCAAGATTGGAACCGCCATGACCAATACCGTCTCGCTCGAAACCCTGTTCACCGCCGCCCGCACGCACAACGGCTGGCTCGACAAGCCCGTCACCGACGCCGAATTGCAGCAAGCCTATGACCTTGCCAAGTGGGGCCCGACTTCCGCCAATTGCTCGCCGGCACGCATTGTATTCGTGCGCTCGGCTGCGGAGAAGGAAAAGCTCGTCGCCTGCATGGCACCGGGCAACCAGGACAAGACCAGGGCCGCGCCCGTGACGGCCATCATCGCCATGGATATGGCGTTCTACGACAAGCTGCCGCAACTGTTCCCGCACGCCGACGCGCGCTCGTGGTTCGTCGGCAACCAGCCGATGATCGACGCCACGGCCTTCCGCAATTCCTCGCTGCAAGGCGCCTATTTCATGCTGGCCGCGCGCGCCGTCGGCCTCGATTGCGGCCCGATGTCGGGCTTCGATGCCGACCGTGTCAATGCCGCGTTCTTCGCCGGCACCTCAGTCAAGGCCAACTTCATCTGCAACCTCGGCCATGGCGACCCGGCCAAGCTGTTCGGCCGTTCGCCGCGTTTGAGTTTTGATGAGGCTTGCAAGATTGTTTGAGGTGGATCTTCCAGTGTCTTGCTGCGGTACGTAATAAAACAAGAGGGCGCAACATGCACCCTCTTGTCATATGCCGCGCAACCCTCTCGCGACGGCACTCATTTCACAAACTGAATTTCTTGCATTTGCTTGTCGCCAAAGGTCGTGCGGATTTTCACCCGAGTAGGGTGGGTGCAACCCACCAGCGCGCCAAACAAATTTCGAGCGGCATTGGTGGGTTGCACCCACCCTACAGTCTGTTGTCGAACGCTTTGAGACAGATCAGGCGACTCCAAGCCGTAAACAACTTCCGCTTCGTCGCCCGAATCGAAGCGAGGTCCGAAACCAAAACCTGCGTCGATAGGTCCCCGGGTCCCCGCCTTCACGGGGGCGGCAGATTTACGGAGCGCCGATTCCCACCACCAGCAGCCACACCCCAAGCGCCGCAAACACCACGGCAGCGGCGATTCTCACCCACCTCAACGGCAGCCAATCGGCAGTCGTCTTGCCCAGCATGATGGCCGGCGCAATCGATAGCATCAGGCCCACCGTCGAGCCCGCCATCACCGGCCATACGGCGTGATACTTGGCCGCCAGCAGGAAGGTCGCGGCTTGCGATTTGTCGCCCATCTCGGCCAGCATGAAGGTCACGCACGAGGTCAGTACCAGCTTGACCGCGGACATGGGCGGCGCGGCCTTGCTTTGTTGCTCATCCTTTTCCGGTACCAGGCACCAGGCCGCGACGGCGAAGAACATCGTGACGAGCACCCAGCGCAGTACTTGCGGCGGCAGTAGTTGCGAGGCAAAGACCCCAAGCCAGGCCGTCACGCTCATGGCGATCAGCGTCGCCAGCAGCACGCCTGCCGCGACCGGCCAGGGCCTGCGGTAGCGCGCCGCCAGCAACAGCGCCAGCACCTGCGTCTTGTCGCCCATCTCGCCGATGGCCACCACGGCGGCGGTGTTGAAGAAGGCTTGGCCCATTATCACGGGTGCACTCATGTCGGCTCACACACCCTTCGCCGGCAGCGGTGTTTTTTCCTTGAACTCGCACAGGTCGGCAATGGCGCAATTCCAGCATTGCGGATTGCGCGCCGTGCAGGTGTAGCGCCCGTGCAGGATCAGCCAGTGATGCGCGTCCTGGATGAATTCCTTCGGTGTGGTCTTCAGCAGCATCTGCTCGACCACATCGACATTCTTGCCCGGCGCGATGCCGGTGCGGTTCGATACGCGGAAGATGTGCGTGTCCACCGCAATCGTCGGTTCGCCGAAGGCGGTGTTGAGCACCACGTTGGCGGTCTTGCGCCCCACGCCCGGCAGCGCTTCCAAGGCCTCGCGCGTGCGCGGCACCTGGCCGCCGTGCTGTTCAAGGAGGATGCGGCAGGTCTCGATCACGTTCTTGGCCTTGGTACGAAACAGGCCGATGGTCTGGATATAAGGGATCAAGCCTTCGACGCCGAGCGCGCGGATTGCGGCCGGCGTGTTGGCCATTGGATAAAGCTTGCGCGTGGCCTTGTTGACCGAGACATCGGTTGCCTGCGCCGACAGCAACACCGCAATCAGCAATTCGAACGGCGTGGTGTATTCCAATTCGGTGGTCGGATGCGGATTGGTCGCCTTCAAGCGGGTGAAGATCAGTTTGCGTTTCTCGGCGTTCATGGTTTGTTCCCGGCCTCTTCTTTTTTCAGGCGCGCGCGCTCCATCGCCGCGGCGATGATGGCGCGCTTGCGTTCCTTCTCGGCACGTTCCTCCGGCGTGATGGCGGACTCGCTGTCCACCGCCGCCAGCTTCGCCACGGCCTTGGCTGCCAGGCGCGCATCGTTTTCCGTCTTTTCTCGCTTCAAGCGCAGGGTGCGGAAGTCATGGCGCGCGCGCGCCGCATCGGCCTGTTCCTGCGACCAGGCATCCCAGCCGGTCTTGCCCGGTGCAGAGTCAACTGCGTCAACCATAGCGATGCAATCGACCGGGCAGGGCGGCACGCACAAGTCGCAGCCGGTGCAGAGTTCCGCCACCACCGTGTGCATCTGCTTGGCCGCGCCGACGATGGCATCGACCGGGCACGCCTGGATGCACAGCGTGCAGCCGATGCAGACCGCTTCGTCGATCACGGCCACAGGCCGGGCCCGTTCCACGCCGTTGACCGGGTTCAGGGGAATGACCGGCTTGCCCAAGAGCGAGGCCAAACGCGCAATGCCCTCGGCGCCGCCGGGCGGGCATTGGTTGATCCCGGCACTGCCGGCCGCGATTGCCTCGGCATAAGGGCGGCAAGCGGGATAGCCGCACTTGGTGCACTGCGTTTGCGGCAGCGCGTCTTCGATGCGGTCGGCGAGGGTAGCGAAGTGCGACATAGCCAGCGATTATGCCTCAGGCGAGATGCCGGCGCTCGATTAGAGGGCGTGAAGTCGGCAATGCGAAGATTGGTGCAGCGAGGTCGGTCGCGCACAGGACATCACGTAAAGAGCAGAAGTGCAAAACCGATCAGCGCGGGCAGGGCCAACAGCATAAAGGCCGCAAGCTCAAATTTTCGCGCGCGGCTCACGGGCGATGCCAGGCGTAAAAATGAAGCCAAATTGAGTGCAGCGGCGGTGACTGACAAGATTGCGACACATGCCAGCGCAAAAAACCATATTGCCACTATCGGCATGCCGCAAGCCGGCGCCGGAACGACTTTTTCGAATGCTCGGGTCTGATAATAGGCCCAACCGGCGGGCGCAATCGCAGCAATCGCGAGTGTCAGGAAAGAGGCTCGCCGGACAGTTAGTACGCTAGCGATTGCAGCGATGCGGTTTGCAGGCATTGTCGGGTTCCTGACAGTTCTTGGCCAAAAAGCCGTTCAACGATCAATTGAACGGCTTTTTTCAAGCGCACCCGGCTTACGAATTCGCTTCGATGAATTCCGTGATCTTGGGCGAAATGACTTCGCGCCAGCGGCGGCCCGAGAAGATGCCATAGTGGCCGCATTTGGGTGCGGTGAAGTGCTGCTTTTTCGCCTTGGGGATGGCGGTGCACAAATCGTGCGCGGCCTGGGTCTGGCCCTGGCCGGAGATGTCGTCAAGCTCGCCTTCGATGGTGAATAGCGCCACCGTCTTGATGTCTTGCGGGCGCACCAGCTTGCCTTCGACGTCCCATGTGCCGCGCGGCAGGTCGAAGTCCTGGAACACGGTCTTGATCGTCTCCAGGTAATACTCGGCCGGCATGTCCAGCACGGCATTGTATTCGTCGTAGAACTTGCGGTGTTCTTCGGCCGATTCGTTGTCGCCCTCGCGCAGGTGCATGTAGAAGTCCCAGTGGCTTTGCGCGTGGCGGCTCGGGTTCATTGCGACGAAGCCGGCATGCTGCAAGAAGCCCGGATAGACCTTGCGCCCGAAGCCGGGATAATTGGCCGGCACGGAATAGATTACCTTGTTCTCGAACCAGGAATAGGGCTTCTCGGTGGCGAGGTTGTTGACCTCGGTCGGCGACTTGCGCGGGTCGATCGGGCCGCCCATCATGGTCATGCTCTTGGGCAGCTTGGGATCCTTCGCCGAGGCCATCAGCGAAATCGCGGCCAGAACCGGCACCGTGGGCTGGCACACCGAAATCACGTGCACGTCGGGGCCGAGGCGGCGGATGAAGTCCTGCACATAGTAGATATAGTCGTGCAGGTGGAACGGGCCGTCCGAGGCCGGCACCATGCGCGCATCGGTCCAGTCGGTGATGTAGACGTCATGGTGCGACAGGAGGCTCTTGACCGTATCGCGCAACAGCGTCGAATGGTGGCCCGACAGCGGCGCCACCAGCAGCACCTTGGATTGCCTGACGTCGGCGAACTGTTTGCCGCTCAAGTCTTTCTTGAAATGGATCAGGCGGCAGAACGGGCGCGTTTCTTCGATGCGCTCGAACACCGTCACGGTCTTGCCGTCGACCTCGACCGACTTGATGTCGAATTCAGGTTTTTCATAGTCTTTGCCGAGGCGGTACATCAACTCGTAACCGGCGGCGATGCGCTGCGCGAACGGCGTGTGCGCCAAGGGCGACACCGGATTGCTGAACAGCTTGGCCGACGCCTCGGCCCATTGCACCAGGGGGCTCAACAGGCTGCGGTTCAGTTCATGGAATTGGTAAAGCATGCTGTCCTCTTGCTGATGGTACCGATGTCACCTGATTGTGGTGCCAAATTCGAAATGCTGCAATGCGTCATAGACAATTTCAACGCAAATTCGTTCGAATGTCGGCTACTCCTCACAATCTCTTATCGAAATGATACGGAAATTGAGCGGAAAACTGCACAAAGACCGAAGTCGATTGCAGGAATTGACAGGTGACAACATAGCACAAAAAAATCGAACGGGCATGCGGAATATACGGCAATGCAAAAGGCGGCAAGAAAAGCCGCCTTTGCCTGCTTTGCCTCCCCGGCAAGATGGATAACGCTTAGAGGAACATGCCGCCCGACGCTTCAAGGCGTTGGGCATTGACCCAGCGTGCCGCGTCGGTGCACAGGAAGGCCACCACGCCGCCGATGTCGTCGGCTTCGCCGATGCGGCCCAGCGCGGTTTGCGCAGCGATGAAGCCGCGCATCTCGGGGTGATTCTCCAATGCGTCCTTGTTGAAGTCGGTGGCGATGGCGCCGGGGGCAACCGTATTGGCGCGGATGCCGCGCGCGCCGAGTTCCTTGGCCAGATAGCGCGTATAGGTCTCGATCGCGCCCTTCATCGACGCATAGGCCGAATAGCCGGGGATGGCGAAGCGCGCCAGCCCTGACGACAGGTTCACGATGCCGCCCTTGTCGCGCATGAGCGGCAACAGCGTCTGGGTCAGGAAATAGACGCCCTTGAAATGCACGTTCATCAGCGCATCGAACAGTTCCTCGGTCGTTTCCGTCACCGGCGCGGTGCCCGGAATGCCGGCATTATTGACCAGGAAATCGAATTTGTCGGTATCCCAGTTTTTCTTCAGGCTGCCTTGCAGTTGCGCGGCGAAAGCGGGAAAGGTGACGCTTTTGCCGGCATCGAGTTGCAGTGCCACGGCGCGACGGCCGAGCCCTTCGATCTGCCTGACGACGTCATCTGCCTGCGAACGGTTTTGCACATAGGTCAACACCACATCCAGGCCGGCTTGCGCCAGCTTCAACGCCATATCCTTGCCCAAGCCACGGCCGCCGCCGGTTACCAATGCGATCTTGTTGCTCATGTTCATACTCCTTGCGATTTGATTGAAAAAATCATCGGGTTGAATCGATGAACACAGTGTATTGCGCAAAAATGCACAGATAAATTGGGTAAAAATAGATAAACTATCCAAAAAATCTAAACAATGAGGCCGGCATGGATCGATTTGAAGTCATGAACGTGTTCTTGCGCGTGGCCGAAACCGGCAGCTTCACGCGCGCTGCCGAAGACATGCGCCTGCCGCGCGCCTCGGTCTCGCTGGCGGTGCAGCAGCTCGAGGGGCGGCTGGGCACGCGGCTGTTTCATCGCACCACGCGGCGCGTGCAATTGACGCCCGATGGCCAGGCCCTGCTCGAACGCTGCCGCGCGCTATTGTCCGATCTCGATGAAGTGGAAGGCCTGTTCCAGCGCGATCCCTCGCAAGTTGCCGGCAAGCTCAAGGTCGATGTCTCAAGCCGCATGGGCCGCATCGTGATTGCGCCGGCGCTGCCGGACTTCTTCCGCCGCTACCCCCATATCGAACTGGAATTCGGCATGACCGACCGCCTGATCGACCTGGTGCGCGAAGGCGTCGATTGCGCCATCCGCGGCGCCCTGACCATGGAAGACAGCAGCCTGGTGTCGCGCCGCATCGCCGAGCTTCCGGTTGTCAATTGCGCCAGCCGCGGCTATATCGCGCAATACGGCATGCCCGAATCGGTTGCCGATTTGGCCGATCACTGGATCATCAATTACGCTTCGCCGACCACGGGCCGCATCTATCCCTGGGAATACATCGAAGGCGGAGAGACAAAAACGGTGCCGATGAAAAGCCGCATCACCGTCAACAATGCCGAGGCCTACATGGCCTGTTGCCAGGCTGGCCTGGGCTTGATCCAGGTGCCGGCGCATGACGTGGCAGGCATGCTGGCCGCCGAAGCCCTGGTCGAAGTATTGCCGGCATGGCGCCCGGCACCGATGCAGGTGTGCGCGCTTTACCCGCATCGACGCCATCTGTCGCGCCGTGTGCAAGCCTTCATCGAATGGGTGGAGGCGTTGATAATCAAGTCGACGGTCATCTGAGAAAGAGACCAGGCGGTTTCTCAAGTTTTCCGCTGTGCCACCGATAACAGCTCAGATAAGCAGAAATCTGGATCGGGGTAGATCATGTCGCTTTCGCAAGCCGGCAATGCGTTAAATGCCACAGCGGCCACAGCGGCCACAGCGCCGTTCGCGCTGAACTGGCGCGGGCTGGCCGGGTATCAGCACAACGGTTCGGCCGACCAGGCAGCGTCTTCGCTGAACGACGCGCTGAAGCGGCAGCAGATGACGAGCAATTTTGGCGACAACTCGGCACAGGTTTCACTGTCCGACGCGGCGCGCGCCCTCGCGGCGTTCGAAAACAACGCGAGTGCTTCCGCAGGCAATACGTCGGGTGCAGGCTCGAACGGCACCACCGGTAGCTCCGGCATTGCGGCGCCCGGCTCGTCCGATTTCGGCCAGGAAGCGCTATACCTCGGCGGCATCACCGATGCCTCGCTCGTTGCCATGGGCATCATCACGCCGGACCAGCAAGCCGGCACGCAAATCACCTTCAACTCGCTGTCCTACAACGTCAGCTCGTCGGCAAGCGCAGGCATCAGCCAGCAGAACGGCCAGACCGTCGCGGCCTATGGCACCGAGCAGCAAGCCGAGTTCGTCGGCCAGGGCCAGATCACCACATCGGACGGACGCACCTTCGATTTCCAGGTCGAGGTCGATCTTGACCAAAGCCAGCAGATCGAAGCCGCCGGCGGCACGGGAGCAGGCGCGGCGGGCGCCAGCCAAAGCAGCAACGACACGGCGGCACTGGCGGCAAACGCGACACCACCGGCATTGCCGCCTACTGCAGACAATTCCTCATCCAGCGGCGCTTCGCCAACGGCCGCCTCGGGCGACTTGATCAACTGGGACGCGATTCTCAATCAATCGAAGAGCTTGATGAATCTGCTCGAATCGATCGGCAAGGAAAATCAGGCTGCGCAGGTCAATGGCGTGGCAAATGGAGCTGCGAATGGTGTCGCAAACGGCGTAGCAAACCGCGCCGCATCCAATTCTCCCGACGGGGCCGCAAGTTCCGTTGCGGGCGCAAGCTCCGGCCCGGCATCGGCAAGCGCGCAAAATCCGGCCACGCCGGCAGCGCCGGGCGCCTGACGCGGGGCAGTGCTCCACATCGCGCTTGCCAGGCGCGATGCGCGCCGCAACTTCCGGTCAAATCAACGCTGGCTTGGGCTACAATTCGGCATCGAACTCACTTCCAGCCCTATGCGTAAGCTACTCGCCATTCTGGCCGCCTCGACCCTGTTCCTTGCCTGTTACGCACATGCCGAAGACGATGCCGGCTTGACGGCATTTCGCAACCACGATTACGCCACCGCCATGACGCTGTGGAAGGAAGCGGCGGGCAAGGGCGACGCGCACGCGCAAGCCGGCCTCGGCGTGCTCTATGCCAATGGGCTGGGCATCGCGCGCGACGACGCGCAAGCCTTGCACTGGTTTGCCGAGGCCGCCAAACTGGGCGACTCCAACGGGCAATACAACATGGGCGTGATGTCGCGCGACGGCCGCGCCACGCCGAAAAACGGTGTCGAAGCCGTGCGCTGGTTCCGCCTCGCCGCCGCGCAGGGCGACTCCAACGCCAAGATCAACCTCGGCGCCGCCTATCGCATGGGCGACGGCGTCGAAAAGGACGCCAAGGAAGCGTTCCGCTGGTATTTCGACGCGGCGCAACAGGGCAATCCGGCGGCGGAGTTGCTGGTCGGCCTGCTCTACCAAAAAGGCGATGGCGTCGACAAGAGCGACAAGGAAGCCCTGCGCTGGTTTCGCACCGCCGCCGACCGCGGTTACTACGATGCGCAGTACGAGGTCGGTGCCGTCTACGAAAACGGCTGGGGCGTGAACAAGGACGAGAAGGAAGCCGCGCGCTGGTACCAGATGGCCAGCGCGTTCGGCTATGCCAAGGCGCAGGACCGCCTCGGCATGATGACGCTCGAAGGCCGCGGCGTGACCAAAAGCGCCGAAGAAGGCATCAAGCTGCTGACCCTGGCGGCGCGCCAGGGACTAGCGCCGGCGCAATTCGATCTCGGCCATTGCTATGCCGAGGGGCGCGGCGTCGCCAAGGACGACAAGGAAGCCGCGCATTGGCTGCGCTTGGCCGCCGACCAGGGCAATGCCGACGCGCAATTCATGCTGGGCGGCATGTACCTCGAAGGCCGCGGTGTCGCCAAGGACGACAAGGAAGCCGCCGCCCTGACCCGCAAGGCCGCCGAGCAGGGTCTGGCGGAAGCGCAAAGCGCGCTCGGTGCCATGTATGCCAACGGCCAGGGCGTAACCAGGAGCGACCGCGACTCCGTGCACTGGTACCAACTCGCCGCCGCGCAGGGCGACGCCGAGGGCGAAAACAACCTGGGCTGGAGCTACCGCGAAGGCGTCGGCATAGAAAAGGATCCGGCCAAGGCGGCAGTGTGGTTCCGCAGCTCGGCGCAGCAAGGCAACGCCTACGGCCAGCTCTCGCTGGGCCAACTCTATCGCGCCGGCCTCGGCGTCGAAGCCAATAACGTTCTCGCTTACGCCTGGATCGACCTCGCCGCAAAAGCCGGCGACCCCGACGCGCTCAAGGAGCGCGACGCGCTGGGCAAGAGCATGAAGCCGGCGGAGTTGACGCAGGCGCGGAAGTTGTCGGCGGGGTGGAAGCCCGGGGCGGCGATGGGCGATACCTCCAGTTCTATCAAGAAGTAGGGTCCGCGACGGCGGGCTGTCTTTGTCGACAAGCCAAAGGGTGTTCTATCTTATGGCTTCCCTATCCCCTGCAAACCGAAAAACGCGACGATCATGCTGATGACGAGGATAGGCATGGTCGCGGCGCGCGGATTTTGCTGCAAATCAGTCAGGAATTTGTCGATCCGCGGCATTATGTGCTTGACGCAAAATAAGGCGATTATTGCCCCGATGACAGAGAGCGCAAGCTTGTAGACCACTCCAGCGAGACAGGAGAGGAGATTGTCAAAAGAGACGGGACTGTTTGCACACGGGTTTTGTGCTTCCGGTGTTTGGTCGAATTTCGACATGGCGCTATACCTCGCGACGTTATCTGGATTGAGCCTACATCGTTAGGCTATCGATACCTGCGCCGATCAGAATGATTGAACTGCCAACCAAGGCAAGGCAGGCGGCAAATGCAGACAAATAAAACAAAAGGGCGCCACAAAGCGAGGTAAATCCGAAAATCAGGATGAATATCGCGGGAGCGGACAAAATCAGTAAAAGACGATCTATGAGGCTGGCGGTTCGCCTGAAAGTTTGGTTGTAAATCGAAGACGTGTAAATGAGAAACCCGATCGGAAACAGGCTCGCTATGATAAATGGAGACAACAGAAGATAGAGTGCCATTTCCAGCCCTGATGCTTTGCGTTCCATTGCTCCCTCTCTCCGATGTTGAGACGGTCATCAGACCTTCCTGCCATAGCCCGTACTAGAACTCATTCCATAAATGCCTTCGCAGCAAAATCATAGCGCAAGCAAGATGAACGAAGCCGGTGAAATAATGGTGGTTGTTATCCCAACGTGTCAGAACGCGGCGGTATTTGTTGAGCCATGCGAAGGTGCGTTCGATCTTCCAGCGGCGGCTGTAGCATCGGAGCTTCCGTCCATCTTGGGTAGCGCTCCGCTTTCGCCCGCGCCGGTGCGGCGCAATCATTTCAATTCCACTTTGTGCCAGCTTTTGATCGAGCGGATCACTGTCGTAGGCACGATCCCCGATAAGTCGTCGGGGTCGTCCCAGCGTGAGGGTTTCATCGAGCGTAGCTTCGACAAGGGTGACTTCATGTGGGCTAGCAGAAG